>ENA-UOWO01001718-UOWO01001718.1-activated-sludge-metagenome-genome-assembly--contig:-NODE-1718-length-28545-cov-23.596350_pt1 | contig 28545 bp, 21 predicted proteins | sample MGYA00238148_ERZ761564 | MGnify/ENA primary metagenome ERZ761564 (study PRJEB28885, sample SAMN05720194) | activated sludge metagenome | isolation source: Anaerobic digester | place: USA...
CAGGAGCCGAAAGCGATAATCATGGGCGCTTTCGTGGTGTCGATTGCTTTCGGTTTATAGGACTCGATATCCAGAATTTCAGCACTTTCCAGCGCTTCCGGCGCTTTTCTGGGGGTCAGAACATCTTTTTCCTTTTGCTGTTTCGCTGGTGTAGACTGAAGATTTCCTGGCTTGGGTTTAACCTGTTGTGCGAAGAGAGCGGAAGAGGTGAGTGCAGCCAGAAGCGCTGCAAAAAGCAGATTTCTTTGATTCATAAATTTTGGTAGGAAATAAATACGTCAGGTCGTTTGCGAAAACAAAACGTCCGAAGCCGGAAAATAGTGCGAAGTCCACAGTGCGAAGTGCGAAGTCAATGGCAACGTGGGTGAATATGGGCTTCGCACTTCGCACTGTGGGCTTCTTACTGCCAAATATTTTGGCCCGTGCAACCGTTAAAGGCAGCATAACATCATTACTTTTATCCCGAACCGCCCATACTCGATATAAAGCCATGCTTACAAAAACGACCACCGGAATTTTCGTGCTGCTGCTGCTCTCCGCCTGCACGTACACCCTGAAAATCAAGGACGGCAAAACCGCTTACGAACGCAAACAATACGCCGTAGCGACGCCCATGCTGGAAAAGGAATTTTCCCGCGCCAAAACCCGCAACGAAAAAGGCCAGATCGCCTACCTGCTCGGCGAATCCTACCGCCACACCGGCCGCGACGAAAAAGCGCTGGAATGGTTCAAAACCGCCTACGACAACAACGGCGGCGCCGAAGCGCTCAAAGCCTACGCGTATGCCCTGAAAAAAATGGAGCGCTACGCCGAGGCCCGCGACGCATTCAAAAACCTGGGCATCGAGATCGGCTCGCCCTACGAATACCGCAAGGACATTACCGCCTGCACCGTATCCGAGGGCTGGCTCAAGGAAAAGCCCACCAATGGCTGGGCTGTGGAGCCCACTTCTTTCAACAGCAGCCAGAACGACTTCGCTCCTTTGTTGTTCCCCGACGGCCGGCTCGTGTTCAGCAGCGACCGCAGCATGAGCACCGGCGAAGCGAAATACAACTGGACCGGCAACCGGTTTATGGATATTTTTATCGTCGACCCAAACAACGCCAGTCCGCAGGTATTTGACAATCAATTGAATACGGAAAATAACGAGGCCACGCCGTGTTTCGACAAAACCGGAAACGAGGTATTCTTCGTGCGCGCTGTGGGCGCCTACAAAGGCGACGACGCCTTCAACAAAATCTACTTCGCCAACCGCACCTCCGACGAAGGCGGCTGGGGAACGCCCGTCCCACTCCCCTACCAGAAGGAAAAAGTAAACTATCTGCACCCGGCCCTGAGCGCCGATGGCAACACGCTCTATTTCGCCAGCAACGACCCCGAAGGCTGGGGCGGTTTCGACCTCTACGCCATGCAGCGCAGCGGCAAAACCGAAAGCGGCTGGGAAGAACCCAAACTGCTCACCCGTGCCATCAACACGCCCGGCAATGAAGTGTTTCCTTCTTTCGACGCCGATACGCTGTACTTCGCCTCCGATGGTCTCACGGGCATGGGCGGACTCGATATTTTCCGCACCTATAAAATGGAACGCAACGCCTGGGCCCCGCCGATCAACCTGAAAGCGCCGATCAACAGCGGCGCCGACGATTTCGGCATGGCGGTGGTGCCCGGCAAAAATGCCGCCGCCCGCAAACCCGGCGACCTGATCCGCAGCGGTTTTTTCACTTCAAACCGCACGGCGGAGGCGGCGCGCGGCGGCGACGATATCTTCCGGTTCGAACAAAAGGTGCCGCCGCCCAAACCACCCAAAGTGGATACGGTAGACAAGAAAAACCTCATCTACAAAATGGTGCTGGAGGTCTACGTTTTGGAAAAAATCCTCACCGACCCCAACGATCCTAACAGCAAGGTACTGGGCCGCAAACCGCTCTCCGGCGCCGGGCTGACCATCGATGCGGGTAAAAAACCGCAGTCCGTCACAGTGAAAGACGATGGTTACTACAAACTTGAACTCGCCGAAAACACCGATTATCAGTTCGGCGCTGCACTGCCCGGCTACCTGTCCAACACTGCCCGCTTCAGTACCCGCGGCATGGCAAAAGACCCCAACAACCCAGTGCAGACCTTCGAACTGGAGATCGTGCTCGACAAGATTTACCGCGACAAAGAGATCGTGCTCGAAAACATCTACTACGACTACGATAAATGGGACATACGCCCCGACGCCGAGCCTACGCTCAACCGCCTGGCCGAAGTGCTGCGCCAAAACCCGACCATCCGCATCCAACTGGGTAGCCATACCGACTGCCGCGGCAACGATTCCTATAACTCTACCCTGTCGCAACGCCGCGCCGAAAGCGCTGTCAACTATCTGATTACCAAGGGCATAGATGCCGGGCGCCTGGGCGCTGTGGGATACGGGGAAACGCAACCGGCGGCGGATTGCGCCTGTGCGAAGTGTACGGAGGTGGAGCACCAGACGAACAGGCGGACGACGTTTAAGGTAGTGGAGTAGTGAGTAGTGAGTAGTGAGTTGTGAGTTGTGAGTATTTAACGACTCAACAATGATCCGGGGAAGTGGAGTGGGCAGCGTTTGATAAAGTATATGAATCGGGAGATACAAAGACTTTCAAAGCGTCTTTGTATCTCCCGATTCGTATGAAATACCTGCTTTTTCTTTCCTTCTTCTTATCAATGGGGTCGTGTTACACCGTTGAAAGAAAATACTACTACGACGAGGCGCTCATTAAAAAGATAAAAGAGATCAAGCGCAGCAGGATTTACACCTATATCGATTTCCAGTTGCCTAAACCTGAATATGACGAAGTAAAAGCATATTTAAGGCGAAAAATTGAATACCGTTTTAAAGCGCCCCGGTCTGCGTAAATGGCCTGACTGAAGATCTTTGTGGAATTATTGTCTTGGATATAAATAACTGGAGTTATTAATCGCAATAGTATCGCCGGCATGCAGGTTGTACTTCGTACGCCGATGTGCAATGATCGCAGCCACATCCATTTCCTCTCCGTTAATAGATATGTCGACAGATGAATAATCTGTCACTCCGGACGGCAATTCTTTGGAATGTTGAACATTCGGGAGTTTGACGCGCGCCGCATTGTTCCCCTCGTCCAAATAAAAGTTGTAAAAACTAACCAGCGGTTCAAAAACGATTTTGTTCCCATCGCGTGTGTATGGAACAACCGTATCTGTTGGCATGATATCCAGGTAATCGAAGAAATACATGTGGAGGCTGTCATCATTTAATAACTCCAGTTTTTCTATTTCAAATTCCCAGCCAAAAATATCAAGTTCCTCTGCCAGAAATTCATCGTAATCTAAATAGTTGCCGGCCGCACTTATTTCATTGTACGAATTTTCTGTCAGCACGTAATACCTGGATGGAGCAAAATCAAGTTGCTCGTATTTATAAACCTGGGGAAATACTTCCGGATCTTCCGTTTTATGACATGCAGACATATATACTGCCAGGGAAGAAAAAATGATAGCGAAATGGTTGAGTGATACTGGAATACGTTTTGGCATGATCGGAAAGTTTATATGGTAAAGTTAAAACCAACGGTGAACTGCACAAAGATGAAAAGGGGCAGGATACCTTTTACAAGGTTTTAGGAAAGCACGTGTGTCTGCAAGTATTCGCAGTATCGGAATAAGGAACCGATGGCCAAGCACAAAAAAAGCCGGGCACTTTTTACAGCGCCCGGCTCGGCAGATTGGAGGGTTATATTACGAACTCAAAAAGTCCGGGTTCTATGCATCTCAAGTCACTACGCTTTTTCAGAAGCAGCCTGTATATTCACAGCCAATACCGCTACCGAAGTCAGTTTTTGATCCGCCGCTTTCTCTTGCTCCAGTGTCTGCTCCAGCAAACCAACGGCTTCTTTCAGTCCAAGGGTTTGCGCAAACTGGCGCAGCGTACCGTAGGAAGCGATCTCGTAGTGCTCGATCTTTTGTCCGGCAGAAATAATACCCGCATCGCGCATCGGACCGGCCTCACATTCGTCCATGATTCCCTCGCCTTCCTCGAGCAGACCTTTCATGGCTTCACAGGTTTTGGCGCTGGCTTTTTTACCAATGGATTCGAAAACCTGCTCCAGGCGGTCTACCTGACCTTTCGTTTCCTCCAGATGGTGCTCCAGAGCGGCTACGAGGTCTTCCGATGTAGCCTGTTTGGCCATTTTGGGAATGGCTTTTACGAGGGCCTTTTCCGCCCAGTAGATGTCCTTCAACTCATCTTCGAAGAGTTGCATCAGTTGCGAGGATTTCATGCCGCCGGATTTTCCGTTCGATTGTGTGGTGCTCTGGGGTGCAGCATTTGACGTATTTTGCATGGTTGTAAGTTTTTGGTTAAAAGTTTTTGGTAAATCATGTGGATGAATAAATAACCACTGATTTACAAAAATCACATTCCTGAAAACTTCGAGGTGCTGACGCCCCGGAAATGTCGAATATTGGGGCAAATACTTCAAAGAAGGCTCTATAAATCCAAAAACAAAAAAAGCCGGGCACTTTTTACAGCGCCCGGCTCGGCAAATTGGAGGGTTATATGCGAACTCAAAAAGTCCGGGTTCTATGGAACTCAAGTCACACTTGGGAGGCAGAAGGGTAAAAACGTTTTTTAGGGCCTATGTTCATTGGCTTCTCCGACTTATACAAGGTAACAATGTATATCCGGGGCAAAGGTGCGGAAACAGGCGGTTGCGTTTTTCTTGATTTCTGCCAAAGACATAATTTTATTTATCGAATACGAGGATCCATGCATCGATATCTGGTGCCTCTTTTTATTTAAACGGATTTGAAAAACGGCGGTCGGTACGCATCGATTCGTCTGTCAAAGTATACAAAAATGTAACCAGATCCTGTTTCTGGGCCTCCGTCAGGTTCAGGCGCCTGGGGGCGCCGTAAGCGTCTGTACGAAGCGCGGGACTCAGGTTCGGATGGTCCTGTATACCGGAGTTATAATGTTCCACCACTTGTTCCAGCGTTTGAAAACGCCCGTCGTGCATATACGGCGCACTGAGTGCAATATTCCGCAGGGTAGGTACTTTGAAGGTACCCATGTCGCTTGATATTCCGGTGATACCGCCCACACCCGGGTCGCCTGTCAGTTCGGCATCCAGTCCGTTGTTGGCATTGTGCAGGGCCGTCTGCGTCATTCGGGAAGAATGGCAAGTTGCGCAGTTTTGGAGGTAAACCGTTTTGCCCCGGTTTTCGGCGGCGGTAAAATTGGTAAAATTCGTTTCCACATAACCGGATGGATTGTCGGAATCGCCCTGATCGAATCTGCTCTGAAACGAGCCCATGGCATTGACAAAACTGGCAATTGCCTCCGTGACCCGCTCGGGCAGCACCTGCGGATCGCCGTACGCTTTTTCAAAAAGAACGCTGTAAAAAGGCTGGTTTTCCACGGCGGCCACTATTTCATCCAGGTGCATATCCATTTCTTTCGGGTTGCCCATCGACGCCATGATCTGGGATACGGCCGTTTCGCTGCGGTTGTCCCAGAAAAACCGGAGTGCGGAGGTTCCGTTGTTATCCGTACCGTATTGAGACGCAAAACTGACCACGGCCGACAGCGGCAAGGCATTGCGTTCTCCGGTGCGGCCGTACACACCTGCACTGACCGCCTTGTTGTCGCCGAAAGCGAGTTCCTGTTTATGACAACTGGCGCAGGAAATCGTTCCGTCTTTGGACAGGTTTTTATCATAAAAAAGAACGCGTCCCAGTACTGCTTTTCTCCTGTCAAGGCGCGGACGCACGACACCCGCATTTACCATATTGTAAAGAAATTTTGGATCGTATACATCCAGATCGTCAGGCAGGTTGAGGTACTGATCCAGCAAGGCTTTTTCTTCCGGTAAATAGTCGGAATATATGATTTCAGGTTTTTCGTTGCACGCTGTGAACAAGTAAAAGCATACGAGGAGTGAAAGCGTAGCAATTCTTTGCATGGGTCCGAATTATATTGTTAAGTAAAAAAACAGGTATTCTTATAAAAAATACCGGTGAACGCATGACAAATGTAAAGAAAAACACGGCGAAGTACAACACTCATCTGAAGGGGTCGCTGAACCGCTGGTCTTTCAGGAATTTTTCGTCCGTGAGCGTATTTAAAAATGCGATGAGCGCCTGTTTGTCCAGATCGCTGAGATTCATGCCCGGAGCCGTGCTGCCATTGTTCAACCAGGGGCTCAGGTTCGGTAAATCCTGAATATTCGAACTATAGTGCTCGAGCACCTGGTCGAGGGTTTGAAAACGGCCATCGTGCATATAAGGGCCTGTGACCGCTATATTCCGGAGCATAGGCACTTTGAAGGTACCTTTTTCGCTTTCCCGACCACTGATACCTCCAACACCGGGATCCTGGCCGGGGTCGAGTCCGTTGTTGGCAAAATCAATCTCGGGACGGCCCATATCGCGGGTATGGCAGATAGCACAATGATCGAGATAGAGCGCTTTACCCATGTTTTCCAAGTCGTTGAACGCAAGAAACGACTGGTCATAACGCGTAAAGTTCATGTGATTGGTGGCACGGGAGGCCTCCTCGTCGAACTTGCTTCGAAACGACCCCATTGCGTTGATAAAATGCGCTATGGATTCATTGATGCGGTCTGCTGTCACCATCCTGTCTCCGTAATAGGCATTTCGAAAAAGCGGCTGGTAGTAAGGCTGATTTTCAACGGCTTGTACAATTCCTTCCATCGTCATATCCATTTCCATCGGATTGATCATGGAACTCCGGTTTTGCGCAGCAGCCGTGGAAGCGCGGTTGTCCCAAAAGAACCGGCCTGCGGAAATGCCATTCAAATCGGTCCCGTAATAAGTCGAAAAACTGGCGACGGAAGCAAGTGCCATCGCGTTGCGCGTTCCCGCCCGATTGAATACTCCCCTGCTGATAGGCAGATCGTCGCTGAAGCCGATAGACTGCCGGTGACAACTGCCGCAGGAAATTTTTCCGTCTTTCGACAAATGCTTGTCATAAAACAACACCCGCCCGAGAACGACCTTGTCTCGTTCGACCTGGCGCGGAGAAGATCCGTTTTTCTGCAGGTGTTTTGGAAAAGTAATGGTATAACTGAAGGGGTTTTCCTCCAGGGTAAGGTACTGCGTCAGCACGCGATATTCTTCCGGCGTATAATAGTAATATTCAAAATCCGGCTCCTTTTTACAGGCGAAAAACAGAAGACACAAGGCGGCTGAAAGGAAAAGTGCGTATATCTTTTTCATAGTTCCGAATTTGAGGAGGATACAGTTATCTGCACCTGAAACGTGCGACGCTGATTTGCTTCTACAAAAGTCGGAGCAGAACCAACCGGATTTTCCGCGTTCTCTCCCAATAACACAATTTATTTTCTTGAATATAAATAGAAATTGTGTGTGGTGGGAGGGTTGATGAGGTTTATAAGGTTTATAAGGTTTATGAGGTTGATGAGGTTGATGAGGTTGATATTCATCCGCTCGTTGAATGAGAAGGTATTCATTCAACGAGCGGATGAATATCAACCTCATCAACCTCATCAACCTCATCAACCTTTTTCCAGCAAACACTTGGCTACTTCAATCCCTAGCCGTACCTTTGCCCCGCTAAAATCGGATGGATAGGCAATAACTGCCGTTTGACCCTCGGAAATCCCATTTTGGTAATGATGAACGAGGAGCGGTGAATGATGAATTTTTCATCGAAAATCGCCCGGAAATTCATCATTCATCGCTCATCATTCATCATTCAAAGAAAAAATGGCAGTCTACTACAACAAGGAAAAAATCGCCGACATCGTAAAACAGTACGCAGGCGACGAAAAAAACACCGGCAACACCGAAGCGCAGATCGCTCTGCTGACCTACCGCATCGAAAGCCTGTCGGCTCACCTCCGCATCAACAAGAAAGACCACTCCACCCGCCGTTCCCTGCTTACTATGGTAGGCCAGCGTAAGAGTCTTCTTTCCTACTACGCGAAAAAAGACATTTACAAATACCGTGCTCTGATCGAGAAACTCGGTCTGCGTAAGTAAGAGTAGTGCGAAGTCGTCAGTGCGAAGTGCGAAGTCTGCGTAGCGTAGACCAACTATTTCGGGCTGACGACTTTTCCGTTTTTAAGACCTGTAAACCAATCTTTGAAAACACCGCCTTCCGTCCCGCCCCACACTTTGCTCCGCACATAACAAGGCTTGAACGCCTTTAAAACATATAGCCTGACTTGTACGTCAGTTCAATGCAGGCAAACCAATCATTTTTTTTATCCGTTCCGCAGCCAGTTAACCAGGTATTCGCCTGGAAATGGATCGCCGGCAAAAACAAATGTCAAAAACGGGGACTTATTTTCCCCCACACAAAGAGGGAGTTGTGAATAGTGAATGGTGAATTGTCAATCGTGAGTATATAAATTCACTATTCACAACTCACAACTCACAACTCACCATTCACAATTCCCTCTTTGTGTGATTTTTTCGGTTTTTGAACTGTTTTAACGCTTCGATCCGAATTTCCTTCGCGGTTTTTACCTTGTTTCGCTGTCTACGGGGCACAAATGTTCTTACATTATGGGAAAACAAATCCCGCTCCGTACCACGTTCAACCTTCCGGACGGACGTGAAATCGCGCTTGAAACCGGCAAACTTGCCGCACAGGCCGATGGCTCCGTACTTGTTCGCATGGGCGACACCATGCTGCTCTGCACGGTCGTCAGCGCTAAAAAAGCCAAGGAAGGCCAGCCTTTCTTCCCGCTTTCCGTTGACTACCAGGAAAAATTCGCCGCTGTAGGCCGTATTCCCGGCAACTTCTTCCGCCGCGAAAGCAGACTTTCCGACTACGAGATCCTCATCAGCCGCCTGGTCGACCGCGCCCTGCGCCCGCTCTTCCCCGACGGTTACATGAACGAAACGCAGGTGATCATCAACCTGATTTCCGCCGACAAAGACGTCATGCCCGATGCTCTGGCCGGTCTGGCCTGCTCGGCTGCCCTGGCCGTGAGCGACATTCCGCTGGAAGGTCTTTTCTCGGAAGTGCGTGTAGCACGTATCAATGGCCAGTTTGTCATCAACCCGGGCCGCAAAGCCCTGGAAAATGCCGACATGGACTTCATCGTGGCTGCTACCAAACACGATATTACTATGGTGGAAGGGGAAGCCAACGAGTGCCAGGAAGCGGACCTCGTGGAAGCGATGAAACTTGGCCATGAAGCGATTAAAGTACAAATCGCCGCACAGGAACGCCTCGCTGAACTAGTCGGCGAATCGGCACTTGTGAAACGTACGCTTGTGGAGGTTCCACAACACGAAGATCTCAAAAAACGTATCGAAGCACTGATCAGCGACGACATTTATACGTTGGCCCGCAGTGCTTCCGACAAAGACACGCGCAAAACGCGTATTGAAGAAATTAAAGAAGCCGCGATCGCTAAAGTAACCGAAGAGTTCGGTGAAGAGGTGATGAAAGAATGGGCACCTATGGCCGGTGTCTACTTTGAAAAAGCGAAAAAACACATCATCCGTGATGTGGTTTTGACCGATTTGGCACGCCTCGACGGCCGTAAAACCGACGAAGTACGCCCGATCTGGTGCGAAGTGGATTACCTGCCCAGCACACACGGCTCCGCAGTATTCACCCGCGGTGAAACGCAGTCGCTGACTTCCCTCACGCTGGGTACCAAAAATGACGAAGCGCTGATCGACATCGCCCTCGATCCGCACGACGACAAATTTATCCTGCACTACAACTTCCCGCCGTACAGCACGGGTGAAGTGAAACCCATGCGCGGCCCGGGTCGCCGCGAGGTCGGTCACGCCAACCTTGCCGGCCGTTCCATCCGCAAAGTGATGCCGAAAGACTTCCCGTACACCGTGCGGATCGTTTCCGACATCCTGGAATCCAACGGTTCCTCTTCCATGGCTACCGTTTGCGCAGGCACCCTGGCGCTGCTCGACGGCGGCGTGAAACTTACCGCACCCGTAGCCGGTATCGCCATGGGCGCTATCGCCGACGATAAAGGCCGCATCGCCATCCTGTCCGACATTCTCGGCGACGAAGATGCGCTCGGCGATATGGACTTCAAAGTAACCGGCACCGCAAAAGGTATCACCGGCACGCAAATGGACATCAAAATCGACGGCATGCCGTACGAAATGCTGACCAAAGCGCTGCTACAGGCTCGCGAAGGCCGCATACACATCCTCGGCGAAATGGCCAAAGCGCTGGCCGAGCCACGTGAAGACCTCAAACCGCACGCTCCACGCGTGATGGAATTCCGCATTGCCCGCGACTTTATCGGCGCGGTAATCGGACCTGGCGGTAAGGTGATTCAGGAAATGCAGCGCAATACCGGCACGACCATCTCGATTACGGAAGATGAACAAGGCGGTATCGTGGCGATTTTCAGCCCCGACAAAACAGCGATCGACGCGGCATATGCTCAAATCCAGGGCATCGTGTTTATCCCGGAAGTTGGCTCTGTGTTCGAAGGCGTAGTAGAAGAACTGGCCGAATACGGCGCATTTGTCAAATTTAAAGGCAAAACAGGTCTGCTGCACGTATCGGAATACGATCACCGTCGTATCGAGAACATTGCCGACGTCCTGAAAGTAGGCGATACGGTTTCGTTCAAGATCCTCGACGTGGATCCGAAAACGGGCAAGATGAAACTTTCCCGCCGGGCAATCGTAGCCAAACCTGACGGCACTATGCCAACCGACGAAGAAAACGCAGCCCGTGCACAACGCGGCGGCCCCCGCGATGGCGGTGGCGGCGGACGTGATGGTGGCCGCGGAGGCCGCGGAGACGATCGTCGTGGTGGCGGTGGTGGCGGCGACCGTCGTGGTGGCGGTGGCGGTGGCGACCGTCGGCGCTAATTCATTTGTTTTGAAATAATGCGAAATACCGGCCGGTTGGGTGATCATACACCTGACCGGCTTTTTTATTTATACCGTGTTGCCACGATATTCCCACAATATTCCCACAATATTCCCACGGCGTTGCCGTGGGCTGATGCTGACGCCCTTTCAGGGCTTGCGGATTTCATTTTTGAAAATGTGGTGTAGTTTCGCGGCAAATAATTGTGGAAATGAAAAATTCGTGGGTGCCGGCATTTTTGCTGACTGGACTCTGTTTCCTGTTTTTTTCCTGTTCGCCCGCGCGAAACGGGTACCGGCGCGTCGGGAGGCAAATTGAAAAGGAGGTACGTACATCGCCTGTTTTTAAGCGCGCATTCACCGGTTTTACCCTGCTGGATCCGGAAACGGGGCGCAGCCTGGCGGATGTGAACGGCGATCATTTTTTCACGCCGGCATCTACTACGAAAATTCTGACGATGTACACCTGTTTGAAGGTGCTGGGCGATTCCGTTCCGGGCTTGCAAAAGCAACCGCTTTTAGATTCAGATACTGACACGATATCTACATTGCTGATCCGGGGAACGGGAGACCCTACTTTTTTACATCCATTTTTTCAGGCATGGCAGGCACCGTTCGAATACCTGAAAAAACAATCTGCTCCGATTGAAATTTACCCCAGAAGGGAACTGGTAAAGCGTTTCGGTCCGGGATGGGCGTGGGACGATTACGAATATCCTTTTCAGGCAGAACGTGGTATTTTCCCGTTGTATGGAAATACGTTGCAACTGGTTTTCGAAGAAAATGGTGCGATCATCCATCCTTCTTATTTTGAAAACCGGTTCGATGGACCCGTTATTTTTGAAGGCGAACTAGCATTCAGGCGGTCCGAATTCCAGAACAAATGGTCTCTCCCTTTCCAGATGAAAGGTGAACCAGACGAAAAGTGGTTGCCCTACAGACAAACCGAACTTGCTCCGCTGCTTTCGGACACACTCAGAAAAACAGTGGAGGAAGCCGATGCACTGAGTCTTGGAGACAATGTTCTTCCCCAGAGATGGCAAGTGATGTATTCTACCCCACTCGATACGGTTTTGCGCCGCATGATGCACCAGAGCGACAACTTCATCGCCGAACAAATGCTGCTGGTGTGCGCCGGACAAAAGTTCAAATCCCTCCAGCAGGACACCCTGATGAAATGGGTACTTGATTCTGCTCTCGCCGACCTGCCCCAACGCCCCCGCTGGGTCGACGGCTCCGGCCTCTCCCGTTACAACCTGATCAGTCCGCAGGATCTTTCCACCGTTTTGCTGCACCTGTGGCGCGAACAACCACACGAAACGCTGCTCCCGTTATTCCCGGCCGGCGGTAAAGACGGCACACTCGCCGGATGGTATGCCGGAAAAGACAACAAACCCTATGTATTTGCCAAAAGCGGCTCCATGAGCGGCGTTACCTGCCTGAGCGGCTATGTGCGTACCCGGCATGGGAAAATGCTGATTTTCACTTTCATGACCAATCATTTTGTGGGCAGCAGCCGGGAATGGAAACAGGAAATGCAAAGGGTGCTGGAGCGGATTGGGGAAAGTTATTAGTTATCCGTTATTGGTTATTAGTGGTGGTAAGGGACCATCCGTACAAATGCTTCGCCACACATAAAAGGATGCGAAGCATTTGTACGGATGGTCCCTTACCACCACTAATAACCAATAACGGATAACCAATAACTTTTTCAACAAAAAACCTAGGAAACATTTCGTACGAAACTTTTCCTACCTATATTTGCCCCATGAAACAAAAAGACGAACAGCCGGGCGCCCTGCCCGAGCCCACCAAATCGGAACTGGAAATCCTCCAGGTAATCTGGCAAAACGGCCCGAGTTCCGTGCGCTTTGTGAACGACACCCTGAACGAGCAACTCCGGGAAGTAAACTACTCTTCCACGTTGAAACTGATGCAGATCATGCTCGACAAAGGCCTGCTGATGCGCGAAATCGACGGCAAAAACCACATTTACCGGCCGGCCGAGCAGCAGGAAATTACACAGGCCCGCGTAATCAAAGGCCTGGCGACCATCGCGTTCGGCGGCTCCCCGGCCTCGCTGGCGTTGCGGGCGCTCGGCAGCGGCGACACCTCGGCCGAGGAGTTGGAGCAAATCAAACTGCTGATCCAACAGATTGAAAATCAACAGAATAAATAACCAACATCCTGATCTGCTATGGAAACGCTCTTCTTTTCCGTACCCGAACAACTCGCCCAGGCCCTCGGCTGGATGGTATTGCACAGCATCTGGCAGGCAGCACTGATCGCGCTGGCGACAGGCCTTTTACTGATCGTCCTGCGCCGGTATTCAGCCCGCGCCCGGTACTGGGTAGCCAACGCAGCGCTGCTGGCCATTTTGTTGTCGGCGGCGTGTACGTTCGGTTATTATTACCGGCAGCCGGCAAACCTGCCATCCGTTACCGTGGAGAATGCGCCTGTTTTGAATCCCCTGCCCCACTCCGCTGCGCCATTTAAACAGGCAGACCAGGCATTTCCGGATACGATCGGGCGCGACCAAACCGTCACCGCGTATTTCAATCGAAACCTGCCGCTGATTGTCGCATTGTGGTTCCTTGGACTATGCATTTTCCTGTTGCGCCTATCCGGCAACATCGGCTATGTGTATTACCTGAAAAACCACCTGAATTTTCCGGCCGAAGAATACTGGGACGACTTACTGCAAAAATTGCTGCAAAAATCCCGGCTTCACGCACCGGTGCAACTGCTTGAATCGGCCCTGGTGCGCTCGCCCATGGTCATCGGTTACCTCAAACCGGTCATTCTGTTTCCCATCGGCCTGATCAACCGCCTCGACCCCGAGAACGTGGAAGCGATTCTGGCGCACGAACTGGCCCATATCGTACACCGCGACTACCTGTTCAACCTGCTGCAAAGTATGGTAGAAACCCTTTTTTACTACCACCCTGCCGTGTGGTGGCTGTCGGCGCGGGTAAGGCATGAACGCGAAATAGCGGCCGACGATGCTGCCGTCCGCCTCACCGGCAACGCGATCGGATACGCCAAATCGCTGGTGCTCATTCAGGACCTGGCCTGGATGCCGCTCAGCGCTGCACCTGCCTTTGCCGGCGACCACAAAAACCAACTCCTTCGACGAATTCAACACATTTTACACGTCAAACAATCTACCAATTTAGCTATGGAAAAAATCATCGGAACCTGTGCCATCCTGCTGGTCATTATCGGACTGGGCTTCGCACAGAACAAAAACACACCGCAATACCTGCACGAACGCACCGAAATGATCGCATCGGGCAACACGCTCGCGGGTATCTGGGAAGGAAAGATTGACAACGACAAGGTTTGCATTACCCTGAGCAGTCGCAGCGACCACAATTCGTGGATGAACGGGAATTGTTACCCGAAATCCGACTTTTCGGCGCTGCCGACCGTGGAATCGGAATTTACACTCACGCGCCCGGCCGGCACCGTCACGTTCAAGGGAAAATTCGAGAACAACGAAGGTTACGGGCGCTTTCGTTTCAATGCCGACGCCACCTTTTCTTCCTGGTTACAGGAGCAAGGTATTTCCGGCATCGATGAGGAAGCCATGGTGCACCTGTTTTTCGCCAACATCGACAAAGACTACGTGCTTTCTCTCAAAAAAGCCGGTTACAATAAAATTTCCGGTGAAGACCTGCAAAACCTGGCCATTCAGGGCGTCGACCGCAAACGCATCGATGAGGTCCGGGAAATGTCCAAAGACCTGGGCGCCGGCGATCCTTCCATCGAAACCATCGTGAACCTGACCATCCACGACATCAACAAGGATTACGTCAAAAGCCTCAGCCAGGCCGGTTTTACCAAATTATCGCTCGATGACGTGATGAATGCACGCATCCATGAAATCACGCCGGAATACGTCAAACAGGTGCGGGCCATGGGTTTCGGCGAACTTTCCTTCGAGGACGTTCTGAATTTCAAAATTCACGAAATCACCCCCGAATTCCTGAGCGGCCTGAAAAAATCGGGCATCACTCCGCTATCGGCTGAAGAAGCGCTGAACCTGCGCATCCACGATCTGTCGCCCGAAGCCATCGCCGAATTCCAAAAAATGGGTTTCAATGGCCTCTCCACGGAGGATATGATGAACCTGAAAATTCATGATGTTTCGCCGGAATTCCTCAACGAAATGCGGAAGGCCGGCTTCGACAACCTCTCGGCGGAAGATGCGCTCAACCTGAAAATACAGGACGTTTCACCGGAATTTGTAAAAGAAATGGAAAAAGCAGGGTTTAAAAACCTGGTGGCTGAAGAAGCCATGAATCTGAAAATCCACGGCATTACCCCGGAATTCATTCAGAAAATGGCGGAGGCCGGCTTTAAAAATCTCTCCATCGACGAGGCATTAAACCTGAAAATCCACGACGTAAATCCCGCCGACCTGGCTGCCTATTCCAAACTGGGCTTTACCAAAATCAACGTCGACGATGCCGTCAGCCTCAAGATACACGAGGTCACGCCCGAATTTATCCAGTCGATGCGCAACAAGGGCTTTACTGATCTGGAACTGGAAGATTATGTTAATTTGAAGGTGCAGTATGGGAGCAAGATTAAGAAGTGAGGTGAAATAGAAAGTGAGAGGGTGAGAGAAGTGAGAGGGTGAGAGTCCGTAGATTACACCGCTTCGCTCCGAAATCTATCAAAAAATTTGGGCGAAGCGGTGTAATCTACGGACTCTCACCCTCTCACTTCTCTCACGCTCTATAGTCTTGCGATAATGGTTTTGTTGCCTTTGACCATCTCATCCATTTTCACCTCAATTTTCGCGTCGAGCGGCAGATAGAGGTCCACGCGGGAGCCGAATTTGATAAAACCCATATCGCCGCCCTGCTGCACCTGCTGTCCTTCGCCGATATACCATTTGATACGTTTGGCGAGCGCGCCCGCGATCTGCCGCATCAGGATTTCGGTATTCCCCAGGCCGTACACGATGGTCGTACGTTCATTTTCCGTACTGCTTTTCGGGTGCCAGGCCACCAGGTATTTTCCTTTATGGTAGCGGAAATAATTCACGATGCCGCTCACCGGGTTCCGGTTGACGTGCACGTTGAACGGCGACATAAAGATGGACACCTGCAATCTTTTGTCCTTAAAGTATTCACTTTCAATGGTTTCTTCAATAACGCACACCTTGCCGTCGGCAGGGGCGTACACGATGTGGTTGTCGGTAACCTCGATACTCCGTACGGGATTGCGGAAAAACTGCAGAATAATGGCGTAAAACACCAGCGACAGCACCAGAACAGGGTAAAACGCCACCGGAGCCAGTTCAACAATCGCAAAATTCAGGGCAACCAGAATGAGTGCCGAAATGGCCAGTAGCGCGTAACCTTCTTTATGAATTCGGAAGAGCATTTTCTTTTTGGTAAAAAAGTGATGAAATAAAGGCGGGCAAAATAAGAAGTTGTTTGAGTTAATTTGCCTGAGGCAGAAAGAATGGATTTTATTGGCAGGCAAGTTATGTTTTGGAGGGAGTAGCCGGAGGCTACTTCCGAGAAAACAAACGCAGCATGCCGATAAAAGACAACTTTCTGACCCGGCGAAATTAATTCAAACAACTTCTACAGGAGATAAAAGTGTTATTGCACTTTGAAAGCGCGGCAAAAGTAAAAATTCCTATTTTTGCGGCCAAAATCAATCCTCTTAAGTGTTTTGGTTTTTTTGTGAACGGGAGATTTTGTGCTTTCCCATCCCAAAAAACACCCGAACACTCAAACCCACATCCTTTGAAATGAAAGTAGCGGTTGTTGGCGCTACCGGTCTGGTAGGCTCAAAAATGTTGCAGGTGCTCGAAGAGCGCAATTTCCCGATCACCAAACTGCTGGTGGTCGCTTCCGAGCGCTCTGTCGGGAAAACAATTAAATTTCGCGGCAAACGCCACAAAATCATCAGCATGACGGATGCTGTGGCCAAGAAACCGCAGGTGGCTATTTTTTCCGCCGGCGGCAGTGTTTCCAAGGAATGGGCGCCACGCTTTGCGGAAGTCGGCACGGTGGTGATCGACAACTCCTCCGCCTGGCGCATGGACCCCGAGAAAAAACTCATCGTGCCGGAAGTAAACGCCGGCGTGCTCACCAAGAAGGACAAAATCATCGCCAATCCCAACTGCTCCACCATTCAGATGGTGGTGGCGCTCAAACCCCTGCACGACCGCTACCAGATCAAACGGGTTGTCGTCAGCACTTACCAGTCTGTCACCGGCACCGGCGTAAAAGCCGTCAACCAGTTGATGAACGAGCGCAAGGGTAAAAAAGGCGAAAACGCTTATCCTTACCAGATCGACCTGAATCTGCTGCCGCATATCGACATGTTCACCGAAAACGGCTACACGAAGGAGGAAATGAAAATGGTCAACGAGACCAAAAAGATCATGGGCGACGACTCGATCCGCGTAACGGCTACGACCGTACGGGTGCCGGTGATCGGCGGCCACTCCGAAGCGATCAACGTAGAGTTCGCACACGATTTCGACCTCGACGAAGTGCGCAACATCCTGGCTTCCGCGCCGGGCGTGGTGCTTACCGACAATCCGGCCGAACTCCAGTATCCCATGCCGCTGTTTGCGCACGACAAGGACGACGTTTTCGTCGGTCGCCTGCGCCGCGATGAAAGTCAGCCCAACACCCTGAATATGTGGGTGGTATCCGATAATTTGCGCAAAGGAGCGGCCACGAATGCCGTTCAGATCGCCGAGTATCTGCTCGAAAAAGGGATTTTAAAATTAAAAGTAAAAAAAGCGGAAGCAGCACTCTAATTTTGCTTCCGCATTCGGATCATGGCGGCGGACGAACGACAGACGGCGACCCCCACCCCACGACCGGATTAAACACAAGCGTTTACCGTCTGTCGTCACAATTGTCAATTGTAAAGTAAGTCATGAAGAACAAAGTTGTCGTTTGGGGCACCAATGCAGAGAACGAAAAGGTACTGATCGCACTCGAATTGCAGGCTGAAGCCAACAAAGTGATGCTCTACACATTTCCGGAAGCCATCGCTCCCGAAGAATTCGTCAATAAAATGATGAACGAATGGCGCGACGGGAAACCCGTGGATTTCCCCGAAGGCTATAGCAGCCTGGAACGGGAGTTAAGCGTCACAGACAGCCTGTTGCCCGACAACCTGAAGGTAGAACGAGGCGACCTGATCCAGCGTGCGCAAACCGAATGGCATTTCGCTGTGCTGTCCGCCAAACTGCACACGGTTTATCAGCAGGAACTGGCCGATTTCAAGGAAAAAGTACAGGCACTCAGCTCCTACGACAATAAATTGTGGGACAGCCTCAAAACCTTCTGGGACAAGGTGCAAAGCCAGTCGCGGGAACGCAACCTGTTCCGCGAACACGCCGACCACCTGCGCGACAATATCAACGCCTTGTTCGACGATCTCAAAAAAATGCGCTCCCAGGTGCAAAGCGAGTTCATGGAGAGTTCCAAAGGTGTATATGAGGAATTCACCAAAGCCCTCGACGACATCGATGCCCGCATTACTGCCGGCGGCGCCAAACTCAACAGCGTTTTTGAAGACCTCAAACAAATGCAGCGCCGCTACCGCGATGCCCGCATGAGCAATGAGCACCGCAACCAGTTGTGGGACCGTCTCGACGGGGCTTTCAAAAAAGCCAAGGAACGCAAATTCGGCCCTAGCGCAAACGAAGGATCCATTGCCGACCGTCACGAGAGCCGCATGAAAGGCCTCAATGAAGCGATCAAACGTATGGAAGACAGCGTTCGCCGTGATGAAGAAGACCTGCAATTCCAGCAAAAAAAGGTCAACACAACCGAAGGTCAACTGGAAGCGCAAATCCGAATGGCCAAAATCAAAATGATCGAGGAACGCCTTTCTTCCAAACGCGATAAACTGGCCGAAATGAACCAGACGCGCCTCGACGTGGAGCGCCAGATCAGCAACGCCAAGGATAAAGAAGCGAAACGCGCCGAAAAAGAAGTGGAGAAACAAAAACTCGATGCTGCCAAAGAAGCAGCCAAATCGGAAATCGCCGCTTCTATTAAAACCAAGTCGGAAAAAGAAGATTCGCTGTTCGAAGCAGCCTCCAACGTGATCGGCGATTTGCTGATGGATGCCCTCGACACCGCAAAAGCAGTTGCCAGCGTAGTGGCGGACAAGGCTGAAGAAGCCTACGAAAAGGCGAAAGACCAGGCCGGCGATGCCTACGAAAAAGCGGCTGAAAAAGCCGAAGTAGTAGCCGAAAAGGCCGGCGAGGCATATGAAAAGGCGAAGGACAGGGCCGCCGAAGTAATCGAGCAGGCTTCCGACAAAGCCGGCGAAGCCTATGAAAAAGCCGCCGAAAAAGCCGGAGAAATGGCTGAAAAGGCTGGTGAAGCATACGAAAAAGCGAAGGATACGGCTGCCGTGGTAATCGAGCAGGCTTCCGACAAAGCCGAAGACCTCTACGATAAAGCAAAGGACACAGCCGCAGATGTTGTAGAATCCGTTAAAAGCAAAGCCAAAGCCGCTACCGAAAAAGCGGAAGACGTTGCAGAAGAGGTGACCGAAAAGGCGGAAGAAGTCGCTACAGCCACACTGGAATCGACCGAAGCGGATACTACTCCGGGCGATGAAAAGAAAGACTACATCATCGACGACGTGGTTCATAAAGAAGAACCCGCTACCCACCATGACACTCCAGGGACACAAGGTCTGGAATCTACCGAAGGGGACAGCACTGCTTCGACGGAAGAGGATAAAAAAGATGACGATTCTTCTAAAGCCTGAATTCGTTTGAATCAGGATTTGAAGGATTAAAAAGGACAAAAAAGGATGGCCGGGATTGGGTTGCACCAATTCCGGCCATCCTTTTTTGTCCTTTTTAATCCTTCAAATCCTGATTCAACTTTTTCTAACCGCCTCGACGCCGCGCGCATTCAGACAATCCGCTGCTGTGAGCCCGCCTTTCCGGGCCGTAAACACCCCGTACCGCAAGTCGTGAATACCGTCCTTGCTGTGTGCATCGGGGTTGATGCTGATGGAGATACCCCTGCGCACGGCTTCCTGGATCAAAGTCCAGTCGATATCGAGGCGGTAAGGGTTGGCGTTGAGTTCTACCGCCACCTTGTGTTTGGCACAGGCGTCCAGAATGACGTCCCAGTCGAGCGGATAACCTTCGCGGCTGAGCAGCAAGCGTCCTGTCGGGTGGCCTAAAATAGTGGTGTACGGATTTTCGACCGCCCGCAGCACCCGTTCCGTGGCTTTTTCCTTCGACATTTTCAGGTTGGTGTGCACCGAAGCGATCACAAAATCGAGTTGTTCCAGGATTTCCGACGGGTAATCCAGCGAACCGTCGTTCAGAATATCGCTTTCGATACCTTTCAGGATGCGAAACGGCGCCAGTTCGGCATTCAGTTGGTCAATCTCCGCCATTTGTGCCAGCAGCCGGTCGGGTTTCAGGCCGTTGGCATAAAAAGCGGCCTGGCTGTGGTCGGTGATACCGATGTAATCGTATCCCATGGAGCGGGTGTACTCGCACATTTCCCGGAGGCTATGCAAACCGTCGCTCCAGGTGGTGTGCACGTGCAAAACCCCTTTAATATCTTGTTCTTCAATGAGTTGTGGCAACTGACGCAGTTTTGCCGGTTCCAGGTGCCGGCCGTCTTCACGTAGTTCGGGGGCTACGAAAGCCATATTTGCACGTTCGAACACTTCGTATTCGCTGCGCAGGTTTTTAAACGACAAGCCCGGCGTAGCCGCCACGAAGGCATCCAGAAAAGCCGCGCTGCCCGTATGCTGAAACAACTTCGAACCGAACTCCTCGGCCATACAACGGTGAATGGTCACCAGGGTGTTGTTCTGCAGGCGCACCTCGAAGCGAAGGGTTGTTTCCGCTTTTTCCACGGTCAGTACTGTACCGTCGAAGGCCGAACTGAGTTCGCCGTTGTAGCCGACCAGAATTTCAATGTGTTCCACTACGGAACAACGCCGGCGCAGTTCGCCGACAGGTGCAACAAAAGCGCCGGGTATTTTGCCGGAGATCCAGACACACACGAAATCTGCGACTTCTTCCGCCACATCGAGGTGGAGTTTGTCGCGGCTGCGGAAAAAATACTCCAGTTTCTGCCGCAGGTCTTCCTGTGTTTTCAGACCGAAGCCCTTGAATTCGATCAGGCGGTTTTCATTGCAGGCATACCAGAGTTCACCCACCGTTTCCACACCCATTTCTTTCCATACCACGCGCACCTTTTTAGGGCCGAAACCATTGACTTCCAGCATTTCCACCACACCGGGCGGCGTTTCGCCGCGGTATTTTTCCAGCGTCGACATTTTACCACCGCCGATCAGTTCGCGGATTTTTCCGGCAATGGCCGGGCCGACACCTTTGATGCCCTTGATCTCGGGGTCCGTCATATCCGCCAGCGGCCGGTCGAGTTTGCGCAGGGTCAGGTAGGCATTTCGATACGACTTGACACGGAAATCATCCTCTTCATGGAGTTCCATGAGGTTGGCCAGTTCGTCGAAGGCGTTGGCGATTTGTTTGTTTGTCATGATGGTAGAGATGGTGGATACGTTGGTTTATGGGTTGATGGTTTATGGTTTATGGGTTTATTGGTTTATGGGTTTATGGGTTTATAGGTTTATGGGTTTATTGTTGATGAGGGTTGATAAGGTTGATGAGGGTTGATATTCGGCGGCTCGTTGAATGAGATAATCTTTGTTTACCGGGTGGCTGAATATCAACCCTCATCAACCTTATCAACCCTCATCAACAATAAACCCATAAACCTATAAACTCATAAACCAATAAACCCATAAACCCATAAACCCATAACCTACCTAACATACAGCAGCCACGCAAAAGCGCCGATCCAGGCCAAAAGTACTAATTGTAAAAAAAGATCGCGCAATAAAGCGCGGGTTGGCGACTCCGTTTTATTAAAAACCAGGGTCAGTTGCAGGTAGCGCAGGATGCCTAGGATGACAAAAAAAGCGGTGAAATAAATGCGGTCGCTACCGATGCGCCCGGTCACTTCCGGCGAAAAACAATACATCAGGTACGACACGATGGCAACGGTGGAACACACCGTGATGCTCACGTCGAGAAACGGCAGGTTGTAGCCTTCCAGCGCCTTGCGAAAGTTGTTTTCGCCCATGGCAATCACGTATTCGCCGCGTCGTTTGGCGAGCCCCAGAATCAGCGCCAGCAGGAAAGTGAGCACAATGAGCCACTGTGATACTGCAACGCCCGTCACCGCACCGCCGGCAAAAACCCGCAGTAAAAACCCCACGCCGATCAGCGACACATCGATAAGTGCGATGTGTTTGAGTGAAAACGAATAAAACAGGTTGACAAAAAAGTACAACAGGCTGAATCCCAGCATATAAAGACTCAGATACGCCGCCAACCCCGTTGCCAGCACAAGCAGAATGACCAGAATCACGATGGCTTGCGGGATGCTGATCGCGCCGCTGGCAATGGGCCGTCTGTTCTTGTCGGGGTGGTTGCGGTCCTGCGGAGCATCCACCATATCATTTAAAACGTACACCGCCGAAGCGATCAGGCAAAATGCCACAAACCCCAGCACCGCATTGCGCATAATGGCAGGATCGTTCAGCCGGGCGGCAAAAAACGCCGGGATAAAGATGAACAGGTTTTTAACCCAGTGCTCAGGTCGTAAAAGCGTAAAAATCTGACGGGGAGACATAATGGCAAAGGTAGTACACGCTTTACAAAACCGCCATGGCCTGTTCCAAATCTTCCCACAACCAGTCGGCATCTTCCAGGCCGATGTAAAAACGCACAAACGTCCACGGCGCTTCCGGAACCGGCCTGCCGGGAATATTGTAAAAACCGATGGTCGGAATGATCAGCGACTCGTGGCCGCCCCAACTCACGGCCATCAAAAAACGCCGGAGCCGGTGAATGAACGCTTCCATTTTTTCCATCGAATCGGTGCGGAACTGCACGGAAAACAGCCCGCCGCAGCCCCGCATCTGCCGTTGCGCCAGTTCCCGCTGCGGGAAACTGTGGTGAAACGGATACCAGATGCGTTCCACTTTCGGGTGGTTTTCGAGCCGGGCTATCAGCATCTGCGCACTTTCGCTACTGCGCTGCACGCGTAAGGGCAATGTGCGCAGGCCGCGGATCACCAACGCGGCATCATGCGGACCCAGCGCAGCGCCAATGGTCATGAGTTCGGAGGTGAATATTTTTTGTACCATTTCCCTGGAGGCGCACAAAACACCCACCACCACGTCGGAGTGCCCGTTGAGGTATTTGGTGCCCGAATGCAGCACGATATCGATGCCGAAAGCAGCCGGGTTCTGGTACAGCGGCGAACTGTAGGAATTGTCGATCATCGAAACCAGTCCATGTTCTTTGGCCAGCGCGGCGCAGGCCGCCAGATCCTGGCATTCGAAAGTCATGGTATTCGGGCTTTCGAGGTACAGCACCCGCGTATTCGGGCGGATGGCTGCGCGGATGTTTTCGATATCCGTTCCGTCGACAAACGTGTGTTCCACGCCGAACCGCGCCAGGAATTTGCGCAGCAGGGCCGACGTCCACGAATACGGCATTTGCTGGCAAACGATATGATCTCCTGCCTGCACGTTCCCGATTACCGCCGCCGCAATGGCTGCCGCACCGCTGGAAAACACCAGCGCGTCTTCCGTTCCTTCCAGCGCTGCCAGTTTTTTCCGTAAAATTTCCACCGTGGGATTGTTGCCGCGGGTGTAGGTGTGGCTGTGCAGTTCGTCGGCAAATGAAGCCCGGAAAGTATCGAGATCGGGAAAAACGAAATTGCTGCTTTGTATGACCGGCGGCGATACGGCGTTGAAATATTGTTCGCGTTCTTCGCCGAGATGGTTGAGGATGTGGCTGAGTGATTCCATCGTTGTCTGTTATCCGTTATTTCAGAACAGGTTTCTGCACTAAAAGCGGCCAAAAGTACGCGCCCGGATCATGGAATAAAAGACAATATCAGTCATTATATCAGCAACCACCCCAGACAATCGCCGCAAAAACGAGTTTGCCGGAAGTGCTCAATTCAAAACGCAGCGGTTCTTTGAGATCGGTAGACGACCGCACGAGTTCCCAGGTTTGACCCCAGTCTGCGGAGCGGGATATACCGCCTTTATGGGTACAAAAAAGAAAGTCTCCTGCCTGTTTGAGATCAAAAACGCCCTCCAATGGGAATAAACCTTCGTCCATGCGATGCCAGTTCTCGCCGCCATCGACAGAATTTCGCAACTGACCAGTTTCGGAAGTGTGTGCCGGTCCGCCCACGCGAACGGCGGCGAAATGATCGCGAACCACCGGAAGGCGGCCTTCGATGGCACAGGTATTGTAAACAGCACCTTTATCGGGCAGGGTGCAAGTCCAGTGTTCGCCATCGTCAGTCGAGCGCAGCAGCCCTTGTACTCCACTGCCTACCAGTATGCCGTTTACTACAATAAGTTCGCTGACCCAACTTTCATCAAAAACGTGTTTCCAGGTTTTACCGTCGTCGCCGGATTTGAAAACACCGTTCTGGCAGCCGACAAAAATATTTCCCTGCGCATCTTCTGCCACGGTATTGATGATGTTTTCGTTCAGCGGCAGTTGCATCGGCTGCCAATCTCCCGTGGCGGGTATTCTTCTGAATAAACCGCCTTTATAAACGCAGGCATACGGACCCGAGCGGCCGGAAAAAATACCTGTGACCATGTTTTTGTCTTCGGAAAAATCGCTCAGATCGGGGAAAGCCCCGCCGACCACTTCCAGATTCCAAATACCCTTTTTCAGATCGCGGCTGTGGTATACGCAGCCGTTGTTGGTACCTAAAAACACCTCACCGTCCTGCGAAAAAACACAGTTTACATCCAGTTTTTCAGGCAATCCCCTGCTCAGATCCTGCCAGGTTTTACCACCATCGGCGGATTGAAAAAAGATGTTTGTGGCTGGTACCGGTACTTCGGCGGCACACACAGCAGTGGGGGCGGAACTGGTTTTCTGTGCCCCATAGGCCGCCAGGGACAGGCAAACGATCAAAAAAGCGAAAATGCGCATGGATGTAGAGTTAAGTGAAACAATGCGCCAAAAGTACCGGCACGTTCCATGCAAGTGGTTTTTAGGATGTAAAACGATGTAAAGGACATGTAAAACATTTGAAATACCCTATTAGAGATCACTGATAACCTATCTGGAATTACCTTTACCGCTCAATTCCATTTTGTGTCCAGCATAAAAAAAATCGTCATCGTTTCTCCGGCGCACCCTTTGCGGGGTGGCATCGCCGCATCATCCGAGCGTCTGGCGCAAGCCTTGCAGGAAATGGGCCACGAGGTTGTGATCTATTCGTTTTCATTGCAGTATCCGGGGTTTTTATTTCCGGGAAAAACACAATTCACCGACGATCCGCCGCCGGAAGGACTGCAAATCAAAACCTGCATCAACGCCGTCAATCCGCTGAACTGGATTCAGTCGGGCAGGAGTATTGCCAATGAACAACCCGACCACGTCATCGTGCGTTTCTGGTTGCCTTTCATGGGTCCCAGCCTGGGAACGGTGCTGCGTATGGCCCGTTTTTTTTCACGTAAAAAACTGATTGTCACGGCATTGGTGGACAATATCGTTCCGCATGAAAAACGTTTCGGCGACCGGCCGTTCGCGAAATATTTCGTGGGCGCCTGCGACGATTTTGTGGCTATGTCGCATTCGGTACAGGAAGAAATACGTTCGTTCGACCAAAAGAAACCCGTTCGTTTTGCCCCGCATCCGGTGTACGACAATTACGGCTCTTCGATGAAAAAAGCGGATGCGCGCGAACAACTGCATATTCCGGAACACGTGAAACTGGTGCTGTTTTTCGGGTTTATCCGCAAATACAAAGGCCTGGATCTGCTGCTCGAAGCACTGGCAAAAACACCCGACGTACATGCGCTGGTGGCAGGTGAATGTTATGAAGACTGGTCGTATTACCAGCAAATCATCGACCGGCATGGACTGGCAGACCGCCTGCATTTACACATGGATTTTATTCCGGCCGATCAGGTACGCGTGTTTTTTTCGGCAGCCGACCTGGTGGTGCAGCCTTACCGTTCGGCCACTCAAAGCGGTATTTCCCAGATCGCTTACCATTTCGAACAACCGATGGTGGTAACGCGTGTAGGCGGACTTCCGGAAATCGTGACCGACGGCGTGTCGGGATACGTGGTGGATGCGGAACCGCAAGCCATCGCTTCGGCAATGACGGACTTCTTTGACAATCAACGGGATATGACGTTTCTGGAAGGGATTCGGAAGGAAAAACAACGGTTTTCGTGGGAGTATCTGAGCGGGCAGTTGCTGAATACAAGTCAACCGGAATGAGGTGATGGGCACGGAAGCCAGTTGTTAATACCCCGTTTTATTTCAACCATTCCGGCAACTACAGGCGTCCTGCATGCATCATCCTTTTAAATAACTGCCCATGCTCTTGAGATACCTGATTATATTGCTCTTCGCCTTTCCGGCCGCTACTTTATCCGCCCAGTTCAATCTCGGCATCGAAGGCGGGCTGCTTGCCGGCACCGTTCATTTGCAAAATCTGCCCGACGACGCGCATATTGATGCGGATGCACGGCTCCATTATTTTGCAGGTTTACATCCTACTTATGATTTTGCCGGAAAATGGTCCGTAGGGCTTGACGTGCATTATGCCGTACGGGGCGAGCAATTCAATGCGGAAAGCACGTCGGAAGTCCACGAATATCGCAGAAGTTGCCTGGATCTCACTCCGCATATATCCTGGCAGCCATTAAAATGGCTCGATGTAAACTTTGGCGTTTACCACAGTTTTCTCGGCCATACGGAACTTCGTTTCTTTGAAACCGACGACTGGCTGTCACCTTTATATCAATATTATGATGAAACGGATTTCGGTCTGACACCCGGTTTTCGGCTAAGATACGGCCATTTCTACCTGCTTTTGTCCGGTCAGATCGGTTTGAAAACCATCGCAGGATTCGGATATTCCGACAGCTCCGGCGAATACAAATCGGATGTTAAAGAAAAAAACAGATCCCTGCAACTGGGCATCGGGTACAACATCCGGTAAGTGTAGGGGGATATTGTTGTTTATTTGGGGTCTCGCCGTCAACCAATTCCTAAACACAAATTATGCGAATCTTGGGTTAAAAAGACTGCGAAGCAGTCAAAACTATGTAGCCTACATACTAAAGTGTTTTTTTAACCACATAAGGCACATAGAACACATAGTCCGGAGAGTACGCTATGCTATGTGTTCTATGTGCCTTATGTGGTTAATATGATCTACGTCGATTGTTTATTAAAGGGAACATAGTTTTGACTGCTTCGCAGTCTTTTTAACCCAAGATTCGCATAAATTACAAAAACTAAACACCAAATACGCACAACTACCGATCCAGTACTTTGCGCATTTCCCGGCGGATATCTTCCGTGCATAAATTCCCGATGCTGCCCTCGTGCGTGTGGTGCAGCGGTTTGGAAAGATCGAACCGGAACGTGCCCGCATCGATGGATTCGCCCACCTGCCGGTATGCCTCGCGGAACGGCAATCCCTGCTTCACTTTTTCGTTCACAGCTTCCACGCTGAACAGGTAGCGGTATTTTTCATCCTGTAAAATATCGGCTTTCACCTCCATGTACCCCAGCGCGTGGGTCATCATGGCAAAACAGCCCTGCATTTCGCCGAAAGCCGGAAACAGGATTTCCTTGGTCAGTTGCAAATCGCGGTGGTAGCCGGAAGGCAGGTTGGCGAGCAGCAGGGCCAGTTCGTTGGGCAGGGCCTGCAGGCGGTTACAACGGGCGCGGATGAGTTCGAAAATATCCGGATTCTTTTTGTGCGGCATGATACTGCTGCCGGTGGTGAGTTCGGGCGGAAAACTGATGAATCCGAAATTCTGGTTCAGGTACAGGCACATGTCCATCGATAACCTTCCCAGCGTAGCCGCGAGATTGGCGAGGCTTTGGGCCACGATTTTTTCGGTTTTCCCGCGGCTCATCTGGGCATACACGGAATTGAAATGCAGGGTCTCAAATCCGAGCAGTTCGGTGGTCATGCGGCGGTCGAGTGGAAAAGACGAACCGTAGCCCGCGCCGCTGCCGAGCGGATTTTTATTCACCACCCGCGCCGCAGCCGTCACCGTTTCCATGTCGTCCACAAGGCTTTCTGCATAGGCGCCGAGCCACAGCCCGAACGAAGAAGGCATGGCGATTTGCAGGTGCGTGTAGCCCGGCAACAAAACGTCTTTAAAGTGTTCGCTCCGTTCGAGCAGCAGGTCGAACAGGGTTTGAACGGATTGCGTAACCCCCTGTAATTCAGCGCGTAAGTACAGTTTTATATCCACCGCCACCTGGTCGTTCCGGCTACGGCCGGCGTGTATTTTTTTGCCGGCGTCGCCGATGCGCTGCGTGAGCAGGTATTCAACCTGGGAATGCACGTCTTCCTGGTCGGCATCGATCTGAAATTTTCCGGCGCGAATTTCTTCCAGAATAACGTTCAGTTCGCGGTGCACGAGTATACGTTCCTGCGGATCGAGCAGCCCCACTTTTTCCAGCATGGCGGTATGCGCCAGCGAGCCCAGCACGTCGTGCTCCGCCAGCAGCAGATCAAAAATACGATCATTGCCTACCGTGAACGTTTCCACCATTTCGTGGGTGGAGGTGTTGTTTTTACTCCAGAGTTTCAT
>ENA-UOWO01001719-UOWO01001719.1-activated-sludge-metagenome-genome-assembly--contig:-NODE-1719-length-28543-cov-7.241856_pt1 | contig 28543 bp, 20 predicted proteins | sample MGYA00238148_ERZ761564 | MGnify/ENA primary metagenome ERZ761564 (study PRJEB28885, sample SAMN05720194) | activated sludge metagenome | isolation source: Anaerobic digester | place: USA...
TACGCCTGGATGTCGCCCCGGTGCGACAGGCCGTGCTGCCGCCGATCAAGGGATCGATGCTGCGCGGGGCGTTTGGCGACCAGCTGAAACTGCCTTTCCACCAAAGCAATCAGCATCAAGACTTGAGTCCTTGGTTATGTTTTCACTGCTGCTTCCACTCTGGTTAAGCAGTGAATGAATTCCGGTGTTCAAACTAATAAAAATGGTTTTGGATTGTCGTCCCTACTAAATATCGGGAGTAAAGTATGAATTTTGACCATTTGATTCTGCTGATCGGCACCAATCCGCTACCCAATTATGTCGTGGCCAGGTATTTCATCGAGAGTGTACCTTCCTTGAAGACTATTATTGCCGCGCACACGCCAAGTACCGCATCAATTGCCAGACGATTGGAAACATCGCTTCGCAAACGCCAAGGAGCATCACATATAGCATTCGAGTACTGCGGTCTGTCTGATCCCGGGAATGCCAATAAAATCCGGCATGAGCTGGAGGAGCGTATTTTCGACCAACACTCGAATGAGGAACATTACCATTTGAATTACACCGGCGGCACTAAAGTGATGGGTATCCACGCCTATTTGACCGCCTTTATGGCCCTTGAATCTGATAAAATATCCTTTTCCTATCTTGATGCACGCGAGTTCACCCTTAACATAGAAGGGATGGCTCCCACAAAAGATCTGCGCCGTAAAATTGAAATTAATTTTACCGATCTCTTTGAACTGCACGATTGCAAAGCAAATAATAAGGGTTCAGAAATCGACTGGGCTCGACCTAATGAGATATTTAAAAACTGGATTTTACAGGGGAGTATTATCGATTTCCTTGACTGGCGTAAAAAAGTTCTCACTCCTACATTCTTTTATGGTGAGCATAAAATGCGAATTATCGATTTACTTGATCTCAATAAATGGCATTCAGAAGATGGAAAACATCCTTTTCATGATCAGACACTAATGATGCTGCAAACTTTGCCTGAGCCGCAGACCTGGAAAACAGATGAACACGGCAGTTTGATACTTCCAAAATCAAAAATCAAGTATGAGGACTGGTTCGAAGGTGTCAGGTATCTGGACGGATTTTGGCTTGAATATTATACTATGGATGTGCTGAAGCAAAGAGTGCAAGGAATTTTTGAGATTAGGCCTAACCAACATCTTGTCAAGGGTGAGGCGAATCGTGACTTTGAAATAGATATCATGCTGATGCATGGCTACCAGTTCTGCGGGATCTCGATTACAACGGCATACAGGAGTGATTTGTGCAAGAGCAAGGCTTTCGAGATCATGCATCGTTCGGTTCAGCTAGGAGGAGATGAGGCCAGAATGGTCCTGGTTAGTACAATGACTCCCATGCAGGTGTTTGAACTCAGCCAGGATCTGGCACTAGATACAGACGTAAGCGGTCAGCTGCTAATCCTCGGAATCGACGATCTGCAGCCTGATAAGCTATGGAAGGCGATACATCACCATATTACAGGAGAATGGTTATGACAGATGTTGATCTGGTTTTGCTGGATTGCTCTTCCATTCAGCGGTACGTCTTTGGCAGCAATAGGCTGAAAAGCAATATAGGAGCATCCTTTATTGTAGAGATGATTTATGAACAGTGGGTGCCTGCCACCCTCGTCGAACTTTTTGGCAAGGGCAGCCCGGAAGTTAAAATCTTTGGTGACTGGAAAAAGACGCCAGCAGAGCTGTGTATAGCCCTGTCCCCGGGATTGCGATACGAAACCGGTTATATCGGCGGTGGAAATGCGCTGCTGATTTTTTTACGCAATGAGCAAAAATGGGCCGAAAAATTCATCCAGATTTGGAGTAGAATGCTGCTTCTGAATTCACCGGGCTTGATCCCCGCCATAGCCTGTTTGCCTGCCGTGGTCTCTGAGAATGACATCAGCCGCGATGATATTGACAGGGTCTTTGTCGAGTTGAACAGGAACAAGAGCAAATACCAGCCACAGACGGTACTGGATCGGCACGGGATTACCGCCGAGTGCCGCTACACTGGCTTCTCTGCCGAGGTCTTTTTCAAGGATGAAAATGATCAGGTTGGCAGCTGGATTTCTGCCTCCGCCAAAAGCAAGCTGGATGCCGCGTATCCGGCCAATCTGTCCTTGCAGGATAAATACAAGTTTGTGCTCGATGATAAAAGTGGGAAATCCTTTGACTTCAGTAATGATACTGAAAATCTTGGCAACATCGAAGGCGAGAGCAGTCTCATCGCCATAGTCCATATTGACGGCAACAGTATGGGGGCTGAATTTCAGAAATGTACAGGCCTCATCGAGCGCAGGGAGCTTTCAATTAAGGTTGATAACAAGACGCAGTCTGCGATGTCGCGGACTTTGCAGCTGCTGCTGGAAAAGATGCCCATACTGGATCAATATGAAATGCAAACTCAAAATCGGCATTTTTTTCAGTGGAAAGATTCCAAAAGTGGTAAAAAATACCTTCCGGTCAGGCCAATCATTTTGAATGGCGATGACATCACCTTTATCTGCGACGCCAGGATCAGCCTGTACCTGGCCGAAACTTTCATGAAGGCTTTTGCAGAGGAACCAATCGATCTTGAGATTGGCAATGGCAAAAAACGTGACATAAAGCTGTCCAGCTGTGCCGGCATTGCCATTGTAAAATCGAAATACCCGTTTTATCGGGCCTACCGTATGGCCGAAGAGCTCTGCAGCAATGCCAAGAGAAAGGGGAGAGTAGATGGTACATCGTGGCTCGATTTTCAGGTGGCTCTGACAGGAATAAGCGGTGATCTGGACACTCTGCGCAGTTCTTATGCTAGAAGTGGTTATTCTCTGCTTTGGCGACCTTGGCAGATGGATACAGATAAAAGTGAAGAATCATTTATACGATTGAAAAAAGCAATGAAGGCACTCTGGAAATGGCCGAATAACAAACGGCATGAGCTTGGCCGGGCGCTCGAAGACGGAACCGAGGCGACTAAAGCTTTGCTGACTGCCCTGTCATCGAGAGATCTCAAGCTGTCCGAGTGGGAATCTATCAGCGGGCTTAATAGTACCGGATGGTGCGTGCGTGGCAATGAGGGCAGCATGACGCCCTATTTCGATGTCCTGGAAGCTATGGATTTCTATCCGCAAATACTGCTGGAAAAGGAGGTTTGAAGTGAACCTGACCCTTGTGATAAAACTGGCTTCCGCTTCATGCCCGGCTGCAGGAGAAGGCCGGGGGGGCTACGTTGATCAGGACGTGGTCCATGATGAACTGGGCCTGCCATTCATACCGGCACGACGGATTCGCGGCCTTTTGCGTGAATCAGCTTTGGAGGCAGCGAACGCACTTGAACTTGCGAACGCCGCTGGCAGTGTAATTACCAAATCAGCAATAATGGAACTTTTCGGCAGACAAGGAATGCAGGAACCGGCCCCCCTCCAGATTGATAGTGCTTTTCTGGCAGACTATCACGCCATGCGGAAATGGCTGATCTGGTTTGACGCACAGTATCCGGATGCCTGTCTGACCAGCCCCGAGTTTGTTCTTAGCTCTTATACCAGTCTGCGGCAGCAAACAGCCATTGGAAAAGATGGCATTGCATATGGTGGCTCTCTACGCGTCACCAGAGTTCTAAACCGGGATCTGGAATTCAGGGCTGGTATCGTTTGCGAAGACAAACCTCTTTTTAAAATGATCCTGGTGGTAGCCGCTACAACTTTACGACGATTGGGCAGCAACCGTAATCGCGGCTTTGGAGATGTCACATGTGATTTGCTCGACGAAAATAATGAGACGATTATGAGAGCATCACTGACTGCTCTCAAAAACCAGCTCAACGTGAAGCCGGTTTAAATGAAGGAGGAATTTATGCAGCAGTGGAATTATAGAATAGAACTGCTCGCGCCTGTTCTGCTCACCGGGACGGTTGGTGATGAAACCATTTCTCTCTCCGAGAACTATATCAGCGGGACAACGCTGCTAGGGCTTTTCGCCAACCAGTATCTTCGTGAAGGACACAGCGCCGACTCTGAAAATTTCCGTAAATGGTTTTTACAAGGTGGACTGCGTTTTCTCAACGGATATGCGGGTGTGACCGAGCCAACAGGTAAAGAACTCAGACGATCTCTGCCGGTTCCGCTCTCTTATCAAGCCGAAAAAACATCGCCGGACAATCCTGTGGATGTATTACTGAAAGATGACCAGGTTTCCCGCAAGCCAGTCGAAGGATTTATCGTAAAGGAGGGCGCCCACATTGTCAAAGCCGAAATTGCCAAAATGGTAGCACTTCATCATGCCAGGAAAAACCAGCTTTACGGTCCGGGATCTGAAGAAGGGGCGCTTTTCAATTACGAATATTTGCGGCAGGGGCAAACTTTTATGGCAGCTGTTGTCGGCGAACCCGGCTGTTTGAAAGATTTCCAGTACTGGATCAGCGAGCAGGATAAAGAGCGCGTTTTCCGCATCGGCCGCTCTCGCAACACCGAGTACGGATTGGTTAACCTTGATTGGCTGGGAGATCCAGGGCCCATCTCCGAACCCGGCGCTACATTCAAGTTCGAGGATGACCAGATTATCCTTACTTTCCTCTCACATGTAATCATACTGAATGATTTGGGCCAAAGCGATACCAGTGAGAAAAACCTGCTGGTGCACCTGGTTTCAATCGGCCGTAAGCATAAAGTGGATTTGACAAAAAGCGGACTTGAAATCGCCTCCAGTCTGGTGCGAACCGCGGAGATCGAAAACTATGTCACCATCTGGAAGGCGCGGAAGCCGGCGCAGCGGGCTTTTCGTATGGGCAGTGCCTTCCTGCTGACATTTGACGCGGGCTGGCTAAAGGAGCATAAAGCCAATCTGATCGCCCTGTTCGCCATTTTGCAGGAAGAAGGCATTGGTTGTCGGCGTCAGGAAGGATTCGGTCGCATTATTTTCGGCTGGCAGCAAGAGCAATCGTTAGTTAACGACACCCGGGCAGCCATGGCTAATCATAAGAAAAATATGGCTCAACAACCTCCGATTGAGACGAGCGGACCTTCAAATGTACCGCTCAATGCAGACATGATCGCCGGGGCTATGAACGAGAAGGCAAAGGAACTGCTTCGGGACGGTTTGAAAAATCGGCTGCTCGAAAAGATACGTGCGGCCGCCCACGATCTCGCTGCTGATTTTGCCAAATCGGGTGGAGGTGGGAGCATCAGGGGTAAAACCAGCCAGCTGAACCGTCTGCTGCAATTTTTAGCTGCTGCAAAAGGAGAAAATGAATTTCTGGTTCTGCTCGGCCAGCTCAAGGATCCTGGGCGCAAAGCGCTTTCTGGAATCAGCCTGGTTGATCGAAACAGGAAGCAGCATACGTTACTGGACTTGTTGCTGAATCACAACGAAGCGGATTCGGTAAACAAGCAGATCGCTGCTTGTTTGCATGATAATTTCAGGGAAGAGATTTTGGCCATTCTCGGCAATCCGCTGGACGAAGGACATGAAAATTTCAGGAATACAGCCTACAAGGAATTTTTGCGCACGCTGTTCACTTCGCTTATCAAGCGCGCCAAACAGGAGGAGTCGTTATGAGCAAAGAGGATTATTCGCTGCCTATATTGGGCAAGCTCTACTTTAAAATACCTCTCTATCTGGAGAGTCCCCTGATTATTGGATGCGGAGCGGATGAAAACAGCGATGTAGATGTCCTGAGAGAAATGCCCTCAGGCCGGCCGGTCATTCCGGCGACATCATTGATCGGCGTGTTTCGTCGCTACCTGGAAACCATGGCTGCCGAGCCGCATCCTGCGGATCTGCAAAAAATCTGTGACAGTCCTGAAATTGAAATCGCCAGCCTTTTCGGCGAACGTGATACGGCCGGATCTCAAAGCGTTCTGCAGTGCAAGGATATCATCCTTGATGAAAAAGAGTATGTCATCCGGACCAGAGACGGAGTTAAAATCAGCGCGGAGTCACAAACCGGCGAAGATGGCAAAAAATACAACTATGAGATTATCGAAGGCAAAATTCTGAAACGAGGCGAGAAAAATGCACCATTCTTTCTTGATCTCGAGATCACCTTGCGGCCGAAGCATGATCCTGAATGTTTTAAAAAATTAATTACAATTATCATCCTGGCGCTCGACAGTGGTGATATCCGTCTGGGGGCGAAGACCAATAAAGGTTTCGGCCGACTCCGTATAAAGTCCGAGGTAACTTGGCGTCATCTTGATTTTAAAAATATTGATGATGTCTGGGAATGGCTTACTGGCGATATCAATTATCAGGAATTGACAGGCCTTAATGCTGATTTGCTGCCGAAACAATCCGATGAATTTTCTATTGAGGCCCAATTCCATATCAAGAATGCCATGCTCATTCGTTCCTATCCAGTCGGAAAGGACCTGGCTGATGCTGTACATATTACCCAGAGTGGCAGACCTGTCCTGCCCGGTACATCCTTAATGGGGGCCATACGTCACAGGGCGCGAAAAATTCTGCAGATCAGACTACAGAATCCCGAGCGCGTCAATGATATGATGAGGGATCTCTTTGGCGATGTTTTAACGGACTCCTCGGCTGATCAACCCAGCAATAAACGGGAAAAGGCGTGGCGCGGCAGGGTGCGCATCGACGAACGACTAATAGAGCTTGATCCGGTATCTGAGATTCAAACGCGGATTAAAGTCGACCGGTTTACTGGGGGAACCATCGATGGTGCCCTGCTCCAGGAACTGCCTCTCTGGCAAACTACTGTTACGGCGCCAGTTTCCATCCGGATCTCCGTGCTGGATAAATGCAAAGACGATGAGGCTTTCCTGCTCCTGCTCGTTTTAAAAGATCTGTGGAGCAGTGATTTGCCCATAGGCGGCACTAAAAATATCGGCCGTGGATTTTTGTCAGGCGAATCGGCGGACATCCGCTGGAGAGGAAGGAATTATCATCTGACCAGCGAAGCAGGCGGCATCAAAGCCGATGCTGAATTTACCGCACTGGCAAAAGAATTTGAGAAAGGATGAGCTCATGAAAAAACTGGACAACGGCCTACAGCCGGTTTATGTTTCCGTTCAACCAAATGGACCTAGTAAGGGGACCCTGGCAAATGAACCAGAACTTCTGCAATTAATACACAGCAGCTTCATCGATAAGCAAACAAGTCACATAATTTGCTATTGCACACATGGAATCTTTTTTGGTGAGCTGAAAGGCGGGAATATTTCCTGGGCTGACGACGGACCTGGCAGAGAATGGGCGCAGAAACTGCTTTTAGCTCGTATTTTTAACGTTTCCAAAGAACTGAAAATCTGGCTGGAAGAAGAGATATTTTATTATCGCTTGCGCGAGGATACAGCCCTGGATGAGAATGATGACCAGATCAATGCTGTGGATGCACTGCAGATACTCTGGGGAACGCACTTTGAGATGCTGTCAGGTCAGCTACCTGCTTTAAGGTTATGGGAAGATCGCGGGACTGAACTGGTGCTCCCGTTCACCAGCTTGCCGGATGAAGCTTCGCGCGACCGTGTCGCCGTACATACACGAAGTTATATTACCTGGCTCGATAATGGCCAGGCGACTTTCAGTGACAACAGATTTGTAGAGCTGCGTATTGTAAGGGAGCCTGTTTGAACACTGATTCAGAAGAGAACTGATGTCTTCCTAAATAAAGGAGTAGTTATGCCTACTGGAACAATCGTTGAAAAAAGGTATAGCTATGGCTATATCCAAGTCCAAGGTGGGGGAAAGCTTTTTTTTCATTCATCAAAAGTTGCTTCTCCAGGCTTTGGACAGTTGAGTGAGGGGGATAAAGTCGAGTATGAGTCCGGGACAGGAAAGGATGGCCGGCCGGCGGCCATAAATGTGACAAAGATTGCAGAGGAGGGGCATCCAGCAGCGGAAGATACACGTGCCAATCCCGGTTACCGGTTCCGGAATCCATATAATTTCGTCCGTTTTTTGCCGGCTGGCAGCAGTGGCAGTGCAGAAACCCGGCAGCTGGGGCGGATGCAACCTCCATCCCAAGAATCATTCGAAGGGCTTTGCGGTACCATCGAATGTACTTACGAGATGGTCACACCTCTTTTCATTGCAGGCAAAGTGGAGGAATTAGAAAACAGGCACAAGGAGCTGGATTTCTTCACCCGGAATGAACAGCCTCTGGTTCCAGCTTCCAGCCTGCGCGGGATGATACGCAGTATTTTCGAGACCATTACCAACAGCTGTATGATCCATATGCATCAGGACGGGGATGACCATCTTGAATATCGACTGAGTCAAGATCCCGGCCTTATCCCGGCGCGTGTTAAAAACGTTGATTCAAGTGGGTGTGAATTGATCAAGCTTGATTGTTCAAATGGCGTTAGGGGTGTGCTGCGCTGCGGGCTTTACAAAAGTTATGATCCAGTTGTCTGTAATCGCCGTGATCATGTCACATTTCACACCAACCTTCTGCCGCCCTCCATTAAAAATGGCGACAGGGTTGCTGCGATTGTCAGTACAGGAACCAAACTGCATCAGCGTGGCCAAGTCTCCTATAATTATTATTCGGTCCGCGAAATAGTACCTGAAATAATGCATGGAAGTCTCCTGCCAGGCAGTCATGAAACTGTTGTTTTTGGCTATATGAAAATAACCGGCCCCAATATAGATAACAAGCATGATGAGCGTCTTTTCTTTGACTGGAATGATACTCCTGCGAATTCCGGCAGTTATTGTCCAAAACCGGTATCCATCCCAAGCCATTCCGTCGAAAAGTATAATCATTCGGTCAGGAAATACTTTGAGCGCCATAAAGAAACGCTGGAGGAACTGGAGCGTGCGGGATGGCTGGCAAACGAAGATACGCTTCCTTTTCCCAGCAGCTTTGTCAAGCAAGGCGAACGACTTAAACCAGGCGATCTCGTCTATTTGGATCAACACAGCCAGGAGATCTACCCCGTTGCCATGCCGCGTCAGGCTTATAATACAGCGCGAGAGGAACTGCTCCCTGATCATCTCATGCCCTGTGATGATGCCCGAAAGCTATGTCCGGCCTGCCGTCTTTTCGGCTGGGTAAAGAACGGAAAAGTGGAAAAGAATGAGCAAAGTGCCTGGGCCGGACGCCTCCAGTTTTTCGACGGCAAATTTTCTGGAGAAGACTTGTGGCGGGAGGGAGCGCCTTTTGTGTTGGCAATTCTGGGCTCCCCCAAGCCCACAGCCACATTTATGTATCTTGCTGACAAGGCCGGATCAGCCAGCTTTAAAGTAAAATATGATACGGAAGGAGCCCGATTGCGTGGTCGAAAGTATTACTGGCATCAGGGCATGAAAGCATTCCGGATGAATCCTGCCACCGGCCGGTATGAATGGAAAAGAGTCTCTAATTCACCAAATGACGTCAAAGACAAGAGCAATGTCACATTGAAGAGAGTCATCGATGAAGGTAAAACATTCACCTTCATGGTCAGGTACGAAAATTTGCAGCCAGTGGAGTTGGGCGCCTTGATTTGGGCCTTGCAGCTCGAACCAGGCTGGCATCATCGGCTCGGGCTGGCCAAACCTTTGGGATTCGGTAGCCTGAAATGCGAGGCGATTAAGATCAACGAAATTAACCGCCAGACACGTTATGCAAGTCTCGAAGCAGATGGTGTTGCACCAGCGGCCGACATGGGAAATCAATATGTGATTGATTTTAAGAATGCCATGAAAGAACGATATCACCGCGACTTCAGCCAGCTGGATAGTTATCAGGATTTGGGGGCAATACTTGCCAATAATTCGGATCTGCCTGTTCACTATCCGAGGCCTGGAATCAAGCCAATTGAAAAGGGCGAGCAGTTCAAGTGGTTTGTAGGTAATAAAAGGAGAACGGGTCCTCAACAGCCTCTGTCTCTTGCCCATCAGGACACAGGATTTCAAGTCGTTAACGAATATGGTGAAATTCAGGAACGCTAATCTGGAGGTAACTGACTGATTGGGAGAAAAACTCAATGAGATATTTAATTGCCAATACATTTCCGCTTTCGTTGGTGCGCCGAAAAGCAGTGATAGAGCCTGTCAGCATCGACTTTGTAAAAACCGAACTTTTGCGAAGTGGTTTTGTCTCTGTTTGGGGGCATGAGAACACGCTTCCCCACGTGAACACGCTGCTGGGTGTGGATTTGACGCCTTCTGTTCCCCGTCCAGCTGCAAAGCTGAACGGGGATAAGTACCCGGTATTTCAAGACGAGGTTTGTCAGAAAGTCCTGATCATCAGTCCTGATCTGCCGGTTGGTTTCAGGCCGGCACTCGGCCAGGAAATCGGCGCGGAGATGATCCTGGGCTGGCAAGCGCTGTTGCTTGATTTTGCTATTGCAGGAGCAAGGATTGAAAAAGTATAAGATTATTATGATGGTGGCCATCTCGATTGCATTTTTTGCTACCGGTATTTTACTGTCCGGGTATTTGCTTCCTCATAGCATTCAAGTGCGGTTGAGTTCAGCTGCAGATTTGTTTGGCTATGCGGCCTCCTGTCTGGCTTTGGCCGCAGCTTGGATTGGCTGGTTCTACCGGTTTGAGCTCCTCAAGGAATTCGGTAAAAGGTATTTTGTCAATACCGGGCGGCCACTCGCGGTTCAGGCGGATCGCATTCAGGCGATGGTCATTCCAGTCAGCAATGCCATTCTTGCAGAATGGATCCTTTTTTCTCTGCGGCCACATAGCGTTGCCTTCGTATATACAGAAACCACCAGGCACATTGCACTGAATCTGGCGACCGACTTCTCGGAAGTGGGAATTCGTTTTTTCCCAACGGCTGCCAATATCCGGGAAAGCGAATTTGTTTTGTCAACGCCGGATGATCCCAGAAAAGCCAGAGAACTGGTAAGATTATTTATCGATCACTTTCTGGCGGCGGGAATACCAGCCGGAAATATTTTTGTCGATACTACCGGCGGAAAGGTGCCAATGTCGATTGGCGCCTTTCAGGCAGCGGAAGAAGCGAATATATCATCAACCTATATCGTCGCTTCCAAGGGAAAAATAGAGAATCCCCGTTCTCCTGAAGAAGGGAGTGCCATTTTTATGAGCGATCATACACATTGAGGGATAAAAGGTTCGCATTTCTGGTAAAAAAGGATCAATCTGATGGCCTACAAGACAGTTGCCTTGACGACAACCGGGACTTCCCTTTTAAGCAATGCCAACCGCGTGTGCTGTGAAGGGAAGTACCGCGCTTTGCTCGAGATCCCGGATGACAAGGTTAGGGAATTCATTCATAACAACATCAAAACAGGGACTGTGGAACGTCTGTCTGCGGAAATTAATGCGGTTATTCAAACAGATAGATATCTGAAGAAGCGCGATAACGAGGGCATCTCAACTGTCCACTTGCTGCTTTCTGAAACCGAGGAAATTGAGAAGGAGAAAATCTTCCTCATCACTTTTTTCCAGCAGCAAGGTTTTGAAGTCCAGGCGGATACTATTGCCGGCCTGAAATATAAGGAATCGCAGTTTAAAGTTACCGGACTGCGTTCTCTGATCAATCGGCTGATCGAGCTAATTGAAGAGTATCGTGATAAACAGTTCAGGGTTGTCATGAACAGCACTGGCGGATTCAAGGCTGAAATTGCATTTGCCACAGTGATCGCTCAGATGCGCCAGGTTGAATCCTATTATCTTTATGAGAGTTTCAACGAAATCATCCCCCTGCCCTTTTTACCATTGAATCTTGATGTCACCTATTGGTCGCGATATTTAAATTATTTCCGGGATTTTGCCAATGGCGTTCCAGAGAAGGAGGCTGATCTCGCACTGCGCCGTCTGCCCGAGGGCTTCCGTTTTTTAATTGAATATCATGCGCCAGCCGGCAAATGGGTGCTTAATCTGGCCGGATTGGTTTTTTATGAAAGTCTGGAGTCAGAAGCGCGTGTTCATTTGAAAACTATCGATCCCAGAAATGTTTTTGCCATGCGTGGAGAGTCTACTCTCTGGAGCAAGGCCTGCAATACCCATGTAGCTGGTCTGGAGGACATACCTGACAGTAAAGTCAGGATCCTTTTACGTCGGGTGCTGCGCCTGTCATTTGTACGCAAGATTGAGCTTGTGGATTATCATGAAGTCAAGGTATCACATGGTGAAACCAGATTGGAATATAAAACGCACCATGCGGATTCAAAATCACATTATGCACAATATGAGATCAAGTGCAAACATGGCGTCCAGGTTATTAATATTTATCTTGACCCCGGTTTTACTGAGGATCTGCTCCTGATGATTGGCAAAAAGGCCTCACTTTGATTTTTCAATCGCCTGCCTGTATTGTGCGATGCTTATCCTTCAGCATTGGGACTTGACAGAGCGCAACAGGTTTCGGTAGCGGACTGACCTTATTATATGCGGAATCAATTATGGAAGAATTTTTTGAAGCAGTGGATCTGCGTTTTTCGGTTTTTACCTTTAAATTGATAGCTCTGGATCATCTGGAGCTACCCCTGTATAAAGGATCAACATTCAGGGGGGGGATGGGATGGGGAATGGCTGACCTTTGCCAGGATAAATCAAAAAATTTCGATTGCCTCACGTGCAGTCTGACTGGCAAATGTCCCTATGCAATTCTTTTCTCAAATCCCAATACCCAGGTTCAGAAGATGCCGCTTGATGCAGAGCACCTTCCCCATCCCTTTGTGCTGCGCCCCCCGTTGACTGAACAAAAATTCTATAAGCCGGGTGATGCACTGGAATGCCAGCTCATTCTTTTTGGATCCGTTGTTGGCTATCTGCCGTTTTACATCTATGCTTTCGAACTTTTTGGAGAATATGGGATCGGTAAAGGCAGAGGCAGGTTTATCCTTACAGAGATTCGTGATGCTTTTTCCGGGAAAGAGCTGTACAACAACCATGATAAAAGCCCAAGCCCGGATTTTATGGTCATGAGTTTCAGTCGCATCAGAAAGATGGCTCTACCATGGCGCTCGTCGGAATTAACCCTCAATTTAATTTCGCCGACGCAGGTAATAGATGACAACGAAACGGTTCGGGAAATCTCATTTGTCCTGTTGATACGCGCTTTGTTGCGCAGGGCTTCTTTGTTATCAAGACTCTATGAGGATAAAAAATGGGAGATGGATTTCCATGGCATCATTGCACAGGCCAGTGAAGATGTGACAAACTATACAACCAGGCTGGTTGATGCGAGGTGGGAGCGATATTCAACCACAAGCGGCAAGCGTTTTCCGGTCGACGGCGTTAGAGGACAAATCCGGTATCAGGGAAATTTTCAGCCCTACCTGCCGCTGATCAGGCTGGGTCATTATCTGCACATTGGTAAGAAAACCACGCATGGTATGGGATATTATGAATTGCTGGACAGCTGATTCTCTGGTTTGTGTTTTCAATGCGGTGGTAACCCGATCTGTTAATGTCACCTGACACAGGCGCGTTAATGAGAATTTCCTGTTCTGGTAACCTGGCTTGAATTGTGTCCAATTCATCATCAGGAGAACGATATGCCGGGCAAGTTATTTTCTAAAATTATTGAAATGGATAATCTGCTCGCAGCATGGCAGCATGTACGTGCCAATCTGGGGGCCCCTGGAATAGATCGTATAAGTGTAGATGATTTTGAGAAATGCGCTGAAAAACAGCTCTCCGTTGTGCAGCAGGAACTTGCCAATAAAGCCTATCAACCAGCCCCTTATCTGACCTTCAAGAAAGAAAAATCACCAGGAAAGACCCGTGTTCTGCACATCCCCACTGTGCGCGATCGTATTGTCCAGCAAGCTATCTTGCAGCAGATCCGGTCACTGTGCGAGAAGAAATTCCATGATTGCAGTTATGCTTATCGTCCTGGCAAGTCGGCAGTCAAGGCTTTGGCACGGGTTGAGCGGCAATTATCCAGAGGTTTTGGCTGGATACTCAACGCGGACATCACTACCTTCTTTGATGCCATCGACCGCCCGATCCTTCAGGAAAAAGTTGAACTCTTGATTGAAGATCGGGAAGTGACCAGTCTGATTGCTAACTGTATAAATGCTCTGCCAAGTGATCAAAACAAGGGCATTCCTCAGGGCATGGTGCTGGCCCCAATACTGTCCAATATTTATTTGAATGATTTTGATGGGATGATGCAAAAGGGGGCAGGGCAATATGTGCGATTTTCTGATAATTACATCGTGCTGGAAAAGGAGCGTCCAGGCGTGGAAGAAGCCCTGGAACGCAGTAGAATACTTTTAAGCGACCTGAGGCTGGAATTAAATCCAGAAAAAACGCAAGTATGTACACTGACGGATGGATTTGTTTTTCTTGGTTATCAGTTTGATGAAAACGGCAAGAGGCCTTCTGAAGCGTCACGCCAACGCCTCGATGCCCGTCTGCAGGGTGCTCTGGCTAAAGCAGTGGATCTGTCGCAGGAAGCCCTGAAGGAGAAAATTGATGCCATCATAACCGGCTGGCTGAATTATTTCAGCCTTACGACCCGGGATCGACATAACCTGCTCCTTGAATTGCAAAAACAGTACAAAGGGCAGAATGTTTCCATGCCGCAGCGTATTCTGCAGACTGCCCTGGCCTTTCAGCTTGGTGATAAAGTGGGGGCAAAAAGCCTTCTGGAAGAGATGCCGCCCGAGCCAGTTGAAGATGCCGAAGTCAACTATCAATGGGCACTGATGTGTGAGCTTGCGGGATTGACTGGTGAGGCGCAAGATGGTTATCTGGCTGCGGTTCGCAATAATTCGGATCATGGCGAGGCGGTCTTTCGTCTGGGATTGCTTTATTTGCAGCAAAATCAGAACGAAAGAGCAATACGGTATTTGCAGAAAGCGATTCAGTTACAGCCATTCAACGCGGCGGTTCATTTCGCCCTGGCTACTGCGCTTGAGAACTATGCCCTGCATGGCGCTGCCAGGCAAGCTTACAAACGCGCTGCTGAGCTGGATAAGAACATTGGCAAATGGATGAAAGCAGAACTCTCCGGGAAACAGACTGCTGCCATCAGGATGAATTATTCAGAGAGCGATATCGCACAATTTCTCAAGCTGTTTTCCGGCCGGGAGGGAGTTTTCGGTCGCCAATGGCTGAGCGAGACGGGCAAGCTGGGCTATCTTCCAGTGCATCACCATTTGACAGCGGCTGATGTACAAAGCCATTTTGATGGCAAGGAAACTCTTGCGGTCTATCTCTTGCGCGCTGATAATACAGTGAATTTTATGGTAATTGACATTGATGTCAGCAGGCAGGTGCGAGAGGAAGGATTGACAGCAGGCAGTGAGCAAAATTGGACCGAGTTTGTCTGGCTTGAGACTTCCAGATTATTAACGACATTATATCAGATGAACCTGCCAGCTTTTGCTGAGGATTCCGGGCACAAGGGGATGCATGTTTGGCTTTTTTTTGCAGAGCCGGTGCCCGCCCGGGAAGTACGAATTTTTGGAAAAAGGCTGATGGAAAAAACAGGTGAATCGCCACCGGGGCTGACACGTGAACTTTTCCCCAAAGAAGACCATGTCGACAAGAATGCCTTTGGCTCCCTGATCAAGCTGCCGCTGGGTATACATAAACTAACCGGGCAAAGATGTCATTTTTTAAAGATTTCCGGTGAAGTTATTCAGGATCCTGTTAGCCAGCTACATCAGATCAAATCCATATCAAAGAATCATTTTTTAACCAGCCTTGATGCACTTCGTGCTGATAAGGTCGACAAGATGCCCGCCTCTGGTGTCAAGACAGAAACGTCTGCAACGATTGTTCTGTGGGAACGCTGCAGTGTTTTACGCTATTTGCGGGAAAAGGCCTGCGATGAAAAGATGTTGAATCATCTCGAGCGACTAACACTTCTGGAGACGATTGGATTTCTTGGGGAGGAGGGGAGAGATGTGATCCATGAAATCATATCACATACCTTGAATTATGACTTCAGGATTACCGAGAAATGGATTCGCCGGCTCAAAGGCTTGCCGGTGAGCTGTCCCAGGATTCGGGAATGGCATAGCGCATTGACGCCATCAATAACGTGCAACTGCAAATTGCCGGTAGTGCAAGGGGGATACCCTTCGCCGCTGCAGCATATTGACGCTGATTTTGTTATCAAATTGAAAAAGTCCTCCGGACTATTTAAAACACAACCTGTGCATCCGCCGGCTGCTGAAAAGAAGCCGGCGTCACAACAATCCGCAGCTGAACAGAATGAACAAGTTCAGGTTATGAAGACTGACACGGTCAGGCCAGAAACGCTGGATGAGCTGGCAGATCTGGTGTCGCGCTATATTAAAAGCAAGAAGGCCTTGTTGAAACTTAACAGCGACATCGAGGCAATTGAAAAGAAGCTGGACCTTTTCGCAACTCGAGCGGGTAAGGATCATTTCCAAACGCAGTGGGGTATTCTCCGCTGCATGGAAATAGAGGGTAAGCGCAAATGGCTGCTGGAGATATAAAATAGAACGAAGAGGTGACTGTTGAATCCTGTCTATGTAATGGAGCAGGGGGCTGTCATACGCCGGTCTTCACGCAGTCTTGTGGTTACAAAGGATGATTCCCGGATATTACAAATACCTGTAATAAAAATCGACCGTTTGCTGGTCTTTGGTCAGGTTCAGCTTACGACGCAGGCGATTGAGCTGTTGCTTGAAGAGGGCATTGATGTCAGTTTCTTGTCTGCGAGTGGTCGATTGCGTGGGCAGCTCGTGGCGGCTGTTTCTAAAAACAATATTTTGCGTTTGTCCCAATACGAGCGCGCCAATAATGAACAATTTCTGGTGATGACCGCCAGATCAATTGTGCAAGGCAAGATACTGAATGGCAGGGCGTTGCTGCGACGCTATAGCAGGAATCATCCTGAGAGCGAGTATACAAAGGAGCTGGAAATCATCGAGTCTGTTTTGGATGGACTTTTACGATACAAGAGTGTGGCGCGTCTGATGGGTTGTGAGGGCGTGGCGTCGGCAGCATATTTCAGAGCGTTTGGACGTATGTTCAGGCGCGATCTGCAATTTGCTGAAAGATCCCGTCGGCCGCCAAAAGACCCGGTGAATGCCCTGCTGAGTTTGGGATATACCATGTTGACGAACGAAATTCTAAGTCTGGTTGTTGCACATGGCCTGGATCCCTACCTCGGGTTTTTACATGGGATAGTGTATGGAAGACCATCACTTGCACTGGATTTGGTGGAAGAATTCAGGCATCCAGTAATCGACAGGATGACATTAAATCTGATAAACAACAAGGTTCTGGAATCTGGGGATTTTGTGAAAACGGATGAAGGCGGGTTTGTGTTGCAGCCAGCCTCCCTGCGGCGATATTTTGAGTTTTATGAAAACCGGATGCATGAGCCTGAGGGGCGAAAAAAAAGTGGGGTAACAGAGACTATCCGTGATATCGCAAGAGGCCAAGTGAGGAAAATGGCTTCAGCTATTAAAAATGGTACACATTATGCGCCTTACCGGTTTGAGGGATAAAGGTATGCTCTATCTGGTTTCATACGACATTATTGACAATTCCAAACGCACGCGGCTGGCGAAAAAACTGCAGGATTATGGACAAAGAGTTCAATATAGTGTCTTTGAATGCAGCCTGGATGCAAAACGATGTGTTGAAATGACTGCCAAAATACTGAAATTGTTGGATCCGGAAAAAGACAGCTTGCGGATATACCAACTATGTGCGGGTTGCTGCAGTAGAATAAGCTCATATGGTATTAAAAAAGGATGGGAGGAGGGTGACGACGAAAAAACAATTGTAATCTGAAGTGAAAATAGTTGCTATTCTTGCGGGTTATTTATATTTTTAACTGGATTGGACAGAGGAGGTATGACGCACGGTTAGCGGAAAAGCCATAGATCAATGAAGAAATTATAGTTAACATATTTTTTCTGCGCTTTTAGGGCGCTAAACCGTGATAATTTTAGTATATTATTCATGCGTTTATGACTGGTTAGCGGAATTACCCTTATAACATATTGATTATTTGCTTAAGAAAAGCGTTATAGTCTGAATCATCTCCAGGGCGAATACTGGATTGCGACTTCCATTCTGCATGCTCGTCTTGCGACATTGCATGCCTGTCTGAATCATCTCCAGGGCGAATACTGGATTGCGACGTTTTACCGGATTTTTCAACCGCAGTCATGGCAAAACGCGGTCTGAATCATCTCCAGGGCGAATACTGGATTGCGACCCCGGGTCATTCCATTGCTGTCATTGAGAAGTTTCACTCCGTCTGAATCATCTCCAGGGCGAATACTGGATTGCGACTTTCTTTCAATTTGGCCTAGGAATCCCGTCACGCAAATATGTCTGAATCATCTCCAGGGCGAATACTGGATTGCGACTTCAAATAATTGCGCATTTGAGCGCCGGTGGTACCACACTGTCTGAATCATCTCCAGGGCGAATACTGGATTGCGACTTTTTTTCCTGCCTAAGCCTGGGGAGAAAAAGGCTTAGAGTCTGAATCATCTCCAGGGCGAATACTGGATTGCGACTTTTTCCTGCCTAAGCCTGGGGAGAAAAAGGCTTAGTCTGAATCATCTCCAGGGCGAATACTGGATTGCGACTGCCAGCTGCCGGCCCATAATAGTAGCCCAGCAGCTCAAGAGTCTGAATCATCTCCAGGGCGAATACTGGATTGCGACGACGCACCGCGTGGCAAGCGCGGGCACGGTCACCTCGATGTCTGAATCATCTCCAGGGCGAATACTGGATTGCGACAAACAAACAGTGTCGGGGAAAGAGGAGCATACCCCTTTCGAAGTCTGAATCATCTCCAGGGCGAATACTGGATTGCGACCCTCTTGTTGGTTAGTTATTTCAATTTTTCATTTCCCATTGTCTGAATCATCTCCAGGGCGAATACTGGATTGCGACTATTAGAAATATCTGTGGAACAAAGACGATTGGAAAGTCTGAATCATCTCCAGGGCGAATACTGGATTGCGACCACGAACTGTGTAGCTGAACGGAGCGAACTCTTCGTAGTCTGAATCATCTCCAGGGCGAATACTGGATTGCGACAGTACAGTATCGCGCTTGTTCACCAGCGCGAATTGTCCATAGTCTGAATCATCTCCAGGGCGAATACTGGATTGCGACCCCAGTCGTCCGGCTCAGGTTCCGGTTCGTCATGCTTGTGTCTGAATCATCTCCAGGGCGAATACTGGATTGCGACGCCGGTTGTAGGTCTGAACGCATTCATGGATGGTCATGTCTGAATCATCTCCAGGGCGAATACTGGATTGCGACTAATATCACCCCAAACCTGTGTGCCCAGTGTATGGACATGTCTGAATCATCTCCAGGGCGAATACTGGATTGCGACTTCAGCAAGTGAATAAATTCCTTTACCTGCATCACTGTCTGAATCATCTCCAGGGCGAATACTGGATTGCGACGTATCGGCCTACTTCATAGTCCGCATGGCCATTCATAGTATGTCTGAATCATCTCCAGGGCGAATACTGGATTGCGACATACCCTTGCCACTTGCCAGCTTAACACCAATAGACTGCGTCTGAATCATCTCCAGGGCGAATACTGGATTGCGACAATTTTCTCGCCTTGCTGATTGACTCTGACAAAAAAAGTCTGAATCATCTCCAGGGCGAATACTGGATTGCGACTTTTTTTGCCATCTTCACCCACCATGAAGGTATATAGGTCTGAATCATCTCCAGGGCGAATACTGGATTGCGACCCATTCGCCGTTCCAGCGGTGGAATCCGGGGATGGTTTGTCTGAATCATCTCCAGGGCGAATACTGGATTGCGACTTTTTTTGAGTTGATTCCAGCCCAGACTCTAGGAATTGTCTGAATCATCTCCAGGGCGAATACTGGATTGCGACCCCCCTACTATTTCTCCCATGGACGACTGGACGACCTTCGTCTGAATCATCTCCAGGGCGAATACTGGATTGCGACCTCCACTGCCGGTAGCGGTACCATCACCGTGATGATTGCAGAGTCTGAATCATCTCCAGGGCGAATACTGGATTGCGACATATTGGCCCCGCTGAGATTGGCCCCGCTGAGATCGGCCCAGTCTGAATCATCTCCAGGGCGAATACTGGATTGCGACTTGGAGTAACGAGCATCCTGCCATAAAACCTTTTTGAACAGTCTGAATCATCTCCAGGGCGAATACTGGATTGCGACCTTAATACAGAATGCCCAACGACTCATAGAATTGCGCCGTCTGAATCATCTCCAGGGCGAATACTGGATTGCGACTAAATGCCATAGAGTGCGCTTTGACCGTCAAGCTTTTGTCTGAATCATCTCCAGGGCGAATACTGGATTGCGACCTTCTTTGTCAACGCATACTACCTTTGCCGCTACCTCATACAGTCTGAATCATCTCCAGGGCGAATACTGGATTGCGACGATTTCCAGTCCTTCCTCCAGCACATAGTGCTTGAGGAAGTCTGAATCATCTCCAGGGCGAATACTGGATTGCGACGCTATTGGTTCCACTCGTTGGTGTAATGGTCAGCCAGTTTGTCTGAATCATCTCCAGGGCGAATACTGGATTGCGACACCATACTTCCGTCGTATTCATCATCCATAATCTCTCACCTCCGTCTGAATCATCTCCAGGGCGAATACTGGATTGCGACTTCACTTGATCTACAACAGCACCCCAGTGAGGGTCTGGTCTGAATCATCTCCAGGGCGAATACTGGATTGCGACAGCGCCACAGGTTTTGGATCGCTGAACGGAAGCTGAATGTCTGAATCATCTCCAGGGCGAATACTGGATTGCGACGTACCAATCCACCCGCAACTCCAGTGGCCAATCGCCACCCTGTCTGAATCATCTCCAGGGCGAATACTGGATTGCGACTTTGAACCAGAATTGCCCGTCGAGAAAAGATATCTCGGGGTCTGAATCATCTCCAGGGCGAATACTGGATTGCGACGGTTTTCCCAAACCTCTAAAAAATCTTCGTCTATGGGTGTCTGAATCATCTCCAGGGCGAATACTGGATTGCGACGTTCCCATGTTTTTGCGAACGTGCAACAAGCGGAGACTTGGTCTGAATCATCTCCAGGGCGAATACTGGATTGCGACAATATTCAGCAGCAGATGCAGTGCTTCCTGCATCTTTTTGTCTGAATCATCTCCAGGGCGAATACTGGATTGCGACCAAGGACCCCTCCACGTTTCCGTGGTAAAGCCAGCAGTGACGTCTGAATCATCTCCAGGGCGAATACTGGATTGCGACCTTTACCGAAAGGCCAGATGCTGGAGACAGCGCTTGCGCCTTTGTCTGAATCATCTCCAGGGCGAATACTGGATTGCGACATCTAATGCGGTGCCAGCCTCGCCGCGCCAGACAATAGTCTGAATCATCTCCAGGGCGAATACTGGATTGCGACAAAAATGGCATGCCCTATACGGCGGCCGTGGGCTGAGTCTGAATCATCTCCAGGGCGAATACTGGATTGCGACAAAATTTTCATACCCTCCTCCTTCCTTGAGGTTTCCGGGTCTGAATCATCTCCAGGGCGAATACTGGATTGCGACTCTACTCCATCCGCAACCAGCTCGCGGTCACAATTATGTCTGAATCATCTCCAGGGCGAATACTGGATTGCGACCTGTGTCATCTCTATGGTGGCCCCATCCGTGGGGACCAGTCTGAATCATCTCCAGGGCGAATACTGGATTGCGACACACCAAGCCGGCCAACTATTGCGCCCGTTGGTGAAAGCGCAGTCTGAATCATCTCCAGGGCGAATACTGGATTGCGACAGCACCCCGGCTGATCAAGACCTACCGCCGCTGGTGGCTCAGTCTGAATCATCTCCAGGGCGAATACTGGATTGCGACATCCCGGAAAGCCGGGGGCTTCCGGACGGGAGATATAGCCGTCTGAATCATCTCCAGGGCGAATACTGGATTGCGACCTTTTCCTCAATCATTTTATGCGCTGAGCGGACAGCCGTGGGTCTGAATCATCTCCAGGGCGAATACTGGATTGCGACGCTTTTGTCTCTGCTTGTATTGTGCGTTGTTTTTTTTTGTCTGAATCATCTCCAGGGCGAATACTGGATTGCGACTTTTTGACATCGGAGATTCCTTCCGGAGTGAATTGTCTGAATCATCTCCAGGGCGAATACTGGATTGCGACCCTCGACTTAACTCCACTTGTCCACCTCGACGACGTTGTGTCTGAATCATCTCCAGGGCGAATACTGGATTGCGACTAAGGAATAATAAGCTGGCTGCCAGCAAAATATTTGTCTGAATCATCTCCAGGGCGAATACTGGATTGCGACGCAGTATAGGTGATACCACCGTGGACTTGCAAATCGTCTGAATCATCTCCAGGGCGAATACTGGATTGCGACTTCCTGAAATTGATGTTTAAAGCATCTGGGCGGAGATTAACCGTCTGAATCATCTCCAGGGCGAATACTGGATTGCGACGTTGGATCATAAGTATTGAATATCCGACCATTGGCCATGTCTGAATCATCTCCAGGGCGAATACTGGATTGCGACTTATCATTGCATCTTCTTCATTGCGCGCGTCATCCGCACACGTCTGAATCATCTCCAGGGCGAATACTGGATTGCGACGCTACAACCAATAAAGCAGGCCCCAGGCCGTAGCCCAGTCTGAATCATCTCCAGGGCGAATACTGGATTGCGACATTAAAAAAATAAAACTTTTATATTTTTCCCGCTGCTCGGGAGTCTGAATCATCTCCAGGGCGAATACTGGATTGCGACTTCACGATTTCCTGCATCTCATCAATGGACAATTTAGCCAGTCTGAATCATCTCCAGGGCGAATACTGGATTGCGACCTCGCTTTCTTCAACGTCGTCGAACTGTTCGAAGCGGCCAGGTCTGAATCATCTCCAGGGCGAATACTGGATTGCGACATAATAGTGCGGGGTAGATTGACTGGCAACCAGTTGACCTGGTCTGAATCATCTCCAGGGCGAATACTGGATTGCGACTTAAAAAAAATACAAGATTTTTCAATTCTCCATCCTTTCTTGTCTGAATCATCTCCAGGGCGAATACTGGATTGCGACCTTATAAGGCAGTCGTTCCCGACCTGCCGAAGTATAAATGTCTGAATCATCTCCAGGGCGAATACTGGATTGCGACATAGTTTGCAAACATTATTTCTCCTTGGTGATACTTTTAAGTCTGAATCATCTCCAGGGCGAATACTGGATTGCGACGCAAGCTGTGCCTCAAGCTCGGTGATGCGTTGCTTTAGTCTGAATCATCTCCAGGGCGAATACTGGATTGCGACTCTGTTCTCCGGTCTCTTTGTTTATGCGAGCCGGGGTAAGTCTGAATCATCTCCAGGGCGAATACTGGATTGCGACAATCATTGTCGGCCCCGCTGAGATTGGCATCGCGAAGTCTGAATCATCTCCAGGGCGAATACTGGATTGCGACTTCTGGGTCATCGCAGTCTAGCACGCAGAAATGTGCGTCTGAATCATCTCCAGGGCGAATACTGGATTGCGACTAAGACACACCATTGAGTGGTAGGAATGGCGCGGTTCTGTCTGAATCATCTCCAGGGCGAATACTGGATTGCGACTAAACATCATAAACTTTCATCCTTTTCTTTTCTCCTGTCTGAATCATCTCCAGGGCGAATACTGGATTGCGACTCTTTGTCGGAACTCATCTTACTCCTCCTTAAATTATGTCTGAATCATCTCCAGGGCGAATACTGGATTGCGACTTTTTTATTTAAACGGAGGGCTTTGACGTATAGCTTCGTCTGAATCATCTCCAGGGCGAATACTGGATTGCGACATCAATCGTTACTCCAATATGATATCTACGTACAAGTCCTGTCTGAATCATCTCCAGGGCGAATACTGGATTGCGACATAAATGCATGGCCAAAGACAACATGATTGCCGTTGGATTTGTCTGAATCATCTCCAGGGCGAATACTGGATTGCGACCTCCTGAGCGACGACCGACAAGGCCATCAGCACAAAAACCGTCTGAATCATCTCCAGGGCGAATACTGGATTGCGACGTTTGATGAACTGCGCCATCTCGTGCTTGCCGGCGACCCACTGTCTGAATCATCTCCAGGGCGAATACTGGATTGCGACGGACGGCGTGCAAAAACCGCCGATGCAGTTGTCACCATACTGTCTGAATCATCTCCAGGGCGAATACTGGATTGCGACTTTCTATGAGTTTTGCAGATATTGCGTGGCCGTCGTTGGGTCTGAATCATCTCCAGGGCGAATACTGGATTGCGACTCAAATGGATTATCTTGTGCAGCAAGCACGTTGACTGGTCTGAATCATCTCCAGGGCGAATACTGGATTGCGACTCGTTTGGGCCAATTGCACCCAATTGGTACGACGTACCAAAGTCTGAATCATCTCCAGGGCGAATACTGGATTGCGACGGTTCTTCTCGATAACGTCGTACTTCATTATTGCTCATTCCGTCTGAATCATCTCCAGGGCGAATACTGGATTGCGACCGTTTTTTCTCTGCGGCAAGTTGTTGCTTCAGCCAGTCAGTCTGAATCATCTCCAGGGCGAATACTGGATTGCGACTTGGGGTTAAGCGAAAACAAACAGCACGTTACGATGAATTAGTCTGAATCATCTCCAGGGCGAATACTGGATTGCGACTGTAGTAGGTGTGACATTGAAGTTGCGGCGGTTGATCAGCCGGTCTGAATCATCTCCAGGGCGAATACTGGATTGCGACCCTCGACAAACCGCGTTACCGCTGTTTCGTTCATGGTCTGAATCATCTCCAGGGCGAATACTGGATTGCGACGGAATTGCGCTGCGGGGGGATACTAGCGGACAACCAGTCTGAATCATCTCCAGGGCGAATACTGGATTGCGACATCAACCATGACCCTGCCTCCACAACGAATGAACAAAGTCTGAATCATCTCCAGGGCGAATACTGGATTGCGACCTTTTTTTTGCCTCCGCCGTTCCAGATTAGCGAGTCGGTCTGAATCATCTCCAGGGCGAATACTGGATTGCGACGGCCAAAACGAATTGCAGATTGCGGGAGGTTTTCATGGTCTGAATCATCTCCAGGGCGAATACTGGATTGCGACGGGGGGAGGACTTGTTGACCAGAGTTAATCTAGCCGCTCTGTCTGAATCATCTCCAGGGCGAATACTGGATTGCGACCTCGTTCATGACCGCACCTCCTCTACCCCTTCCTCGTCGTCTGAATCATCTCCAGGGCGAATACTGGATTGCGACCGTTTGACGAACATGGCGTTTCCTTTCGTTATTGGTTAATGTCTGAATCATCTCCAGGGCGAATACTGGATTGCGACATTCCTACGTGTCCAGACCAACAAACCAGGTCCCCAGGGTCTGAATCATCTCCAGGGCGAATACTGGATTGCGACGAGAAGATTTTTTTTCATCTCCAGCAGATCTATAAGTCTGAATCATCTCCAGGGCGAATACTGGATTGCGACTTGTAGAGAACGACACGAATGCTGTCGCCCGGATCGGGTCTGAATCATCTCCAGGGCGAATACTGGATTGCGACGTATTAATATCCGACGGCCTGATCGGATATTTCAACTTCTGTCTGAATCATCTCCAGGGCGAATACTGGATTGCGACTCATCTTCAAGCTGCTCTCCTCTTACATTCGTGGGTACTTCGTCTGAATCATCTCCAGGGCGAATACTGGATTGCGACGGTTCTTCTAATTCTTCGGCTGGTTCTGGTTTGGATGGTGTCTGAATCATCTCCAGGGCGAATACTGGATTGCGACCTCATTCTTACCGCTCTATCCATTGCGTCCTCAACCGGTCTGAATCATCTCCAGGGCGAATACTGGATTGCGACAAGGATATTGGGATTCATTGGTCTACCTCGGCTCCATCACCGTCTGAATCATCTCCAGGGCGAATACTGGATTGCGACTCAGCACGTCTTTCAGCTCATCTATGTTCATGCTCTCGTCTGAATCATCTCCAGGGCGAATACTGGATTGCGACGGAGATACAATGAGTCTACGCGCTAAAGCTCCTGTCAACGTCTGAATCATCTCCAGGGCGAATACTGGATTGCAACAAAATCGGCAATGGCTCGCCAACTTCGCCGCCACCGTCTGAATCATCTCCAGGGCGAATACTGGATTGCGACTGTTTTCTAAATTTTTCGCCATATATCCTCCTTTCTGTCTGAATCATCTCCAGGGCGAATACTGGATTGCGACCGTACCGCATGGAGATGAAGTACGGCAACAGCGAATAGTCTGAATCATCTCCAGGGCGAATACTGGATTGCGACGAGACACTCTTGTTGTCCGTCACCATCAGCCTGACGTGATAGTCTGAATCATCTCCAGGGCGAATACTGGATTGCGACCTTTTGTGCGTACTTCTTGACCTGAATCCGTTCCCACGTCTGAATCATCTCCAGGGCGAATACTGGATTGCGACATCCGTCGTCCTTTCTTGCAAATGCGCGACGACATCGGTCTGAATCATCTCCAGGGCGAATACTGGATTGCGACGGCATTTCACGAGCTTGTAGGCCTCGTCGGAACACATTACTGTCTGAATCATCTCCAGGGCGAATACTGGATTGCGACAAAAACTTTCTGTTCCGGTTCTTATGATGAACTTACAGAGTCTGAATCATCTCCAGGGCGAATACTGGATTGCGACTGTTCGGCCACCACGTTGACTGTCCGTGACTGGGTCACAGTCTGAATCATCTCCAGGGCGAATACTGGATTGCGACTCAGGTTGTGGTGCAGAACAACTCCGAAATTCTCGAGGGTCTGAATCATCTCCAGGGCGAATACTGGATTGCGACGTTGTAGAGTCCGCCAGATTGCGGCAGAGAGGATTTTGTCTGAATCATCTCCAGGGCGAATACTGGATTGCGACCGCGGGGAACGGGGAGTCCTTCGTTGTCTCTTGCCCACGTGTCTGAATCATCTCCAGGGCGAATACTGGATTGCGACCGTGTTGAGTTCAGGCGCAGCACCAAAGGCGGCGAAAGAAGTCTGAATCATCTCCAGGGCGAATACTGGATTGCGACTTTTCATGTCAGTCCTATATGGTGGCAACTCGTACCACCTTGTCTGAATCATCTCCAGGGCGAATACTGGATTGCGACCGCAAGAAGTGTTTCCCTATCAAGTGGATAGTCAATGTCTGAATCATCTCCAGGGCGAATACTGGATTGCGACGATGTGCGGCCATCAGGCCACAAGTAATTTGCAAAGTCTGAATCATCTCCAGGGCGAATACTGGATTGCGACTAAATACCAACAATGATCATCCCCGGAACTGCACCTAAAAGTCTGAATCATCTCCAGGGCGAATACTGGATTGCGACTTTGCTTCGCGGTTAGGCCCTCGGGTTTTGCGACATCGTCTGAATCATCTCCAGGGCGAATACTGGATTGCGACGCATCCGAGCCTGTTCTTTTGACACTGTGTGCCAAGAAACAGTCTGAATCATCTCCAGGGCGAATACTGGATTGCGACTGATGTAGTTGACTACCTCAGATGCGCCACTGGCTAGGTCTGAATCATCTCCAGGGCGAATACTGGATTGCGACTTCGGTTCTTCCTCTGGGAAGGCGCTTCCAGGTAATGCAGTCTGAATCATCTCCAGGGCGAATACTGGATTGCGACTCTTCTGGCGAGGCTATTTGTCTGGGGCGAGGCATATCACTCTGTCTGAATCATCTCCAGGGCGAATACTGGATTGCGACTGTACATTTCGAAGTGTTGGTGGACTTGGTGAATTATTGAGTCTGAATCATCTCCAGGGCGAATACTGGATTGCGACGAAGATCGAGCGCCTGAGATTTGGCAACATCCATTTGTGTCTGAATCATCTCCAGGGCGAATACTGGATTGCGACTCTTCCTGCTCAAGCTCTTTGAGTAGTGCAGCCTTTTTAAGTCTGAATCATCTCCAGGGCGAATACTGGATTGCGACCATACTACCTTTGTTTCAACCCTGTATAGGGTGTAATTGTCTGAATCATCTCCAGGGCGAATACTGGATTGCGACCACAGAAATTCCCATCTTATTGTCCTTTCTGCGTTTAGGTCTGAATCATCTCCAGGGCGAATACTGGATTGCGACCATCTGATGTGCCCGCAATGATCTCGGCGATTTCTTGTCTGAATCATCTCCAGGGCGAATACTGGATTGCGACTGCATCCAGTTCATGCATGTACCACAGGTCATGATAAGTCTGAATCATCTCCAGGGCGAATACTGGATTGCGACTTCCCATCTGTTCCATAGTACCCAGCATTTTCCTGGGTCTGAATCATCTCCAGGGCGAATACTGGATTGCGACTCTTTTCTTCAGAGGCACCGAGCCAAGGCGGTAAATCTGGTCTGAATCATCTCCAGGGCGAATACTGGATTGCGACTTACCCCGTAACGTATCCCTGTCTCAGGGTTCATGTTTAGGCTGAATCTGTTTCCCACCTGTAATTTCGTGCACCGGCGACACTGCATCGCGCCCGGCCTCATGAGGTATGAACGCGATGCTCCACCGCGCTCTCCCCCACATATTTCCCCTTGTTTTCTCCCTTCTTTTTCCTATCTTTATGCCATAACCAACGCGAAACGGGCGGGAAAAACAGGGCGGGATCGATATGGCCGAGAAAGAAGCCA
>ENA-UOWO01001720-UOWO01001720.1-activated-sludge-metagenome-genome-assembly--contig:-NODE-1720-length-28542-cov-28.803489_pt1 | contig 28542 bp, 29 predicted proteins | sample MGYA00238148_ERZ761564 | MGnify/ENA primary metagenome ERZ761564 (study PRJEB28885, sample SAMN05720194) | activated sludge metagenome | isolation source: Anaerobic digester | place: USA...
CGATGCGCGCCAAGCAGCTGGCCTGGGTGATGATGGCGCTGGGCAGCAGCTGGTCATGGTGGGTGATGCCTTCGCCGTGGCGCTGGCTGCCGCCGCTGATCTGTCTGATTGTTGCGACCTGGATGTGGCGCCTGCCGACTGCCGAACCCCGATGAGCACACGCGACATCCACGACGGCCATGACCACCACGATCACGGGCATGACCATGAGCATGCCCACGGCCACGAACATGCGCACGGCCATTCCCACGGCCACGCCCATGCCCATGCTCCGGCCAACTTCGACCGCGCCTTCGCCATCGGCATTGCGCTGAACGCCGGCTTCGTCGCCATCGAGGCCTTCTACGGCTGGCAGGTCGATTCGCTCGCGCTGCTCGCCGACGCCGGCCACAACCTCAGCGATGTCGCCGGGCTGGTGCTCGCCTGGGCCGGCGCGGCGGCGGGCCGATTGCGGCCCGATGCGCGCCACACCTACGGCTTCAAGCGCGCCAGCATCCTGGCCGCCTTCGCCAACGCGCTGCTGCTGCTGCTGGCGATGGGCTCGCTGGCCTGGGAGGCGATCGGCCGTCTGCAGGCGCCGCATGCGACGCAGGGGCTGACCATCATCGTCGTGGCGGCCATCGGCATCGTCGTCAACGGCGCCACGGCGCTGCTGTTCCTGCGCGGCGGCAATGACATCAACCTGCGCGGCGCCTTCCTGCACATGGCCGCCGATGCGCTGGTCTCGGCCGGCGTGGTGGTGGCGGGGCTGCTGACGCTGTTCTACGGCTGGGTCTGGACCGACCCGGTGGCCAGCCTCGTCATCGCCGCCGTCATCGTCGCCGGCACCTGGAGGCTCTTCCGCCAGTCGCTGCACCTGATGTTCGACGGCGTGCCGGCGCACCTGAACCTCGTCGAGGTGCGCGAATGCCTGCAGGCCATGGCCGGGGTGGCGCAGGTGAACGACCTGCACGTCTGGGCCATGGGCACGTCGGAAGTGGCGCTCACCGCTCACCTGGTGATGCCGGGCGGGCCGGCCGATGACGACTTCCTGCGCCTGGCCGGCCAGACACTGCAGGAGCGTTTCGGCATCAGCCATGTCACGCTGCAGTCGGCACGTCGGCCGCTGGCCGTGGGTTGCGGCGGGTCGTGATGTGGTTCCTACCCCGTTTCAGGGGATGGGCGTTAGAGTAACTTGTCGTTACTGTCCCGATAACCCTCAGGACACCGCCATGCTGCCTCGCCCCACCGACACCGTGCTCGCTTCCGTGGTCATCTCGGAACTGCCGGCCATGCGCCGCATGCCGGCGCCGACACCCCTGCCCACGGTGCGTGTGCCGCAGCCCGGGCTGGTGGCTCGCCTGGGTGACTGGCTGGCGCCGCGTCTGGCGCGGCGCGCCGCTCCGTCGCTGCCGAGGCACAGCGCGCAGGTGGTGTTCCTGCGCGCCTGACCCAAGCGCCTCGCGGCTACGAAGGCAGGAAGTCCAGCGGCCAGGTGACGACCATCTGGTCGACGTCCTTGGCGCCGAAGTCGAACTGGCGGATGCGTGCCAGCAGCTTGCCTTCCAGATCCGAGGCCTTCAGCTCGCTCGACTCGATGCGCACGTCGGTCAACTGACCCGACGGGGCGATCGTCAGCTTGAGCACCACCTTGCCCTGCAGCGACGGATCGTCGCGCAGCGCGCGGTTGTAGATCGCGTAGATCGCGCCCTTGTTGCGCTCGAAGACGAGCTTGATGTCTTCCAGCGAGCGCGCGGCCTTGCCGCTGCCGCCCTTGGCGAGCGAGCCGCCTGAGCCGCCGCCGCCGCCCACGCCGGTGCCGGTGCCGCCCTTGCCGGAGCTGCCACCACCACCCGGGCCGCCACCGCCCCCGCCGCCAGCCACGCCTTCGACCAGCGTGGTAGCGCGGCCCGCGAGGCCACCGCCGCCAGTGTTGCGGCTGTAGGCTGCGGTGTTGATGCCGCCGCTGCCGCCGGTGGCGTTGGAAGTGATCATGTTGCGCGCCGGCAGGCCGGGGTCGGTGCCGGCACCGACACCCACGCCCACGCCCGCACCCACGCCGGGGCCGGCCTTGATGTTCTGGTTGAGCTGCACGGCCACTGGGGCGCCGCGCAGTTCGGCGAGCTGGTCCTTCATCGCCAGCAGACCCACGCCCGCGGCCTTGCGGCGCGCACCCTCGATCTCGCCCGGCGGCTTGCCGGCGATCGGCCGGCGGGCCTCGGGCGCGACTGCCTTGGGCAGCGGCTTGGCGTCGGGCAACGGCTTGGCCACTTCCGGCTTGGTGTCGGTCTTGGCCTGCTGCTCCGACTTGGCCTGCTCGGCCTTGGCCACCGGCTTGGGTGCCGGCGGCTCGCGCTGTTCGAGCACCAGCTTGGCCAGCCGTGGCGGCAGTTCCACCGGCGCGGCACGGTCTTCCTGGGGCCGCGGCATCAGCAGCAGCACGATGCAGACGATGGCGCTGAGCGCGAGCACGCTGCGCAGGATGCGCTTGAAGCGCGCCTCGTCCTCGGGCGAGATCGCCCAGGGCAGGATCGAATTGCGGAAGGAGATGGCGGCGGCACTCATGTGAGCCCCTCGTCCGACGGGTACGTCGGCCGATCCCCCGAGGGGAGGCGGGCCGGCTTGGGAGCGGCCCGGCGCTCGGCCCGCAGACAGCGGAGCGACTCAGCGTGTCTCATGCCTTGCTCGCTTTCTGCGAGACGGCGAACGACACGTCGCTGAAGTTCGCACGCGCCGCGGTGTACATCACCTTGCGCAGCAGGGTGTACGGGATGGCCTTGTCGCCCATGATGGTGACGGACTGGTTCTGCGGCTCGTTCTCCTTGCGCAGCAAGGTGCGCGTGGCCTGCAAATCGAGCTCGGCCTTCAGCGGCGCGATCAGGTCGCCCTGCGTGGCCATCGCCTCAGCCACCGTCGCCACCTTGCGGCCGGCCACGAGGATGTCGGTGGCGCTGACGGTCACGACGAGCATCTCGCGTGGGCTCTTCTCGGCCGTGGACTGCGGCAACTTGACGGCCTGCGCGGTCGAGAGCACCTCGACGCCGGTGCTCGACATCAGGAAGAAGATCAGGATCGTGAAGATGTCGATCAGCGCGACCAGGTTCATGTCCAGGTCGGAGTGGTTGCGCGCCTTGCGTTCGGCGCGCTTCTGGATCGGGGTCAGTTTCATGCAGACCGCCTATTTCTTGGCGACGCTGATGGGCGCGTCGCCGATCGAGATGTCGGGGAACAGCTCGGCCAGCGTCGTCTTCGCAGGCTGGGCGGCACCGGGCACCTTGGTCTCGCGCACCGAGTCCATCACCTGCACCAGCACCTCGTAGGAGGTATCGGGCTGGGCGAGCACGGTGGCCGTCTTGGTCTCCGGGAACTTCGCCTTGACCTGCTGCATGAGCGTGGACAGCGAGGCCAGGTCGTAGCCCTGGGGCGTGTTCGGGATGTGCTGGATCAGCCCGCCGATGCGGTCACCCACGTCCAGCGCATCGGGGCGGATCACCACCTCGAGCTTCAGGTCGTCGACCTTGAGCTGCTCGACGCCGGAGTTCTGCGCCGGCAGCGACAGCTCGATCACCGACAGGCGCGTGAACACCGCCGTCGACAGGAGAAACGGCACCAGCACCACGATCACGTTGATGAACGCGGTGACCTCCAGGCTCGCCGCGTGTTTGCGCAGGCGTCTGACGCGCATGGTGGCTTACCTCGTGGCCGGGTTGGATTCGGACTTGATGCGCTGCACCAGGTTCAGGAAGCTGATCTTGGCGGCCTCCAGGCCGTCGACGATCTCGCTGGTGCGTGCCTGCAGGAAGGCGTGGATGAGCAGGAACGGGATGGCCACCGACAGCGCGAAGGCGGTGTTGTTCATGGCGATCGAGATCGAGGCCGACAGCAGCTCGGCCTTCTCGGCCGGGTTGACGGCGGCCACCGCGGTGAAGCCCTTGATCAGGCCGATGATGGTGCCCAGCAGGCCGACCAGCGTGATCACGTTGGCCAGCGTGGCGATGTAGTGGGTGCGCTTTTCCAGGCGCGGCACGATTTCCATCATGCCTTCTTCCATCGCGTTGTCGATGTCCTCGCGGCGCGCCGGGCTCTGCATGCGCTCCAGTCCGTTGGCGACGATCTTGCCGATCGCGGCGTCCGAGCCGGAAGCGACGCTGTGCACTTCCTTGAACTTGCCGCTCTGCAGCAGCGGCAGCACCTTCGCCCACAGCTTGCGGTTCTGGGCGCGGGCCTTGTTCAGGAAGACCCAGCGTTCGATGGCGATGGCCAGGCCGACGGCCATGATCGCAATGCTGAAATAGATGGCAACGCCGCTGTCCTGAAAGAACTTGACGGCGAAATCGAGGACGCTCATGGGCTTCTCCTGTGACGACTGTATGAAGTGATTCGGATTCAGGGGCGGGCTGGTGCCGCCGCGGCTGGGGTGGGGGTGCTCTTGGACTGCAGCTGGGCGTCGTACTGCAGCTGGCGGCGGAACACGTCGCGGTCGACCGGCGCGAGCGCCTCGTCGAGGATGCTGGCGCCCGGCCGGCCGGCCAGGTCGCCGGGCAGCGGCTTCTTCCAGGGCACGATGTACAGCACCTTGGGCAGTTCGCGGTTGCCGATGATCTGCGTGCGGTCGATGTCCGCACGGTCCTGGGCCTGGGCAGCGGTGGCGGCGCAGGCCGTCATCGCCAGCAGAGCCCAGCGGGTGTGCCTGTTCATGACTGCTCCTTCTTGGCCGCCGCGGCGGCCGGCGGCTTGCGGTTCTTCAGGTCGGTGACCCACTTGGCGACGGTCGCGTCCTTGCCGCCGGACAGCGCCATGTAGCGCTCGTAGGACTCCATCGCCCGCGCGCTGTCGCGCAGGTACAGGTCGAACAGGATGCCCAGGTTCAGTTGCGCCGCCGCGTAGTTCGCGTCGAGCTCGATGGCGCGCTCGTAAGCCGCGCGCGCCTTGGCGAACTGCCCTTGGTAGCGGTAGGTGATGCCGAGCTGGTTGAAGTAGACCGGCTGCTCGGGGCTGGCCTTCACCGCACGCTCGAGCGCGGCGGCCGACTCGGGCAGCTTGCCGGCGTTGCGGTAGATCACGCCGAGGTTGGCGTGCGGCCCGCCGAGCTCGGGGTTGGATTGCGCCAGCGCCTTGAAGCCGCGCTCGGCGTCGTCGGCACGGCCGGCGCGCAGCGCGCGCAGGGCTTCGTCGAACGACCGCTGCGCGGCGGCAGGCACCGGCGCTTCGACCTTGACAGGCGCAGGTGCCGCGGCGGCCGATGCAGCCGCTGCCGGCGCGGCGGGCGTGATGGCCTTGGCCACCGGCGTGACCACCGTGTCCTGGATCGCCTTGAAGCCGTCGCCCAGCGTCGAGCAGCCGGCCAGGGCAACAAGCGCCGCCGCAGTCGCCAGGCGCGTCAGGGAGTCAGCGGATCGCATCGACCACCCCTTCCGCACGTTCGGTCTTGCCATAGCGTGCCGGGCGCAGCTTGCCCAGCGCGGTGAAGCTGTTGCGCACCCACTGGTCGTAGATGCCGTCGGCGGCGCGCTTGACGTTGGTCTCGTGCAGCTCGATGGCCTTTTCCTCGAACGGGAAGGCCTGCTCCTCGAGCAGCACGTCGTACTGTTCGCGTTCGGCCTTGGAGAGCTTCTTCGGCCGCTCCGACTTGATCATCGACTGCCCGAAGTCCTGGTAGAGCGAGGCGATCTGGAAGGTCGCCGCCGTGGTGACGTCGGCCACGCCGTAGTTGGCCGCCACCGCGTAGGCCTTCAGCGCGTCTTCCATCTTCGCCTTCTTGAGCTTCAGGTTGCGCGCCAGCGGCTCGACCAGCGACACCTTGCGGTACTCCGCCACCACCGGCTCGGCCATCGTCAGCGCAGCGGTGGCGCCGAGGTAACGCGTGCGGTCGGTGCGGGCGCCGCCGCCGGCCAGGTCGCCCTGGTAGATCTCCTTCATCAGCACCGCCTCGCGTTTCACGTCGCCGTCGGCCTTGGCCATGCGTGCCATGCGGTAGCGTGCTTCCAGGCCGCGCTCCAGCGGCAGCGGGTACTGCTTCAAGTAGCGTTCGTAGGCCTTGGCGGCGGTGACGCGCGAGCCGCTCTTGGCGTCCGCCGCCTTCTCGTGCAGCTCGGCGGATTGCCACAGCGCCTCGCGGGCGAGTTGCGGATCCTTCTGCGTGGCGGCCACGCGCTCGAACTCGCCGGCAGCCTGCGACCACTGCTGCTTCTCGAGGTACGCCAGCGCGAGCTTGCTGCCCACGTCGGCCTGCAGCGGGTGGTTCGGGAAGCGTTGGCGGAAGTCTTCCAGCGTGCGCGTGGCGCCGTCCCAGTCCTTCATGCCGATCATGGCGGCGGCGGCGTCGTACTGCGCGGTGGCGCGCACCGTCGAGGTGGGCGCCACGGCAGCCACGCGCGCGAAGTGGCCGACGGCCGCCTTCGCGTCGCCGGCGGCGCGCGCCTGTTCGCCCTGCTTGTAGACGGAAGCGGCCAGGCGCTCGGTGAGGTCGTTGCGCGCCGGGTCCTTGTCGGGCGTCAGCGCGAGCACCTCGGCGTAGGCCTTCTCGGACTGGTCGAAGCGGCCCTTGTCGAAGGCGTTGTGGGCCACCACCGTCCAGGCCACGCGGCGCTGGGCCGGCGCGGCCGGCGGGTCGAGCTTGAGCACCTGCTGCGCCACGTCGGCGGCCAGGTCGCCGTCGCGCAGCGCGAACAGCTTCTCCGACGCGTTGGTCAGCACGGTGCCGGTGCGCGAATCCTTCGGAAAGGCCTTGGCGAAGCGCAGCGCGCTCTCCACGCCGGTGCGCTGCAGCGCCAGCAGCTGGGCAGGCGCCGCGCCCTTCTCCTGGTTGGTGTAGCTCAGCAGTGCGGCGTATCCCGCGTCGGCGGCCTTGGCGTGGTTCGGGTACTGGTAGGCCACCTTCTCGTACTCGACCGCGGCCTCGGCGAAGCGCTTGTCTTCGTAGAGCAGCTCGGCGAGCAGGAAGTTGTTCTGCGCCGTTTCCGGGTCGTTCGGGTACGAGGCGATGTAGGCGCGGTACCAGCGCACCGCTTCCTGGTAGTCGGCGCTGGCCTTGCTCTTCTGCGCGGTGGCGTGATAGTGGCGCGCCAGCTCGGTCAGGTGCGTCTTCACCAGCGGCTGCGCCTTCTCCCAGCCGGCCGGGTTGGCGCGGCGGAACTCGCTGCCGGTGCCGTAGCGCGACACGTAGTCCTTCTTCGCATCCAGCGCCAGCACGGGGAAGCCGTTGCGCTGGTAGATGTCGATCACGCGGGCCTGCAGCTGCGGCGCCTGCGCGTGCAGCGGCTGGCGGCGCGCGAAGGCGCTGTAGGTGTCGGCGGCGTCCTTGACGCGGTCCTGCTTGAGGTAGAGCTCGCCGAGCTGCTCGTAGACCCGGTACTCGTAGGAGCGCCGCTTGTCGTCGGTGATGAAGGCCGGGATCGATTCGGCACCCTGCAGGTTGGCCAGGCTGATGCTGGTGACGCGGAAGGTGTCTTCGACCAGCTCGCGGTCGGCGCGCGACAGGCCGACGATGGTGTCCAGGCCGCCGTCGCCGTCGACACCGGCCACCTTCAGGTCGAGCACGCCGAAGAAGGATTGCAGGCCCTCCTCGAGGCGGCCCTGCTTGAAGCGCGACCAGCCCTGCATGTACAGCGATCGCTCGTGGTACTGCGTGCGCTGCGACGAGGCCAGCACGGTGGCGTAGGCCTTCTCGGCCTTCGGGTAGTCGCGCAGCGTGAACAGCAGCTCGCCGCGGCGGAAGTTCGCCTCGTCGCGGTACAGCGTCGCCGGGTAGCTGGCGACGAGGCGGTCCAGCGTCTTCAATGCCGTCTCGAGCTCGCCGGCCTGTTCCTGTGCCCGCGCGAGCTGGTAGAGCACGCGGTCGTTGCCCTTGTCGTCGGGGTAGGTCTTGAGGAAGTCCTCGTAGCGTTTCACCGCGGCGCGGTAGTCGGGTCCGTTGGCCGGGCCCTTGCCGTCGGCCGAGCGCGCGTCGGCGATGTCCATCTCCAGGTCGCCGATGCGCCGCATCGCCTCGGCACGCTGCGGTGCCTTCGGCGCCACGTCGAGGAACTTGCGGTAGGCCGCGATCGTCTTCTCTTCGTTCGCCTCGACCTTCTTGTCCTTGGCGACCTCGATGGTGCGCCCGCCCAGACTCTTCAGCGTGGGCTGGTCGTCGGCGCTGGCGGTCTTCTGACTCGTGGCGCAACCGGCCAGGCCGGCGAGCATCAGCGCGACGAGCGGCAGCAGCGCGTGTTCACTTGGCCGCATCGTCTTCCTTCCGGGGCGTCGTGGCGGCGCGGTCGTACATCTGCGCGACGGCAAAGCGCGCCTGCTGCGAGTAGGCGACCATGCGGTCCTTCTGGCGCGAAAGCTCGGCGACGGCCAGCTCCTGGACTTCCTGTTGCTGGTCCTTCGAGAGTGCGGCCACGCGCGGGATCAGTGCCCGGATGCGTTGCGCCAGTTCGGCGATGCGCTTGGCGAAGGCCTCCTGCCGCGCCGGCTCGTCGCGCTGAGCCTGCGTGATCGCCGCGTCGTGCAGGCGCGCCTGGGCGAGTTCGGTGTCGATGGTCAGCAGGTCCTTCTTCGCTTCCCATGCGCGCGCCGGGTATTCCTGCGCCAGCCGCCAGGTCAGCGCGCCGGCGGCCAGCCGGGCACGCTGGCGCGTGCGTTCGGCGTCGGCATCGGTGCCTAGCGACTTGATGCCGTCCTGCACGCCGGCCAGCAGGTCGAGCAGCTCGCGGTCCTTGATGTCGGCGAAGGCGGCGGCGTCCTGCTCGCGCTCGGCACGCTCGATCTCGCCGGCGACGGCATCGCGGCGCTTGCCCACCGCGTCGAGGTCGACGGCGCCGGCCTTGGCGCGTACCTGCGGCAGCCGCTCGGCGTAGGCGCGGCGGCGGTTGTCGAGCATGTCGCCGAACACTCCGAGCTTGTCTTCCCAGTCCTTCAGGTTCTGCGACAGGAAGCGCAGGTCGCGGTAGTTCTTGAAGGCTTCCTGGAATTCATGGCCGGCGAGCACCTGGTTCAGGTGGCTGGCATGCGGCATCTCCGGCAGTTCGCGGATGTTCCAGAACCAGCCCATTTCTTCGCCGGGATTGCGTTCGAGCAGGCCGTCGAGCAGCTTGCCGGCGCGGATGGCGGCGATCGACTCGTCGATGTTGCCGCTCTCGAGTTCGTAGGCGGCGAGCGCGGCGTTGTACTGGTCGGCCGCTTCGCCGAAGGAGCCCAGCTCGGCGTAGGCGTAGGGCACGGCGATGCGCGCCTCCAGCACGGCGGCGTCGCTCGGGTCGCGCGTGGCGAGTTCGTTCCAGGGCACCAGCGCGAGCTGAGGTTCCTTCAGCGAAGCCGCAGCCCAGCCGAAGCCGAGCAGCGCCTTGTTCGCGTGCACGCCGGTCAGGCGCACGCGCTCGAGCGTCCGGCGCGCATCTTCCGCGCGGTCGTTCTGCAGCGCGGTGAAGCCCAATGCGACGTTGGCCTTGTCGCGCAGGGATCGCATCTCTTCGGTCTCGGCCGGGGCCAGACCGATGGCGTCGAGCAGCTCGGTGCCGCGGGCGGCGTCGCCGCTCTTGATCAGCGCGACGCCCAGGTTGTAGCGCGCGTACTGGCCGATCGGGCTGTCCTTGGCCACGCCTTCGAGCAGCGCCGCCGCACCGGCGTAGTCGCCGCTGGCCATCAGCAGGTTGGCCTGCAGCAGCAGGCGGTCTTCTTCGAGCACGGGCGGCAGGTTCTTCTCGATGCGCGACATCGCATCCGATGCCTCGGCAATGAAGCCGCGCTGGTAGCGTATCTTCGCCAGGTAGAACCAGGCGCGGTCACGCACCGGCGGCGCGGCGCCCTTCTCGATGAGCTTGGCGAAGATCTCGCCGGCCTCCTTGTGCAGGCCGTACGACAGCAGCATGCCGCCGCGCAGGATTTCGGCTTCGTCGGCATGCTGCGCGACACGATCGAAATGCTGCGACGCCATCATCGTGGTGATCGACGTGAAGAAGCGGTCCTGGAAGAAGTGGTACAGCGCGTCGCCGTAGTAGGGCGCCTCGATGGCGCGCGCCTTCTCGTTCGGTGCCACGTCCGAGTAGGCCGGGAAGGTCGGCGTGGCGGCCACGGCCGTGCCGCAGGCGGCCGCCAGCAGCGCGGCAGCGCCGAGGCACCCCGCCCTGCGCAGCGAAAGCTTGGAGAACATGCGCACGGCTACTGCCAGATCTTGATGTCGAACTCCGGCTGCAGCTTGCCGGACGAATCCTTGATCTGCAGCTCGATGTACTTCGGATCGGTGCCCTTGTCGAACTTGACCGTGGCGCCGCGCTTGTAGTCACGCACGTGCGGGCCCTGGCCGGTGAAGAAGGCGACGATCTCGTGCGTGCCGGCGCGCAGGTTGCCCAGGTAGACACGCTGCACGCCGCCACGGTGCAGCGCCTGCACCTCCAGCGGGGTGTACAGGTAGTTGGCGACGACCTTGTCGTCCAGCTTGATCTGCACCGAGTCGAGCGAGAACAGCTTGCCCACGTCCATCGACACGAACAGTGCCACCTGCGTGTTGGCCGGGAACAGCAGTTCCTCCTCGAGCACCAGCAGGTCGCGGTTCAGGCGGATCACGTCGCCCTTGACCTCCTGGATGCGGCCGTCGAGCGTGCTCGGTGCAGGCGCGCTGGCCGCCGCAGCCGGAGCGGCCGCCGTCGCGGGGGGCGGTGCCGAGGCCGCTGCGGCCGGAGCTGCCGTCTGGGCGGCGCAGTGCAGGGCCGCCAGCGCGAGCACGAGGCCCGCGGCGAACGACCGGTGGAATCGATGGATGAACGACATGGCGCCGGTTCTTTCGAGATCAGTAGGTGGCCGTCACGTACAGCTGCAGCAGGTTGGCGTTGAACTTGTACGCCTCGCCGGTGCGGATGTCGGTGAAGTTCTTGTAGTCGAAGCGGATGCGCTCGATGGAGCCGACGATCTTCATCTCGTACTGGCCCGGCACGCGCTTGGCGGTGTAGCTGAGCTTGCCGCCCAGCCCGAAGCTGCGGAAGGCACTGAGCTGGCGGTTGCGCGAGATGTAGGTCGTCTCGGACATCGCGTTGTCGCTGTAGAAGAGCGCGTCGTTCTGCTTGTACAGGCGCGTGAATCCGTCGGCCAGCCAGTCGCTGCCCACGTAGCGGCTGTAGCCCACTTCCAGCGTGTGCGCCTTGATGGCCCAGGTGTCCCAGAAGTAGCGGTATTCGGCACGGGCGGCGTTGCGGTCGCCCAGGTCGCCGATGACGCGCAGCTTCAGCGCGCGGCTGGTGCGCGTGCGCGGGTTGCGCTCCGGGACGGTGGCGCCGAACACGCGCGCCGCCCGGTAGGGGTTGCCCAGGTAGCCGTCGTCGGACACCACCTCGAGGTTGGCGCTGGCCAGCATCGAGGGCGTCAGCACCTGGGTGAGGCCGAGCCGGTACTGCCAGTGCTTGGCGTAGTCGCTGAAGCTGGCTTCGGTCTTCTTGGAAACCTTGTCCAGTGCGCGCGTGTAGCCCAGCGCGACGGTGGTCATGTTGCCGAAGAACTCGTGCGACACGTCGAGGCTGAACGCGTCGGCGACGTAGTCAGGCTCCTTGCTCTGGTAGACCGACAGCGACATCAGCGAATCGCGGTGCGCGTAGTCGATTCCCAGGTCGTAGGAGGTGCGCTTTTCCTTGAACGGGCTGGCCGTGGTGACCACGTCGATCGAGGCATTGCTGACCGCGTCGACGTAGTACGAGCCCGACAGCGACACCTTGTCGGCCAGGCTCTTGCGCACCAGCAGCGCCGGGCCGTCGGCCGTGACGCCGCCGCCCTTGTAGACGTGGTACAGCGCTTCGGCGCGGTTCTCGGGCAGCTCGATGGCCTTGGCGCCGCCGACCGCCAGCAGGCTGCCGAGCAAGCCGGCTGCGCGCCGCAGCAGCCCGGGCAGGCGCGACGCGATGCGGGCATCAGTTGCAGCCACAACCGCCTCCTTGCGCGCTGTTGGCGCCGCGCGCCGCCTCGCGCACGACGAGCACGTGCTCGCGGTGGCGGCCCGACAGCGGGTCGGCCGAGCCTTTCATGATCGGATCGGCCAGGCGCTCGCGCTCGTAGGGCTTGACCCAGGGCTCGGGCATCTTCGGCAGCGAGAACGAGGAGCAGCCGCTCAACGCGGCGCTGCAGGCCAGCAAGGCCAGCGGCAAGGCACGGGGCATGTTCATGACTTCAGCAACTCGCGGATCTGCTGGTCGTAGGTCTGCTCGTAGCCTTCGCGGTAGCCCTTGTGCAGGTGGCGCAGCTGGCCGTCGCGGTCGATGATCAGCGTGGTGGGCATGGTGCTCAGGTCATACAGGCGGCTCACCTTCTTGTCGCCGTCGAGCAGCACCGGGAAGGTCACGCCGAGCTTGCTGGCCGTGTTCACCGCGTTGGCCGGGTTGTCGTCGATGTTCACGCCCAGCAGCACGAAGCCCGAGCTGCGGTACTTCTCGTAGATCTTGTTCAGGTGCGGCATCTCGATCTTGCACGGGCCGCACCAGGTGGCCCAGAAGTTGACCATCACGACGCGGCCGCGCTGTTCCTGCAGGCGCATGTTGCCGCCCTCGGTGGTGCGCAGCGTGAAGTCGGGGGCCTTGCCGCTGCCGATGGCGGCGCGCGCCGTGCCCAGGGTGCAGGCGGCCAGGGCGGCGCCGATCAGGCTGCGGCGCTGGCGTGAAGTCGGGGAGGTCGGGCCGTTGTTCATGGCGTGCATCAGAAGTAGTAGGCGATGCCGGTGGTCAGCTCGAGGTTCTGCGTGTTCTGGCGAACGTTGAGCAGGTCGTAGCTGAAGATGTGGTCGCGCACGTCGACGCGCATGGCGAAGCGGTCGCTGAACAGCACGCGGAAGCCGAAGCCCACGTTGAAGGTCTGGCGGCGCTGGTTGGCGAACTTGGTGCTGCCCACGCCGCCGATGAGGTAGATCGACGAGGCCTTGGCGTACTTGTTGCCCAGGAAGATCTCGCCGGGGAAGACGTTGTAGCCCGCCGAGACGTTGTAGTAGCTCAGCTTCTTGTCGGTGTCGGCCAGCGGGCCGGCACCAGGGAAGATCTCCTCGAAGGTCTTGTCGGTGACCTTGCTTTGCGCATAGACCGACTCGACGAAGAAGTCCTCGCTCAGGTGGTATCCCAGGCGCACGCCGGCGACGGCGCTGGCACCGAAGCTCTGCGTCGCGTAGGTGCCCACCAGCGCGCTGATTTCGAAGTCCTTCGACGGGAACTTCGGCAGCGGCACCTCGCGGCGCTGCACCTCCGGCACGATGACCTGCTCGTTGGCGGGCTGTTGCGCCGCCGTGCTCTGTGCGAGTGCGGGGGCGGCCAGGCCAATGCCCAGCAGGGCGGCGAAGGTGAGGGCAGTCTGTCGCATGGGTCGATCTTGTGGTTGTGGCGCTCAGAAGAAGAAGGAAATACCGCCGGTGATGGCGCGGTATTCGCCCGAGCGCGTGTCGTTCAGGAACGCGGTGTAGATGGAGTAGTCGGCGCGCAGCACGAAGCGCTCGGTCAGGTAGTAGCGAACGCCGAGCGAGGCGTTGGAGAGCTTGGCGTTGGTGGGCGTGGCCGCCACCAGGCTGGTGTTCGGGATGTTCTTGAAGTTGCCCACCCCGACCGCGAAGAACGGCGAGATGCGCTGGTCCGACCAGGGCTCGAGCTGCAGGTTGACGTGCCAGAAGTTGGTGCCCGAGAAGATGCCCTGCACCTGGCCGAGCGTGGCCTCGATGCCGATCGACTCCGACAGCTTGTAGCCGGCCCAGAACTTGAGCATCGGCTCGGCCTTGAAGTGGCCCCAGCCGGCACCGAACTCGGCGCGGCGCTGCAGGAAGTCATCGAAGGCGATGTCGCGGAACGAGCGGCTGGCGCCTGCCTCGGTGAGCGTGGTGACCAGCTGGCGCCGGTGCACCCAGCCTTCCTTGCCCCCGTCGGTACGTACCTTGTACCAATCGGTGTAGCGCAGGTGGACCTCGATCCACTCCGCGCGCGCGGCGACGAAGAAGATCGGGTAGCCGCGGCCCGGGCCGGTGCGCAACTCGATGTAGGGGTCGGTCACCTGCAGGCGCTGCGTGCTCGGCACCTCGTCCTCGGCGGCTGCAGGCAGCGCGGCGCTCAGGCTGAGTACCAGGGCACACAGGACACGGATGACTCTGGGCGTCGGCATCCTCATTGGTTGCACACGCCGGCCGTGAACATGCTGTTGCCCGCGACACTGAACTCGTCCTGTCCCTGCGGCATCGGGCGGCTGATCCAGTACGCGATGCGCGCGGCATTGGTGTCCTGCGCGTTCGTGAAGATCTGCCCGCCGCCATGCAGCACGGTGAGCAGGGGCTTGGCCAGCAGGCGGCTCTGCGCGGGTGAACCGATCACCGTCGCGCCCTGCGATGAATAGAAGTTCTTGTACATGTCCGTCGCGCGGATCGCGTCCGCGTCCGGCGGGTCGGCCACGGGCACCTGTGCCGCGCCGCGGATCAGCCGCAGCGCGCCGCCGGTGCCGGTGCCGGTGTCATGGCAGCCGCCGCTCGAGCAGGTGTTGGTGGAGATCACGCCACCCTGGTTGACCTGCAGGCTGGTGTCGTAGATCTCGTTGATGCACTGCTGGAAGTAGATGAACGACAGCTTCTGGCCCGTCGTCGATCCCGGGTTGGAGATCGAGTCGGGGTTGGACAGCGGGTTGCCACCGCCGCAGCTGGCCAGCAGTGCGGCGGCGGAGATCGCGGCAAGTCGCTTCTTCGTCATTGCGTCGGGCAGCCACTGGCGATCCAGTTGGCGATGGCGTTGTAGTTGGCGCTGCCCGCGGGCAGCAGCGCCGTGCCTTGCGCCGTCGCCCCGGAAGGATGCGGCACCGTCGACGGGCGCAGCAGCAGCGCATTCGAAGGCGCACTGCAGACGTCCGAGATCATGGTGAGGCTGACGTTGAAGTCGCCTTCCACGCTGCCGGCGAGCACGAAGCGGTTGTTGGCGAAGGAGGCCGCCGTCTGCGCCGCACCCGAGCTGCCCACCGGCTGGTGGCAGCTTGCGCACTGCGACTGCAGGATCGGGAACACGTTCGCCTCGAACGACGCTTCGCTGAGCGTGGTCAGGCGCACCGGGCTGCCGTTGGCCGACAGGTTGTTGTAGTACAGGCCACCCAGGTCCATCCACTCGCTGATCAGGCGCTTCTCGGCCAGGTTCAGCATGGCGGCATGGTCCGGCGCCGTTCCGGGCGGATTCGGGTGGACCGTGCGCGCGCCGGCGCTGGACTTCAGCGTTTCGCCGAACATGATCTCGGTCAGGCGGCTCGAACGTGCCATGCCCGCGGCATTGCCTGCCATGTTCTCGACCAGGGCCGGTCCGCGCACGATTTCCGGCTCACCGTCACGCAGGCGCGTGACCGGCAGGCCGGTGCCCGGATCGATCTCGGGGTCGCCGAGCAGGAGTTCTTCGTACGAGACCACGCGGCCGGTGCCGGAGATCGTGCCGCGCAGGTCCAGCTTGGCCGGATCGGCGTGGCAGGTCGTGCAGGTGTTGGCGCCGCGATCACGCGTCCACAGGGGCTGGATGTGGTCGGGGTAGTTGATGAAGCCGTTGGTCGGCACCGCCGTGGCCAGGTTGTCTGCCGCGTTGGTGTTGCCAGTGTAGCGGATCGAGATCGGCGCACGAGCGGTCACACCGTTGCGCGAGGTGTCCGCCCACACGTCGGTGAACTCCATGTCGGCGCTCAGGGCGAAGCGCGAGTTGTCCAGGCGCGTGCGCAGCGAGGCCAGGGTCTCGCCGGCCTGGTGCTGGCTGGTCAGCGCCGGGGCGAGCGCAGCCGGTTGCGTATCGACCACCGTGCCGGAATTCAGCGAGGCGCCGCGGCGCGGGCTGTGGCAGCCCAGGCAGGTGCGGCGTTCGCCGGGGCGGACCTGGATCCAGTTCAGGTGCGTCTGGATGCCGCGGCCCTTGGAGTCCACCACGGTCAGGGCCAGCGGCGTGTCGGCCGGCACGCGCAGCTTGAAGGAGCCGTCCGGCTCGATCGGTGCATAGCCGAGGATCTGCTGCGGTTCGAAGTCGGTCTCGCCGATGGCCTCGCGCATGCCTGTGCTGCCGGCCGACGGAGCCACCACGCGGGTGGCGCGCACGAAGCGCATCGGCGAGCAGTGGTAGGCCGGGTCGGCCGGGTCCTTCAGGCGCGACAGGTCGGCCACCTGGGCCCGCGTGTCCGTCGCGTTCAGCGGCGCGGTCTTGGCGATGCCGCTGGTGCAGCCGGCCGGCAGGTCGGCGGCGGCGATCATCGATTCGCCGTTGCGGTCCAGGCCATCGGTGTCATAGACACTGCGCACCTCGATCTCGCCCAGCCCCTGGCCAGCAAGCGTCGCGTCGACGCTGGTCGGGTCGGTGGCGTTCGGCTCGGGGCGCACCTCGATCGCGACGGGGTCGCTGTACATGAAGCCCGGCGGCGGCGAGGCGATCGGCAGGAAGGTCTGCTTGGCCGGGTCGAACATGTAGATCGAGTAGGCCGCCGGTGCGTTGTCCTGCACCGCTTCGAGTGCGCGCTCGGCGCGCGACAGGGTTTCGTCTCCCAGCCGGGCCCGTTCTTCGTCGGTCAGGTTGGCGCAGGGGATCACGACGCCGTTGCGCGTGACCTCGCAGGGGCGGTAGGCCAGCAGCACGCGGTCGGTGCCGTCCCACAGCGGGTACGGCGTGGTGATGCGGCCGTACGTCGACAGGCCACGGCCCTGGTTGATCGGCTTGTCGGTCACCTCGACCTGGCCGCCGGCGGCTGCCACCGTCTTGGTGGCCGGCGTGTTCTGCTCGGAGTAGTTGGCCGCGTCGATGAGCATCAGCGCGCCGCCCTCCTGCGTGCCGGACAGCGACATCAGGTCGGAAGACAGGTAGCCCTTGTACTGGCCCTTCGGGTCCATGTCGCGGGGGTTCAGGAAGCTGTTGCCCGGGCTGTGCGCGCCGTAGAGCACGAACATGTCGGTGCCGTCGGGCTTGACGCGGAAGACCGCGAAGCGGTTGCGCTGGCCCACGTGCTCCCAGCGCGAGAACATGATCTCGCCGTTCGGTCGCACCACCGGGTTGCGGTCGTGGCTGGCGTTGACGGAGATCTGCGTGATGGCCCCGCCCGTGGCGTCCATCGTGTGCAGCTGCAGCACGCGCTCGCGCTCGTACTCGTCGAGCGCGTAGAAGGTCTGTCCACCCTGCACCGTCTTGGTCTTGCCCTGGCGGTTCGAGGTGAACACGAAGCCGCGGCCGCCGGGCAGGTAGGCCGGATCGACGTCGTCGTCGGTGGTCGACGCGGTCAGGCGCCGGAAGCTGCCGCCGGTGTAGCCACCGGTGCTCATGTCGTACTCCCAGATGTTCCAGCGGCCCGTGCAGGCCGGAACACCCTCGATCGTGGCCGGGTTCGACGCCGGGCACTTCATGGAGAAGACGAGCTTCTTGCCGTCGTACGACACCTCGGGGTCGGACGCGTCGCCATTGGGCACGCCGGCCGCATCGCGCGTGAAGCGCGAAGTGATGTTGTGCTCGGGCGCGCTCGGCGACGACTTCTCGCGGATGATGAGGTCACCGCCGGGTGCGCTGGGCGAGCCGTTGGTCGGGTTCAGCCGCATCGCGGTGGACCGCTGCACGTAGGCGATGGGCACGTCGCCCGCCACCGTGACCGTGCCGGAATCGCTGCCGCTGCAACCCGCCATGACGGCGGCCAGGGCGAGCAGACTGAAAGCCGCGATGCGGCCAGGTTGTGCTGTGAATTTTTTCATCTATGCCTCCACTGATCTCGGATGGTTCAAGGCCGAGCCCTATCGACCGCATTCGGACTGCTCCCGAGCAGCCCGGACGAGTAATGCAGGGCGCCTGCCGCGTCGACGACGACGGCATCCACGCCCGAGAGCGATTCGACGAGTTGCATGCCGCGCTCGAGGCCCAGCACGAACAGGCTCTTTGACAGGCCTTCGGTGGTCAGGCCGTCGTCGGCCAGGATCGTGACGCTGTGAATGCGGTCCGGCGACAGGCCGGTGCGCGGGTCGATCACGTGGTGGCGGCGCACGCCATCACGTTCGAAGAATCGTTCGTAGTCGCCCGAGGTCGAGATGGCGGTGTCTTCCAGCGGCAGCACCGCTACCACGCCGCCTTCGCGGCGCGGGTCGCGGATCGCGATGGTCCAGGGCCGGCCGCGGCGGTCGCCCAGGATGTGGCTGTCGCCGCCGGCGGTGACGATCGCGTTGGTGATGCCGCGCCGCGCCAGGATGGCCGCGCCGTTGTCGACCGCGTGGCCTTTGGCGAAGCCTCCCAGGTCGATGCGCATGCCTTCGCGGGCAAAGCGCAGCGTGCGCGCCTTCGGGTCGAGCACCAGGTGGCGCCAGCCGATGGCGGCACGGCCGCGCTCGAAGGCCTGCGCATCCGGTTCGGTGCCTTCGCGGTAGTCGTAGAGGTTGCCGACGCTGGCGAAGCTGATGTCGAACGCGCCATCGGACAATTGCGAGAAGACCAGCGCACGTTCGATCAGGCCGTACATCTCGTCGCTCAGCGGCACAGCCGTGCGGCCGGCGTCGCGGTTGATGCGCGAGAGCTCGGACTCGGCTTTGTGCGGGCTCATCGCCCGGTCGATGCGGTGCATCTCGTCCATCACCGCGGCCATGGCGGCCTGCGCGGCGCGAGCATCCTCGCACCAGAGCTCGACGCGGATCGCCGTGCCCATGATGGCTTCGTCGCGGCTGTGCCAGCCATCGTTCGCTGCGCGCACGGGCGCCGCGCCGCGGGCAGCGGCGCGTTTGACGAACGACAGGTCAAGCAAGGACAAGATCGACTCCCGTTTGATCCGCCGCAAACCTTGACGTTTGTCGGCGGGCAGCTTCATTGCTGCGTTGCGGGCGGATCTTCAAGCCTTGCGGGGGCTAAATTGCGTCAAAAGTTGGCAAACCGCGATGACCTTACAACCGGTCGCAGAAGAAACGGCAGCGGCGTGTTCCGGCGTGCGAGCAGATGTTTCAAATGCATGCAGAAGCAGCCGGCGCTTGACTTGCCGGCCTGTCTTTCCCTTCGCCGCGGTCGGCGAATCTGAGATTCAGTGCTCGAACTCGGTGACCAGTTCGCCGGCCAGCGGGGCGGCCTCGAGCAGGCCCGCCGCGTTCGCCACTTGCAGGCCGTTGACCCACACGCCGTGCACGCCGAGCGCATCGGTGGTCAGGCGGGCCGCTCCACCCGGCAGGTCGTGCACGCGCCTCTGGGGCGCGCGGCCCACCGTGGCCGGGTCGAACAGCAGCAGGTCGGCCGCATACCCCTCGCGCAGCAGGCCACGGCCGCGCAGGCCGAACACCTGCGCACTCTGCAGGGTCAACCGGCGCACGGCTTCGCCCAGGCTCATGGCGCCGCGATCGCGCGACCAGTGGCCCATCAGGTGCAGGCCGAAGCCCGCATCGTTGAAGAAGGTCAGGTGCGCGCCGGCGTCGCTCAGCGAAACGATGCTGTGCGGGTGCGTCAGCAGCCGCGCCACCGCCTGCTCGTCGCTGTTGAGCAGCTGCGCGGTGAAGATGGTCGTCAGGTCCTCGTCGAGCGCGAGGTCGAGCATGGTGTCCAGCGGGTCCTTGGCCGAGCGGGCGGCCAGCTCGGCGATGCTCTTCTGTTCCAGCGCGCGGTGGCGCTCCTGCGACACCTGCACCACGTGCACCTTGCTCCACTCGCCGTTGAAGAGCCGGAAGGTGGCCGGCGCGGCCAGCTCGGCGCGCACGCGGTCACGGAACTGCGGGTCGGCGAGCAGCGCCTCGAGCGCCGCGCCCTTGAGCGACAGCGCCGGCTGCCAGCTCTGCAGGCCTTCCACCGGGTAGGGCGAGGCGAGCGTGAATTCCATCGTCAGCGGGCAGCACGACACCTGGCCGAGCAGGCGGCGGCCGCGCGTGTTGGCGGCGCTGATCGCGTCGAGGTCGGCGAACACCGCGTCGGGGTTGGTGCCGTTGTGCAGCAGCGCGGCGATCATCACCGGCCGGCCGGCGCGCGCCGCCATCTCTTCCAGCAGCGCCACCGGCATCTGCCCGCCCTTGGTGACCATGTAGACGCCGCCGCCGCGGTGCGCCATCGCCTCGATCAGCGCCAGGTGCTCGGCATCGCTGGCCAGGCGCGAGGGCATCGGCACGCCGCCTTCGCCGTTGTGCGCCGGGCTGGTGGAGCTGGCGAAGCCCACCGCGCCGGCGTCCATGGCCTCGCGGATCAGGGTTGCCATGCGCTCGATCTCGTCCGGCGTGGCCTCGCGCTGCGCCGCGTCGTCGCCCATCACCCAGGTGCGCACCGACGAATGGCCCACGTAGCAGGCCAGGTTGACGGCGCTGCGGCTGCGCCGAAGCTGCGCCAGGTACTCGGCGAAGGTCTCGAACTCCCAGCGGATGCCCTGGCGCAGCACGTCCAGCGACATGCCCTCGACCTGCGTGAGGTTGCGCATCGTGCGCTCGCGGTCGGCCGGGCGGCACGGCGCGATGGTGAAGCCGCAGTTGCCGATCACCGCCGTGGTCACGCCCAGCGCCGGCGAGGGGCGCACGTACGGGTCCCAGGTGATCTGCGCGTCGAAGTGGGTGTGGCTGTCGATGATGCCGGGCATCAGCGCCAGGCCGTCGGCGTCGATCACCTGCGTGGCGTCTGCCGGCAACGAAGGTCCGATGGCGCGGATGCGTCCGGCGCGCACCGCCAGGTCGGCACGGAAGGGCTCGCCGCCGCTCCCGTCATACAGGGTCGCGCCGCGGATCAGCAGGTCATCGCTCATGAGGGTCCTCAGCGGTTGCGGCGCGCGACCCAGTAGGTCGCGCCCTCGGCACCATAACGCTCGGTGTGCGGCACGTTCGCATCGAGCACGAACGGATCGCCAGGCCGCAGGTGCTGCGTGACATCGCCGACACCGAGCCACATCTCGCCCTGCACCACCAGCGCGTCGACCGCGAAGGGATGCGTGTGCGCGTCCAGCACCGTGCCCGGCTCCCAGCGGCGCTCGAGCACCTCGTCGAAACCGCGCGCCCGCGCCTGCGCGGCGAATTCCTCGAATGCGACCGTTGACATGACGCTCAGGCGGCCCGACGCTGGGGCTGCGCGAACAGGTCTTCCATCGCGCGGCGGGTGCGGTAGGCGTGGGTGGTGGTGTCGATCGCCACGTCGGCCCAGCTCAGGCTCTGCCCCTTCTTCACCGGCCGCACCACCTTGACGTTGTGCGCCAGGCCGAGCGGCAGCCCGCCCATCGCCACCGAGGTGGCCGCCGGCAGCAGCTTGCCCCACACCGTGTAGCCGCCCTCGCCGTCGAGCATCTCGCCCGGCGCCAGGTCGCGCTTGGCGGTGGCCACCACGTCGGCGTTCCAGCCCGTGGCCACGCCGGTGGGTTCGCCGCGCAGCGCGACGCTGGCCACCGACACGCCGACCTCCAGGCCGATCAGGTGCCAGCGCTTGTACAGCGTGAAGTAACGGCCGCTCGGGTCGGTGTGGGCGTTGTACTCCTCGAAGCAGTTCTTGATGTAGTCGGTCTCGGCCTCGACGGTGACCCACACGCCCATGCGGATGTCGTAGGGGATCTTGCGGCCGTCGGCCTCCAGCGAGGAGATCACCTCGACCATGCCCTTTCGCTCGAGCACGCCGCCCTCGCTCTTCGGGCGCGTGACGAAGGGGATGTCTTCGACGCTGGCCGGCGGGTAGAGCAGGCCGTTGCTGGGCACGGTCAGCCCGGTGGCGTTGGACACCGCGGTCGATTCGATCGAAGGCTTGGAGCCATCGAGGAAGCTGTTGAACATCTTCGGGTTCAGCCCGCCGCGCGATGCCTGCTCGGGTGTCAGGCCGTAGTTGCCCCACACCGTCTCGGGTGTCGATTCGCTGAAGTGGGGCAGCCACTTGTGGCCGCGGCCGGCCGCGACGACCGGGAAGCCGCAGGTGCGCGCCCAGTCGACCAGGTCGCAGATCAGCGCCGGCTGGTCGCCGAAGGCCAGCGAATAGACCACGCCGGCGTCGGCCGCCTTGCGCGCCAGCAGCGGGCCGCAGAAGGCATCGGCCTCGACCGTCACGTTGACGACGTGCTTCTTCTGCGCGAAGGCTTCCAGGCAGTGGTCGACCGCGGCGATCGGGTTGCCCGTGCATTCGACGATCACGTCGATCGCCGGGTGGCGCACCAGTGCGCGCCAGTCTTCGCCGACATGCGTGGCACCGGTCTTCAGTGCCTCGTCGAGCGAGCCGGCCTGGGTGCGCTGTGCCTCCCAGCCGACGCGGGCGAGGTTGGTCTGCGCTGCGGCGGGCGACAGGTCGGCGATGCCCACCAGGTGCACGCCGGGCGTGCGCGGTATCTGCGCCAGGTACATGGAGCCGAACTTGCCGGCGCCGATGAGGCCGATGCGCACCGGCCGGCCTTCGGCGGCGCGTTGCTGGAGCTTGGTGAAGAGGTTCATGTCAGGCCGCCTTCTTCGTGTCGGCGATGGGCTCCGAGGAGGTGACCAGCGCGCTGCCGGGCATGCCGTTCTTCCACGGCAGATCGACCGGGTAGGGTTTGACGAGGCAGTCGTCGGGCAGGCATTCGATGGGGGTGAAGTCGCGGTGGGCGATGTACTCCGGCCGCTTGAAGCGCCGCACGTGGTTGCTCACGGCGCACAGGCTCAGGTAGACGCTGACGCGGTTCCACGGGCTCAGGTTGCTGGTCGAGGCATGCACCAGGCAGGAGTGGAACAGGATCATCGAGCCCGCCGGGCCCTGGGGCGAGACGATGCCGCCGTTCTTGCCGCCGGCGCGCGCCACCAGCTGCGTGATCAGGTCATGGTCGACCGTCCACAGCGGGTAGCTGGTGGTGGTGAGGTCGTGCTTGGCGTCGATCACGCCCTTCTTGTGGCTGCCCGGGATGAACATCAGCGGGCCGTTGAACTCGTTGACGTCGTCCAGGAAGATGGCCACGTTCATGGCACGCTCGGTGGGCATCATGTCGTCGTTCTTCCAGGTGCCGTAGTCCTGGTGCCATTGCCAGACGTCGCCTTCGAAGGCCATCTTGCCGTTGATCTTGAACTGGTGCATGTACAGCTGCTCGCCGCCGAACAGGTCCTGCACCGGCTCGATCATGCGCGGGTGGCGGCCCAGCCGCGCGAAGGGCTCGCTGTACATGTGTGCGGCGAAGTTCGTGCGCACGGCTTCGGAGCCCTTCTCGCGCACGTTGTAGGCCTCGCGGCGCGCGTACAGGTCGGGCACGGCGTCGGTCAGTACGCGCGTCTCGTCGGGATTGAACAGTCCGGGGAAGAACAGGTAGCCGTCGCGGTCGAACTGCGCGAGTTGCTCGGGGGTCAGTCTCATGGGGTGTCTCCTGTGGATATGTCGCTTCCGCCGGCACGCCGCGCGGCGGCGTCCAGGTGGCGGGTCATGTGCTCGCCGGCACGCTCGCCGTGCCGTCGCATCAGCCGTTCGGCCAGATCCGCATCGCCCGCGGCGATGGCGCGGGCGATGGCCTCGTGTTCGTCCCACACCGATTCGCGCAGCGTCGAGGCCTGCAGCACCGCGCCCATGGCGCGGCGGATGTGGCTCCAGTGCAGGTGGGCGCTGCGCTGGATGAGCGGGTTGCGCGACGCTGCGTAGACGGCGCTGTGGAAGGCGATGTCGGCGTCGATCAGCGCATTCACGTCGCGGCCCGCCGCCGCGGCGCGGCCGCGCTCGATCAGCGCCGGGTCCAGCGGCTGCGCCTGTTGCGCCGCCAGCCGCGCCGCCAGGGCATCGAGCGCGCCGCGCACCTGGTAGACCGCATTGATGCCGGCGGCGTCCAGCGGCGCCACCTGCACGCCGCGCCCCGGGGCGTCGAGCACCAGGCCGTCCTGCTTGAGCAGTCGCAGCGCCTGCAGCACCGGCTGGCGCGACACGTCCAGCTGCTGGGCGATCTCTTCCTGTGTGATGCGCGCCAGCGGCGGCAGCGAGCCATCGCTGATGGCGTCCAGCAGCGCCTGGTAGACCCGCTCGACCAGGTCGGGTGCGGCGTGCAGCTTGACGAGGTGGGCGGCCATGGGCACGAGGGCAATGAGGAACTTGGAACTCTGTATACAGAATACATCAAGCTTGCCGCAAATCAAGCCGCAACGACCCCGATCCGGGCCGTGTGCGCGGCGTTCCCATCAATTGGCCCGAAAATACCGGCCTCGGCACGCCCGGCCCCGCCGGACGGCCCGCACTTCCTCAGACCATGGCAACCATCCTCCAACACCTTCCCGCCGGCCAGAAGGTCGGCATCGCGTTCTCCGGCGGCCTGGACACCAGCGCCGCGCTTCACTGGATGAAGCTCAAGGGCGCGATCCCCTACGCCTACACCGCCAACCTGGGGCAGCCCGACGAACCCGACTACGACGAGATCCCGCGCAAGGCGATGCAGTACGGCGCCGGGAAGGCGCGCCTGATCGATTGCCGCGCGCAGCTGGTGGCCGAGGGCATTGCCGCGCTGCAGTGCGGCGCCTTCCACATCTCCACCGCCGGCGTCACCTACTTCAACACCACGCCGATCGGGCGCGCCGTCACCGGCACCATGCTGGTCACCGCGATGAAGGAGGACGACGTCAACATCTGGGGCGACGGCAGCACCTTCAAGGGCAACGACATCGAGCGCTTCTACCGCTACGGCCTGCTGGCCAACCCGTCGCTGAAGATCTACAAGCCCTGGCTGGACCAGGCCTTCATCGACGAGCTCGGCGGCCGCGCCGAGATGTCGGCCTTCATGACCAAGGCCGGCTTCGGCTACAAGATGTCGGCCGAGAAGGCGTATTCGACCGACTCGAACATGCTCGGCGCCACCCACGAAGCGAAGGACCTGGAGCAGCTCAACAGCGGCGTGAAGATCGTCCAGCCCATCATGGGCGTGGCCTTCTGGCGCGACGACGTGGAGGTGAAGCGCGAAGAGGTCACCGTGCGCTTCGAGGAAGGCCAGCCCGTCGCGCTGAACGGCAAGACCTTCGCCAGCGCCGTCGAGCTGCTGATGGAGGCCAACCGCATCGGCGGCCGCCACGGCCTGGGCATGAGCGACCAGATCGAGAACCGCATCATCGAGGCCAAGAGCCGCGGCATCTACGAGGCGCCGGGCCTGGCGCTGCTGCACATCGCCTACGAGCGGCTGATCACCGGCATCCACAACGAGGACACCATCGAGCAGTACCGCGACAACGGCCGGCGCCTCGGCCGCCTGCTCTACCAGGGCCGCTGGTTCGACCCGCAGGCGCTGATGCTGCGCGAGACCGCGCAGCGCTGGGTGGCACGCGCCATCACCGGCGAAGTGACGGTGGAGCTGCGCCGCGGCAACGACTACTCGCTGCTCAACACCGAGTCGGCCAACCTGACCTACAAGCCCGAACGGCTGACGATGGAGAAGGGCGAGTCGATGTTCTCCCCGCAAGACCGCATCGGCCAGCTGACCATGCGCAACCTCGACATTGTCGACACGCGCGAGAAGCTCGCCACGTACTCGCAGGTCGGCCTGCTGCCCTCCGGCGGCACGGCGCTGCTGCCGCTGCTCAAGGGCGAATAACGCCGCGGTCCGGGGCGCTCAGCCCCGCGCGTCGAAGGCCGAGATCGCGCCGGCCACGCGCTGCAGCGGCAGGATGTCGTCGACGCCGCCCATCGCGATGGCTTCCTTGGGCATGCCGAAGACGATGCAGCTCTCCTCGTCCTGAGCGATGGTGCGGGCGCCGCGATCGTGCAGCGCCTTCATGCCGCGTGCGCCGTCGTCGCCCATGCCGGTCAGGATGATGGCCAGCACGTCGCGCCCGGCGCATTCGGCGGCGGAGCGGAACAGCACGTCCACCGATGGCTTGTGGCGGTTCACCGGCGGGCCGTCGGCCACGACGGCGAAATACTGTCCGCCGGCCTTGCGCAGTTGCATGTGGCGCCCGCCCGGCGCGATCAGCACCACGCCCCGCTCCAGCCGGTCGCCGTCCTTCGCTTCGCGCACGTTCATCGCGCACAGGCCGTCCAGCCGCTGCGCATACATCGCGGTGAATTTCTCCGGCATGTGCTGGACGATCGCGATGCCCGGGCTGTCGCCGGGCAGCTGCGTCAGCACACTCTCGATCGCTTGCGTGCCGCCGGTGGAACTGCCCAGCACGATGGGCTTGTTCATCGACAGCGCATGCAGCCCGGCGATGACCGGCCGTGCTGCCGCCTTCTGAACGGGAGCCGACGACGTGGCGCCCGAGCGGGCGCGCGGCCGGGCGCGTGCCGCGGTCTTCAGGGCCGGCACCAGTTCGCGGCGCGACTCCTCGAGGAACTGCTTGAGCCCCAGGCGCGGCTTGGCCACCACCGCCACGGCACCGGCGGCCAGGGCCTCCAGCGCCGCCTTGCTGCCGTCGGTGGTCAACGTCGAGCAGATCACCGTCGGGATCGGGTCGGTCTCCATCACCTGGCGCAGGAAGGTGAGGCCGTCCATGCCGGGCATCTCGATGTCCAGCAGCAGCACGTCGGGTCGGTTCTTCTTGATGGCCGGGCCGGCCAGCAGCGGGTTCGGTGCGCTGCCCGCCATGCGGATCTCCGGGTCGCCCTGCAGCAGGTGCTGCAGCGTCTGCCGCACCACCGCCGAGTCGTCGACCACGTACACATTGATCGTCATTCGTGTTCCTCAGATCGGCATGGCGGTGACCGTCGGCGCATCGCTGCCCACGGTCCAGCGCAGTCGCCGGTAAGTGTTGCCGCCGACGTCGTGCTGCAGCACGCGCACGCCCGTGGCGGCGAGCGCGTCCAGCACCCAGTCGACATTGCGCGTGCCGATCGACTGCTGCGGGTAGACCCGCGGGAACATGTTGCCCCCGCCATAGACGTAGGCCTCGCACTGCCCGGGCTGCAGCCCGCGCGCGCGCAGCCGCTGGTTCATCTGGCGCAGCGCCGCGTCGGCGTAGGTGGCATCGTCGTGGCGCCCGGCCGGCGCCGGCATGGCGTGGACGATGTGGCACATCGCGCCCACGGTGCGCCGCGGGTCGGTCAGCACGATGGCCACGCAGGAGCCGAGCAGCGTCTCGAAGCGCTCGCCGCGCTCGCCGCACGCCACGCCGCCGGGGTGCAGCACGTGCAGCAGGTGGCCACCCGAATGTTCCTGCTCGGCCACGGTCATCCCGCGACCTTGCGGAAGGCGCCCGGCGCGAGCACTTTCAGCGGCGTGCGGCACGGCACCCGGCCTTCTGCGGTGCCCAGGAACAGGATGCCGTCCGGCCGCAGCTGCGTCAGCACACGGTCGACCACCTCCGCCTTGGTGGGCGGGTCGAAATAGATCAGCACGTTGCGCAGGAACACCACGTCGAACGGCCCGATGTCGTCGATCGGCACGCACAAGTTGAGCTGGCCGAAGCGAACGTGCTCGCGCAGCTTCGGCTGGATCTGGCTGAGCCCTTCGGCCTCGCCTTCGCCGCGCCAGCAGTAGCGCTTCAGCCGCTCGGGAGAGACGTTGCGAAGGCGCTCCTGCGGATAGATCGCCTGGCTGGCGCTGCGCAGCACGCGGTCGCTGATGTCGGTGCCCAGGATCGACCAGTCGTCGCCGATGCGGCCTTGCGTCTGCAGGTCCGCCAGCAGCATGGCCGTGCTGTAGGCCTCGTCGCCGAATGAGCTGGCGGCGCTCCACACGCGCAGCGAGGCGGGCCGCTTGCGAGCCAGTTCCTGCTCGAGCAGCTCGTAGTGCGCCGGCTCGCGGAAGAAGTAGGTCTCGTTGGTGGTCAGCAGGTCCACTGCGACCTGGAACTCGCCCTGGTCGTCGTTGCCTGCGATGAGCGCGAGGTAGTCCTCGAAGCCGTCGAAACCCAGCCGCTGCAGGCGCGGCGCCAGGCGCGAGGCGACGAGCGGCTTCTTGTGGGCGGCGAACGACAGGCCGATGGATGTATGCATCAGCTCCGCGATGGCGCGGAACGTGTTGTCGTGAAGAGCGGTCATGGCTTGCGCGTCGTGCCCTTCATGCCGCCAGCGCCTCCTGCGAGGCCTCGCACAGGTTGGCCATCTCGTCGACGTCGAAGGCGCGGTCGGGCTCGAGGATGATGACGAAGCGGTCGCCGCGCTTGCCCATGGCGCGGATGAAGTCGCGGCGCACGGAGGTGCCGAAGTTCGGCGGCGGCTCGATGGCATCGGCGGCGATGTCGACGACCTCGCTGACCGCATCCACCATCAGGCCGAGCTCGACGCGCTCACCCTCGCGCATCGCGTCGAAGATGACCACGCAGGTCTTCTTGCCGACCTTCGCGGCCGGGCGGCCGAAGCGGGCGTGCAGGTCGATCACCGGCACGACCGAGCCGCGCAGGTTGATGACCCCGCGCACGAACGAGGGCATCAGCGGCACGGTGGTCATGGCGCCGTACTGGATGATCTCGCGCACGCTGCGGATGTCGATGGCGAACACCTCGGCCGCGAGGTGGAAGGTCAGGTACTGGGCGTTGTGTTCCTGCTGCATGGCAGGCTCCTCAGTACGGGCGGAAGTTGCCGTGCGTGCCGGTGGCCGCCATCCTGGGCTGCGCAGCGGAGCTTGCCCGGCCGGAGCCGGCACGCATGGGCGAATTCGGCGCCCTGCGTTCCGAGGGGGCTGCCGGTTCGCCGCGCGAGCCGCGCACCGCGCCGGCATCGAAGAACGCCACCGACTGCTGCAGCTGCTCGGCCTGGCCGGACAGCTCTTCCGACGTCGCCGCCAGCTCCTCCGAGGCCGAGGCGTTCTGCTGCGTCGCCTTGCTCA
>ENA-UOWO01001724-UOWO01001724.1-activated-sludge-metagenome-genome-assembly--contig:-NODE-1724-length-28511-cov-17.069230_pt1 | contig 28511 bp, 24 predicted proteins | sample MGYA00238148_ERZ761564 | MGnify/ENA primary metagenome ERZ761564 (study PRJEB28885, sample SAMN05720194) | activated sludge metagenome | isolation source: Anaerobic digester | place: USA...
GCCAGGTTGTCCACTTGACGCAGGGTTTCGCAGCGACGATGCGTTCTGCAGAAGTCCATTCGTGGTCGATCAAGCGGATTCCCGGGAGTCTCGCCGCGAAACGCGGGCTGAAGCTCCCGAACGAACTCCCGCGACGGGCCGCATTCTGCGCGGATCCCTGCTGGGTGATTCGTTGAGCGCGAGAATGAAGCCGCAGTCCTTCCCTGCAGCCCAATCACCGACGCGATCCCGCAAAGAGCCAAAGAAAAAGCCCCGCATCGCTGCGGGGCTTTTCTTCGAAACGATGACGCCGGATTTCCTTCACCCCACCCCTCTCCCGCATGCGGGAGAGGGAGAAGCGCGGGATTGGGGTGCTCTTAGAAATCCATACCGCCCATGCCACCCATGCCGCCCATTCCACCGCCACCACCACCGTGGCTGTGGCCTTCGTCCTTCTTCGGCGCTTCGGCGACCATCGCTTCGGTCGTGATCATCAGGCCGGCGATCGACGCGGCGTTCTGCAGCGCGGTGCGGGTGACCTTGGTCGGATCGAGAATACCCATCTCGACCATGTCGCCGTACTCGCCGGTCGCGGCGTTGTAGCCGAAGTTGCCCTTGCCGTCGGCGACCTTGTTCAAGATCACGCTCGGCTCTTCACCGGCATTCGTGACGATCTCGCGCAGCGGCGCTTCCATCGCACGACGGGCGATCTGGATGCCGTGATTCTGCTCTTCGTTGTCACCCTTGAGCTTGGTCAGGCCGGCCAGCGCGCGGATCAGCGCAACACCGCCGCCCGGGACCACGCCTTCCTCGACTGCCGCGCGCGTTGCGTGCAGGGCGTCTTCGACGCGGGCCTTCTTTTCCTTCATCTCGACTTCGGTCGCAGCGCCAACCTTGATCACGGCGACGCCGCCAGCGAGCTTGGCCACGCGCTCCTGCAGCTTCTCGCGGTCGTAGTCCGAAGAAGTCTCTTCGATCTGCGCCTTGATCTGCTTGATGCGCGACTGGATCGTGGCGGCTTCACCGGCACCGTCGATCAGGGTCGTGTTTTCCTTGGTGATGACGACCTTCTTGGCGCGGCCGAGATCCTTCAGCGTCGCCTTCTCGAGCTGCAGGCCGACTTCCTCGGAGACCACCTGGCCGCCGGTCAGGATGGCCATGTCCTCGAGCATCGCCTTGCGACGATCGCCGAAGCCCGGCGCCTTGACCGCCGCAACCTTGACGATGCCACGGATCGTGTTGACGACGAGGGTCGCCAGCGCTTCGCCTTCGACTTCCTCGGCGACGATCAGCAGCGGCTTGCCGGACTTGGCGACGCCTTCGAGGATCGGCAGCAATTCGCGCACGTTCGAGATCTTCTTGTCATAAAGAAGGATGAACGGGTCGTCGAGTTCAACCTGCTGCGAAGCCTGGTTGTTGATGAAGTACGGCGAGAGGTAGCCGCGATCGAACTGCATGCCCTCGACGATGTCGAGTTCATTGTCGAGGCCGGAACCTTCCTCGACCGTGATGACGCCTTCCTTGCCGACCTTGTCCATCGCCTCGGCGATGAGCTTGCCGATCGGCTCGTCGCCGTTGGCCGAGATCGTGCCGACCTGGGCGATCGACTTCGAATCCGCCGACGGCTTCGAGAGCTTCTTCAGCTCTTCGACCGCAGCAATGACGGCCTTGTCGATGCCGCGCTTGAGGTCCATCGGGTTCATGCCGGCAGCAACTGCCTTCATGCCGTCGCGGATCAGCGCCTGGGCGAGCACGGTCGCAGTGGTGGTGCCATCGCCAGCGACGTCGGAGGTCTTGGAAGCGACTTCCTTGACCATCTGCGCGCCCATGTTCTCGAACTTGTCAGCGAGTTCGATTTCCTTGGCGACGGAGACGCCGTCCTTGGTGATGGTCGGTGCGCCGAAGCTCTTTTCGAGCACGACATTGCGGCCCTTCGGACCGAGCGTGGCCTTGACCGCATTGGCCAGGGTGTTGACGCCGCGCACCATGCGGGCGCGAGCATCTTCAGAGAAGCGGATTTCTTTGGCAGCCATTTTGAAACTCCGGGATTCGATATTCGGGATGGGGGATTCGGTTCAAAGCAAAAGCATGAGGATTCGGGAAGGATCAGGACCGCCGCGCTTTGAGCGCGTTTGCGAATCTCCAATCCCGAATCCCGGCACTTACTCGATCACCGCAACGATGTCTTCTTCGCGCATGACCAGCAGTTCCTCGCCATCGACCTTGACCTCGGTGCCGGAATACTTGCCGAACAGGACCTTGTCGCCGACCTTGACCGCGATCGGACGGACCTTGCCGTCTTCGAGGATCTTGCCGGTGCCGGCTGCGACGACCAGACCGCGAACCGGCTTCTCGGCAGCCGAGTCCGGGATCACGATGCCGCCGGCCGAAATCTTTTCCTCTTCCAGACGCTTGAGAATGACGCGATCATGTAGTGGGCGAAGTGCCATGGGTTTGATTCCTTCAACTGGTTGATTGGATTGAATTTATGTCGGGCTGTTAGCACTCCGCCCGAACGAGTGCCAATTCTACTCGCGAGAAAACGCCTGCGGAAGTCCCCAGGCGTTGGCGTGTCCGGTAGATGGGGTTCGGGCAGGGGGATTCAATGACCGCCTGGTCCATGCGCAGCGCAACATTCCTTTGAAACACGAGTCACCTATAATCGGACGTCGTCTGCAGCCCTGTTCAGGGCGCCGCTTCCCGGGAATCCATCGATGAACTTCAAGAACGGCGCGCATTGCGCCCTCGTCCTTTTTTTTGCCGCGGTTTCCGGGGCTGCGCTGGCCCAGGTTGTCCCGCTCGTCGGCGGTACGCCGGCCGTGCAGGACTTCAGCTCGCTGGCCAGCAGCGGCACCAGCACGACGCTGCCGGTCGGCTGGTACCTCAAGGAGTCCGACAGCAATGCCGATACCAGCTACTCGGCCAGTGATGGCTCCCTGGCTTCCGGGGACACCTACAGCTTCGGCGCGAATGCGAGCGGCGAGCGCGCGCTCGGCACCTTGCTGTCAGGTTCATTGACGTCGTTGATCGGCGCGCAATTGCGCAATGAAAGCGGCCAGGCGTTGAGCGAGATCGCGGTGACCTACACCGGCGAACAATGGCGCCTCGGCACGACCGGGCGCGCCGACAGCCTGCAGTTCCAGTACAGCGTCAACGCCACGCGACTCGACGACACGGCGGCAACCTGGGTGGCGGTACCCGCGCTCGATTTCTCGTCGCCAACGACAACCGGATCGACCGGCGCGCTGAATGGCAATGCCGCCGCGAACCGGCTCGCCCGGAGCGGCTCGATCACCGGCATCAACCTTGCCGTGAACGCGACCGTCTGGGTGCGCTGGATCGATGTCAACGCCAGTGGCGCCGACGATGGCCTCGCCATCGACGACATCAGTTTTGGCGTTGCCGGCGATCCGCCGGTGGACGTGGCACCGACCGTGGCGAGCACCGTTCCGGGCAACAACGCGATCAATGTCGCCTTGGGCGCAACCCTGAGCGTGACCTTCAGCGAGGCCGTGACCCTGGGCAATCCGTGGACCAGCATCAACTGCGCGAGCTCGGGCAACCACACGGTCAGCGTGAGCGGCGGCCCGACCAGCTACAGCCTGACGCCGTCACCGGCGTTTGCCGGCAATGAAACCTGCACCTGGACGATCCTCGCCAGCGGCGTGACCGATCAGGACAGCATCCCCGATGGGATGGCGAGCAATGCCGTCATCGAATTCACGACACTCGACCCGTCCAACATCCCGCCGCCGACGGTGATTTCGACCCAGCCTGCAAACGGCGCGAGCAACGTGCCGCTGGCCAGCGACGTGCGGGTCAACTTCAGCGAAATCGTGACGACGACGCCCGGCGCGTTCGACCTCGCCTGCAACTCGACCCCGATCACGCTGACCGAAACCGGCAGCGGCAACAACCGCACGCTGACCCCGGCCACGGTTCTGCCGGCCGGCGCCAACTGCGAATTAACGATCGATGCGTCGCATGTGCGCAATACCAGCGACATCGCCATGGAACAATCGGTCGTCCTCCATTTCGATGTCAGCGATGGTTCGACCAGCGGCTACTACGCATCGGTCAACACCAGCAGTCCGGGACAACTGCGCTGCAGCCTGCATCTGCTGATACGTGGCCACACCGCGTATCCGTACAGCGGCTCGGGCACGAATACCTGGACGATCCTGGAAACCGCGCAGGCAAGTCCGGGCAATCCGGGCAAGATCCTCGATGTCTACAAGAACCGCCTGTACAACGCGGTCAGCGATCGCGCCGGCGGCAGCGGTGGCGTGACCTACAACCGCGAACACACCTGGCCGAACTCGCTGGGCTTTCCGAGCACGACCGGCAACCTCGGCCTGCCCAATGCGCCCTACACCGATACGCACATGCTCTGGCTGTCGGACACCAACTACAACGCCGATCGCGGCAACAAGCCGTTTGCCAATTGCGCCAGCGGTTGCGGTGAACGCGTCACGGAAGTCAATGGCGGAGTCGGCGGCGGCAGCGGCGTCTATCCGGGCAACTCGAACTGGGTCAACAGCAATTCGTTCGAGACCTGGAACCATCGCAAGGGCGAAATGGCCCGCGCGATGTTCTACATGGCGATCCGCTATGAAGGCGGCACGGATCCGACCAGCGGCCAGACCGAGCCGAACCTCGAACTGACCGACAACCGCAGCCTGATCGTCGGCGCCAGCAACTACAACGTACCCGCCTACATGGGCTTGCTGAGCAACCTGCTCACGTGGAGCGCCAACGATCCACCGGATGCCGAGGAAGTCGCGCGCAACAACGTGATCCAGACCTTCCAGGGCAATCGCAATCCCTTCGTCGATCATCCGGAGTGGGTCTCCGCCGCCTTGTTCCAATCGAGCAATCCGCCGACCTGCGAGCCGCTCGGCAACGACGGGATATTCGCCAATGGTTTCGAAGTGCAAGCGTCGTCGACAGTGCATTGATGGGTGGAAAGGACGGTGACGGGACGGGATTGCGCTTCGACGCGCGATCCGGTCCCACGATGATGCCCGGGGGGCTTTTCCTGCCGTCGGAACCGGCTGCAGTATTTGGTATAGCCGAAAGTGGCCTTGATGCGGGCAATGCGAGGAAACCGTCGATGTCCCTGCTGATCGTCCATTGCAGTTGCGCCGCCGATGGCAGCGCCGATCGAATCGCCAGGGCACTGGTCGAGGAGCACCTGGCGGCTTGCGTTTCGCTGCTGCCGGGCGTTCGCTCAACCTTCCGCTGGCAAGGCAAGATGCACACCGATGACGAGGTGCTGATGCTGATCAAGACCACTCGGGAGCGCTATCCGGCACTCGCGTCGCGCCTGCTCGAACTGCATCCGTATGAACTGCCCGAGATAATTGCGGTCGATGTCAGCGCTGCCCACCCGCCGTACGCGGCCTGGGTCGAGCACGAGGTCGGGGTATCCTGATGCACCTTGCATCGGCTCGCCGATCGTGATTCCCGCAATCCGGAGTGTCGCCTTGTTCCGCTACCTGCTGCCTGTCCTGCTCGCCCCGTTCGTTCTTGCCACGACTGCCCAGGCGCAGGAGCAGGATGGCTTGCTGCCGGTCGAGCAGGCCTATGTGCTGAAAGCCGAACTGGCCGGGCCGGACCGCATCGCCCTCAACTGGACGATCGCCAAGGACTACTACCTCTACAAGGGACGCATCAAGGCCAAGACCAGCCAGGCCGGCCTCACGCTCGGCGCGCTGGAACTGCCCAAGGGCATCGAGAAACACGACGAATTCTTCGGCGATGTCGAGATCTATCACGACACGATCGAGGCCAGCCTGCCCTTCACGCTCGAGGACGCGGCGGCGCCCAGCGTCGATCTGACGATCACGGTCCAGGGCTGCCATGAGACCGAACCGAAGATCTGCTATCCGCCGCATCCAGTGAAGCTCTCGCTCAAGCGCGAGGCGTTCGCTGCGATCCCGGCAAGTCCACTGGCAGGAAAACTCGCCGCGGGCATCGCCTTCGGATCGGCCACGGAGTCACTTGATTCCGATGAGGCCCTGCCGCCCGAACAGGCGTTCGTGTTCGAAGCGATCGAGATGAGTCCGACCGAGATCCTCGCGCGCTGGACGATGCCGAAGGGCTATTACCTGTATCGCGACAAGAGTCGCGTCAGTGTCGTCGATGGACGCGATGTCGAAGCCGGTGCGCCGCAATGGCCGCCCGGCGTCGATCATACCGACGAACACTTCGGTACCGTGGTGGTCTTCTACAACCAGGTCGAACTGCCGGTCGCGCTGAGACGCGCCGATGGCGCGGCGCAGACGATCCAGTTGCAGGGCGAGTTCCAGGGTTGCAAGGAAAACGGCATCTGCTACCCGGTCATGCAACGCACGGTCGCGGTCGATCTCGATCCGGCCACCCCCGAACAACTCGCGCAAGCCGCAAGCACGTTCGTCGCCGCCGAGCCAGCCACTCCTGAAACAGACGCCGCCGATGCCGCGGCCGAGAACAGCCTGCGCTCGCAACCGCCGCTTGCGAGCAACATCGGCGTGCTCGGCGCCCTGCTGTTTGCGTTCCTCGGCGGCATCGTGCTGAACCTCATGCCCTGCGTCCTGCCGGTGCTGTCGTTCAAGGTGATCGGACTTGCGCAGAGCGGCGAGAGTCTGGCCAAGGCACGCAGCCATGCGCTCTGGTACACCTTCGGCGTGCTCGTTTCATTCGCCGTGATCGGTCTGCTCGTGATCGCGCTGCGCTCGGCCGGACAGGCGCTGGGCTGGGGTTTCCAGTTGCAGCAGCCCGGCTTCGTCGCGATCCTCGTCTACGTCCTGCTCGCGGTCGGCCTGAGTCTCTCGGGAGTCTTCACGATCGGCGCAAGCCTTGCCGGCACCGGACAGGGCCTGGCCTCGCGCTCGGGACCGGCCGGCGACTTCTTCACCGGTGTGCTGGCCTGCGTCGTGGCGAGTCCGTGCACGGCGCCTTTCATGGGTCCTGCGCTGGCCGTCGCGTTCGCATCCTCATCGATTGTCGCCTTGCTGATCTTTCTTGCGCTCGGTCTCGGCCTCGCCCTGCCGTTCCTGCTGGTCGGCTTCATTCCTGCGCTGGCTTCGCGCCTGCCGCGGCCCGGCGCCTGGATGGAAACCTTCAAGCAGGTGCTGGCGTTCCCGATGTACCTGACCGCGGTCTGGCTGGTCTGGGTGCTCGGCAAGCAACGCGGCGTCGATGCAATCGGCCTCGTGCTTGCAGGCACGGTGGTGCTGGCGCTGGCCTTGTGGTGGCTGGAACGCAGCCGCTACGGCGGCAAGCCGCTGGCGCGCGCACTCGCCGTCATCGTGCTGATCGCCTCGCTGATACCGATCGTGATGATCGTCCGGCTCGATCCTCCGTCCCGAGTGCAGGACGATTCGGGATCGGCGATTGCCTATTCAAAGGAAAAGCTGGCGACCCTGCGCGCGGACGGCCGCACCGTGTTCGTCAACATGACGGCCGACTGGTGCGTGACCTGCAAGGCCAACGAGAAGAGCGTGCTTGGCACCGCGCATTTCGAGGACGTCCTGGCCAGGGCCAATGCCGTGTACATGAAGGGTGACTGGACCAATGTCGATGCGGAGATAACCGCCTTCCTGCAGGCGCATGGCGCAGTCGGCGTGCCGCTCTATGTGGTTTTTCACGGCAGTGAGGGCAACGGCACGGTGCTGCCGACCGTGTTGACCTCGGGTATCGTCGAGGATGCCTTGCGTCCCGAATGATCCGTGGACCGCATCACCGATGTCGAATCCGAACCGCACCCCAGACCGATGTTCAATCGCACCAACCTGTTGATCGTGCTGCTCGCCGCCGCGAGCGCGAGCATCGGCCTAGGGCTGAGCATCCTGCTGCGTCCGTCGGCCCTGCCGGCCAGCGTGGCAGCCGCCAAGGTACTGGCACCGGGCGATCCGGTCGGCGACATCCGCCTGCCCGATCGCGAGGGTCGATCGCGCAGCCTGTCGGAATGGAACGGCAAACTGGTCATCCTGAATTTCTGGGCGAGCTGGTGCGGGCCGTGCCGTGAGGAAATGCCGATGCTCGACCGCATGCATGTGCGCTATGCCGATCGCGGCATCGAAGTCGTCGGGGTCGCCGCCGAGGAATCCGCCGATGCCCTGGCCTTTCTGGCGCAGAACCCGGTTTCCTATCCGATCCTGATCAACGCGCCCGACGATCCGGTCGACGTCTCGCTGCATCTGGGCAATACGCAGAGCGTGCTGCCCTACACTGCACTGATCGGACGCGACGGCCACGTGCTCGCGACGCGGATGGGCAATTTCAGCGAAAAGTCGCTGCAGGAATGGATCACTCCCTATCTCTGAAGCTGTCCAGTTGCGAGCAGGGCTGGCCTGCCCACCGGGCAAGACTCCCGGATTCTCCCCTTCGAATTTCCAAGGAATTCACTCATGACGACTCCCGCCTACGCCGCCGCCGAAGCCAAGGCACCACTCACCCCGTGGACGATCGAGCGTCGCACGCCCGGTCCGCACGAGGTGCAGATCGAGATCCGCTATTGCGGCGTCTGTCATTCCGACATCCACCAGGCGCGCGCCGAATGGGGTGGCGGCATCTTCCCGATGGTGCCGGGCCACGAGATCGTCGGTCACGTAGGCGCGGTCGGCAGCGCGGTGACCCGCTTCAAGGTCGGTGACAGCGTGGGCGTCGGCTGTTTCGTCGACTCGTGTCGCGAATGCAAACCGTGCCGGGACGGCGAGGAACAGTATTGCCAGAACGGCATGACCGCCACCTACAACAGTGTCGAACGCGGCACGCGCACGCCGACCTACGGCGGCTACTCGACGCGCATCGTGGTCAACGAAGACTATGTGCTGCGTGTTCCGGCAAGTATTCCGCTCGATCGCGCCGCTCCCCTTCTATGCGCCGGCATCACGGTCTATTCGCCGTTGCGTCACTACGGACTCAAGGCCGGGGACCATGTCGCCGTGGTCGGTCTCGGCGGTCTCGGCCACATGGGCGTCAAGATCGCCCGCGCGATGGGTGCCAGGGTCACCGTGCTCAGCACGTCGCCATCGAAACGCGACGATGCACTCAAGCTCGGCGCCGACGATTTCGCGGCAACCTCGGACAAGGCGACGTTCAAGAAACTGGCCGGCAGTTTCGACTTCATCCTCGACACGGTTTCGGCACCACACGACTACAACGCCTACCTGGGCCTGCTCCGGCTCGATGGCACGATGATCCTCGTCGGCCTGCCCGACCAGCCCGTGCCGCTATCGGCCGGTCCGCTCATCATGGGCCGTCGACGCCTGGTCGGATCGCTGATCGGCGGCATCCGCGAAACCCAGGAAATGCTCGACTTCTGCGCCGAGCACGACGTCGCCTCCGACATCGAACTGATCCCGATCGAAAAGATCAACGAAGCCTACGAACGCATGATCAAGGGTGACGTGCGCTACCGCTTCGTCATCGATTGCGCGAGTTTCAGGTAGGCGCAACTCGGCGTCGCGTCAAACACGAATGACTGCTCGTCACGACCGGGGAGGGACCCGGGCGTGTAGGTCAATCCGCAATTGCCCTGCGATCTGGATTCACGAACCAGCATGACGATAGCCGGGTAGCGTCTCGGTTTGAAATCAACCGTGCGGTTGGCAATCAACCGTGCGGTTGGCAATCCATCGTGTGGTCGGGTCAATCGCCTTGTTCGATGCTGGCAACCCGCGTCGCACCACTCGCAAGCCAAAATTTCGCCGATCTTCGCCGAACTGGACACATTCACCCGGTTCGATGACACTAGCCCATTGTTTGAACCCGCCGATTGTCGACGGGTTCGGGAGTGAAATGGCCAAGATCCTCGTCCTGCATGGGCCCAACCTCAACCTGCTCGGCACGCGCGAGCCGGAGGTCTACGGGCGCGTCACGCTGGCCGATATCGATGCCGGCCTGATGGCCGCGGCCAAGGCTGCGGGACACGAACTCGCCACTTTCCAGTCGAATGCCGAGCACGCGCTGATCGATCGCATCCATGCTGCCCGCGATGAAGCGGTCGCCTGGATCGTGATCAATCCGGGCGGCTATACGCATACCAGCGTGGCTTTGCGCGACGCCCTGGCCGGTGTTGCGATCCCGTTCGTCGAGGTCCACCTGTCCAATGTGCAGGCTCGCGAATCGTTTCGTCACCATTCGTATTTCTCCGATATCGCGTTCGGCGTGGTCTCGGGATTCGGCGCCGACAGCTACCGCATGGCGCTCGATTTCATCCTGCGTCGACTCCCCACGAACTGATCCACTACCACCCGGAGCATCGCGTTCGTCGCGACGTTCCCTGCAAAGGCGACTCCGATGGACCTGCGCAAGATCAAGAAACTGATCGATCTGCTCGAAGAATCGAACCTGTCCGAACTCGAGATCAAGGAGGGCGAGGAAATCGTCCGCCTGTCCCGCTATCCGAAGAACATGGCGCCGACCTACGCGGCCGCTCCGGCTGCAGGACCGGCTCCTGTCGTGCAATCGAGCGCGCCACCTGCAGTTGCAGCCAGCATCGAAGCCGCTGCCGCGACGGGCGCGTCGGAGGGCCGCGACCTGCCACCTGGCACCACGGTGCGCTCGCCGATGGTGGGTACGTTCTACGCATCCTCCAATCCCGACGCCCCGCCGTTCGTCAAGCTCGGCCAGAAGGTCAAGGTCGGCGACACGCTCGGCATCATCGAGGCGATGAAGATGTTCAACCAGATCGAAGCCGATGTCGCCGGCACCGTGCTCGCGGTGCTCGCCGAAAGCGGCCATCCGGTCGAGTTCGATGAACCCTTGTTCGTGATTGGCTGAAGTGCAGGGAATGGTGAATCGTTCAGTCGGGCTCACGAATAACTGGAAGTCTGGCAGGAGGCGATGCGGCTTGTGGAAATGGTTTGCGCAGCGACTGCGTGGTTTCCGGCAGAACGGCGTTCTGGATTGACGACGCGATCCGGCGAGCGGCGATCAGCATGTCACCGGACATTGCCGAAAGTGCCGCCCGACGTTTCACGGTCGAGTACCAATGTTTTCTCCCTTTGCTCGCGGATCGCTCCATGAAATGGCTACCCCACTGCAAATCGCGACGCGGCTTGGCTATATGAGATCAAATCTCGACATCGACGTCCCCTTTGGATCGGGTTCTTGCCCGATTGACCGCACTGATGAACGCCCTGAAAAAGCGTGGAGAAACCTGATGCCGGCTTCAAACCCATTCCCCATTCTCCATTCCCCGCTCCCATGCTAGACAAAATCGTCATCGCCAACCGCGGCGAGATTGCGCTGCGCATCCTGCGCGCCTGCCACGTGCTCGGCATCAAGACGGTGGCCGTGCATTCGACCGTCGACCGCAATCTCAAGCACGTCGGCATGGCCGATGAATCGGTCTGCATCGGCCCACCACCGGCTGCGGAAAGTTATCTCAATGTGCCGGCGATCATCGCTGCGGCCGAGGTGACCGATGCGCAGGCCATCCATCCGGGCTACGGCTTCCTTTCCGAGAATGCCGATTTTGCCGAGCGCGTCGAACAGTCGGGCTTCATCTTCATCGGCCCGCGCGCCGAAACGATCCGGCTGATGGGCGACAAGGTGCAGGCGATCCGCGCGATGAAGGAAGCCGGCGTGCCGTGCGTCCCTGGATCGGGCGGGCCGCTCGGCGATGACATCGTCGAGAACACGCGGATCGCGCGCGACATCGGTTATCCGGTCATCATCAAGGCCGCCGGCGGTGGCGGTGGACGCGGCATGCGCGTGGTCCACACCGAAGCCCATCTCGGCAATGCGATCTCGATGACCAAGACCGAAGCCAAGGCCGCATTCGGCAACGATCAGGTCTACATGGAGAAGTTCCTCGAGAACCCGCGCCATGTCGAGATCCAGGTGCTCGCCGATGGCCAGGGCAGCGCGATCCACCTCGGCGAGCGCGACTGTTCGATGCAGCGACGCCACCAGAAGGTCGTCGAGGAAGCGCCCGCGCCCGGCATCAGCGAGGAGCAGCGCCAGGCGATCGGCAAGGTCTGCGTCGAAGCCTGCCTGCGCATCAACTACCGTGGCGCCGGAACCTTCGAGTTCCTCTACGAGGATGGTCGCTTCTACTTCATCGAAATGAACACGCGCATCCAGGTCGAGCACCCGGTCACCGAGATGATCACGGGCATCGATCTGGTCCGCGAACAATTGCTGATCGCGGCAGGCGAAAAGCTCTCGATCCGCCAGGAAGACATCCGCATCACCGGCCACTCGATCGAATGCCGCATCAACGCCGAGGATCCCGACACGTTCATGCCGAGCCCTGGCACGGTCAGGCGGTTCCTCGCCGCGGGCGGCCCGGGCGTGCGCACCGATACGCACATCTATGACGGCTACCGGATTCCGCCGAATTACGATTCGATGATCGGCAAGTTGATCGTGCACGGGCGCGATCGCGAGACCGCCGTCGCGCGCATGCGCCAGGCGCTGGCGGAAGTCGTCATCGAAGGCGTCAAGACCAATCTCCCACTGCAGATGCGGATCATGGCCGATGGCGGATTCCAGGCCGGCGGGATGAACATCCACTATCTCGAAAAGCGCATGGCCGAAGCCAAGGACAAGGCGCTCGGAATCCGCTAGCAACACTGGCCGGGAGTCATGCCGCTGATCGCATCGGCCCGGGCACCCGTGCCGGCGGGGTTCCTCACGCATCGGGCGTGGCGCCATGCATTGCGAAACCCTATGCTCCGGGACGCCGTGCCCGAATCCATCCCGCGCGAGCCGGCGCGCCCTTCATTTTCCCGTCCCGTCCTGTGATCTATGACCTGGCTTGAACTTTCCCTGACCCTGCGCTCCGACCAGCAGGAATCCGTTGAAGCGGCGCTGGAGGATGTCGGCGCGTTGGCGGTGACCCTGCTCGATGCCGAAGCCGATACCAGCAACGAACAAGCGATCCTCGAGCCTGCGGTCGGCGAAACGCCGCTATGGTCGACGATCGTGCTCGCGGCCCTGTTCGAGGCCGGCGTCGATCGCAGCGGGCTGCTCCATGTGCTCGGTGAGTTGCTGCCCGAACTCGAACCTGCCCAGATCCAGTTTCGTGAAGTCGCCGACCAGGACTGGACGCGGGTCTGGATGGACCAGTTCCAGCCGATGCAGTTCGGACGACGTTTGTGGATCTATCCGTGGAACATCGAGCCACCGGCAGACGAGGGCATCGTGACCGTGCGCCTCGATCCGGGTCTCGCCTTCGGTACCGGCACGCACCCGACCACGGCCCTGTGTCTCGAATGGCTCGACCAGCTCGATCTGCAAGGCAAGACCGTGATCGACTTTGGCTGCGGATCGGGCGTGCTTGCCATCGCCGCGGCCCTGCTCGGCGCAGCGCACGTCACCGGCATCGACAACGACCCGCAGGCCATCGAAGCGAGTCGCGACAATGCCGGACGCAACGGCGTCGCGGATCGAATCGAGCTGGCGCTGCCCGACCAGGCATCCGTTGAATCCTGCGATCTGCTCGTGGCGAACATCCTTGCCGGGCCCTTGTACGACCTCGCGCCGCTGTTCGCGATGCGCATCAGGCCCGGCGGCCTGCTCGCCTTGTCGGGAATACTCGACGGCCAGCAACAGGAATTGCTCGATCGCTACGCCGGATGGTTCGATGAGCTTGTCGTCACGCGGCGCGAGGACTGGATACGCATCAACGGTCGCCGCCGCTGAGGCAGGCGTGGGCCACGCGGTTCCTCCTGTTGTCGACCTGAAGCCCGCGCGATGCGGGCCTTCGCGACCGGCTTCCCGATGATGCCGGGACATTTGCCGATACAATCGCCGCCATGTACACGCAATGTCCCGAATGTCTGACCGTGTTCAAGCTCGGCAGCGCCGAGCTTGCGGCGGCGCATGGCGCGGTGCGCTGTTCGCACTGCAATGCCATCTTCAACGCCCTGCCGACACTCAGCGAACAACTGCCCGCCGAACCGATCGGCACGCTCGAACGCCATCCCGAACAGTCGGCACCGCCGCAACTCGGATTGCCGGTGTTCCGGCCGAAACGGAGCGCACAGGGCTCGTTGTTCGTTGAACCGGACGAACGACCCCGCGCGCATGATCGTGCAGCCGGCCCTCCCCAGTTCACGCGGGCACGTCGCCGTGCGCACACTCGCGGCAATGGCCGATGGATCGCCGGCAGTCTGTTCCTGCTCCTCCTGCTCGGTGGCGAGATCGCCTGGGCCGAACGCGCCCTCTGGATCAACGACTCGGCTTTGCGCCCCTGGCTGGAACGCGCCTGTTCAACCTTGCCGTGCCAACTCCCGCTGCGTCGCGACGACAGCCTGTTGCAACTTGCTTCGCGCGACATTCGACCGCACCCGTCGGTGCCGGGCGCCTTGATCATTTCTGCCACCCTGCAGAACGCGGCCGATTTCGCGCAGGCCTTTCCGACCGTCGAGATCACCCTGTCCGATCTCGACGAGCAGCGCATCGCCATGCGTCGTTTCAGACCCGCCGAATACGTCAGCGACCCACGCGTCCTGGCGCTGGGACTCGCGGCGCAAGCCACGGCGCCTCTGGTCTTCGAGGTAGCCGATCCTGGCAAGAATGCGGTCGCCTTCGAATTCAACTTCGAATAAGTAACCGCGGAAACCGATTTCCGCAGTCGCACAACTGCGCCTGGCACTTATCAAGCGGACGCGACGGCGCTACTATCACCGACCCGCCCGTGCACGATCATCATCACGCGGCGGGTCCAGACAAGAATCAACGCTTCGGGGATTGTTCCAGTGAATGCCGTTAGCCCGCTGCGCGCAGATGCCGCGCACGATCCTGCCTTGCAACCCGCATTGCGCGAATGCGTCTCGCGCGCGGTTCGTCGCTACCTCGCCGATGTCGATTCGCAACCAACCGAGGGCCTGCATGCGCTGGTGGTTGGCGAGGTCGAAATGCCGCTGTTGCGCGAAGTGATGGCCTGGTACGGCGGCAACCAGAGCCGCGCCGCCGCCGCGCTGGGGATCAACCGGGCAACCCTGCGCAAGAAGCTGCAGCAATACGGCCTCAGCTGAGCCGACCGGGTGGCCGCAGCGCCGCTATACTGCGCGAGACCCCATGGCCTACGGCATGAATGATGTTTGATACCACCCTGGTTCCCGTGCGCCGCGCGCTGCTCAGCGTGTCAGACAAGGCCGGTCTTTTCGACTTCGCCCGAGGCCTCGACGCACTCGGTGTCAACCTTATCTCGACCGGCGGAACCGCCCAGACCCTGCGTGATGCCCATCTGCCGGTGACCGAAGTCAGCGCGCTGACCGGTTTCCCGGAAATCATGGGCGGTCGCGTCAAGACCCTGCACCCGGTCGTGCATGGCGGACTGCTTGGCCGCCGCGGCGTCGATGACGCAGTCATGGCCGAGCATGGCATCAACGCGATCGATCTGCTGGTCGTCAATCTGTATCCCTTCGACTCGGTCACGGCCCGGCCCGATTGCAGCCTCGCCGACGGCATCGAGAACATCGACATTGGCGGACCGGCCATGCTGCGCGCGGCTGCGAAGAATCACGAGCATGTGATCGTGGTCAGCGATCCGGCCGACTATGCCGAAGTGCTCGAGGCACTCGCCCACGGCGGTACGTCGATCGAATTGCGTAGACGCCTGGCAGCCAAGGCCTTCGCGCACACGGCAGCCTACGACGGCCGCGTCGCGGGTTGGCTCGGCGCGCGCAGCGAGGGCGAAACCAGCGAACCGTTTGCGCCAAGCCTGCATCTGGCATTCGAGCGCAAGCAGGTGCTCCGCTATGGCGAGAACCCGCACCAGGCTGCTGCGCTGTATGTCGAGCGCGGCGCTGGCGCCGGCACGATCGCGCGTGCACACGTGCTCGCCGGCAAGGAACTCTCCTACAACAACATCGCCGACGCCGATGCTGCCCTCGAATGCGTCAAGGCGTTCGAGCGCACGCCGGCCTGCGTCATCGTCAAGCACGCCAATCCCTGCGGGGTAGCCCTGGGTGCCAGCGCGCGCGAAGCCTACGAGCATGCCTACGCGTGCGATCCGGTCTCCGCATTCGGCGGCATCATCGCGTTCAACCACGCCCTCGACAAGGACACGGCGGAACTCATCCTCGAGCGCCAGTTCGTCGAAGTCGTGATCGCACCCGAAGTCCACGAAGCGGCACTGGCAGTGTTCGCGAAGAAGCCGAACGTGCGCGTCCTCGCCACCGGCGAATGGCCCGGGCACACCGGCCAGTCGATCGACTACAAGCGCATCGCCGGCGGCCTGCTCGCCCAGGACTCCGACCGCGACACGTTGATGATGACCGACCTCAAGGTCGTGTCCAGGCGCGTACCGAATACCGAGGAACTGCGCGACCTGCTGTTCGCCTGGCATGTCGCGATGTACGTGAAATCGAACGCGATCGTGTATGCGCGCGAAAGTCGCACGATCGGCATCGGCGCCGGCCAGACCAGTCGCGTGATCAGCGCACGCATCGCCACGATCAAGGCCGAAGACGCCGGGCTCGCGGTCGCCGGCAGTGTCATGGCCTCGGACGCGTTTTTTCCTTTTCGTGACGGCATCGATACCGCGGCGCAGGCAGGCATCCGCGCGGTGATCCAGCCTGGCGGCTCGATGCGTGATGCCGAGGTGATCGCCGCCGCCGACGAGAACAACATGGCGATGGTGTTCACCGGCGTGCGGCATTTCCGACACTAACGCGCCGCACCGGCGTCGGAATGGGGAATGGAGCATCGGGATGAGTCAGAAGAAAGCGATCATCCGCATGGAACATGAGGCCTTGGCGTTCTCCATTCTCCATTTTCCATTCCCCATTCCCCAATCCCGAATCCCGCGACAATGAAAATCCTCGTCATCGGCGGCGGCGGTCGCGAACATGCCCTTGCCTGGAAGCTCGCGCAGTCCCGACGTGTCAGCGAAGTGATCGTCGCACCAGGCAATGCGGGCACCGCGCGCGAACCGCGCATGCGCAACGTCGACATCGCCACGACCGACATCGACGGGCTGCTCAAGCTCGCGCGCGAGGAGTCGGTCGGCCTGACCGTGGTCGGACCCGAAACGCCGCTCGTGCTCGGTGTGGTCGATCGTTTCCGCGCCGCCGGTCTCGCCTGCTTCGGACCGCGTCGGGTCGCCGCCCAGCTTGAAGGATCCAAGGCTTACGCGAAGGCGTTTCTCGCCCGCCACAATATCCCGACCGCACGCTACGCGGTGTTCACCGAACTCAAGCCCGCCCTCGCCTACGTGCACAAGCACGGCGTGCCGATCGTGATCAAGGCCGACGGCCTGGCCGCCGGCAAGGGTGTCGTGGTTGCGTTGACGCTCGGCGACGCCGAACAGGCATTGCACGACATGCTCGGCGCGCATGCATTTGGCGAGGCATCGGCGAGCGTCGTGATCGAGGAATTCCTCGACGGCGAGGAAGCCAGCTACATCGTGATCTCCGATGGCCAGCACGCGTTGCCAATGGCAACCAGTCAGGACCACAAACGCGTCGGAGAAGCCGACACGGGACCGAATACCGGCGGCATGGGCGCCTACTCACCGGCACCAGTGGTCAGTGCTGCCGTCGATCGCCGGATCATGGACGAAGTGATCCGGCCGACCCTCGCCGGCATGGCGGCCGAGGGTGCGCCGTTCATCGGGTTTCTCTATGCGGGCCTGATGATCGACCGCAGCGGAGCGCCGCGCGTGATCGAGTTCAACGTCCGTTTCGGAGATCCTGAAACACAGCCGATCATGCTCAGGCTGCAGTCGGACCTCGTCGAACTGATCGAGGCGGCCCTCGCCGGGCGACTGCGCGACATGTACGTGCACTGGGACCCGCGACCTGCGATCGGCGTCGTCATGGCAGCGAAGGGTTATCCGGGCAAGGTTCGCAGTGGCGACACGATCAGTGGCCTGGACGAGATTTCAGATCCCGCGGTACGCGTTTTCCATTCCGGTACACGCCTGGTCGACGGCAAGGCGGTCACCGCCGGTGGACGTGTCCTCACGGTCTGCGCGCTTGGCCATGATTTCGCTGCGGCACGCGCCAGCGCCTATGCGGCGATCGAAAAGGTCCGCTTCGAGGGCGCGTTCCATCGTCGCGATATCGGCCATCGCGCACTGAATCGCGGGTAGCCCTGCTACGAAGCCAGGCGCACGCGCAGATGGTTTTCGCCACGCCGATACTGATAGGCGAATTCACGGGTCATCGCGCGCACCATGGCGATGCCAACGCCACCGATACTGGCAGAAGCGATCGTCTGCGGCAGATGGGCGACGGCAATTGCGGTCGGATCGAACGCGGCAGCACTGTAACGCAGGCGCGCGATCAGTTCGCCTTGCCCGCAGCGCAGACGCACATGCACCGGTCCGCTGGCAGCCTGCGCGTGCATGATCACGTTGGCCAGCAATTCATCCAGCACCGTGGCGAGCGAACGCCGCACCGACTCGTCGACACCGGCAGTCGCCAGATCGGCATCCATCGCATCGGCAAAGGCGCCGACGGCGGAGCGCTCGCGCGCCACGGCATAACGCCAGCAACGCACGCTATCCGGCAGACACTGGCGGACGGTCACCAAATCCGACATGCATTGATCCCTCCCCGCAGTCAATCGTGAACGAAGCCGGCTCGGCTGGCAAACCCTGTCGATTCCGCCGGTTTGCGCTGGCCGCAGCAGGCGCCATTGTCCGCTCGACCCACCCGGCCAATGTTGCGTCTGCTAGATTGCGCGCAACGACTCCGCGAGCGAGCCCATGTCCGACCACAGCCAGTTCACCCTGCTCGGCAAGCGCCGCTTTGCCCCGTTTTTCACCACCCAGGCACTCGGCGCATTCAACGACAACGCGTTCCGCCAGGGCATGGTCGTTCTGATCGGCTTCCATCTTGGTTTCAACATTGATGCGGTCAGTTTCTATTCGATGATCGCGCCAGCGATCTTCATCCTGCCGTTCTTCCTGTTCTCCGCGAGCGCAGGCCAGATTGCCGAGAAGTTCGAGAAGACGCGCCTGATCCGCTACGTGAAACTGTTCGAGATCGGCGCGATGCTGCTCGCCACGTATGCCTTCCACGCGCACCAGATATGGCTGCTGTTCGTCGTGCTCTTCCTGATGGGCCTGCATTCGACCGTATTCGGTCCGATCAAGTACGCGATCCTGCCGCAGGCGTTGAAACCCGACGAACTCGTCGGCGGCAACGGCCTGGTCGAGATGGGCACGTCGATGGCCGTGCTGATCGGCATGATGGCGGGCGGCTCCCTCATCGCGATCGAGGGCTATGGGGAAACTGCCGCGTCGATACTCGTCGTCGGCATCGCCGTCATCGGCTATCTGGTCGCCCGCTCGATTCCACCGGCCCCGGCAACCGCACCGGATCTCAAGTTCAACTGGAACCCGGCCAGCGAAACCCTGCGCGTGATGCGTTACGTGGTCAAGGACCGCACGATCTTCAACGCGATTCTCGGCATTTCGTGGTTCTGGTTCTTCGGCACCGTATTCACGGCGCAATTGCCCGCCTACACGCAGACCTACCTCGGTGGTGGCGAGGGCGTGCTCAACCTCACCCTGGCCCTGTTCTCGGTCGGCGTCGGCATCGGTTCGTTGCTGTGCGAACGCCTGTCGGGTCACAAGGTCGAGATCGGCCTCGTCCCGTTCGGCTCGATCGGCATGACCGTGTTTGCGGTCGACCTGTACTTCGCGCGCCCGCACCTGGCCAGCGAGCATGGCCTCGGCGCGGGCCAGTTCCTGATGGCCGCCGGCAGCCTGCACATCGTCATCGACCTGATCCTGATCGGTCTGTTCGCCGGTCTTTTCATCGTGCCGCTGTTCGCCCTCGTGCAGAGCCGCACCGAGCGCAGCGAGTTGTCGCGCGTGATCGCCGGCAACAACATCCTCAATGCATTGTTCATGGTCGTCTCGGCGGGCCTCGGCCTCGGCCTGACCACGCTCGGCCTGAGCATTCCGCAGATCTTCCTTTGCGTGGCCGTGCTCAACGCCGCGGTGGCGATCTACATCTACACCCTCGTCCCCGAATTCCTGATGCGTTTCCTCTCGTGGATCCTGATCAACACGCTGTACCGGATCCGCACCGAGGGGCTCGACAACATTCCCGAGCAAGGCCCGGCCCTGATTGTCTGCAACCATGTCAGCTACCTCGATGCGCTGATCGTCGGCGGCAGCGTCAGGCGGCCTTCGCGCTTCGTCATGTACTACAGGATCTTCAACATTCCGGTCATGAGCTTCATCTTCCGCACCGCCAAGGCGATTCCGATCGCGTCGGGCAAGGAAGATCCGGCCCTGCTCGAAAAAGCGTTCGAGGAAATCGATCGCGCCCTGGCCGAAGGCGAGATCGTCTGCATCTATCCGGAAGGCGGCCTCACCGCCGATGGCGAAATCGGCACGTTCCGGCCCGGCGTTGAACGCATCCTCGCGCGCCGCCAGGTACCGGTCATCCCGATGGCGATACGCGGGCTTTGGGGCAGCATATTCAGTCGGCGCGACAGCGCGCCCGGGCGCATGCGCCTGCCCCGTCGGTTCTGGTCGCGCATCGTCCTCGCGGTCGGCGAGCCGGTTTCCGCGACGGAAGCCAGCGCCGCCTTGCTGGAACAGCGGGTACGCGAACTGCGTGGAGCCTGGGCCTGAGTCGGGAATGGGGGCCGGGAAGCGAGGAGCCGGCGGTCCCGGGTCCTGAAACTACGTCGCCCAACCACCGAGTACGATCATCGCGATAAGGGCGAGCCACACATAGAGGGCGCGCCGCAACACCAGTTGCGTGTCGGCCAGCTCCGCAATCGGATCGCCGAGGCTGTCCTCGCCGCCGTCTCCGGCGGCGACGTCGGCATCGATGCCGGCGCGGGCGATGAATGCGAGGAACCCGAGGTCGAGCGTGAAATATCCCTGCCCGTGCGCCCGATGATAGTCCTGCCACGCACGCACGATGGCATCGAAGTCCGAAACCAGGGCCAGTGACCCGGCCAGCAGGTGCGCCGGCGCCCAGTCGAGGATCAGGGCGGTGCGCTCGAGCGTGGCCCGCGCATTGCCTGCCAGTTCGGCAAACGCCGGCGCGCGCGCAAACAGTTGCACGAGTCGATAGGCCAGGGCGCCGACCGGCCCGAGCACGGCGAACCAGAACAGCACGCCGAACCGGCGCGACAGCGCGGCGGCAAAACCCGCCTCGACCAGGGCGGGGGCGGTGAACGGCACGGCACTCTCGCGCACACCATCACCGAGTCGTTGTGCCGCTTGCACGCGCCGCTCGCTGTCCGGCGCCTTGAGCACCGCATCGATATCCGCATCGAGGTCGCGTGGACCCCAGCACAAGTAGAGAACGACGATCATGAAAGCCAGTTCGAAGATTCCGAACCAGTGCCGGTGCAGGGCAGCCTGGATGAGTCCGACCAGCACGACGGAAATCCCGGCGATGACCAGGGTCCGCGTCGTTGCGCTTGCATTTGCTGCGCCATCAGCATCGCGCAGGCCGCCTCGCAGCCACGAAAAATTGCGATAGCGGACCAGGTCCGGCAAGGCGTGCGTGCTCAGCAGCACAACGAGAATTGCGATCAGGGTCTTGGCCATGGGCTCAGGCAGCGGCGGCGGTCCACCGGATTGTAGCCCGCGCAGTGCAGGCGTCCAGTCAGGTCCAGGCGGCGGGCGATTCCAGCGCGGACAGTTCGAGACCGCCGGCTGCGCGCAGCCAGTGCTCGATCAGCCGATACGAGACCGACAACGGCGGTGGCAGGCCGAGCGCACCGCCTTCGACATCGCGCACGAACTCGTCCACCTCGAACCAGCGCGCCTCGTCGATCTCCTCGCCAACCTTGATGGCCGGATCGTCGGCACGTGCGGTGAAACCGAGCATCAGCGAGGAAGGAAACGGCCAGGGTTGCGAGGAGTGATAGTCGCTGTCGACGACGCGCACGCCGGCTTCCTCGAAGACCTCCCGGCGCACCGCATCTTCCAGTGTCTCGCCAGGTTCGACGAAGCCGGCCAGGGTCGAATAGCGGCCCGTCGGCCACGTCGCCTGCCGACCGAGCAGGCAGGCATCACGCCAGGTCACGATCACGATGATGGCCGGGTCCGTGCGCGGGAAATGCTCGATCGCACAGGCCGGATTCGTGCAGCGTGCGCGATGTCCTGCCCATTCGATGATGAGCGCGTGGCCGCAGGCGCCGCACCAGCGCGTGCGCGACTGCCAGTGGGTCACGCCGCGCGCGTAGGCGAACAGGCCGGCCTCGAACGAAGCAAGACCGAGCCCCGCCTTGCGCAAGTCGAGATAGCGCCCACCCGTGGCGTTGGCGATTGCGAGGGCAGCCTCCGTGGATGCGCTCAGTGCGAAATAGGGTGCTTCGCGATCATCGAGCCCGAGCAACAGCGGCTGCGCCGCGTCAAACAGGGTGTCGCGCTCGCGACCATCGAGAAAGCGCAGTGACGTGGCGTCGTCGACGACCAGGGCCTTGCCTTCGGGATTGAGCACGAGGAAGCGTGCCGAATTCGTCCGCCAGGCTTCGTCCAGCCAGGCGACGTCAGTGCGACGCTCGCTGCAGCGGTCTAGCGCCAGTCCGGAAAACACGTTGTTGCGGCTGCGCTGTTCGGCGCTCAAGGAAGTCTCCTCAGAACGCACGGACCGCGATCATCGCGGGCTAGACCGCGAAGGACGAGCCGCATCCGCAGGTCGTCTTTGCATTCGGGTTGCGGATGACGAACTGCGCGCCGGTCAGGGACTCGGAATAATCGATCTCCGCACCGGTCAGGTATTGCAGACTGAGCGGATCGACGAGAAGGAACACGCCATCACGTTCCACGGCGAGGTCATCTTCGGCGCGCTCCTCGTCGAACGTGAAACCGTACTGGAACCCCGAACAGCCCCCGCCGCTGATGTAGACGCGCAGGCTGAGCGCCGGATTGCCTTCCTCGGCGATCAACTCGATCACCTTGCCCGCCGCCGCCGCCGTGAACACGATCGGCGCATCGACGAAGTCGAGATAGGTCGGAGTGGCGATATCGGTCATTGTTGGAAGCCGCGCTGGACGAAACGATTGCTCGACCGTTCTAGGTCGTGGCGATTCCACACGATATCAAGCGCCGGCCGGCGCGGCACCCACCGCTTCGTCGTCGACCACGGCCTTGGCCGTGCCGGGCCCACTGAGCTGCCTCGGCGGTTCGGCCTGGTAGATCATCTTGCCGTTGAGCTGAGCGCCCGCCGCCATCTCGAGCACCTTGTAGTAGACATTCCCGTCGATGCGCGCCTGCGCCGCCAGTTCGAGGCGTTCACTCACGATGATGTCACCCTTCACCTGGCCGTTGATGACCGCGTTGGGCGCGCGGATCTCGCCACTGACGCGCCCCTTGTCGCTCAAGGTCAGCACGGCCTTGTCACCGAGCGCGGAAATCGAGCCTTCGACGGCGCCGTCCATGTGCAGGCCACCGTTGAATTCGATGTCACCGCGAATCGTGGTGCCTTCGGCTACCAGGGTGGTGATCGCGGCCAAAGAATGATTGTTTCGCTTGTCACTGCCGAACATTGTCTTTCTCCTCGGCCTTCGCCGCATCGTCCCATGGGAATTCCTGCTCGCTGCGCCCGCCGTCGCCGTCTGCGATCGCACGCACGCGATTGGGTTCGAATCCTTCCGGAAGCATGATGGTGCCGCCAACCTGCTGGAAATACTTGAACGCATAGCCGATTCCGGCATTGTCGGACTGCTGGGCCAGGTCTTTCCAGGCGATCGTCTCGAGCTTGCCATCGCGCACGCCGGACACCGCAAGTGTCAGCTTGCCGGTGGTTTCGGGGCCACGCTTGAAGTTCTGGGTCAACGTCGCCGAAAAATTCCATGCGCGCGAGCCGGACACCTGGGCCAGGGTCAGGGCATTGACCGCCAGTCCTTCGCGCTTGGCGCCACCGACCAGGCGACCGTAGAAGGCGAGGTCCGCGCGGACGCCGGCAATTTCCTCCTCGCGATCCCGCAACGTGCCCTGCAAATCGTTCAGTGCGGCCTTGGCGACCTGCTCGGAACGCTCAAGGACCGCTATGCGCTTGCGCATGGCGTCCGCGTCGAGACCCTCGACCCGCATCGCCTCGGCGTCGACAACCTGCTGCGGGGCCAGCCACAGGCTGGTCGCGACCACGGCGAGCATCAGCGAGCCGATCCAGACCAGGCCCGCGAACAGCCACACCCGACGCGAGCGCGCAGGATTGATCTGGCGAATGACGAAACGCGGTGGACTCATCGAAACGGCTGGCTGCAGATCGACCGATTGGCCGGAGTGGGACTGCGCTTATAGCCATCCCCACGGAGCAACGTCAAGCGCAGCTATACTGACGACCTGAATTTTCGAAGATCACAGGCATGCTCTGGCTGAAGGCGTTTCACATCATCTTCGTCGTGACCTGGTTCGCCGGGTTGTTCTATCTGCCACGTCTTTTCGTCTATCACGCCGAAGCGACCGAACCGGTCGTGCGTGAGCGACTGAAGATCATGCAGCGCCGCCTGCTCATGATCACCCACATCGGCGGCGCGCTGGCGGTGGCCTTCGGCCTTGCGCTGATGGCCTGGTTGCTCGCCCATGCGCCCGGGTATCTGAACCAGGGCGGCTGGTTTCACGCGAAGCTCCTTCTCGTGGCGTGCCTGATCGTCTACCACGCAATGCTGATTCGCCTCGTCGGGCAATTCGCGCGCGACGCCAGTACGCGATCGAGCCGATGGTTGCGCCTGTTCAATGAAGTTCCGGCGCTGCTGCTGATCGCCATCGTCATCCTGGTCGTGGTCAAGCCGTTCTGAAGTGGCCGGATCCCGCGCCATGCGCTGCTATAGTCCAGCCACGCCAGCGTCGCGAATCCGCTCCAGCGACCGGATCCGGCGCACTGCAGGTGAGCACCAGGTGCCCATGACAGGAGGATGCTGAAACATGCAGGCCCGGGGACCCGTTCCGCGAAATCCTGCGCAGGCACGCGAAATGGTAGCCCTGCAGATTCCGGCCCGGGCGGGCGCACTGCGTCGGCGCGGCCAGCGTCTTTGTGACGGGGAATGGGATCTCAACACCGCCTTGCTGCTCGCCGAAGATGCCGAGTCGCTGGCCAGCAGTTGTCACCTGCTGGGCCGTGGCGACATGGCGGGCCGACTCGAGGAGTTCGCCGAATGCCTTTGGGTTCTGCTCGATCCGCCCGTGTTTCCGGACGATCCCGCGCGCAAGGCTATTTCGAATCAACTTGAAACCCTGATTGAAGACAGTGGCGTCGATCCGACCCCGGGCGGGGATCGGGCAGTCGCCAACAGCACGTTGTTCGGCTACGCCGCCGATGACGACAATGGCTATCCGCTGCTGGTGCGCCCGCCCGCCCTGTATTGGCGCCGGTTTACCGAGGATGCAAAACCCGCGGTCGCCTCGTCGTCCACGCCCCGTATCGACCGGGAAGTCATCGCGCCGACTCCTGCCAGTCCGGATCCTCCGCCGCGACCCCCGGCAGCGCTGCCGGATCTGACTGACGTCGCCGCTCGCGCCACGATCAGCGAAGCGCCAGCCGTCCTGCAGGTACCCGAGATCGCATTCACCGGACTGGCCGACGCGGAGACAACCCAGACGCCACGCGTCGCCCGCGCGATTGCCTGCCACCTCGGCGACGCCAGCGCGTTGACCACCGACATCGACCTGCAGTTGCGCGCCGAAGGCTACGATCTGGAGCGCGTGCGCAGTATCGATGATCTCAAGGTCGTGCTCAGCCGCACGGCGCCTTCGCTGATCGTGCTCGGCAGTCGGCACCAGGAAGCGATCGAGGAGATTGGCGCACTGGTCCAGGCGGCACGCGCGCGCAGCAAGCAGCGCGCCCTGCTGGTCGCGCTGTCCGCCGAAAAGATCGATCTGGCTGCACGCCTGCGCGCGATGCGTGCCGGTTGCGATGCGTATATCGAACAGCCTGCCGGTGCCGATGATGTGATGAAGCGGGTGCGTGAGCTGAAAGGCGCGGACCAGTCCGATCCGTTCCGCATCATGATCATCGAGGACGATCGCTCGCAGGCGCTGTTTGCCGAATCCATCCTGCGCAAGAACGGCATGCAGGCGCTGGCGGTCGGCGAAGCGTCCCTCGTGCTCGACAAGCTCGACGAGTTTGCACCCGACCTGATCCTCATGGATCTGAACATGCCCGTTTGCAACGGCATCGAGCTCACCGCGCTGATTCGCGAGCGCGAGGCCTATGTGTCGACGCCGATCGTGTTTCTCTCCGGCGAGGGGGACACCGAGAAGCACTTCGAGGCACTCAGCGTCGGCGGCGACGATTTCCTCAGCAAGCCGATTGCGCCGCGACACCTGATCGCCGCCGTGACGAGCCGGGTCACGCGAGCACGCAAGCTGGACCGCCGGCAGCGCGAACCCTTGCAACGCGAGGCGATCAAGGGTCTCAACGACTCGGCCCATCTCAGTCGACGGCTGGCCGAGATGCTCTCGATGGAGGACGCCGCGACGCGCCTGGGTGGCCTTGTATTCCTCGACCTCGAGGCCACCGAGCACCTGGCCCAGCGTCTCGGCAAGAGCGAGTTTCGCAAGCTGCTCGAGCGGCTGACCCAGGTCCTCGCGACGCAGATCGGCGGCAACGACATGCTCGCCCGCTGTGGCGACCACGGATTCCTCCTGCTCAACCCCGACCGGGCGAGCGGCGTGCTCGAACAACACGTCATCGCCTTGCGCGAACGCATCGCACAGGAGGAATTCGGCACTGCGAGCGCACCGCTGCGACTCCGCATCGTCGCTGGAATCTGCCCGTTCGCAATCGCCGCAGGGGATGCGAAAGCGATGATCGATGCCGCCGAGCGCGCGATGTTCGAAGCGCGCGACGGCGCCAGCGCGGGCGTCGTGGTGTGCGTTGCGGAAACCGATGCGAACGGTAGCCCCGGCATCATCGAGGCGATTCGCGAGGGACTTGCCAATTCGAGCTTCCGCGTGGTCTTCCAGCCGATCGTTTCCCTGCACGGCGAAGAGGAAAAACAGTTCCAGGCATTGTTGCGCCTGCCTTCGGAAGGTGGACGCATCTTCGCTGCCAGCGAAATCGTGCCCGCTGCCGAGCAAGCCGGATTCATCGTCGAGATCGATCGCTGGATGGTCGAAAGCTGCCTTGGCACGATTGCCGGGCACCTGCGCGATGGACACAACCTGCGCCTGTTCGTCAGCCAGTCGCTTGACAGCGTTCGTGCGCATGATCGCCTCGAATGGATGCGCGGCGCACTCGAATCGCATCGCGTCCCGGCAGCCCAGATCTCGCTTGAATTGCGCCTGGCCGATGCCGCGGCATCGCTGTCGGACTTCGTTGCGTATTGCCTCGGCATGAAACAACTCGGCATCGGTCTGACCCTGTCGGGTTTTGAAGCCGGCAAGCTCGGATCGGAAATGCTGCGCCATCTGCCGGTCGATTTCGTCAAGTTGTCGACTCGCTACATCGCGGCGTCCGACGGAGAGCTGCGCCAGGAGCTGCGTGATCTGGTCAAACTGGCCCATGCCAGCGATCGTCGCGTGATTGCCCCGCGTGTCGAGGAAGCGCGCGTCGCCGCTGCACTGTGGGCCAGCGGAATCGACCTGATCCAGGGCAACTTTGTCCAGCAGGCAACGCGCGAGGCATCGTTCGACTTCCACCTCGGCGGCAGCTGAGCAGGCATCCCGACGTGCCGAATCCGCAGAACCGCTCCGCATCCCCGGGTAGTCCAGACGGAAGGCTGATCGCCGTCATCGTTCTGGCCTTCGGACTCTGCGCAGCGCTGGTACTTCTTGTCGCCTTGCCCGAGACCGTCGGGCGGATATTTCTGACCGGCCTTGCAGTGACGGCAGTCGTGATCGGTCTCCTCAGCGTGCTGGTCTGGCGACAGGGTCGCCAGCACGATGCGGGCGAACGCGTGGTGTTGCCGCTGGTCCAGCAGTCGCCGGGCATCCCGGCATCGACCCTGCGCGAACTCGAATCGTTGCGCGCGATGCAGAACGATCTGCTCGCCGCAAAACAGGAAGCAGAGGCCGCGACGATGGCCAAGGGCGAATTCCTGGCGACGATGAGCCACGAGATCCGCACGCCGCTGAATGGCATCGTGCCCTTGCTCGACCTGCTCCGATCCACTCCTCTGCGACCGGATCAACGCGACTATCTGGCTACCGCGCATCAGTCGGCGCTTGAACTGCTGCGTATCGTCGATGACATTCTCGACTACTCCAAGCTGGAGGCGAGCAAGCTCGAGATCGAGAACGTCGGCGTCAATCTGAAGGAGCTGGTCGACTCGGTCGCCATGCTGATGGCCGGCAGTGCGACAGCCAAGGGCCTTCGCCTCGGCGTGGTCATCGATCCTTCAGTGCGTCTCGCGGTCCGCGGCGATCCGGTGCGGCTGCGCCAGGTGCTGACCAACCTGGTCAGCAACGCGATCAAGTTCACCGAGCGCGGCAGCGTGACGATCCAGCTCGGCAAACGGGGTGAATCGCGCAGCCACCACGAGATCACGTTTGCGGTACGCGACACCGGCATCGGCCTTTCACCCGAGGCCGCTGCGAAGCTGTTCCAGCCGTTCTCCCAGGCCGACGCATCGACGACACGTGTCTACGGTGGCACGGGCCTGGGCCTGGTCATCTGCAAGCGCCTCATCGACCTGATGAACGGCAAGCTCGGCGT
>ENA-UOWO01001732-UOWO01001732.1-activated-sludge-metagenome-genome-assembly--contig:-NODE-1732-length-28466-cov-6.220865_pt1 | contig 28466 bp, 22 predicted proteins | sample MGYA00238148_ERZ761564 | MGnify/ENA primary metagenome ERZ761564 (study PRJEB28885, sample SAMN05720194) | activated sludge metagenome | isolation source: Anaerobic digester | place: USA...
CAATAACCTGTTTAATAAAATGGATAATCTTTCACTCATGATTGTGGTTGCCTCTTGCGCTATCGTACCCGTAATTATTGTACTTGTCAATAAAAGGAAAAAAAATAAGGAGAAGCAGTAAATCTTATTAGCCCTTACTTTTCCAATTTTTATCGACAAAAAATACGTATACTTCTTTGGGACCATGAACACCAACCACTAAAGTTTTTTCAATATCTGCCGTTCGACTTGGACCAGTGGTTAAACTAATGAGTGAAGGAAGTTGATTATTATATTTTTCATTTAAGGCTTTGATAGCATCAGAAATATTCCATAATAATTGATTTGCAAATGCAATGGTAATATGAATTGGTGCATATACAGGAAGGGCCCTTCCCGACTCTTGTGCGGAACTTAATATCACACTACCAGTTCGAGCAACCAATGATTCACAAAGCGACATACCCACTTGAATATCACTCATATTATTTCCTTGCTGTACCAAATCAATTTCATTTTCATGAAATAAGTTAAGAAGAAACTGATCTTTCGTATGAATTTTTTTCCAATGCATCGTATCAGCCAATGCTTCTAATTGTTGAAACATCTCTTCTTCATTTTGGCAATAAACAAACTTGCCTCCTAATGCACTAAACTCTGCTACAAATTTTTCTTCTGGACTTAAATCATCTTTCACAAAAAAGTCATTCAACTTATCAACCTCTGGAAAAGGCATGGCCACTTTATCATCACTCAGCGCCTTTCGTATTTTGCCAATAATTGCTTCTCTTGAATTGCCAGCCATAGAATACTTTATTTAATTATGAAACTGAAGGCGTTAAAGGTTCAACGATTGCTTCGTTAGGGATTGTACCGTTTGCTATTTCTTCTTTAAAAAATGCAGGCTCGTCAAATGGACGTTTGCCAATTAATTTTTCTAAATCTTCTTTATACAATACTTCCTTCAACAATAATTCCTCAGCAATAATTTTAACTTCTTTCATCTTATCAGTCAACAAAGCCTTTACTCTGTTGTACGCAGTTTCAGAAAGTAAACGTACTTCATGATCAATTAGCTTACCTGTTTCTTCAGAATAAGGTTTTTGAAAAGAACCTTCATTAGCAGGGTCATAAAATGATACATTCCCTATTTTAGGATTCATACCATATACACTGACCATTGCATAAGCCATTTTTGTTACCTGTTGTAAATCGCTTAGGGCGCCTGTTGAGATTTTACCAAAGACCAAATCTTCAACCGCTCTTCCGCCTAAAGCCATTGCCATTCGGTCTTCAAGTTCTTCTTTAAGGGTTAGATACTTTTCTTTTGGTAAATATTGCGCATATCCAAGCGCTGCATCACCTCTAGGAACTATAGTAACTTTCACTAAAGGATAAGCATGTTCTAAAAACCAACCTGAAACTGCATGTCCAGCTTCATGGTAAGCAATTACTTTCTTTTCGTCAGGTAAAATAATCTTGTTCTTTTTTTCTAACCCACCAATAATTCGATCAACAGCATCATTAAAATCATCTAAGTTGACTTCTGTTTTACCTTTACGAGCAGCAATTAATGCCGCTTCATTACATACGTTTGCAATATCTGCACCCGCAAAACCTGGTGTTTGAGAGGCCAGTTTTTGAACATCTAAACCTGCAACAGTTTTTATTCCTTTGAGGTGTACTTTAAAAATTGCTTCACGACCAGCTAAATCAGGAATATCAATTGAAATTTGACGATCAAATCTACCTGGTCGCAATAAGGCTACATCAAGTACATCTGGTCGGTTAGTTGCAGCAAGCACAATAATACCGCTATCGCCACTAAAACCATCCATTTCAACTAACATTTGATTGAGTGTATTTTCTCTTTCATCATTCGACATCATTTGGTTCTTTCCACGTGCTCGTCCTATGGCATCAATTTCATCGATAAAAATAATACATGGCGATTTTTCTCTTGCTTGCTTAAACAAATCACGTACTCTACTTGCTCCTACACCAACAAACATTTCAACAAAATCAGATCCACTCATACTAAAAAATGGAACTTGTGCTTCGCCAGCCATTGCTTTTGCCAATAAGGTTTTACCTGTACCTGGAGGTCCGACTAAAAGACAACCTCTTGGAATTTTACCCCCTAATGCAGTATACTTTTTCGGATTTTTTAAGAAGTCGACAATTTCCATTACTTCACCTTTTGCCTCATCAAGACCAGCCACATCATTGAATGTAATATTTACTTTCGCTGCCTTATCATATAATTGAGCTTTCGATTTTCCAATATTGAAAATACCACCTGGGCCGCCGCCACTAGCGCCACCACCCATTTTTCGCATGATTAAAAACCAAAGCAAAACCATAATACCCAAGGGAACTATAATCTGAAGTAAAAAACCCATCCATCCACTTTTGGTATCTTCGGCATAAGTTACTTGAATGTTTTGATCAAGACTAAAATCTTTTTGTGCCTGCATCATATCATCTCTAAACTGTTCAACATTACCAATTGTAAAACTATAATGCGGTCCTTTTTCTAAACCCTTCAATGATTTTGCAAGTGGTGCGTAAGCTTCAGATTTCAGGCTATCTTTATCAAGATAAACTTCAACTGTTTTACCAATAACAACCATGCTATCGACAAGGTGTTTACTAATAAAATTTTTATTAATTGTTTGAAAAGTTTCTTCTTTTGGTCGCGCACCCATGCCTTTATCCCAAAAATTTAGGGCAATTAAAGCAATTGCAAAAGCACCATAAATCCAATAGAGATTGAATTTCGGACCTTTTTTTAGAGGTGAATTTGGGTTACTATTTCCTACAGGTGGAATATTTGTTTTGTTCTGTTCCATCAATTGTTTTTAAAGTGGACAATACCATGATTGTCATCTTATGAATCTAATTAGTTATGTTCTTTTTTCTCAGCATCTTGCCAAAGTTCTTCAATATTATAAAATCCTCGAGTTTCAGGAAGCATCACATGAACCACTACATCTACAAAATCGACCAAAATCCATTTCTCTCCCATTTTGCCTTCAAATTTAAATGGTTTTTCTCCACAATCCTCTATTACTTTTTTCTCTATATTATCAGCAATTGCTTTTAATAGCGTTGTATTATTTGCTTCACAAATAATGAAGAAATCGGCAATAGCCTCAGGAATTTTTTTAAGATTAAGTGAAATAACTTCTTCACCTTTTTTATCAAGAATAGCCGATATGATTGTTTTAATTATCTTACTGCTGTAAGTAAGGCGTGGTCTGTTTGTTGGTTTTTCTATGCTTGCTGTTTTCAAGTACTAAAAATATTTTTGATTTATTTTGAATTTAAAATTAATTTACAAAGCTAAACAAAAGAATTGAATGCTAAGAACTTCGCCCATAGGAGAAGTATTAATTGAATTATCAGAGATCGATAGTACCAATAACTATGCCATGCGCCTGATTAATGAAGGAATGGCAGAGCATGGTATGACGGTGCGTGCCGATTTTCAAACAAATGGTAAAGGACAACATGGAAATGTATGGTTAGCTGAAGAAAGTAAAAACTTATTATTTACTACAATCCTTGATACACAAGGGTTTCAACTTCAAAATCAATTTTTGCTTAATACTTTTTCATGTCTTTCTGTTGCTGAATATTTAATGACAAATATTGGACTCCGAAATATAACAATTAAGTGGCCAAATGACATTTATGCAGGGAATAAGAAAATTGCTGGTATTTTAATTGAAAATATCATACGTGGATCCGCATGGAACTTTGCTATTGTTGGTATCGGGCTCAATGTGAATCAAACACATTTTAATGAGATGAATTGGGCAACTTCCATTCAAATCGAATCAGGCAAAACATACAAAATTGCGCAAGTGCTGAAGCAATTGATGAAAATACTGAATTCAAATTTTAAAAAATATGAATTAAATCAAACTGAATTATTGGCAACTTATAATTCAATGCTGTATAAAGCTGGTGATGAAATTATGTACAAAAAAAATTATGAATTATACAGAGGTATCATTGTTGGAGCTGATGAAACGGGGTTATTAACCATATTAGTTAACGGTAAAAAGAAATCGTTTAAGCATAAAGAAATTGAACTTGTTTTAAATTAATTGTCAACGAATGCTTCTCTTTCTATATTCAATTCATTTGTCACTGCGTTGTCATAAAATTTGATTCAAAGAATTAGTCCGAACTTATTGTTTATCTTGGTTGTCTAAACAATAAAATCATTTTCTATGAAACGAATCATTTACCTCTCTTTACTTTCATTCACCGCCTTTGTTTTATTTTCATATTCAAATGGTAGTTTTACTGCAGATTATACAGGTAGCACTGGTTTAGGGCAAGGATGCGCCCAAATTGGTTGCCATACTGGCGCTGGTACCATGGGTGTTGATACAAATAAATTAATTGTTCGGGTATTAGATGGTAGTAATAATGATGTAAACTCATATACTCTTGGGCAACAATATAATATTGAAGTCAAGTTCAAACTACATGGCGCCTCAAAAATTGGTTTTCAATGCACCAATTTATTTTATTTTTCGAATGTAAAGGCAGGTAGCATTGGCAATACAACCATGCCAAGTTTGGTGCAAGTATTTACAGATGGAAGCGGACGTGAATATGCGAGTCATACGGCTGCAGGTAATGGTGCTGCCGTTATCAATGGAGCTTATGCCATTTGGAAATATAAATGGACGGCCCCTTCAGTGGCATCTGCTGCAATAAGTTTTAATTGTGCCGTCAATAGAACCAATAACGATGGTAGCGAAAATGGAGATAGTATCTTTTTATTTATCAAAACACTCCAATTGCCTACTTCTTTGGATGAAGTATCTGTGTCAAATCAAATAAAAATTTACCCAAACCCTTGTCAAAATTTTATCAGCGTTACATCTGAAAATAGTGAGATCGAAGAAATAAGAATTTTGGATTTGAAAGGAAGTTTGAAATTGCAACCACAATTAAATACTAAACAAAGAATTGATTTATCGAAATTGAATACAGGAAATTATATCCTATTGGCTAAAACTTCGAAAGGAAATTATACCCAATTCTTTTCTAAAGAATAAATTTATTTTGACTCTTCTTCAACATCATCTAAATGAGGTTCGCGTAATTCGACTGGTTTTTTGCTTCGTTTGCGTAATTGTAAATTTAGTAATTCAACGATAAATGAAAACGCCATTGCAAAATAAACATAGTTCTTAAGATGCAAATCATGTGCCTTCTCCGCATCCCATCCTTCAATTAATAATACGCATCCAATCATTACCAAAAATGATAATGCTAACATTTTTACTGTTGGGTGTTCTTCAACAAAAGCGGCAATTTTACCTGAAAACAAAAACATCACGATCATTGCTAAAATAACTGCAATTATCATAACCTCAACATGTTGTGCCATACCTACCGCAGTAATAATACTATCAAAAGAGAATACCATATCCACCAACATCATTTGAATGACTACTTGCATTAAAGTGGCACCCTTACTTTTTACTGTTGTTTCGTGTGAAGATCCTTCTAATTTTTGATGAATTTCGCTTACTGTTTTAAACAAAAGAAATAGTCCTCCTCCTAACATGATCAAACCTCTTAAATTAAATGATTTACCAGCAATTGCAAAAAGTTCAGAACTACCATTTTTTACTAACCAAGTTAAACTCATTAATAAAAATACACGAACTAAAATACCGGTCACCATCCAAATTCGTCGAGCTACTTTTTGTTTAGCTTGTTCAAGTCGTCCCATAATAATGGAAACGAAAATCACATTATCAACACCTAATACAATTTCAAGAACAGTTAAGGTCAATAAACTAATGAGTGCATCGGCACTTAATAAATAATCCATATTTTTTTATTTGATTAAAGATTTACATATTTTTTTTGCAATAGCAGGCCCTTCATAAATAAAGCCAGTATACACTTGTACAAGCGATGCACCAGCATCTAATTTTTCTTGTGCATCTTCTCCATTAAAGATGCCACCTACTGCAATGATAGGTAATTGCCCTTTTGTTTTTTGTGAAATATAACGAATAATTTCAGTGCTTCTTTCTTTTAGTGGCTTACCGCTTACTCCTCCTGCGCCTGTGTTTTCAACTATTTTCTTATCTGAAGTAAGCCCATCTCTATCAATGGTTGTATTTGTAGCCACTATGCCACTTAACCTAGTTTGCGACACGATTTCAATCACATCATCTAATTGTGTTTCGGTAAGATCAGGAGCAATTTTTAATAATATAGGTTTTGGAGAAGGATAACTCAAGTTTAGATTTTGCAATTGCAATAATAAATCGTGCAAAGGTTTCTTTTCTTGCAATTCGCGTAAATTAGGCGTATTCGGACTACTGACATTCACCACAAAATAATCAACAACATCAAAAAGTTTTTTAAAACAATACTCATAATCCTTTATGGCATCCTCATTGGGTGTAATTTTATTTTTGCCAATATTGCCTCCTATAATAATATTTGTTTTTCTATTTTTTAAACGCTGTGCTGCTGCTTCAACACCTAAATTATTAAATCCCATACGGTTTATGATGGCTGCGTCATCAGGAAAACGAAATAATCGAGGTTTCTCATTCCCATCTTGTGGTTTCGGGGTTACTGTACCAATTTCAATAAATCCAAAACCCAAACAAGCGAGTTCATCTATAAATAAAGCATCTTTATCAAAGCCAGCAGCCAATCCGACAGGATTTTTAAAATGCAAACCAAAAACATCTCTTTCTAATGAAGAATGATTTAAACAAAAATTGCTTTCTAAATATCTCTTTCCAAATCCTAAATTATATGCTTTGGTTAACCATCGCATAGCCTTATAATGAACCTCTTCGGGATCGTATTGAAATAATATTTTTTTTACTAAATTATACAATGATATGAATTAAAATATTTGAGGAAAGAAGGTTTGATTCAATAAAATAATGTAGACAAAGGTAAAGGCTGATGCGTTACAATACCTCGACCATGTGAAACAAAATACTGAGTTTGTTGCGTTCAAAAATTATTATAATCTTGATTTTACATGAGCCACATCATCAATACGTTTTTGCGCCATACGCATGGCAGCTTCTTGTGTGGTTAAATCTTCTTTTTCAGACAGGGTGAAAATATCTAAAATTCGATTATATATTTTCTCAACATCTTTAGTTACTTTTTCTCTATTGTACGAACCACTTGCTTCAGCGGCAACATTGACAAGCCCTCCAGCATTAATTAAAAAATCGGGTGCGTAAAGTATCCCTTTTTGAATAAGTTCACGACCATGTATTTTTTCTTCTGCTAATTGATTATTGGCTGCACCAGCTATGATGGCACATTTCATTAGTGGAATAGTTTCAGAGTTTACAGTTGCACCTAAAGCACACGGGGCATAAATGTCCATATCAATGCTAAACATATCTTTTGGTTCAACAAACTCAACCTTAAACTTATCTGCAGTTTCTTTAATTCGATCTTTATTAATATCTGAAATATACACTTTGGCTCCAGCTTCAGTTAGATGCCCAACCAGATATTGCCCTACATGTCCAACACCTTGAACCACTACTTTCTTACCATGTAAATCATCATTACCCCATTTTTTATGAGCGCACGCCTTCATGCCTACAAATACACCATATGCTGTAAATGGTGATGGATCACCACTTCCTCCCATATATTCAGGAATACCCGTTACATGTTTTGTTTCTTGGTAAATGAATTCCATATCTGATGCAGATGTGTTTACATCTTCGGCAGTAATATATTTTCCGTTGAGTGAATTCACAAACTTGCCATATCGTCGCCATAACGCTTCACCTTTCAGGGCTGGGTCGCCAATAATAACGGCTTTTCCTCCACCTAAATTCAAACCTGAAATGGCTGCTTTATAGGTCATCCCTCGTGATAAACGCAATGCATCAAGTACCGCATCATCATCTGAATTATAATTCCACATACGTGTGCCACCTAGCGCAGGCCCCAAAGTTGTATTATGAATGGCAATGATGGCTTTAAGATTTGAATGGGGATCATTGCAAAATACAATTTGCTCATGCTCCATTTCTTTCATCAATTCGAACACTTTATTTGACATATGTTGATATAATTATTAAATGATGGGTTTGTTCTCTTCATTGGTTGAAACATCAGCAACCGTTTCTTCAAGTTTTGGTTCTTCACTAATTACTTCTGAAACTGATTCAACCATTTCTTCAATTTTAACTTCTGCTGCGGGTTCAGCTATTGGTTCAACCTTATTTTCAACCACAGGCTCGGGTGCTGCTTCTGTTATTGAATCAGCAACTACTTCAGCTGTTGGTGTTGTAACTGACTCAAGAATTGGCTCAACACTTTTTTCTTCATTTACTTTTTCGGTAGATGGCGTATCTGTTGCAACTGCAGCTTCTTTTTCTTTTTTAGGTTGATTTTGCTTTTTCTGTTCATTGGCTTGATGTTCTTTCTTACGAGGTCCACGCATGATTTGACTCATTTCGCGCTCGTCCATATACATTTTTTCTTTAACCTCTTTTGCCTTTTCTTTTAGTTCATTCACTTTGGCTTTTATTTCTTCCATTACTTCTAAATACTCTTCACGTTTTTCATACGAACGTAAAGTAACCGGAAGATTTTCAATACGATCATTCATATCAAAAAGTAATTCCTCTTCGCGTTGAAGTTCACGGCTTATTTTAGCGTAATAAGATCTATTTCTTTCGTAACGATCTTTAATATCTTTTGAGAGTTCAAGTTTTCGTTTTTCGCGATTTTCATCTTTTCTATCAAAGAATGTTTTCTTCGCTTTTTGAAATCTTTCCCAAGCTTCGTCACCATATTCTTTTGGCACTCTACCAATTTTTTTCCATTCATCAAACATATCCATGAACTCCGTTGTGGCAGATTCAAAGTCCATTGAATTTTGCAATTCTTCGGCATGATTTACAATCGCCATTTTTCGGGCATGGTTATCTTCAAGTTGTACTTTTATTTTTGAAAAGTGATGATTTTTTTGATCGTAAAAATAATTTTTGGCTGCTAAAAATGCATTCCAAACTTCATCACTTCTTTCTTGAGGTACTTTTCCAATTTTTTTCCAATCTTCCATCAATTTGGCATATTCGTCTGCCGTTTCTTTCCATTGTTTGCTTTCCTTAATTGACTCAGCTTTAGCAACCAATTCTAGTTTTTTCACCAGATTTTCTTCTTGTTCAACTACGATGTCGCCAATATGTTCTTTCTTTTTTGCAAAGAAGATATCTTTTGCTGCACAAAATCTAAACCATAATTCTTCAACACGATGTTTGGGCACCATGCCAATTTTTTTCCATTCTTCATTTAATGCAATATAAAGATCCGTTGTTTTTTTCCATTCAGTTGAATGTTGCAAGGATTCAGCTTTTTCACATAAATCAATTTTCTTAGAAAGATTATCTAATAAATCGAGTTCAAAATTTTCGAAGCTTGCCTGTTTCCCTTTAAAGAAATCATCCTTCGCTTTTTCAAATCGCTCTCTAAATTCCTCATTTTTTAAATCAGGTACAGATGGTGTTGCTTTAAACTCAACTTGTAACTGTCGGAGTTTTTCTGTCGCATCTTTCCATTCGGTTGCTTTGAGCAATTCTTCGGCTTCAAGACATAATTTTTCTTTTTGAGCAATGGCTTTTTCAACTTCCACCTTAATTTCTTCTTCCATTGTATCTAATACAGTGAGAAGTGTGGTGTAGTCGCCTATTGCTTTAGCTGTGCATAAATAAGATTTGGTGCGAACAATTTTTCCGGCGAGTTTAATTTTATCACTAGCGGCTTCGAAGTCCTTTTTTACTTCGTTTACTTTTTCAAATAATTCTTGAAATCGATCTTCGAGTGAAGCAATAATGTATTGATGATTACTATCCGGCAATTCGGCAATTGAACGTTCTTCGAACCATTTATTGGCTGGAAGAAAAACGTTTTCGTCTCTGACAAAATAAAGTTGAGTTTCTGACATTGTGGGTTGTTAAATAATGATAAGTAGTTAATTTAGAATTGTAAAGAAAGCAAATGTAATTAATAAATTCACATTTTGCCAATAGGTAAGCATAGATATTGCTACATAATGAGGGTTTGAAAGGGAGGTTGATAGGGGAGATTAGACTAATTCCATAATTTGGCTTTTATTAATACAGGTCGATCTTTTCCGAGATCTGAAGGATTTATTCCTTTAACACCACCTGCATCACAAAACATCACATCGGGACCATATCCAAGATCTACATAAATTTTATCATCTATCATCCATCCAGTGCCCGAAATGGTGCTACCTTTTGCTTTAAAAGCGCCATCCATTTCAAAAGGCTCTTCAATTTGTATGGTAACCAAATCGCCATCTTGAAAATTCTTATATTTTCCTTTAATATGCGCTGATATTAATTTCTCAGTAAAAGTAGGCGCCTCATCAATAGGTGCTTGCTTCTTTTTCTTCTTTAATTTTATATTACTATATTTTGCGAAGTCGGTATCAGGAGCATCCAATGACAATTTTCGACCCGCATTGGCTTTATTGAAAATATTGTAGCCAAAGTTTTTCATATAAATTTCAGGATACTCAAATAATTCTTTAATTGCTATAATTCGATATACATATGCTGCCGTTTCTTTATTTAAATCTAAATCAAAATAATTGGTCTCGCCTTCTGCTTTTACTCGCTTTTGAACGCAACCGGGTCCGCAATTGTAAGATGCTGCTGTTAATATCCAGGAGTAAACACCTACCAATTTTTTTAATTGCTTATAATAATTCACCAATAAACGAGCGGCTGCTTCAGTTGATTTATGCAAATCATTGCGTTCATCGCCATTAACTCCGCCTATATTCAACCCTAATTCTTTGGCGGTTGCTGGCATAATTTGCCAATAGCCTTGGGCACCTACTCGGGAGGTTAACGGTTTTAAAGTACTTTCAACAATAGCCAAATATTTAAAATCGGCAGGCACACCCCATTTTTTAAAATACATATCAAAAATTGGAAAATAGGCATTCACACGGGCTCGCATGTCGGCCATTTTAACCAAGTTGATATTATTTTTTATAGTATTCATCAATTTGGTAGATACAAAATCTTTATCTACGGGCACAACCTCGCCACAAAAGGTAATGACATGTGCATTGACATTAAATGATACAAACATGAAAATAAAAAGAAGCCGTCTTTTCATTTATTTAGAAATAAGGGATGGAAGACAAAATTAAGAGAAATTGTAGAATAGGCGTGTTAATATAAAACTAGTTTATAGATGATATTTTATCGAATTAAAGTCACATCTCCTTTTTGATTATATTTTTCGCCATAAGGGGTTGTAAACTTACAATGATAAAAATAGGTGCCTGTTTCAACTCGACTATTATTTTTGTTTTGACCATTCCACCTTGCTTGTGGATCGTCGGATTCGAACATTAACTGTCCCCAACGATTGTACACTGCAAAACTATAGTCGTCCATTTTATTAAAATCGACATTATAAAATACGGGACCAAAACCATCATTCAAATTATCGGTATTGGGTGAGAACGCATTGGGAAAATAAACCATTTCCTTATCATAAATAATACCACAATGTGTTGCAGTATCCTTACAACCTGCATCGGTAATGGCGACTAGGGTAAAGCAGTACTCACCCGATTTTGTAAAAGTTTTTTGTTCATTTTGCTTGGTTGAAAAAAGTAAATTATCATAGTACCATTCGTATGTTGTTGCACCCAGACTTAAATTTTTTAATGTAAAAACTGGATTTTGAATAGGTGCATTTAGAGGATTGACAGAAAATTCGGCAATAGGAGATGGGGCTCTAACAATTGTAAACACAACGGTATCGTAAGAAGGACATAAACCTTGACTAAAACCAGTGAGTGTATAAGTTGTAGTTGTTGATGGATTGAATGTGAGCAAACTAATATCTGAATTTGCTGTAACCCCCGTTTTTGGATTATAATCAAAATAAGCATGTTCTTCAATTGCGAGATCAACTGTTTCGCCGATACATAAAACGGTATCTGAAGGTTTTTTTAATGTAAATGCAGTACCTATATAGTAGGATGAATCAATGATTCGGGAAATAAAACCGTCGCTAGAACCTGCAGAGGAGAAAGATGTAGATCCATATACAGCACTCGATCGGAAAAAACCACCAGTATAAATTTGTGCTCCTTTACCTTTCACTATTGCATTGCCCCTATCGTTGCTATCGAGCCCACCGCCTGTAATGGCCCATTGCCATTTGCCTTCAGGAGATATTTTTGCAACAAAAGCTTCTTCATATTTTCCGGTTGGAACAATAATATTATCGCCAAATTTTGCACCTTCATTAATATCCCCACAAACATAAACATGGCAATTTGAATCGGCCCAAACATCATTCCCTCTTTCGCCACCAAAATCAGAACCTGCACGCTTCCCCCAGAATGGCTTGCCTGTTTTTGCATCTACTTTAAAAATAAATAAATCGCGCTTGTCATAATTTTTTACAATAACGGTGTCCATAAATAACGAATCGCGATGTTCGCCTGTGACATAAATATTTCCATGTTTATCTGAACAAATACCATTACCCCAGTCGTCCTTGCTACTCCCTATATTTGTTACCCACTGATAATTTCCAGCGGTATCATACTTTAAAACAAAAGCATCAGTTCCTCCTTTGCTTATTAGTGACGTGGGTCCGAAAGGACGAACATTATCGTATCCTCCAGTAATAAAAACTCCTCCAGAATCGTCAACACAAACAGCAATATCTCTTTCTACATATTTAAAATGATCGGGATCCCAAGGCAAATTCCCAAAAGTTCGAGCCCATTGAAATTGACCTGCGCTATTCATTTTGGCGAGCCAGTAACAATGTTTATGTGTTCCTGTGTTAGGGTTAGTTGCTGTTACCAAAGAACCGCCACAATATAAAGTTGTACCTGTCATAAAGCCTACTACATAGTGGTTTCCAGCTATATCTGTTGCAATATCTAAACCTTGATCGTCGCCATTATCACTACAAACAAAATTGCCCCAAAGTGCAGTTCCGTTTTTATCATGTTTGGCGATAAAACATTGATCACCATAACCAAAAGCGCTTCCAGTTATATTGAGTGGACCGATATTAATACCTGAACCTTCCCAAAAAGTACCCGTTACTATATTATTGCCATCTGCATCTACATCCATACCTAAAATTCTATCATCAAAATATTGTCCGCCACTTCGTGCCCAATAACAATAACCAAGGCTATCTAATTTAGCAATAAAAATTTCTTTACTATTTGCATTGGCTGTGAAATTAAGTACTAGGGCATTGGTGCCAAGGGTAATTGAAGTACTGAAATAGCCAGCGATATAAATATATCCAGATGAATCAGTTTTAACTGATGTAACCTTATCACTCTTTACATTGCCTAATTTTTGAGTCCAGACCCATGCTTGACCATTTGCAAATTGAAAGGCGAAAAATTGAATAAAAAAGAAGAATAAAATTCGATGAACCATAAATAAGTTATTTAGTTGTACTACCTGAATGACCTTAAAAAGACATAATTTGATAACCTAAATATAATATATATTTTTCCACAATTCCTAAATTGTAATTTCATTCAGACTAAAAATAGGCAGATTCATTCTGTTTTACGGTGAATTATAAAAAAAATCTAAGCTGTTAAAAAATCATAGCGCTTAATTATCTGACTCAATTTTAATCATTATAATAAAATAAAAGTTTGGGTGCACAAGAATTTTTTATTGCATTGAACAGTTTGATTATCAATTCGATTCAGTTTTTTATTCATAAATAATTCAGCAATCATAAGCTTTTGGCACTATTCTTGTCGCGAATTTTACCCAAACACTAGGATTATGAAACATATTTATTTAGTTAGTGTAAGAAAAACACCAACAAGTATATTCGACTTGTTTGAGTTGCCATCTGATTAATGAAAAGACAGAAATTACTGACATGAGATTGTTCTCTATTACTAAACAATTTTATTATATTGTGAGTTAATATTTAGAACTATGAAACGTATTTTTATTTTCTTATTCTTACTTTCTTTCAGCCATGAAATAGTAAACGCTCAAACTGAAGTAACTTTTTATACCAATCAAGGAAACTTTATTGTTGAATTATATGATGGGTCAATGCCTATCACCACGGGCAATTTCAAGAGTTTAGTGAATGCTAAATTTTATGATGGCGTAATTTTTCATCGTGTTATCAATAATTTTATGATACAAGGGGGCGACCCAACTGGCACAGGTAGTGGTGGACCAGGTTATACAATTGTTGATGAATTTGTAACAGGACTTAGTAATATTCAAAAGACGATTTCAATGGCTAATTCTGGTCCGAATTCTGGAGGAAGTCAATTTTTTATAAATCTTGTGAATAATACCTATCTCGATTTCGACAAAGCGCCATTAACTTCTGCCCATCCAGTATTTGGCATTACAACAAATAATTTTTCGGTTGTTCAAGCTATAGGTGCAGTTCCAGTTAATGCATCAAATAGACCAATCAATGACGTTATCATGGATAGTTTGAGAATTACTAAAACATATCCTTTATCTATTCAATCGCAATTGCATGCAATAGGTAGTATTGAAATCTATCCTAATCCAGCCAAATTAAATAGTCGAATTGAAATCACACTAAATACAAAAAGCAATTTAGAATTGTTCTTGATGAACCAAGAAGGGAAAATAATCACTCGCAAAGAAATAAATTGGAATGCTGGCAAACATCTCATTTCATTGAGTGATCTGAATATCACTCATTTAGCAAATGGCAATTACTATATTGGATTAACAGATGGCAAAAATTTTCTTCATCAAAAAATGATGATACAAAATTAAATTGTTGAAAGTTGTTTGCTGAAGGAATGGAAAAAGCATTGGTGCATAAAGAATATCCACTCGAAAAATTTCCAGGTAAAGGTGGTTGGACTTATGCGCGAATACCCGAAATAGCTCAAGACAAAAAATCACCTTTTGGATGGGTGAAAGTGCGCGGTTGGATAGACAATTACGAAATCAAGAATTATAAATTGATGCCAATGGGTAACGGAAAACTTTTCTTACCTATAAAAGCATCTATCCGAAAAAAAATAGGCAAACAAGCTGGCGATAAAGTAGAAATTACATTATATCCCGACAATTCGCCAATTGTAATTCCTAATGAATTAAAACTTTGTCTGGTTGATATTCCAAATGCCTATGAACAATTTTGCAATTTAAGTGAAGGTGAAAAAAAGACCGCTATTGATTGGATTTATTCAGCAAAAAAAGACGAAACTAAAACAGATCGTATTCTTACTTTAATTGAGAGGCTACAAATGAGTTCAAAATAAGATTGCGATATCCATTCTCTTCACACTAATTCGTAATTTCCATTCAAACATCACAATAAACCTTTTATCTAAAACTTTTCATTATCATGAAAAGAATAGTTTTATTTTGTGGAAAATTTTATACAATGCGAAAAATAATTTTCTCGTTACTAACACTTGTAGGTGCTTATAATGTGAACGCTCAGTCGGTGAACATTAAATTTACTGAGTATGATTTACCAAATGGATTACATGTCATTCTTCATGAAGACCATACGATTCCAACCGTTGCTATTTCAGTTCTTTATCATGTAGGATCGAAAAATGAAGATCCAACGCGAACTGGATTTGCCCACTTTTTTGAACACCTACTTTTTGAAGGTACCGAAAATATTGGTCGAGGAGAATATATGAAACTCGTTCAAAATAATGGTGGCGTGATTAATGCGAATACATCATTTGATAGAACGTTTTATTTTGAAACATTGCCATCAAATAAATTAGAACAAGGATTATGGATGGAGAGTGAGCGTATGCTTCATGCTAAAATTGATGATATTGGTTTAGAAACTCAGCGTAAAGTTGTAAAAGAAGAAAAAAAACAGCGCTATGAGAATACACCATATGGCCGATTACTTGAGCAAATTTTCAAAAATGCGTATTCGGTTCATCCTTATCAATGGACACCCATTGGCGAGGCGCAATATATTGATCAAGCTAAATTACCCGAGTTCATTGATTTTTATAAAACCTTTTATGTGCCTGAAAATGCGACCTTATCTATCGGAGGTGATATCAATATCAATCAAGCACAAGCTTGGATTAATACTTATTTTGGAAGCATCCCACGCGGAACGAAACCTATAGTTCGTCCTACAATTGTTGAACCTAAACAAGTTGAAGAAAAACGAGTTACATTTTATGATAAGGTACAATTACCAGCAGTTGTGTTTGCATACCACGCTCCTTCGCAAGGCACACCTGATTTCTATGCGTTAGAAATGTTAGGAAAAATTTTATCTGAAGGAAAAAGCTCTCGTTTACAAAAACAAGTGGTTGATAAACAACAAAAAGCTGTAGCAGCAGGCGCCTTTAGTTTACCTTCTGAAGATCCGGGTTTAACCATGATGTATGGTATTGGCAATATGGGTGTAAAACCCGAAGATTTGGAAAAATCAATGAATGATGAAATAGACATTATTGTAAATAATGCTGTGAGTGCTGATGAATTACAAAAATGTAAAAATCAAATTGAGAATGAATTCATTTCAAAAAATCAACGTGTTTTAGGTATTGTTGAAAGCCTTGCCGATTATCATGTTTATTTTGGCAATGCCAATTTAATTAATACAGAACTTGAGCGTTATATGAAAGTAACTATTGCTGATATGCAAGCCGTAGCTAAAAAATATTTCACAAAAAACAATCGTCTTGTATTGTATTATTTACCTGATAGTAGTAAAAACTAATTCCTATCCAATATTATTTAAAAAATTAAAAAAAACAGAAATGAAAAATATCATTTTAAACATAGCTGGCTTATTCATTGTGAATTGTTCAATTTTTGCTCAAACACTTGATAGAAGTATCAGACCCAAGGCCGGACCAGCGCCAGAAATTCAAATGGGTACTGCACAATCATTTATTTCATCTAACGGCATTAAAGTTTATGTAGTAGAAAACCACAAACTGCCTGTAGTATCTTATTCTATTGATTTAGATATCCGTCCAGAAATTCAAGGTGATATGGTTGGGTTTCAAGATTTTATTGGTGAACTATTAACTGCAGGCACTAAATCAAAAACCAAAGATGAATTTAACCAAGAACTTGATATGCTTGGCGCCACCTTATCCATCGGGAATGATGGTATTTATATGCAGAGTTTGAAAAAAAATTCAGATAAATTATTAGCATTATGCGGTGAGGTATTAACCAGTCCGAATTTTTCGCAAGAAGAATTAGACAAATTAAAAAAGCAAGCAAAATCATCTCTGGCAAATAATTTAGATGACCCAGAAGCTATGAGTAGAAATATTACATCGATATTAAATTATGGTAAAAAGCATCCTTATGGTGAAGTGATGTCTGAAAAAAGTATTGATAAAATTACTTTAGAAAGATGTAAGAAGTTTTTTGAAACTTATTTCCGTCCTAATGTAGCCTATATGGCCATTGTGGGTGATATTAATTTAGCAGAAGCAAAAGCCCAAGTGGAGAAAAATTTTGGCAAATGGGAAAAGAAAGTAGTGCCAGTATCTACTTATCCAACACCTAAACCACCAGCAGGTGCAGCAGTAGGCATTGTAAATAAAACAGGTGCAGTGCAAAGTGTGATTGATGTAACTTATCCTGTAAACATGAAACAAGGTTCACCAGATGAAATTAAATTAAAAGTAGCCAACGGAATTCTTGGTGGAGGAAGTACTGGTCGTCTTTTTCAAAATTTGCGTGAAACACATGCTTGGACTTACGGATCTTACTCATCATTTAGAAGTGATGAATTACCTTACGGTGGAAGCTTTTCAGCAACAGCAAATAGTACAACTTCGGCAAGCGATAGTTCGGTAGCTGAAATTTTAAAAGAGATGAATAAACTCAGAACTGAATTAGTACCTAACGATCAATTACAAGGATATAAAAATTATATGGCAGGCACCTTTGCCTTGGGTTTAGAAGATCCCCGCACATTGGCTCGTTATGCCATTAATGAGAAGAAATATAATATGCCGAAAGACTATTATAAAAACTATTTAAAAAATGTAGAGGCTGTTACAGCACAAGATGTGATGGAAGTGGCTAAAAAATACATTACACCAGGCGTTGCCTATATTACGGTAGCAGGCGATAAGAAAATGATTGCCGAAAAAATGAAAAAATTTGGACCCGTAACTATCTATGATTTAAATGGCAATATTGTAAAAGATACGCCTCCAGCTGCAATGCCATCTAATATTTCAGCAACAAGTATTGTTCAAAAACATATTGATGCAACAGGTGGCACAGCCGCTTGGCAAAAGGTGAACGATATGATTATGGTCATGAATATGGAAATGCAAGGAATGAAAATTAATATCAGTACCACCAGAAAAGCACCTAATAAAATGCTTGTGGATGTAAATATGATGGGTAATTCGTTACAAAAAATTGTGTTCGATGGCAATAAAGGTTATATGTCGGGGCAAGGTCAAAAGAAAGATTTTGATGAATTAGAAACAAAGAAATATGCTGATGAAGCCAATATGAGTGAAGAGCTAGGCTATCTAGCTCCTGGTTGTAAACTTTCATTAAAAGGAATTGAAAAAGTGGATGATGCGGATGCTTATATGGTTGAAGTAACAAAAGCAAATGGCGAAAAAGTATCAGAATATTATGATGTAAAAACTGGCTTTAAAGTAAAATCTGAAGAGTCAGAAGATACGCCTGAAGGTAAGCAAACTCAAACAACTTATTATCTCGATTATCAAGATGGTAAAGGAGGTTTAAAGTTCCCACAAATTATAAAACAATCGGGTGGGCCAATGGGACTCATGGAAATGAAACTTCAAAGTATTGATATTAATACTGGCGTATCCGACGAAATCTTTAAATAGTGTTTGCAAGAAAACTTCAAATACAGCGTTATTCTTGTCAAGAAAACGGGTCATTTACTTTAGTAAACTCCAATTTCCTTGACTTCGAAAGCCTTGTCTTTGAATTTTTCTTATTTAACACAGGCGTTTTTGGTCAGACACTTAATAATAAAGTGAATAAAAACCGATGATAAAGAGTCGGTTTTTATTTTTAACATAGAAATTAAATCTTCTGTACATGAATAATAATATGCTAGAAGTTCAACACTTAAAAAAATATTATGACACTCAAAAAGCTGTTGATGATATTTCGTTGAATATACGAGAAGGAAGTATTTTTGGTTTACTAGGGCCGAATGGAGCAGGTAAATCAAGTTTACTTCGTATGATTACGGGAATTACAATTCCTGATTCAGGAAAAATTTTACTGAATGGACAAGAGTTTGATTTGCTTCAACATAGTCGTTTAATTGGTTATATGCCTGAAGAAAGAGGATTATACAAAAAAATGAAAATTGGCGAACAAACTTTATATCTAGCCCAATTAAAAGGATTGAGTAAAAGTGATGCTACTCAAAAAATAAAGTATTGGTTCGACAAACTAGATATGCAAAGTTGGATTAATAAAAAGGTGGAAGATTTAAGCAAAGGCATGTCGCAAAAATTACAATTCGTGATTACTGTTTTACATGAACCTAAACTCTTAATTTTAGATGAACCCTTTAGTGGACTCGATCCTGTGAATAGTGCCATTATCAAAGATGAAATTTATAACCTTGCACAAAAGGGAACCACCATTATTTTCTCGACCCACAGAATGGAACAAGTTGAAGAAATTTGTGAGGAGATTGCGCTTGTAAATAAAGGTCGTGTGATATTAAATGGTTCTGTTGAGGAAATTAGAAATCGTTACAAACAAAATATTTTCGAGTTAGAAACGGAAGGTGAAATATTAGGTTTTGACGAACAAATTTTATCAAAAAAGAAACATAAATACACGCTACAATTTTCAAATTCAGAAGAAGCAAATGCCTTACTATCCTATTGTATTCAACAACATTTTAAAATCAAAAACTATAGCGAAGTCCTTCCTTCGCTCAACGATATATTTATTCGTTTAGTGGAGGGTGATGGTGCCGTAAGACAATTTGAAAAAGTAACAATTTAAATTTACAAGACGATGAATAAAATATGGCTCATCATTCAAAGAGAATATCTTTCAAGGGTTAAGAAAAAATCCTTTTTGGTAACGACCCTCTTGGTTCCGATTTTAATGGCAGGATTAACTTTTACCATGGTGTTTTTAGCTGCTAAAAGCAAGCAAAAACAAGCTATTGCCGTTATTGACGAAAGTGGCATATTTAAAGGCAAAATGGATACTTCCTCCTCTTCTTATAGTATCAAGTATATTGAAAATAGTAAGGTTGATGATAATAAAGCCCTTTTAGAAAAAAACGAATGTGATATCTTAGTTCATATTTATCCATTTAAAAATAATTTACCAGATAGCATTCATGTTTACAAAGATGGTGGGGTAAGCCTCAGCGCTAATGATTTTATTTCAGATGACTTAAATACAATTTATCAAATTAAACAACTTCAAGATGCAGGTATTGATAAGGCTAAGATAGATAGCATTAATGAATCGAGTATTGAACTAAAAAGTTTTGATTTAAAAAGTAATAAAGAAACACGTTCTGAAATTGCCATGATTATTGGTTACGGAATGGGTATTATCATTTATTTTGTTATTTTTCTTTATGGTGTGAGTGTAATGCGTGGTGTTTCAGAAGAAAAAACAAATCGAATTGCGGAGGTAATTATTAGCAGTGTGAAGCCTTTTCAATTAATGATGGGAAAAATAATAGGGATCGCTTTTGTTGGACTTACTCAATTTCTATTATGGCTTATACTAACAGGTTTGCTTCAAGTTTTTTTACCTCTATTTCTTCCTGATTTAGGACAATCGATGCAACCTGCTGGCATAGCAGATGCACAGGCTCAATTGCAACAAGTTCCACAAAGTGAAATGAATTCATTTTTGCAAAGTTTAATGAGTCAGAATTGGACATTAATTATAGGTTGCTTTTTGTTTTATTTTTTAGGAGGATATTTTTTATATGCAGCGATGTTTGCGGCCGTTGGCTCAATGGTAAATGAAGATCAACAAGAGGCGCAACAAATGACTTTCCCAATTACCATTCCTATTATTTTTGGTGCGGTTATTATGGGCTCATCAATTAATGACCCTAATAGTCCTTTATCAATATTCGGTAGTTTATTTCCACTTACTTCACCAATTGTAATGATGGGTCGAATACCTTATGGAGTACCAGCATGGCAACTCATACTTTCAATGTCGTTATTGGTATTAGGCTTTTTGGGTATGACTTGGTTGAGTGCTAAAATTTATCGCGCAGGCATATTAATGTATGGAAAAAAAGCGAGTTGGAAAGAGGCATTGAAATGGATTAGACAGAGTTAGAAGACTTCTCATTCTACCCTTTACTCATTTCTTCTAATATCAATTTGAAAAATATTTTTCGTGTAAAAAATAAACAGAGTAAGATAAAAGAGGCGATAAAAACTAGTCCAGCACTATTTTTCCAATTAGGTTTCGAAAATTGATAAGGAGGACCAGCACGATCTAAGACTTGAAAAATTGGACTTTCAGAAAGTAATTTAAATTTTGCATTTTGATACGAAGTAGCGGTTGTTGTATAAAGCGCTTCAATTTCTTTTTGCATTCTTAGCAATTTATATTGCGGTAGTTGGGTGGTTGATTTAGTTGACATTTGATTTGCATCAATAAAACCAGCAATCGCTCTTTCGTTAGCATATAATTCTTGTTGAAGAGAATCGCGCATGATTTTAATTTTATACAAATCTGTTCTTGGCTTTTCAGTGACAAGTTTGATATAATAATTTGATAGTTCCACCAATATTTTTTCATTCATCTCTTGTGTGAGTTCCTGTGAAAATGCAGTGGTTGTAATGGTTGTAAAATTTGTTTTGGCGTCATTTAAAATCACTGTATTGCCTAATAATAAACTAGCGCCCGTATAATGAATATCGTTTGTATCTTTTTTATCAACTTTCAATTTCTTTTTCCAAAAAGGCAAATTGCTATTATAATCATCAACTAACCAAGCCGATAAACTTTTATACTTCGTGTTCGAAGGTTTTGATCGTGCTATATTGGTAGAGACTGTTTTACTATTGACTAATTCTTTTACATTATAAATTTTATCGTAATCAGTTTTGTCGCTAATGCCAAATTGTGAACGAATGGCATCTACCGGACTACTCCCTCCAGCTTTATTAATTGATAAAGGAAAGATTTTAGAATAGGTTTGATAAGTTCCTTTAAATGATCTTGTAATAAAACCTTGTACACCGGCTGCTATCAATGAGATAATAAGTATAATGGCTAACCTCGATTGAATCGTTCGCTTTAAGTCAGATAATATTGTAATGATAGATGATGACAATCGTGAATTTTATTTAACGGTTTTATATACTAATATGAGGGTGGCCACTGTTGTTAAAAAAGTGGTTGTAATTGTAACAATATCTTTTAAGTCTGTCTTGTTTTCTTTTTTAGGCTTTGTTGGAACACGCACTGTGCTGCCCTCTTTAACCGGTGGATATTTACGGAAGAATAAAAAATTCTTGGTGCTTCTTACCTTTCCATTTGAATACTTTACATTAATTCTCGATCTCCAAGGGTTATCACCATATCCACCTGCTGCACCAATATAATATTTTACACTAGTATTTAAATTGTCAAATTTAATATTTACTGGTAATTGAACCTCACCTCTTACTTGTACAATTTCATTTACAGAAGGAACAATAATAATATCACTATCTTTTAAAACAAGATCTTGTTTTGATCCAGGATTAGCTATAGCTGCAGGTAAATCAATTACAATTTGTCCAACATTTGGACGAATTAATTTTGCACCTTCAACATAAGCGGTTGATAAAGTTCCTCCACTTCTTTTAATTAATGATGATATTCTTTCATTTTTTTCTACTAAAGCATATTCGCCTCCATAAGCAACTTCACCACTTATCGAAACCCGATTTTGGCTTAAAAACTCCGTTTTCTTTCTCACATAAACCCGATCCATTGGTTTCAAAACAATATTTTCAGAAGCCTGATCAATTTCTAAATTGGCATTAATAGAGATGATTTTTACGTTTGATCCTTTTGAATTAATTGTGTATTTATTTACTGAGTCAACCACGTTTGAAACTTCAATGCGACCATTTTCAGCATCTAAACGCAATCCACCCGTAAGTAAAAGAACATCTTTCAATTTCATATTTTTATAATATGGAATCTTGCCTGGTTTTCTCACATAACCAATCACCTCAATTTTGTATGGTTGTTCAAAATCTTTGTTTGATAAAACTTTGATTTTGTCTCCAGCAAAAACTTCAATATTATTGATATTTGTTGGATCATCAATATTGGTTAAATCAACTTTTATTGCTGACGACTCTAATGCATTTGAACCGCGTAAAATAAAAGCGCGTGGTAGATATGCGGTGCCTGAAATTCCACCAGCACGTCGTAAAACATCCGATAAATGTTCGCCCTCTTTTACCTCATACTCATCTGGGTAATTCACAGCGCCTTCAATTTTTACGATATTGCTTAATCCTTCATTGATTGGTTTCAATGAAACTTCATCTCCATCATTTAAAATTAAATCTACATATTGATTATTTACTGTGTTTTGTTTACTTAATGATGCCAAATCAATATATCGTTCTTGTTCGTTACTCACGGTTTTAATATGTACTAGTGAGTTTCTTGCATTAAAAGATGCGCCACCGGCAAATTCAATAAGGTCGGTTAATCCCTCATCGTTGGTTAATTGGTAAAACATAGGCCGTTTAAAACTTCCAATTGCGTTCACCTTTTTTTCATACAAGCCTACATAAATATAGTCATTATCTTCTAAATAAAGTTCTTGACCTCGACCTCCTTTATTTAGATATTCATATAAATCAAGGATGTCTACTGTATGTCCTTCACGTCGAATTTCAATTTTTCTCAAATTACCTAAATCGGTTAATCCACCTGCTTTGAACAATGCATTGAGTGCCGAATTAAAAGCGGATATGGTATAGGTTCCTTGTTTTTTAACTTCACCTACGATGGTAACTCTAATTGTTCGCGATTTTCCCATTTGTACATCTACATTGGTTGCTGATGGCACTACTTTTCTAAATTTTTGCGCGATGATTCTGCTTGCTGCATCAAAGGTTAACCCTTGCAAGAATATTTTACCTACCAAACGTGGAAAAATCGATCCATCTTTGGCTATCACATAGCTTTGTTGCAATTCAGCATCTCCCCAAATCGAAACAATAATCTCATCTCCAGGTCCAAGACGATAATCTAATGGCGGTGCAACGGGGGTTTTATCTGATAAATCAAATACATTATTTGAAAAGAAATTAGCTCCATAAACCGATTTTTTTAAAGAATCAGCCCGATTTAAGGTATCAATTTTTACTTCTTCTTCTTTTGTAGCTCTTAAATATTCAAGATAATCAGGATCATTTTTATATAGTTCTTGAATTTGTTGTTCTTCAATACTAGATCTTTTACTGTTTAAATCTTGAAATTGATTTGGCTTATTTGGATTATTGGTTTGATTAGGATTTTGATTATCCTTTGAATTATTTTGTTTGTCTTTTTGATCGTTTTTATTATCAGGCTCAAAAAAATTAGTGCTGTTTTGTTGATTCGGATTATACGGATTTGTATCATACGGATTAACAACTGGATTGGTTTTATTTCCGCCAGGTTGTGCCATTAAGAAATACGGTGTCAAGACTAAAAACAGAAGGAATATTTTCTTCATATACCGTTCAAAAGTAATAAAATTATACTAGTTCACTCATAAGCTTATCGACTTTTTACATTTTGATCTTCGTTCTTCATCTTATTCAATTCAGATTACCAACTAATTACTCGATAAAACCCTTTATAATCAAGACTTACAAGGCGTCATTATTTTCTTGAAATCAAATTTAATACCGTGTTAAACTCAGTCCAAATTTCTTGAACAATGTCAGCTGCGGGTTTAATGCTATTAATTGTTGCAGCTATTTGACCTATTTCTAATTCACCTTCAACTAAATCTCCTTCAAACATTCCTTTTTTTGCTCTTCCTCTGCCTAATAAATTTGTTAGATCTTCATCACTTACACAATATGATTCGGCTTGTTTTACTTGGTTATAAAATTCATTCTTTAATAGTCGCACAGGAGTTAATCGTTTCAATACCAATTCAGTTTCTCCTTCTTGGGCTTCAATAATTTTATTTTTAAAATGAAGATGACTAGAAGCTTCTGGACTACAAACAAAACGACTTCCAATTTGAACACCTTCGGCACCTAAGACCATGGCTGCTAACATTGATTTTCCAGTACCAATACCACCAGCTGCTATACAAGGAATTTCAATCGATTGTTGAACTAATGGTATTAAACATAGTGTAGTGGTTTCTTCACGACCATTATGTCCGCCGGCTTCAAAACCTTCAGCAACCACTGCATCTACGCCAGCATCCTGACTTTTTAATGCAAACTTTGCCGACGATACTACATGAACAACTTTAATACCATTTTCTTTCAAGGTTTTAGTCCAAGTTTTAGGATTACCAGCCGATGTAAATACAATAGGTACCTGTTGTTTGATAATATGATCGATATGCTTTTCAATATCAGGATATAATAAAGGCAAATTCACGCCAAATGGTTTTTGTGTGGCTTGTTTGCACTGCTTAATATGTTCTTCTAACACTTCAGGATACATGCTACCAGCACCTATCAAACCAAGTCCTCCTGCGTTACTTACTGCCGATGCAAGTTTCCAACCCGAAGCCCATATCATTCCTGCTTGAATAATTGGATATTGAATATTAAACAATTGAGTGATTCTATTTTCATAGTGTAAGCCATCTGAGCTTATTTGTCCAAAATGTTTCATGTTTATTTACTTAAATCAATTTCTGTATTATCTCCTATATTTAAACTCTGACTTGCTCCACAAATGAGCGCATCACTCCCTATTAATGAATTTTCTAAGACCACTTTTTCAAGCACAGAATAAGAGCCAATTATAGAATCTTTAATAATAGAGTTTCTTAAAATAGCTTTTTCGCCAACCGTAACATTGGGTCCAATAATTGAATTTTCTATTTCACATCCCATCGCGATACTTACAGGATGAATAATGATGGTATTATCAAAAAAAGGAATTTCTTCTGATGCATAGCCAACTTTGTTTAATAAAATAGCATTGGTTTCTAACAAAGTTTCCTTTTTACCACAATCAAACCAATTATTTACTTGAAAGGTACCAATTTGAACACCTGCATGAGCCAATTCATTAATAACACTGGTTAAATGATATTCTTCAACATCATCATCTTTTATAAAATCACGTTCAATCACATCGAATAATTGTTTGCTTTCAATAATTTTATAAATACCTACCAATGCTAAATTAGACTTTGGTATTTTAGGTTTTTCAACAGCATTTTTAATAAAGCCATCGTGGGTAATTTCAGCCACCCCAAAATCACGCGGATCATCAACTTTTTTAACACCTACCATTGAATGCTTGGCAGCAATAACCTCTGCTAAATCATAATCACAAATGGTATCACCAAATACTATCAATAATTCTTCATCGGGTGCCACACTTTCTTTTGCTAGATAAATGGCATGCCCAGTACCTGAGCGTTCATTTTGAACAATAAATGTTGAATTAATTGTTGGATAATTTTCTTCAACATAATTTTTTATTTTTTCACCGAGATAGCCAATGATGAAAATAAAATCACGTTGACCAATGTCAATAAATTGGTCGATAATAAAACTTAAAATTGTTTTTCCTGCTAGTGGTATCAATGGCTTAGGTTGCGTATAAGTGTGGGGTCTTAATTTTGCACCTGCTCCAGCTACCGGTATGATTACTTTCATATGTTATGAAATTGCTTGTTATGGTATTCATCGTCAAATTGCAGTTTTGTCAAAATGACGAATTATCTTTAGCCGTTAAAAATAGAAAAGAATTATGCAATTTGACAAAGAAATATTTGGTTTGATAGAAGAAGAATTTGCTCGTCAACAACATGGCTTAGAATTAATCGCTTCAGAAAATTTTACAAGCGAGCAAGTAATGAGAGCTATGGGCAATGTAATGACTAATAAATATGCTGAAGGATATCCAGGCAAGCGTTATTATGGCGGTTGTGAAGTGGTTGACAAAAGTGAACAATTAGCGATTGATAGAGCCAAACAAATTTTCAATGTTGATTTTGCCAATGTTCAACCCCATTCAGGTGCGCAAGCCAATGCCGCCTTAATGTTGGCTATACTTAAACCGGGTGATAAAATTTTAGGTCTTGACCTTAGCATGGGCGGACATTTAACGCATGGTTCATCCGTTAATTTTTCAGGTAAATTGTATCAACCCTTTTTTTATGGCGTTAAAAAAGAAGATGGTTTAGTTGATTACGACATGATGGAAAAAGTGGCGCTTGAAGAAAAACCTAAATTAATGATATGTGGGGCATCGGCCTATAGCCGTGATTGGGATTATGCTCGAATTAGAAGTATTGCAGATAAAATAAATGCCTTTGTACTTTGTGATATGGCGCATCCTGCTGGTTTAATAGCCAAGGGTTTATTAAGTTCTCCTTTTGAACATTGTCACTTTGTTACTTCAACCACACATAAAACCTTACGAGGACCAAGAGGTGGAATTATTTTAATGAAAACAGATTTCGAAAATCCGATGGGTATTAAAGGACCCAAAGGTGATATTCGAATGATGAGCGATTTAATTAATTTAGCTGTTTTTCCAGGAACACAAGGCGGACCGTTAGAACATGTGATTGCTGCAAAGGCTGTTGCATTTTTCGAAATCCTACAACCCGAATTTGAGGTTTATGCTAAACAAATGATAGCGAATGCGAAAGCAATGGAAATTGCATTCAAAAAAAGAGATTATGATATTGTGTCAGGAGGTACAGACAATCATTTATTGTTGATCGATTTACGCAATAAAAATATCTCAGGTAAGAAAGCTGAAAACGCGCTGGTAAAGGCCGACATTACAATCAATAAAAATATGGTGCCGTATGACGATAAATCGCCATTTGTTACTTCAGGTATCCGACTTGGTGTGCCAGCCTTAACCACACGAGGATTGAAGGAACATGATATGGAAAATATTGCCAATTGGATAGATGCCATTTTAATGGATCCTGAAAACGAGTCAACTTCATTTCGTGTAAAAAATGAAATCAATGAGTTTATGAAAGCGTTTGTTTTATATCCTGGTTGGAAGATTTAGCTTTTATTAATGGAATGAATATGAGGAAAGTGAATTTATCCTCCTATTGGCGCGAGAATGAGGCGTTGCTCTTGCGTGTGAGCTTCTCGTGTTTCTTTATGAAAAAAAATCAAATACTATTTAATCTATTCCTTTATTATTTTGCCATGATAAACTAAACCCTCTTGAGCCAACTGAATAAAG
>ENA-UOWO01001735-UOWO01001735.1-activated-sludge-metagenome-genome-assembly--contig:-NODE-1735-length-28451-cov-8.643858_pt1 | contig 28451 bp, 24 predicted proteins | sample MGYA00238148_ERZ761564 | MGnify/ENA primary metagenome ERZ761564 (study PRJEB28885, sample SAMN05720194) | activated sludge metagenome | isolation source: Anaerobic digester | place: USA...
TCCATTCTCTTAACGGTTGGAGCCTCCTCAAAATACGGGGCGGTTCAGTTTCTGTTCTTGATCTATATTTTTACGACCTGACCACGAGCATTAATCACTCTATCTAGGTAGCAGCATCACGCTTTCAAGACAGGCATATTCCCTACCTAATAAACAGCGTTTAAAAAGGGCTTACCTGAGAAGTGCGGCAAGGTCGATATCTTCAAACGAAAAAAACCTTGTCGTATTCTCTGGCTTAGCTTAGTTCTTCTAGCGGTGTTGGCTGCGGACTTGTTGGTGCCCCGCCTTTGCCAAGAGCGTATATTAGCTGTTGACTGCTGAAGGGATGAACGGCCCAATCCTTGAAGTATGGCGGGGACAATAGACGCTGCAGCATTGCAGTTAGCTAGACACTACACCATCAGACCAGCTTTCACGTGTGAAATTTCCACATTCCGGAATAGTTACTTCGTTGTACCGTCCGAACTAGATTCACAGAATGCGATGAGAACTCGGATGACATGGACTGGTTTCCCCTGGAACTCGCTTAAGGCGCGCATTGCACTTGTAACGGTGACCATTTTGGTCATCGGTTTATGGGTTTTGTCCTTCACAGTTAGCCGCGTGCTGCGCGCAGATCTTGAAAAGCAATTAGGTGAGCAGCAGTTTTCAACAACATCGTTCATTGCGCGTGACATCAACTCGCACTTGCTTGACAGGCATCAAGCGGTGCAAGCAGTTGCCGCAGTTATGGGTCCGGCCACACATGGAAACGCAGCGGCTCTTCAGGCTTTTTTAGAACAACGCGTCGTTTTTGTTGGGATGTTTAACGCGGGTGTTTTCGTCACCGCAATCGACGGCACCACTATTGCTGACGCTCCGAAATCGATGGAAAGGCTTGGCATCAACTACTTGGATTTAGAAGCAGTCCGCATTGCCCTAACCCAAGGCCAGTCGCAGATCAGTCTCCCCATTCCTGGGGAAAAGTCCCTGCTACCAATACTCGGCATCGTTGCGCCGATCAGCGACCAGCGTGGCAATATCATTGGCGCGCTAGTTGGGGCCATCGACCTTGCAAAGCCGAATTTTCTGGACCAATTGGTGCCGGTGCACTATGGCGAGGGCAGTGGATTTGCCTTGTTGGCGCCGCAGAACAACCTGATTGTCAGCGCGTCAGATAGTAGTCGTAGCTTGCAACCAATCCCGTCAAGGGGGCTCAATTTGATGCTCGACAAGTACCTACTGGGCTATGAGGGGTATGGCATATCCGTGAACTCGCAAGGATTGGAGGAGTTGTCGTCGGCAAAAAGTGTCCCGGTCGCAGGTTGGCTCCTGACACTTTCATTGTCGACCGACGAAGCATTTGCGCCGATTAGAACCGTCGAGCAGCACATTCTGATTGCCACCATCCTGCTGTCGCTTCTATCAGCCGGCCTCATCTGGTGGATCACCTCCGCGTTGTTGTCGCGCCAGATCGCTCCCATCCTTGCTACGACCCGCGCCTTGGTTTCGGTGCCAGAAACAGGTCGCGCACAACCATTGTCTGGCTCCAATCATGCCGACGAGGTTACCCAGTTGATCGACGGATTCAATCGAGTCTTGCGTCTTTTGTACTTTCGGGAAGACCAGTTGAACAATCAGATTGAGCATCGCAAAGTCTACGAATCAATTGTCTCGAACATGTCTGAAGGAGTTTTGCTGGTCGCCGCGGATTCGGTCACAATCGTCTACGCCAATCCGCGCTATGAGCAGATGCTGGGATATGCAGCTAACGAACTGATCGGCCTACCAGCTTCCATTCTCATCGCACCAAACGAGCGCGCAGCGACAGAGATTGCCAACGAAATAGATTCCGTACTAAGCAGCGAAAGCTATTGGACGGGTGACGTGAATTTCATTTGCAAAGATGGCCACGAAATATGGTGCCACTGCCTAGTCAACACGATTGACCATATCGACTATGGCAAGGTCTGGCTCGGCGTTGTGGGCGACGTTACAGAGATCCGAAAAGCGCAACTGGAGCGCGACCGCATGCATGTGACGCTGCGAAACCTGTCAGATCACTTGCAAGCGTCGCTGGAAGCTGAGCGACGCGAGCTGGCTCGCGACATTCATGATCAACTAGGAGCCATCTTGACGGGTGTACGACTACGCCTAGAAACGATCATAGCTCGCACTGCTGTGGGTGTTGCCCCCACCACCGAAGAACTGGGGGAAATATCCCGGCAGATCGGTTCTGGCCAACAGGCCGCCCGTGAGATATGCACGCGGCTGCGCCCATCTGTGCTAGATGATCTGGGTCTGATTGCAGCCTGCCGTTGGGTCCTGCGCGACTGGGCGAGTAGTACGGGTATGCGAGTCAACGGGGAGTTCGCAAATATCCTGGAGCCCCATCCCGATGTAAGCATTGACGTATTCCGTTGCCTGCAAGAGCTGCTGACTAACATTGCGCGCCATGCTGGAGCGACTCGCGTGCAGGTCGTATTGACTGGCAGTGATCAAGAGTTGAGCTTGCAGGTGAGTGACGATGGACATGGATTTGCCAGTGTAGACAAGACAGAAGGGTACGGATTACTCGGTATTCGAGAGCGAGCAGGCCGCCATCGTGGCGCACTAGCCATCGTGTCTAGCGAAAGCGGAACGGCCGTAACGGTAACGTTTGCATCTGGGGGATTAGATGAAATCGCGTCTAATAATTGCTGACGATCACCCCGTGATCCTTCAGGGTCTACGAGAACTGATCGCTATGACACCCGACCTGGAGGTAGTAGCCGAAGCGTCCAACGGGGTCGACGCTGAACATCTGGGCCGTACCGTGGTGGCCGACCTATTGTTACTGGACATCACTATGCCGCAGCGTAATGGCGTTGCCGTGCTTGAGTCCTTACGTGCGGATGGTATCGCCTTACTGGTACTGTTCTTCACCATGACCGATGCCCACCAATATTCGGCCTATGTTCAGCACATAGGAGCCCAAGGCATTGTTGAAAAGAACGCCGAGAGTGGTGAGTTGTTGCATTCCATAAGGCAAGTACTTGGCGGCGGCAACTGCTTTCCGGCAGCACGGCGGGTCTTCAACGCCACCGCCAAAGTCGCAAATGCGGGAGTCTTGTCAGCAAGAGAAAACCAGGTTATGAAAGGCTTGATGCGAGGGGATAGCCAGGTTTCTATAGCTGCCGCACTCGGCATCTCCAACGCCAGTGTCAACACTTACCGGCGTCGCATTCTGGACAAGTTCGGCGTCGACAACACTGCAGAGCTAATAAAAGTGAGATCACGCGGCAACATTTAGAACGTTTTCCTTACTGTCATGTTTGCATGACAGACAACGGTTTCCGCTTGCGTCACCATCAGCTCATTGTGCGCGAAACAAAGAAGCGGGGGAAAGGCAAATGAGAGTTGGCACTGCACTCTTGTAGATTGCAGTGCCTTTATTTGACACAAGCGATGTGTGTGTCTTAGACCATGCTCCACTCAAACCGCGTGAGTTCAATTCGCTGCAAATGATCGAAGTGCAGAGAGGGAACACAGCTGTTCAGACTGCAAATGATGTATTCGCCTATTGCGGTCGGAGGGCTTATGGATTATGAAAGTATTTTGCTGTCGACCAACGATTCGCCCGATGCGCTCATCTTGTTGGATGTTGACGGTCGAATTGTGGATTGGAATAACGGCGCCTATCGTGTATTTGGATACACGCGGGCCGAGGCGTTAAACACCCTTTTGCTGGATTTGGTGGTGCCGTTAGACCGTCGAGCGGACCAACAGCATCAAATGCATGAGACGCTGGCTGGGCGAACTACCACCTACGAATCGGTGCGCCGCCGCAAGGATGCATCCCTGTTGTACGTCGACGTAACAATGCAGAGCACCCGTTCGGCAAAGGGTGCTCTTAGTCTAATTTCAGCCGAAAAAGACGTCACCACCATCAAGGTAATGCGCGATGCCAAGCTCATGGAAGCCCGATTCCGGGACCTTCTTGAGTCAACACCAGACGGCATTGTGATGGCCAACCCGACGGGCCATATTGTGATTGCCAACAGCCAGGCTGAACGACTGTTTGGCTATGAGTCGGGGGAGCTGCGCGGTGTCTCAGTAGATCTTCTCCTTCCGACGCGCTACCGCCATGCCCATGTGGGCCATCGATCAAATTACTTTCAGCAGCCCCGTACCCGCGCCATGGGATCTGGACTGGACTTGGCTGGCTTGCGCAAAGACGGTAGCGAGTTCCCGATAGAAATCAGCTTGAGCCCGCTGCGCACAGAAGAAAGTGCTTTTGTGATGAGCGCCATCCGCGACATCAGCGAGCGCAAACGCTTTGAGAAGGCGTTGCAAGAGAAGAACCAGGAACTGGCCAGCGCCAACCAGGCCAAAGACCATTTCCTAGCAGGCATGAGCCACGAGCTCCGCACTCCGCTCAATGCCATTATTGGATTCACTGGCACCCTATTGATGAAGTTACCCGGACCATTAAACGAAGAGCAGGAAAAGCAACTGCGCACCGTGCAATCCAGCGGGCGCCATTTGTTGGCACTAATCAACGACTTATTGGACGTCTCAAAAATTGCCGCTGGCAAGGTAGAGCTTGCGTGTGAAGCCGTTGATTGCAAGGAAGTGATGCACGAGGTCGAAGCTACTCTTGGGCCACAGGCGGTGGGAAAGGGACTTGACTTTGAACTTGTGCTTCCCGACTTGACGACGGTGTTGCAAACAGACCGCCGCGCGCTTTGCCAGATCGTTCTCAACTTGACTGGCAATGCCATCAAATTCACCGAGCGCGGCTACGTGCGGTTGACTTTGGATAGCACATCGCCAATTGATAGCAATCTTGTAGGAATCCGAATAGAGGACAGCGGTGTTGGGATCCCCGCAGAAGATATCGACAGGCTCTTTGGCGCTTTCACCCGGATCAACCCTGCGCGTGCCAATGCACCGGAGGGCACCGGCCTCGGTCTGCACCTGAGCCAAAAGCTTGCGGAACTTCTGGGCGGCAAGATTTCAGTGCAGAGTAAAAGCGGCCATGGCAGCTGCTTTACCTTGTTACTACCGAAGTAGTCCAATATGCCCGCCCGCATTCTCGTCGTGGAAGACAACGCCGCCAACCTAGAACTGGTGCGTTTCCTGCTTTCTCACCACCGCTACACCGTGCTACTTGCCAGAGATGGTCCAGAGGGTGTTGCAACTGCGTTGAGGGAGAAACCTGACTTGATTTTGTGCGACTTACAGATGCCCGGCTATGACGGCTATCAGGTGCTGCGGGAACTATGCGGAAAGATCGATACAGTGATCGTGGCATTGACAGCTTTTTCCATGCCCAATGACCGTCTCAACGTTCTGGGCGCGGGGTTTGACGGGTATATGTCCAAACCGATTGACCCGGAGAAGTTTGTGCGTGATGTCGAGTTTTACCTGCCGGTGGATCAGCGTGCGCAGCCTCTGGGCTGAGAGTCGACGTAACCTTTGGAACGCACAATGGCAACAATTCTCATTGTTGACGACCATGCTGACAATCGCGAGTTGATCGGCACTCTGGTTCGCTACGCCGGACATGTTCCACTAGAGGCGGTCAACGGCGCCCTGGCTCTGGAATTGGTTCATGCGATGAACCCAGACCTAGTGATATGCGACCTGTTGATGCCAGTGATGGATGGCTACGAATTTGTGCGCCAACTTCGCGCGCATAAAAGCACCGCAGATGCACGCGTCATCTTCTATACCGCCACATATATGGAGGGAGAGGCCCGCACGCTCGCCGCGGCTTGCGGTGTGGAGCATCTTCTATTCAAGCCTTGCGAGCCAGAAGTGATTCTGAACACGATCGCGATTGCATTGCAGCAGAGGTTGCCCACCGAACCACAGCCAGTCGCGACCGACTTTGACCGCGAACACCTTCGTCTTTTGGGTGACAAACTGGTTCACAAAGTGGATGAACTGGAGGCTGCCAACGCAAGTCTGCAGGCGGAAGTTCTGGAGCGGCAGCGCGCTGCCGCCCGGTTGCAAGAGAGCGAATTGCGGCTTCGTCAGATTGCGGAGAATATCCGCGAAGTCTTCTTTCTATCGGATCTGACGGGCGACAAGTGTTATTACGTTAGTCCCGCCTATGAAGACATTTATGGGCTAAGTTGTGAGAGTCTGTATACGCATCCACAGTCCTGGTTTGCCGCAGTTCACAAATCGGATCGCGAACGAGTGGTCCAGCACTTGGCTGACAGCTCATCCGCGTCGGGCCATGAGTTGGAATACCGGATCGTTCGGCCCGACGGCACAGAGCGGTTCATTCGCTCGCGCGGATTTCCAATCCGGAATGAAGAGGGGCAAATTTATCGCCTTGCGGGGCTAGCTGAAGATATCACGAACCAGGTGCAATTGCGCGAAGAACTGTTCGAGCGCGAAGCTGGATTGCGCCGCGCCCATTCCCTGGCGAGACTGGCACACTTGATTACCCGGCCTGATGGTTCATTTGAAAGGTGGTCGGATTCGCTCCCAGACCTGATTTCTGTTCGAAAAGATCAAATTGAGTCCAGCCCCCGGGCTTGGCTCGCACTTGTGCACCCGGATGATCGCGCACTCTTTCGCCGCACTTGCATTGACGCAGCAAATGCCGATTCACCAGCAATGGTTGACTACAGGCTTTTGAATGGCGCCGGTGAATGGATCTATGTGCATCAAGAGTTTGAGCCCCTGCTCAGCGCGTCCGACAAGCCCGGTCAACGGCGTTGGTTCAATACCCTGCAGGACGTCAGTGCACAAAAGTTGTCCGAGCAGAAGATCCAAAAGTTGAATCGCGTGTACGGCATGCTTAGCAGCATCAATTCACTGATCGTTCGCGCGTCCGATCAAAATCTTTTGCTGCACAGATGTTGCCGAGTCGCAGTCGAACTGGGGCAGTACGAATTGGCATGGGTCGGCACTTTGGAGAACGGGGCCAGCGATGGAACAGTGCAGGCCCAGTTTGGTGACGACGGCGAGTATGTGCAGCGCATCCAGCTGACAACTAACCCCGACTCACCTTTCAGCAATCGGCCAGCAAGTCGTGTGCTACAAACCCTACAACCCTTCATTTCCAACAATGTGCACGAGGACCCCTCGCTCATTGACCTGTTGGACGCTATGACTAGACGTGGGCTGCGGTCACAGGCGTGCTTTCCCTTGATCGTCGGTCGCAAAGCTGTTGGTGTCTTTACGCTTTGTTCCACGGCACTCAACGCCTTTGACGAGCAGGAAATTCAACTGTTGATCGAGTTGTCTGGGAACATTTCCTATGCACTTGATCACATCCAGAAGGGTGAACGGCTGAGTTATCTGGCCTACTTTGACGCTTTGACTGGCTTACCCAACAATACCCAGTTGTCAGAACATTTGGAGCAAAGCATTGCGGCCAACAGCGATAGTCAGCGCCCATTGGCTCTGGTCCTGATTGACATAGAGCATTTCAAATCGGTAAACCAATCGTTTGGACGTGTGGGTGGAGACAGTCTGCTCCAGCAAGTAGCCGAACGCCTCCGCGCAAATCTGGATACAGGAATGCAGCCTGCGCGTATCAGTGCCGACCGTTTCGCATGGGTCCGTCAAGAAGTGTCCGATGCCGCAGGTGTGGGGCGTCTGCTGACCGGCCACTACCGCAAGGTGTTTGATCCCCCATTTACCGTTAGTGGCCAGACCTTATACGCATCAGCTAGGCTTGGAGTCGCTGTCTATCCGTCAGATGGTCAAAATGCCGAGACTCTATACCGCAATGCCGAATCCGCCTTGAAAAAGGCGAAACATGGTGCCGAGCGCATCGTCTTCTATGAAGCCCGCATGGCAGAGGCTGTTGGTGAGCGTTTGGCACTGGAAAGCAAGTTGCGTCTAGCGCTTGAGCGCAATGAGTTTGTCTTGCATTACCAGGCCAAAGTGGATGTTGATACACGGCGGATTGAGGGTTTGGAAGCTCTGATAAGGTGGAACAGCCCGGAATTGGGCCTTGTCCCGCCGGTGCGCTTCATCCCTTTGTTGGAGCAGTGTGGTTTGATTGTCGAGGTCGGCCTTTGGGCCATGCGTAGGGCCGCGCTTGATTACGCGCATTGGCATGCCCAAGGGCTGTCAGCGCCACGCATCGCGGTCAATGTATCGGCGGTTCAACTGCGTGAACCCGACTTTGTGAGCCGCGTTGCCCAGCTTCTCGCCGAGCAGCCCTCGCCGCATGGCATTGACATCGAACTGACAGAGAGCCTGTTGATGGACGACGTTGAAGCGAATATCGAGAAACTCCATGCATTGCGCGCTAACAACGTTCGGCTGTCCATCGATGATTTTGGCACCGGCTATTCGTCACTGGCGTATCTATCCAAACTCCCGGCTGAAATCCTGAAAATCGATAGAGCCTTCATTTCCACCATGCTGGAGGACCCCAACAATATGACTTTAGTTTCCACGATGATCTCGCTGGCGCACTCCTTACGCATGAAAGTTGTCGCAGAAGGCGTAGAAACGGAAGAGCAAGCAAAGATTCTGCGTCTCTTGCGATGCGACCAGATGCAGGGCTTTCTGATTGGAAGGCCTGTGCCGTTTGAATCCGTAGTACTGGAAGCGATATGAGGAGTGTTGTAACGAGACGCGTGTTCTCGCCCGCCGTGACGGTATTGGGAAATCTTTAAGGAGAGTTGATGCATGACGACCCATATGAAAGGCTCTTGCTGCGGCAATCCCCCCGATTTCCACCGGTCCTAAAAATGGAACAGTTACGCAGCCATGGCATGAACGCCAACGTACTGCCCCGCTTGCTAAAAGAACACGCACTTGAAGGGCGTCACCGACTGGACGTCGCGAAACTACCTGGGTCTGTGCGGTCGCAAGCGCATCCAATTGAGCGCCGAGCAAAAACTACAGAGTTTATTTTTGCGTTACAGACTTAATTTTTAAGTTCAACGACTTTAATTGCTGAGAACAATTATTCCACTGTGACACTTTTTGCGAGGTTGCGCGGTTTGTCCACATCAGTCCCACGCGCACAGGCTGTGTGATACGCCAGCAGCTGCAACGGCACCACATGCAGCATGGGTGAGAGCTCACCATAATGCTCTGGCATACGGATGACATGCATACCTTCGTCGGACTCAATCTTTGTCCCTGCATCGGCTAGTACATACAGAACACCGCCGCGTGCACGCACCTCGTGGAGGTTGCTTTTGAGTTTTTCCAGTAGTGCGTCGTTGGGGGCAACGGTGACCACAGGCATCTCGCTGGTGACCAGCGCAAGCGGGCCGTGTTTGAGTTCACCCGCTGGGTAGGCTTCTGCATGGATGTAGCTGATCTCCTTCAATTTGAGCGCGCCCTCCAGCGCAATCGGGTAATGCAGACCACGACCCAGAAACAGCGCGTTTTCCTTCTTGGCGAAATCTTCGGCCCAGCTGATAACCTGGGGCTCCAGCGCCAAAACTGCTTGCAGGGCGGCGGGCAGGTGGCGCATGGCTTTGAGGTGGCGAGTCTCCTCGTCATCGGAGAGCCGCCCTTTGGCCTGTGCCAGCGTGAGCGTCAGTAAAAAAAGACCTGCCAGTTGTGCTGTGAATGCCTTAGTGGAGGCCACACCGATCTCGATGCCGGCACGGGTGATGTATGCCAGTTTGCATTCACGCACCATGGCGCTGGTAGCCACGTTGCAAATAGTCAGCGTATTCGTCATGCCCAGGCCTTGTGCGTGACGCAGGGCCGCCAGCGTATCGGCGGTCTCGCCCGATTGCGTGATGGTGACCACCAGAGTTTTGGGGTTGGGCACAGAGTCGCGGTAGCGGTATTCGCTGGCCACTTCGACCTGCGTCGGAATTTTGGCGATGCTCTCCAGCCAGTATTTGGCTGTGCAGCCACTGTAGTAGCTGGTACCGCAGGCCAGAATGAGCACGTTGTCGATGTCCTTGAAAGTCCTGTAGGCGCCGTCACCAAACAGTTCCGGCACGATGCCCTCCACGCCTTCCAGAGTGTCTGCAATGGCGCGTGGCTGTTCGAAGATTTCCTTCTGCATGTAATGGCGATATGGCCCCAGTTCCGCTGCACCACTATGAGCCACCACAGTTTTGACCGGGCGTTGCGCCGGGGCCACCGGCTTATGGGCCTTGTCCACCAGCCAGTATTTGCCAAGTTGCACGTCCACCACGTCGCCTTCGTCCAGATAGACAATTTGATCGGTCACGCCGGCCAGCGCCATCGCGTCACTGGCCAAAAAGTGCTCGTTACCGTCTTTGCCGACACCCAGAATCAGCGGGGAACCTGCGCGTGCGCCGATCAGACGATGTGGCTCATCCTTGCAAAACACTGCAATGGCATAGGCACCATGCAACTGGCTTACTGCGGCCTTGACTGCTTCAAACAAATCACCGTCATAGAGGCTGTCAATCAGGTGAGCAATCACTTCGGTATCGGTCTGGCTGGCAAAGGCGTAACCGCGCGCTTTGAGCGAAGCGCGGAGTTCGTCGTGGTTTTCGATGATGCCGTTGTGAACCAAGGCAATGCGTCCCGGACGCGCCTCAGCGTCGGCACCGGTTCCATGGCTGAAGTGCGGATGTGCGTTGTGTACGACTGGCGCACCGTGCGTAGCCCAACGGGTGTGGGCAATGCCTGTTGTGCCTTCGAGCTTGCTGGTTGCCACCTGTTCAATCAATTCGGCTACTCGCGAGGTACTGCGCGCTCTTTTCAGGCCGCCGGCATGAACTGCTACCCCACAGGAGTCATAACCCCGGTACTCGAGGCGCTGCAAGCCTTGAACCAGAATGGGAACGATGTTGCGGGTAGAAACAGAACCGACAATGCCACACATAAACGACTCCAGTGAATGAATGGTGTAATCGTAGTCGCGCGATTAAGAAATTAATCGTCTAATTTTTCTCAATAACGACCATAAATTTCACAAATTCATATCAAAGTCACTTTATTCCATAAATAATATGAAAATGGAACAAATGGTTGCGGATGAAATTGATTTGCTACTGTTGGATCAGCTTCAGCAGGATGCGTCCCTGAGCAATCAGGAGTTGGCACTGCGGGTTAACACCTCGCCACCTACGTGCCTGCGTCGGGTTAAACGCCTACGCGACGCAGGACTGATTGAACGTCAAATAGCCATCCTGTCAACGGACAAGCTCGCGCCCCTGCTGGGGCATGGCCTAAATGTCATTGTGGAGATCACGCTGGACCGTCAGGGCGCTGAAGCTCAGGAAGCCTTTGAGCAACGCGTAGCACTGGACGACGCCGTGCAGCAGTGCTATCGGGTGTCGCCCGGCCCAGATTTTGTGCTGGTGGTCCACTCTCTGAACATGCCAGACTATCTGGCGCTCGCACAGCGACTTTTCAACTCAGATGCCAACGTACGCAACGTTAAAGCTTTCTTCAGCGTCAAACGCAGCAAGTTTGGGGCGCGTGTGCCCATGCCACCTCGGTCAACTCGCTAACAAAATTGGTACAGATCAGCTATGTTGTGCGGTCGTTCAAAACTAGCGGCAAGGTAAAGCCAATATCGCAACCGGCATCCACGTCGCCTTCGGCCCAGACAATGCCACCGTGAAGTTCAACGATCTTTCGCGTGAGCGCCAGTCCCAGACCCGTGCCCTCAAATTCGGTTGCACTGTGAAGGCGCTGGAAAACCTTGAAGAGTTTTTCCTTGAAACGCGGATTGAATCCAACGCCGTTATCTTTGATATGAAATGCGCAAAAACCATTATCTGCAGCGGCCCAGCTGATTTCCACACGTGCAATTTCTCTGGACCGCGTGTACTTCAGCGCATTGGAGAGCAGCTTGCCCCATACTTGGCGAATCAGGGCGGGATCGCCGCTGGCGAGAGGAAAATCTGGCGCCACATGCCACTCAATTTGGCGGCCCGCCACATCTGCCACCAGCGTATTTGTAAGCTCCTTTAGCAGCAGTCCTGTGTCTATGGCAACTGGCTTCACACCAGCCTGACCCAAGCGGGAGAGTTCCATCAAGCCATCGATTAGCAACCCCATGTGTTTGGCCGCAACACCAACGGTATCCAGACTGGATGTGACTCCTTTGTCTGCGTGCCCACCCAGATCTTCCTTGATGATCTGGACATAAGCCGTAACGTGGCGCAATGACGCGCGGAGATCGTGCGAAACGGAGTAGGTGAACTCCTCCAGCTCCGCTCTGGCCTGGTTGAGCTCTCGTTTCAAACGAGCGACCTCATCTTGCAATGCTTCCAGATCACTTGGCATCACATCACCCTTTCATACGACATGAATCACGTCAGGACTTGGCTATGAGTTTGGCTGGTCTGGGCCATCCTTCAATGCTCAGCTGCTTGGCACGGGAGATGCTCAAAGCGCCGGCGGGCGTGCTTTTAGTGATGGTGGAGCCACCGCCCACCGTGCCACCAGCGCCAATGGTGACAGGCGCCACCAGGACACAGTTGCTGCCTACATGCACATCGGCTTCAATCACCGTGCGGTGCTTGTTGGCACCATCGTAGTTGGCGGTGATGCTGCCTGCGCCATAGTTGACGCGCTCACCCACTGTTGCGTCGCCCAGGTAAGCGAGGTGGTTTGCCTTGGCGCCTTTGGCCAGTGTCGAATTCTTGACTTCGACGAAATTACCGATGTGCACCTCTGCACCCAAAATTGCGCCGGGACGCAGGCGGGCAAACGGACCAATTAACGCACCCTCTCCCACTGTCACACCCAGTTTTTCACCATCAATATGGGTAAACGGGTGAATGACGGCTCCCGCCTTGACAGTGGCATTGGCTATCACGCAGTTGGCGCCGACGCGCACGTCTTCACCCAGAGATACCGTCCCTTCAAACACGCAATTCACATCAATCGACACATCTGCACCGCAGGTCAACGAGCCCCGCACATCAAATCGGGACGGGTCAGCGAGGCGCACACCTTGCTCCATAAAACGGTCTGCCAGGCGCCGCTGAAACGCCCGCTCCAATTCCGCCAGTTGCATCGGGCTGTTCACGCCATCCACCTGCACCTTGTCACTTGTCAGGGTGGCAATCACCCCTACGCCATCGGCGACCGCGAATTTCACAATATCGGTCAGGTAATACTCACCCTGCACGTTGTCATTGCGCAGGCGGCCAAGCCAGTCTTTTAGCTTGGCGGTAGGCACCGCCATGACACCTGTATAGATTTCACAGATCTCCCTCTGCGCCGCCGATGCATCTTTGTGTTCGACGATAGCCTTTACCGAGGCGCCATCACGGACGATGCGCCCGTAACCGGTCGGATCAGGCATGTTGACTGTCAACAAGGCCAGTTTTTCGCCGGCACAACTGGCAACCAGACTACGCAACGTATCAGCTTCGATAAGAGGTACATCGCCATTGAGAATCAGCGTCACACCGTCATCAGGCAACACGGGTACCGCTTGTTGCACCGCATGCCCAGTACCCAGCTGGGGTTCTTGACGCACGAATTTCAGGCCCGAATTGATGCCTCTTTCAGCACTAAATTGGGCGGCAGACATTGTGGGATATGCGCAAGCCGCTTCAACTTCTATAGCACCGTGCCCTGTAATCATCACCACGCTGCGCGCACCCATGCTGGCCACAGTATCCAGAACATGCTGCACAAGAGCGCGCCCGGCCAAGCGGTGCAATACTTTAGGTAATTTACTTTTCATGCGGGTACCTTTGCCCGCCGCCATGATGACCACATTCAATGCTGCCATGACTGCTTCCCTCAAATCTGTTGTTCGATGGGTCGGGATTATCGGCCTGATGACGTCCGTTGTTATGCTGGGCGCCTGCAGCGCGGTCAAAATTGGCTACAACAATGTGCCAGATTTGGCATATTGGTGGTTGGATGGCTACGCCGACTTCAATGAAACCCAATCCTCCCGGGTAAGGGATGAGTTACTCCGCCTGCATCAATGGCATCGTGCAACGGAGTTACCCAAGGCAGCCGAACTGCTGCAAAAAACACGAGAGCTAGTGCCCAAAGAGGTGTCACCGGAACAAGTTTGCAGCCTTTTTGCGGACTTGCGCAGTAGGCTGGAAGCCGTTCATGCGCGGGCGGAGCCAGGAATCGTTGCTGTTGCCATGAGCCTCACGCCTGCCCAGCTATCTCATATGGAGGCCAAATTCGGAAAGGCCAACTCAGCGTGGCGCAGCGACTGGCTGGAAGGCACGCCTGAGGAGAAACTGGCCAAGCGGATGAAGTCTGCCGTTGAGCGTGCCGAGCAGGTCTACGGCACTCTGGAAGAGACGCAGTTGGCAATCGTGCGGGCATCGATTGCGAGATCCGGGTTCGATCCACAGTTAAGCTACGCCGAGCGGCTTCGCAGGCAGCAGGATTTGCTACAAACGCTGCGCCAGATCACAACAAGCCGGGAGTCTTCAACCCTTGCCACAACGGCGCTACGGGGTTATCTGGATCGCTCCCTCAACTCTCCAAATACCGCTTACCGTGCCTATAGCGGCAAAGCCCTGCTAGACAGCTGTCGCGCTACTGCCCTGCTTCACAACAGTACTTCAGTTGCCCAGCGTGAACGTGCGGCGCAGCGGCTGGCTGCCTACGAAAGGGATTTCCGGGAACTCGCAGCGCAACCATAAGCCGGATATCCTGCATTCTTATTGTTTACAAATGGCAAGTCGGAGCGCTGGTATTCTGCTGGGCGCTATGAATATTATTCTGGTTGATGAACACACCCTGTTCCGGGAAGCCATGCCATGGCTATTGCGGCCACTCGCAGAGGAGATGACGCTGACCAGTTTTGATACCTGTGAACAAGCTCTGGGACTGCCCGCAAACACCCCGGCCCCCGACCTTATTCTGAAAGACTGGCACCGGGGAGCCAGCAGCTTCGCCACCTTGAAGTCCGTATGTCAGCGCTTTCCAAAAAGTCCAGTGGTCGTGGTTTCTGGTGAAAGTGGCCCTGCGCTGATCAGAAAAATCATCGCTCACGGCGCTGCCGGGTTTATCCCCAAACAATCAACGCACCAACAGTTGATCGACGCTTTGCGTCAAATTTTGAATGGGCAATCTTTCGTGCCCGACTCCGCACAAGATAGTTACGTACCTACCCATCACGATTCCCGCAACCATCGGTCCCGACTGCTGGAAATGGCCAGCGTCTGGCCCGCCCTGACTGAGCGTCAGCTCGAGGTGTTTCACAGCGCTTTACGTGGCTTGTCCAACAAAGAAATCGCCCGTGAACTGACTATCACGGACGGAACCGTCAAGCAGCACCTTAGCGCGATCTACCAGACAATGGGCGTCACCAGCCGAGTCGAAGCGGTGTCTGTTGCGGCGCGCCGAGGCATCCGGGCCGACTAGCTCTGCCAGTTAGCTGATACGGTCAGCTTTGCAATGCTGCCCACATTTCCTTATCGCGCTCGGCGGTCCAGATGCGCGGATTCTTAATCCCTTTGGCTTCATCGAATGCCCGGCTGACGTCAAATGGTAGGCAGTGTTCGTAGATGAAGACATCCCCGAAGATAGGGTCCATGCTCTTGCGGGTATGCGCCATGGCCGCCTTGAGGTCCATGTCTGCGGTAGCCGCTTCTTTGCCACACCGGTACAAGGTCTCCACCCACTGCTTGGTGTAGTCCAGCGCCTTGTTGACGTCGGAATTGCCTTTCATTGCCTCGCCACGCCCAGGTACGATGTACTCGGCGTTGAGTGCCCGTAGTGCCTCCAGCGTGGCCGGCCACTCCTGCAGCTGCGCGTCACCCGTGTAGACGCCAGCCCTGTATTCGACCAGATCACCACTGAACAGCACCTTCTCGGATGCCACCCAGGCAATCGTATCGCCGCGCGTATGACCCGGCCCGGGGTGCCAGACTTCGACCGTCACGCCACCCAGATCCAGCGTGAGCTTGCCGGGGACCTCTGCGTTGACCGGATTGCCGCCACCAATCACCAGTGTGGGCCATGTCAAACCCGGCACACTTTCAGCGTTGCGAAACAACCTCGGGAAACGCTCCATCTCGCTTTGCATATCCTGAGCACCCCGCTCCCTGATCAGCTCCAGCGTGCCCTGGCTTGCTATTACTTCCGTAGCACCTTCCGCAATGTACGCGCTGGCTCCCAGCACACGGACAGCATGATAATGGGTCAGCAACACATACTTGATGGGTTTGTTGCTGACGGCGCGAATTTTGGCAATCAGGTCTTGTGCCATGGCTGGCGTGGCCGTGGCGTCACTCACCATGATGAATTTTTCCCCAATGATCACGCCTGAGTTAGGGTCACCCTCGGCCGTGTAGGCCCAGCAGTGAGGGCTGAGCTGCTCAAATGTGATTTTCTTGTCAGCCAGATCGGCCTGACTGGCAAAAGCCTTGGTAGCGGTTTGTGTGGGCGCGGACATCCATAACTCCTGTGAAGACTTGAATTTTAACTATACGTAATCAGTTACGCATTGTTAAACCGGCATTGCTTAACCCGCTGACTAAACAACACTGAGTCATTTGTCGGAACCGCGTAACGCCCGGGCAAACATGTGTGGCCTTAAGAAAAGCCCCTCTCCAGCGTGTATATAACTTCTTCCGCAAACGCGGCATAACTCATCGGGCCATCGGGGCGCAGCCAGGTGAATGTCCAGTTAATCATGCCAAACAGCATCATGGTCGCTGCAGTCTGGTTGGCAGGGTTCAGGCGCGCTGGATACGCACGACACAAGAAGCGGGTAACGGCAGAAACCAGATCGCGCTGACGATTCAAAATCAGCTCACGTTGTTCGCTACCCAGAAACTGGGTGTCGTGCAGCAACGCCACGTGCCGTGTGGCGGAAGTTTCATACTCTTGCAGGAAGCTGCGGATCAATTCGTGAAGGGCAGCACGATCATCCAGATTACCTCGGTGCGCAGTAGCCTCAGCTTGACCGATGAGGCTTAGCAGCCGCTGAGTGTAGCGGTCAAGCAGGTCAAACAAGATGGCTTCCTTTGCTTCGTAGTAATGGTACAGCCGCGCCTTGGAAGTGCCGTTGGCCGCCGCAATGTCGTTCATGGTGGCCGCAGGGTAGCTTTTGTCCGCAAAACACTGCGCCGCGCGGTCTAGGATCTCGTCGCGCTTGAGTTCATGGGTAGCGGATTTGGGGCGGGCCATAGGGGGTATTGTGCCGCCACGGCTGACAAGGCTCCTATACTTCGCCATGGCCGCCAACCGAGAATTTGCCGACTACTGCTGCGAACTACTAAGCAGCGCTGGCCCGTGTGTGCCCAAACGCATGTTCGGCGGCTGGGGCATCAGCACTGGCGGGTTGACGATTGGCATCATTGCCGATCTGGGTTCGGGAGACAAACTGTGGCTGAAGGCGGATGACGCCACCCGTGGCGTGATGGAAGCTGCTGGGTGCGAGCGCTTTACTTATACCTCTACCAAAAACGGAGAGGCTGTTACGCGTGGCATGAACTACTACAGCGCCCCGGAGGATGCCATGGAGGCGCCACATGCCATGGCGCCCTGGGCCAGAATCGCGTTGGATTGCGCCTTGAAAGCCAAAGCCTCCCCTGCTAAAACTACACGCATAAAGTCCAAGCCAACAGGAAAAACAAAAATGCCCAAAGCTTCGGGCGCCAAATAAAACCCTCCAGCAATCGACCGATCTACGGCACAAGCGCCAAACGCAAAACAGCAACGGCGTCAAATTTGAGAATTGAGGGGCTCTAGCTAGGTGGTCAAGGGGTCATGGTCCACTCATGGGTACATTTTTTGCAGCGGACAAGAACATGACTATTGCGTTGGTCTTCTTGCACCAGCGTCAAACTGCCATACGTACCGCAATGCGGGCAGTTGGCCTGGTTCGCCAAATCCTCTGCGTGCATGAGCAAGAACAGGTAGCGACGCAGGGCCCAGAGTCCTACTGATCCGCTGATGATGCAAAAAACCACATCCATCAATTTTTCACCTACGGAAGAATCGCGAAAAGCCTCCATGCTGGCCATAAGTGCTATCACACACAAAAAGGCCAACAGCATGTGGGCATGGCTGGACAGGAGTTCGCGTTCGTACCATTTGCGAAACCCGACAAGTCGGATGCCTTCTGCCAAACGAACATTGAGCCGGTTCATGGACCCTATGCTGACAGATTTCCTGATTTGATGTGTACGGCCGGTTAGGGCTTGAATTTCAGGGCCAGCACTTTAGCGGCAACACACTGTCCTTGTGGCTTGCCACCCTCGATAGCAAACCGGTAGTGAATACCGGCATACAAGCGGGAAATCGCTGCTTCATCGGCTGCAGTTTTGAAGTTTTTGAAAGTGCGCGGACCCCAGCCTCGATCATTGTGGGCATTGTCGGTGAAGGCTGTATCGGCGCCAAATGTTCTGTCCAGCACCATGGACGCGGCGGCGGATTGCACCGAGTGCCCCGATGGGTAATCGGGAAACGGCGGTGTGGGAATCAAGGACGGAACCCAATTGCTGTCAATAACGACCTGTCCGTAAGTTACAGGGCGCACGACATTGAGCTTGTACTTGGTGTACCAAGCTGCCACAAACGCATCTGACATGGCGATATTCAGGCGAGCAAACGTTTCTGCCGCGGTGGCCAGATTAGCCTTTCGCGCCTTGAGGATGTCGTTCGCTATGTAAACCCAGTGTCCCGCCGGTGTGGGTGTTTTCCCCGCATCATCTGCCCAGTAAAGCGCAAACTGGCGTTGTTCCTGAGTGGCGGCGGTGCTGATCTTGTATACCTCCAGCCCGTCCTTGTAAAAGGCTGAATTGGTTTCTTCCGAGTATTCAGGCGGCGGCGGCGCAGGGCAATCCGCTGCGGTCTTCATGACGAATGGGCGATTCTCTCCCCAATAGGGCAACAGCGGCGGGGCAAACGCTGGTGGTGTAGCCGACCATTTTCCTGTGCCACTGGGCGGCACATAGTTGGCTCGGCTGCGACGGATTGGACCCCAAGCCTCGTGGCCACCATCGGTGCGTGCCCAAGTCATGATGGCCATCCCCATCAACTTGCCAAAGGTCTCCGATCGGTTAGTAATCTCGGGAGTGACAACGTTAGGGTCAAAGTCTTGCGTGTATTTAAGAGGCAGGCTGCGCTCAAGTAAATCGATGCGCGCCTTATTCTCGGCTGTTGCGTTGCTGAACATCATGCGCGTCATGGTGGCCAACGACGCATTGGCTACAGTCGGCCAGTGAAGCGGCTCATCGGGTTGCGCCCAGGGCAGCGAACTGAGTTCGTTCAACTGTCCTGCCAGGCTCTGGTAGCCGGGCATGCCCGGCACAACAGCTTCGTACAAAGTCAGGCCCATGTAGCCCAGCGCCCGAGAAGCTACTGGCGGGCTAAAACCAGGGGTCTGCTGGATCAGCTGCAGCGCCAGAAAATACCAGTCGTACACCACACCGGAACTGTAAGCTGATGCGGGTTTCGCAACCACCGGTGTTTGAGCCTGCACCGATGGTAAGTACACAGATGTTGCGAGTGCCAGAAACACACAGGGGACCTGAAAACAACCACGCAGCGCCCGTCGCATCCAGACCTGAGCTGACTGATTGGACAAATGCCAGGCCGATTTCTTCATGGTGCCCTCCATGCAATAACGCCACTTTCCTTGTCAAAAGTGTAGAACTTGTCAGCTTGAACGGCTTGCCATGGGCCCCAGCCAGCACCCGGCCATTGGATGCGCACCTTGGCTTCCTTGACGTCACCCAACCCAAAATGCATCCAGCCGAGATGGCCGCTGGCGTGTCCACCACCAATGGTGAGTTCTTGCCGGGTGATTTTTCCGCCCATATCAACCTCGACCCAAGCGCCCACAGCGTCTCGATTCCCGGAGTTTTGCTTCAAACGCAGCTGCAGCCAATGCCCCATAGCTTGCGGCTTGTCCGGCGTTCCGGCACCTAAATTGCGCCACAGTTGGGCTCTGTCCCAACGGTTGACAACCAGCATGTCCAGCAGGCCATCACCGTTTAGGTCTGCAAGCATGCCGCCTCGCCCTCGCCGAAAGCTGGCCACACCGGCCTGCTGTCCCACTTCAGCGAAACGTCCATCAGCTTGCTGCAGCAACAGATTGTTGGGGTCCAGAGTAGCAAAGTCAGGCATGGTGGAGACGTTGCCTTTGACAACAAACAGGTCCGTCATACCATCGTTGTTCAGATCAGAAAACTGGGCATGCCAGGCCGTGGAAGGATGGATGTCTCCACCCACGTAAGGCCTGTGCGCAGTGATGCCTCGCTTGTAGGCCTGATCGATGAAAGTTGGCTTGGATGCTCCACCTTCAAGCTTCTGAAACTTATTGTCTGCCATGCTTGTGAGAAACACTTCAGGATACCCGTCGCCATCCACATCATGGCTGGCGATACCCATACCCCAGATTTGCAGGCGTTTCCAGCCGTCGGTCTCGTTATATTGGGCTGCCGGTTGCCCGGGAGAAACTCTCCAGAGCTGCTCTTGGCCGTCTTTGTAATACTCCCGATCATTGCTGACACGCAAGGACTGCTCCCCGCTGCGGTTCCAATCCGTGAATAGCATGGACAAGGCGCAGTAGCCCGGTTTGAGAAACTCAGGCGCTGCAAATTTCTTGCCACTTACGTCAGGTCGCAGCAGGATGCTTGGCGTACAGGTTCCCCATGGGAAATCAGGCTTGCTGCGATCGTAGTAGGTACCAAACGCCAAGGTGGGCCAGTTTTGACCCTTTTCCCAGGTGGCGGAAAACGCGGTATGCCAGTCGTTGTTGTTAGGAATGTTCCACTTGGCATTGGCGCGCTCGAACTTGCAAGCCCCTAAGCCTCGGAACACTTCCACTTCTCCAACACGCAAGACCACCAGATCAGCATTGCCGTCGCCATCAATGTCCAGCGGGTAAGCGCCAGTGGCATTGGTCAGTTCCAAGCCGGAGCGCTCTTCCAATAGTTTGATGGGACCACCGCGGGCGCTGCGATTGCGATAGAACTTGGCCTTGTTAACACCTCCGGTTACATAGATCTCCGCCAAACCATCGTTGTCACAATCGAACGTAGCAACCCCGCCACCCACCATGTATTCGTCCTGTCCTTCAAAGCGGCTTTGAAATCCTGCGATGTCGGTCTCTTCCACAAAACGCGGTATCGCTGGAATCGGGGCAATTGGAGGATCCGCCGCCTCTGCGGAATGCAAAGCCAGCATGCTGGCCAGAAATAGTGAAGTGTTCTTGAGCATGGCGAATCTCAGATGTTGACCCAACCACCGGATTTCTCGGACTCGAAGAGTGCGTCAATGACACGCATGTTGGCAATCGCATCTTCCACACCGTAGGGCAGTGCGATTTCACCTCGAATCGCACGTGAAAATGCATCTCCCTGCAACGTATACATGTTGCACGCAGGCAGAGTTTGAGCTGCAATAGACGCACCATCCAGCGATGAGCCGTCGTCCGAAAAGACTTTGGTCTCGCCACCCAACGGTGCATTGAAAGGGATCTGGATTTCAATTCTTCTCTTTGTCCCGCAAACCTGCACCCGCTGATAAACAACGGATTGGGTAGAGACCGTGAAGTTCAAATGCCGTCCACTCCCAAAATCGAGCATGGCGCTGACGGTACGGTCCGTCTTGAAATCCGGGTCGCGATCTACGAGTGACATCACCCGCACGGGTTCGCAGCCAAACAGAAAGCGGCCCGTGACAATGGGGTAGCAGCCGATGTCGTACAGGGCACCGCCACCGATGTCCACGTTGTTTCGGATGTTATTGACGTCCCGGTTGAAGTACGCAAAGTACGCCTGAATCACACGCAGGTCGCCCAACTCCCCATTGCGCACCCGCTCACGAACCTGCAACCACTGCGGGTGAAAGCGCACCATGAAAGCTTCCATGATGTGTACTTTGTCGGAGACTTCGCGCAACTGCGCCGCCTGGGTTGCCGTAAGAGCAATCGGCTTTTCGCACAACACGTGCTTACCTGCGCGCGCAGCCAGCAGCGTTAGCGGCACGTGCTGGTCGTTGGGCAACGGGTTGTATATCGCTTCAATTTCAGGATCAGCAATCAGCTCCTCGTAGCTGCCATAGGCCTTTTCAATGCCAAGCTTGTCGGCCATTGCGCGTCCTTTTTCGAGAGAACGTGACGCAATGGCGCGAATATCACAGCAGTCACCCTTTTGCATCGCAGGAATGACCTTTTCCCAACCAATCTTGGCGGTGCTTAGCACCCCCCAAACTACTTTTTTCATGGTCATTCCTTTGAAGGCATTCTTGGTCAGATGAATGAGTTGAGCAAGTTTTCCAGATTCTCTTGACGGCCAGATACAGGTCGTGTGTCCGTGTTGTTCTGCAACACACGAGCAGCCACAGCTTCCAGACTCATCTTTCCGCCCAACAAGTCATTGCCGAAACTTGATTGCCAACCCGCGTAGCGTTCCTGGGTGCTTTTTGCAAAACGACCGTCCAGAATCATTTTTTCTGCGATCAACAGGGCGCGTGCGGACACATCCATGCCACCGATGTGACCATAGAACATATCTTCAGGGTCGATCGACTGGCGACGAACCTTGCTATCAAAGTTCAGACCACCGGTCGTGAATCCGCCTGCTTGCAGGATCAGATACATACACAGTGCCGTCTCAGGAATATTGTTGGGGAACTGATCGGTGTCCCATTGGCACTGCATATCGCCCCGGTTCATGTCGATTGAGCCGAAGATTCCCAGATCTATAGCGGTTGCGATTTCATGCTCGAAGCTGTGGCCAGCCAGCGTGGCATGGTTGCCTTCAATATTGACCTTGATTTCCTTCTCCAGACCATGCTTGAGCAGGAAGCCGTAAACCGTAGCGACATCAAAATCATACTGATGTTTGGTCGGCTCACGTGGCTTGGGTTCCAGCAAGATGGCTCCCTTGAATCCGATCTTGTGTTTGTAATCCACCACCATGTTCAGAAAACGCCCCAACTGATCTAGCTCCTGTCCCATGTTGGTGTTCAGCAAAGTCTCGTAGCCTTCACGGCCACCCCACAACACATAATTTTCACCGCCCAGTTTCAGAGTGGCGTCCATCGCCTCTTTGACCTGCAACGCACCCAATGCAAAAATTTCAGGATCAGGATTGGTTGCCGCGCCTGACATAAAGCGCCGGTGACTGAACAGATTTGCCGTACCCCATAGAAGTTTCATGCCGGTGGCTTGTTGCTTGGCCGCCAGCACGTCGACCATGGCGTGCAGGTTGGATACGCTTTCACGCGGCGTAGCGCCTTCCGGTGCCACATCGCGGTCATGAAAGCAGTAGTACGGGGCGCCCAGCTTCTGAAAGAATTCGAACGCGGCATCGGCTTTCGCGCGTGCTGCAGCCATCGGGTCGGCCATGTGTTGCCAAGGTCGTTCAAAAGTGCCGTCGTAACCAAATGGATCGAAGCCGTTCCAGCTAAAGCTGTGCCAGTAGCAGACGGCGAAGCGCAGGTGGTCCTCCATGCGTTTTCCCATAACGACACGGTTGCGGTCGTACCACTTGAAAGCGAGTGGATTTTTGGATTCGGCGCCTTCATAACGAATGGGCGCGATAGCGTTGAAGTAAGTGCTCATGTTTTTCCTTGAAATGGAGAGGATTAGTGAATGGCGCGTACAGCGGGGTACAGCGCCCGGAAACGTTCGTATCGCGGTCCAAGCAGCGACTTTTCTTGTGCGTCAGGGCTATAAATCCTGGTCACCTCTGGCGCAATACATACCGACTCAATTGAGGCACCGGTTGCCAGCCAGGCCAACCGGGCTGCGCCTAAAGCACCGCCCGCAGCAGAACCTTCATGGGTAACGATCTCGACGTCCAGAATGGTAGCTAGCTGCTGCGCCCAAAGCTCGCTGCGTGCGCCACCACCAACCAGGGAGAGGCGCTGAACAGAGCTGCCAGCCGCTTTCAATGCGCGCAAGCCGTCGGCCAGGCCAAAACTGACACCTTCCACAACCGCATAAGCCAGGGTCGCCGCATCGGTATCGTGGCTGAGTTCGTGAAAACTGCCCCGAATATTGGCATCGTTGTGTGGTGTGCGTTCGCCACTGAGATAGGGCAAAAACAACGGGGAACTGGCACGCTGCTTGAAAGTCAAATTCTTGGCTTTTGCCTCCAGCGCAGCTTCAGATTCGGCTCCCAGCAAATGGGTAACCCACTGTAGCGAACTTGCAGCAGACAGCATAACGCTCATCTGGTGCCAGCGATTCGATACGGCATGGCAAAACGCATGCGCAGCACTGGCGGCATTCGGTTGGTAGCTGGGCGTAACGACAAAGAGCACGCCGCTTGTACCCAAGGACAGGAACCCCTCGCCTGCGTTTACCGCACCCATGCCTATGGCGCTGGCAGCGTTATCGCCAGCACCTCCTGCCACAACGATACCCGCGGAAAGGCCCAATTTTTGCGCCGCCTGAACCGACAAAACGCCGCTGACTTCATCGCCTTCGACCAACCGCGGCATCTGACTGACATCAAGTCCCGTGAGACTCAGCAAAGCTGTTGACCATTCGCGCTTCTCTACGTCCAGCCACATCGTGCCACTGGCATCAGACATGTCCGAGACGTGTTCACCTGTGAGGAGCAGACGGACATAGTCCTTGGGAAGCAGAACCTTGGCAATTTTTTCAAAGACTGCGGGTTCGTGCGCTGCCACCCATCTCAATTTGGGCGCCGTGAAGCCAGGCATGGCCAAGCTACCCGCGATTTGGGGCAGGTCGGGCAACTCGATCATCATCTTCTCGCACTCAGACGAGGACCTGGTGTCGTTCCATAAAATGGCTGGACGCAATATCGCATTGCTTTTGTCCAGCAAGACGGCACCATGCATCTGGCCCGAAAGGCCGATGGCTTTAACTGCAGCATACTCACGTGGGTGCTTTTTCTGAAGCTCCGCCAAGGCGCTTTGCGTAGCCTGCCACCAGTGTGCAGGCTCCTGCTCACTGTGGCCGGGGAAAGGCCGGGATACTTGCAGCGCCGACCCGGCAACTCCAACCACGCGATGCCCATCGTCAAGCAGAAGTGCCTTGACCTCTGACGTACCCAAATCAATGCCAAGAAACATCACTCGCTCCGTTTAACTGTTCATCAGCCACCTTGCTCTGCGTGGCCCTTTCTTGTTTACTCAGACCGGACACGGGCTTCAAAGTATTTGCACCAGCAAATACCGGAGCACCAACGGGTATGGGTCTTAAAAACCGATGCAACACCAATGCGGCAGCACCTACCGCTGCAGCCAGCAAACCATATCGGGCGGCACGAACTACTGGAACGGGCACGCCCGCGCGTTGGGCATAGCCAGAAAGCGTCTGTATGGCATTACCGATCAGATCAGGATTGTTGATGCAGGACTTGCCACCCAGTACGATGGTTCGCGGGTTAAACATAACGTCCAGGTTCTGTATGAGGACACCCAGGAACTGGCCCGCCCGATCAACGCGGGCTTGACTATTCAAAGCTCGTGAGCCAATGAACGTTTCGGCGCAACCCCGGCGTCCGCACGAGCACAATGGTCCCTCAATTTGCATGATGGTATGGCCGATTTCACCTGCCATGCCGATGGCACCTGTAAACAGTCGGTCATTCAGCACAATGCCTGCGCCCACGCCGACGTCGCAGTTGATGAATATCAAGGGATCCTCGCCCTCGTTGGTGGTGAATTCATACTCACTCAAGGCAGCTGCATCAGCGTCGTTTTGCAGATGGATACTGGTTGATGGCACGCCCGCATCGGCAAAGGCTGTTGAAATCATCTCCAAGAACTTCACGCCGCGCCATCCCAGGTTAGGCGCAAAGCGAACAATGCCCGAGTCATCATTGATGGCGCCAGGTAAACAGACGCCCACACCGGACAACACGAGCTTGTCGTCCTGTAATTCCCGACATAGCCCACTCACCATACGCGTTGTCTGCTTGCACACACGATCCGGCTGGGTACTCTCCAGCGGGACTTCCGCTCGGGAAATGACGACACCGGTCAATGACACACAAACGATGCGCAGAAATTCGACGGCGATCTCTACGCCGATCAGTACCCGTATGTCGGTATTCAGACGCAATGGGGTTGAAGGGCGGCCCATTCCATCCGCGGCCACTGGCGCACTGGCCTCATTGAGCCAGTTCTCATCGAGTAATTCACGCACCAGTGCGCTGACCGTGGATTTAGTTAAACCACTTTGCTGAGAGAGTCGAGCACGGGACAACCCAGGCTGCGCACGCAACAACCGCAGCAATACGCTACGGTTGATGCGTTTGAGCAGTTGTTGATCACCCGTGGTTCTCATGCCACTTAACGGGCTGGCCGTTCGGTCTGCGTTTTGCCAGTAGGCTGTTTGCCCAAAATGATCATGCCTAACACTTCGTCTTCCGTCACGTCTTGCGTCCTATATGTGCCCACCAGTTTGCCGTTTTTCATCACGGACAAGCGGTCACTGAGTGCGAATACGTCGTGCATGTCATGGCTGATCAGGAAAATGCCCACACCTTCAGCCTTGAGCTGCTGGATCAAGTTGCCAACCATGGCCGTTTCCTCAGGCCCCAAAGCTGCAGTGGGCTCATCCATGATGAGAATCTGCGCATTGAAATAGATGGCCCGCGAAATGGCCACCACCTGCCGTTGACCACCTGACAGGCGGCGCACGGGAATGCGCACATTGGTGAAGTTCTTGTTCAGCCGGTGGAACACCTTGCGTGCCTCGGCGTCCATGCGGTGATCATCCAGCGTGCGCCATTTGGTCAGGAGCTCACGGCCCAGAAACAGATTGGCTACCGAGTCGAGGTTGTCAGCCAGTGCCAGGGTTTGGTAGATGGATTCAATGCCCAGGTTTTGTGCATCTGCTGGCGTGCGTACATGCACTTTTTCACCGGAGATCACCACATCACCACTGTCAATGGGATAGGCACCGGCCAGCATTTTCATCAGCGTGGATTTGCCTGCACCGTTGTGACCCAGTACAGCCACCACTTCGCCTGGGTACAGATTCAAGCTGACGTCGTCAACGGCGTGCACGCCACCAAAGGCCTTCTTGATGTTGCGTAGCTCGACCAGGCATTTGGATGGATCCACGGCTCGTTTGGCGGAGGCCACTGCTGCAGTATTGGATGAGGTATTCACAGCACGTCTCCTGTCCATTTGCGATAGGCCACGTCAAAAACGACAGCAGCAATCAAGACCTGCCCGATGATGATGTAGCGCGTACCAATCGAGATATCCAGCAGCAGCATGCCGCTATCAATGGATTGCATGATCAATGCGCCCAAAACAGAGCCGATGATGGTGCCACTACCCCCCGCAAGAGCGGTGCCCCCGATGACAGTCGCTGCAATGACGAGCAGTTCCAGGTTGTTGCCAAGCGAATTGGTGCCTGCGTTGAGTCGGGAGATAGCGACGATAGCCGCGATGGTCGTCAGCACAGCAAGTAGCAGGAACAAGAGGATGGTGACCTTGCGCACGGGAATACCGACCAGAGCCGCAGCGTCCGGATTGCCTCCCATCGCAAAAATGTATCGACCAAAGCGGGTTTTATGAACCAGAAATGAAATGACCAGAGCTACAGCACCCCAAATCAAAACGGGAATGGGTATACCTTGAGGTTCCGGCTTATTGGGAATTTGATAAGCGTTCATGACCGCCACAAATGCGAGAACAATAGCAATTGGAATCAAGACAATGACGGTGTCAACCAATGCCGAATTTGTTGGAACGCCATAAGCCTTTTTTGCGCGCCGTTTGGCCACCATCGAGACTATCAATCCAACACACAAGACGGCACCAATGATCCAACTTGCCTGGGTACCGATGCCGCCATTAAAGCCACCGCCAAGTTTGAGGAAGAAAGGGTCTGACAGGGGTTGGGTTTTGCCGTCCGCTACCAGATAGGCCGCACCACGGAATGACATCAGACCGCCGAGTGTGACCACAAAGGCCGGCACTCCGACAAATGCCACGAGCGCGCCCTGATACACGGCAGCAGCAATCGCCGCTGCAAGGCCGGCAAGACTGGCTGCTTGCCAGGACCAGTTCTCGGTGTACATCAAATAGGCAATCAAAACACCTACGAAGCCCAAAACTGACCCTACAGAAAGATCAATGTGCCGCGTCACGATGATCAGCACCATGATCGTCGCGAGAATGCCCACAACAGCCGTCTGCTGAGCTATGTTGTACAGGTTTTCCGCCGACAGAAAAATGCCGTCAGAAAGAATATTGAAAACCAGTGCGATGACCACCAGTACGCCGGACATCAGCACCATACGCCAGTCCACCTGCGCGCGCTTAATCGATTGCATCATCGTATCCATCGATTTCTCCTAAAGCCACAAACGACACCGCGGGCCCGAAGCCCGCGGCGTATTACTCAAAAACCGTCAGGTCGGTCGCTTATTTGCAGGCGGCGACTTTAGCTGCATCGACGCCTTTGCACAGAGCGTCTTTCTTGATGTAGCCAGCTTTCAAAACCACATCCAGATTGTCTTTCGTCACAGGAATTGGCTTCAGGAAGATGGACTTCAGGGTCATCTTCTTCGGACCGCCAGCCCAGTCTGCAGCGCCGGTCACTGCCTTGCCAGCGCCCAGTTCCACAGCGGCTTTGGCAGCAGCGGTACCGAGGTCAGCAGAGTTCT
>ENA-UOWO01001736-UOWO01001736.1-activated-sludge-metagenome-genome-assembly--contig:-NODE-1736-length-28428-cov-34.453036_pt1 | contig 28428 bp, 21 predicted proteins | sample MGYA00238148_ERZ761564 | MGnify/ENA primary metagenome ERZ761564 (study PRJEB28885, sample SAMN05720194) | activated sludge metagenome | isolation source: Anaerobic digester | place: USA...
CGAACTTGAAGCCGTTGGACAGGTCCACGAAGCACACTTCGCGGTAGTTGGGGTGAATGCCTTCTTTCATGGGAAACCTCTGAGCGCTGGTTGCCGGAAGCCACGCCACACCATGCAGCGCACTTTCCCGAAGCGGAAAACCGCGAATTATAGCGTGGAGGGGTTCACCCGCCGCGCCGCATCATGTCGAAGAAGTCCAGGTTGTTCTTGGTCTGCTTCATCTTGTCGAGCACGAACTCCATCGCCTCGATCTCGTCCATGTTGTAGAGCAGCTTGCGCAGGATCCAGGTCTTCTGCAGGATTTCCGGCTTCAGCAGCAGCTCTTCGCGGCGGGTGCCGGTCTTGTTGATCAGGATCGACGGGTACACCCGCTTCTCGGCCATGCGGCGGTCGAGGTGGATTTCGCAGTTGCCGGTGCCCTTGAACTCTTCGTAGATCACCTCGTCCATGCGTGACCCGGTGTCGATCAGCGCGGTGCCGATGATGGTCAACGAGCCGCCTTCCTCGACATTGCGCGCAGCGCCGAAGAACCGCTTCGGCCGCTGCAGCGCGTTGGCATCCACGCCACCGGTCAGCACCTTGCCGCTGCTGGGCAGCACGTTGTTGTAGGCACGCGCCAGGCGGGTGATCGAATCCAGCAGGATCACCACGTCCTTCTTCATCTCGACCAGGCGCTTGGCGCGCTCGATCACCATCTCGGCCACCTGCACATGGCGGGCGGCGGGTTCGTCGAAAGTGGACGAGATCACCTCGCCGCGCACGCCGCGCACCATCTCGGTCACTTCTTCCGGCCGCTCGTCGACCAGCAGCACGATCAGGTGGATCTCGGGGTGGTTGGCCACCAGCGCATGGGCGATGTGCTTCATCATCACCGTCTTGCCGGTCTTGGGCTGGGCCACCAGCAGCGCGCGCTGGCCCTTGCCGATCGGGGCGATCAGGTCGACGATGCGGCCGGTGACGTTCTCTTCGCCCTTGTAGTTGTCACGCTCCAGCTTGAACGGCTCTCTCGGGAAGAGCGGCGTCAAGTTCTCGAACATGATCTTGTGCTTGTTCTCCTCGGGCGTGACACCGTTCACCCGGTCGACCTTGACCAGCGCGAAGTAGCGTTCACCGTCCTTGGGCACCCGCACTTCACCTTCGATCAAATCGCCGGTGTGCAGGTTGAAGCGGCGGATCTGGCTCGGCGACAGGTAGATGTCGTCGGTGCTGGCCATGTAGCTGGCCTCGATGGAGCGCAGGAAGCCGAAGCCGTCGGGCAGCACTTCGAGCACGCCGTCGCCAAACACCTGCTCGCCGGCGCGGGCGCGCTTCTTCATGATGGCGAACATCAGCTCCTGCTTGCGCAGGCGCGAGACGTTGTCGATCTCCAGCGCCTCGCCCATCGTGATGAGTGCGGAGACGTGGAGCGCCTTCAGTTCGGAAAGATGCATGGATGGATCACCGGGAGGTGGTGGCAGCGCGCCGGGCCAGGGCTGTCTTGCCGGGTGATGCCGGTGCGCCCGCAGGGGCGGCACCGTCATCCAGGAGCCAATGGCCGTGCAGGTCGGGCGCAGAAACTGCCGCCAGCCACCGGCGCGTTTGGCGCCAGGGCGGTCGTGAGCACGGGGGTTTGGCCGATCCCTCGCGCCGGGGCCGGGTCTGGAACCCGCGGGCGAGGTGGCTGGCATTGCCGGGCGGCCGGTGCCTTGCGAGGCACCTCACCCGACGAATCAGGACAACATTATAGATGCGGCTCGATGAAGGCCGTCAGCTGGGCCTTGGAGAGCGCGCCCACCTTGGTGGCGGCGAGCTGGCCGTCCTTGAACAGCATCAGCGTCGGGATGCCGCGGATGCCGAACTTGGCCGGCACTTCGCGGTTTTCGTCGACATTCATCTTGGCGATCTGCAGGCGGCTGCCGAATTCCTTGGCGGTTTCGTCCAGGATGGGCGCAATCATCTTGCAGGGGCCGCACCATTCAGCCCAGTAGTCCACCAGCACCGGCGTGCCCGACTTCAGCACGTCGGCTTCGAAGGTGGCATCGGTGGTGTGCTTGATCAGGTCGCTGCTCATTGTTGTTCCTTGGGGGCCCGTTGGCCGGTGGCGGCGGCCCGGTGGGCCGGCCGGAATCTGGCGGGCGCCAGGCGCCACGTCGCTGGGTAAAGCGCAGACGCTTCAATTTTGGCACAAAGGCCCGGTTCGCGTGCTGCCACGGCCTGGCGGTGTGGCTGCGCGCCGGTGCCGAAGTGCGCAGGCAAAGCCGTGCTCTTTGTGCGTTCAGCAGCCGGCGAGTTCGGTCCAATCGAGCAAAACCACCGAGCTTTGCATGGCCGCCCCTTTGCCGCCCCGTTCCACCGCCCAAGCCGTGCGCCACCTCGGCCGCTTTCAACTGCTGCGGCTGCTGGGCAAGAGCGCGCGCACGATGTCGTGGCTGGTGATGGACCCGCGCGCCGGTCAGGAGATGGTGCTGATGCTGCCGCGCAGCCAGCCCGCCGATGCGGCCGCCATGCAGCGCTGGCTGGACAGCGCCCGACGTGCCGCACGCATCGACCACCCCAGCCTGGTGCCCGCCGTGGAGGTGGGTGAGCACGACCGCTGGCTCTACATGGCCTATGACCGCGGCACGGACGTGACGCTGGCCGAGCGCCTGGGCAGCAAGGGCGTGCCCGGCACCGAGGTGGTGCCGTGGATGTTGCAGGTGTTGCAGGGCCTGGCCTTTGCGCATGAGGCAGGCCTGGCCCACCATGATGTGCAGGCGGGCATGCTGGCGCTGTCAGAGGGCGGCAACTGCCGGTTGATGGGCCTGGGCGTGGTGCTGCCGCCCGAGGGCGATGGCCTGCAGGCGCAACGCCGCGCTGCAGAACGCGACGTGCTGGGCCTGGGCCTGGTGCTGCACCATGCCCTGGCGGGCATGCCGCCGCTGGAGCTGCCGGACACCGGCGCGGCCATCGAGCGCATGCCGCCGCTGGGCCGCGAGATCGTGCGCCTGCCGTGGACGGGCGCGCATCCCATTCCCGAGCCGCTGCGTGCCATCGTCAACCGGGCCACCGACCGCCAGGAGCGGCAGCGCTACCGCAATGCGCGCACGCTCGAGCGTGCGCTCAGCGGCTGGCTGCGCACCGACGGCGAGGCCGGTGGCGGCCCGATCATGCTGTTGCTCGACCGCATGCGCGCGGCCGGCCTGCTGCCGGCCATGCCTGGTGGTGCCAGCCGCGCTGCACGGCTGGCCTCGCTGGAGCGTGAGCGCAGCACCGAGCTGGCCGAGATCGTGATCCAGGATGTGGGCCTCACCTTCGAATTGCTGCGCAGCGTCAACGGTGCGATGGCGCGAGGCGCGCTGGGCGGCGGCAATGGGCCGATCCTGACGGTGCGGCGAGGCCTGGAGATGCTGGGCATCGACGGTGTGCGGCGGGCCGCGTCCACGCTGCGGCCCTGGCCAGGCCCGCTGAACGAGGCCCAGGCGGCCGAGCTGTCGGCCTTGCTCGACCGCGTGCGCCTGGCTGGCCGCGTGGCGCAGTGGCTGCGCCCGGCCGGCTACGACGCCGAGGTGGTGTATCTGCTGGCCATGCTGCAGAACCTGGGCCGCCTGGCGGTGCAGTACCACTTTCCGGAAGAGGCTGCCCAGATCCGGCGGCTGATGCAGCCGGCTCCACCCCCCCGCCCCGGTGAGCCCGAGGACCCCGGCATGGGCGAGGAGGGGGCGTCGTTTGCCGTGCTGGGCGTGGATGTGGACGCGCTGGGTGTGGCGGTGGCGCGCCACTGGGGCCTGGACGAGAGCGTGGTGCACATGATGCGCCGGGTGCCCTGGACGGCGCCGGTGCACACCCCCGATGGCGATGACGACCTGCTGCGCCTGACCGCCAGCTGCGCCAACGAGGTGGTCGATTCGCGCGGGGTGCCGGCGCACCACCGCGTGGCCTGGCTGCAGCGCGTGGTGCAGCGCTACGGGCGCGTGCTGGGCGTGACCCTGCGCGACCTGCAGTCGGCGGCGCAGGGCATCTCACCGTATGACGAGCCTGCCGGCGATGCCGCCGGCGCCGCGCCGCAGACCGCCAGCGCCGCCGGCGCGGCTGCCGGCGTGCCGGCCGGGATGGCGCCATGACCCCAGCACCCGGGGCGCGCCTGGGGCGCTACCGGCTGCTGTCGACGCTGGGCCGCGGCGCGCAGGCCACGGTCTGGCGGGCGCATGACGAACGGCTCGACCGCCAGGTGGCGCTCAAGCTGCTGACGCCTGAAGCCTGCCAGCCGGTGCCTGGCCAGCCGCCCAGCCAGTGGATGCAGGAGGCGCGCGCCGTCAGCAGGCTGGCGCATCCGCACATCGTGCCGGTGTTCGACGCCGAGCAGATCGACGGCCAGGCCTGCCTGGTGTTCGAGCTGGTGACCGGCAGCACCCTGGCCGAGCGCCTGCGCCGCCAGGGCCCGATGCCCGCGCGCGACGCGGTGGAACTGATGCTGGGCGTGGTGGACGCGCTGCGTGCGGCCCACGCGCAGGGCATCGTGCACCGCGATCTGAAGCCGTCGAACATCCTGGTCGATGCCGAGGGCCGGGCGCGGGTGATGGACTTCGGCATTGCCGCGCGGCTGGATGCCGACGCACCCGACGGTGGGGATGCCCTGGCTGGCTGCATCGTGGGCACGCCGGGCTACCTGTCGCCCGAGGCGGCGGTGGCGGCCCCGCCGTCGGGCCAGATGGACGTGTTTGCCGCCGGCCTGGTGCTGGCCGAATTGCTGACCGGCCAACGCCTGCTGGCCGAGCGCGAGCCGCATGCCGCGGTGCGCCGCGTGCGCACCGACGACCTGCTGCTGCCCGAGACGGCCGACGTCGACGACCGCCTGCGCGCCATCGTGCAGCGTGCCATTGCCCGTGACCCGGCCGACCGCTACGACAGCGCTGCCAGCCTGCGCGACGCATTGATGCAGTGGCTTGCCCCGCCTGACGAACCGCAGGCCGGCACCGGCCACGGCACGCTGGACTTCCTGCTGCGCCGCATGCGCCACAAGAGCGACTTCCCGGCGCTCACCGGGCAGGTGCTGCGCATCCAGCGCATGGCCAACTCCGACCACGAGACGCTGCACAACCTGGCCGACGAGATCCTGAAGGACGTGGCGCTGACCCAGAAGCTGCTGCGCCTGGTCAACACCGTGCATTACCGGCGCAATGGCCACGGCGTGGCCACGGTGTCGCGTGCGGTGGCGCTGGTGGGGCTGGCCGGCATCCGCAACCTGGCGCTGTCGCTGGTGCTGCTCGAGCACATGAAGGACAAGGCGCACGCCCAGCGGCTGAAGGAGGAATTCCTGCGGTCGATGCTGGCGGCGCAGCTGGCGCACACGCTGTCGGCCGGCGCACGGGACGCGGAGGAGGCCTTCCTCGGGGCCATGTTCTACAACCTGGGCAAGCTGCTCACCGAGTACTACTTTCCCGACGAGGCCGAGGCCATCCGCACCCAGCTGCGGCTGACGCCGGCGCCACCCGGCGGCCGCACCCACCCCGACCAGCTGGCCGACCGCGCGGCCCACACGGTGCTGGGTCTGGGGTTCGAGGCGCTGGGCATGGGCGTGGCGCGCCACTGGAGCCTGCCCGACAGCCTGCAGCGCTGCATGCGCCGGCCCGACGGCGTGGTGCCGGCCCAGACCCTGGCCACCGGCGCCGAGCGCCTGCGCTGGCTGGCCGTGGCGGCCAACGAGGTGTCTGACGCGATGTGGCAAGCCGACGACGCCGGCCTGCCGGCCAGCCTCGACGCGGTGGTGCAGCGCCACGGCCGCGTGCTGGGGCTGGCCGTGCCCGAATTGCGCCGGGCGGTCGACATGGCGCGTGGTGTCATGGCCGAGATGGCACCCGCCATGGGCCTGGTGCTGCCGCGCGGCAGCCGCGGCCAGCAGGTGCTGGACGTGGCCGGCCCGGCCGAAGCCCCCGACACACTCACCGCGCACCGGCTGGTGGCCACGCTGCCCGCCGGCCTGTCCGATGGGGTGGCGGGCGGGCCGAGGCGGACGCTGCCGGTGGCAGGCGGCGGCCCAGACGCCACCACGCTGCACCTGGCGGACCCGCGCCAGTCTGGTGCGCCGCACGCCGCGGCCGCTGTGGTCAGCGACGTGCTGGCTGCCGGCATCCAGGACATCACCGACACCCTGGCCGGCGACACCTTCCGCCTCAACGAGGTGCTGCGCATGGTGCTCGAGACGATGTACCGGGCGCTGGGCTTCCAGCGCATGGTGTTCTGCCTGCGTGACCCGGCCAGTGGCCGGTTGAACGGCCGCTTCGGCCTGGGTGACCGGGCGGCGGCGCTGAGCCCGCTGTTCCAGGTGCCATTGCGCTGGCCGGCCCACCAGCCACCCGACCTGTTCGGTGCGGTGTGCCTCAAGGGCAGTGACACGCTGATCGCCGATGCGCATGCGCCCGCCATCGCCCAGCGGCTGCCGGCCTGGTACCGCCAGCAGGTGAATGCGCCGTCGTTCCTGTTGTTGCCGATGCTGATGAAGCAGGCGCCGTTCGCGCTGATCTACGCCGACCAGGCCCAGGTGGGCAACCTGCTGGTGGGCGACCGGGAACTGGCGCTGCTGCGCACGCTGCGCAACCAGGCGGTGATGGCGTTCCGGCAGTCGGCAGCACCTGCGTGAGCAGGCCGCGGGGCTGACAGATCTGGGTGGGGGTGACGAGCCTGACCCCGGCACTGGTCACAACGGTTGGGGCTGCTTCGTTCCCGACCTGACCCGGTTGGCCGCGCTTCCATGCGGGGAGGCCCGTCACCGGCGATTGTAGGTGAAGCCCTCGGCATGGCCGGTGGGTGCGGCGGGTGACAATCCACGCTTCGGTCTTTGCAGCCCGCCATGCTCCCAGCCACCCTGGCCCTGGTCGACGACGACGCCACCTTCAGCGAATACCTCGCCGCCTACCTGGCCGGCCGGGGCGTGGCGGTGCAGTGGTTCGCCGACAGCGACGACCTGCTGTGCAGCGCGCAGCCCTTCGGTTTCGATTTCTACGTGGTCGATCTGATGCTGCCCGGCATCGACGGCCTGAGCCTGATCCGCCTGCTGCGCCGCCGTTCCGACGCCGGCATGCTGGTGGTGTCGGGCAAGCTGGCCGACGACGTGTTCGACCAGGTGATGCTGGCCGGCGCCGACATGCACCTGGCCAAGCCGGTCACCTTCGAGCAGGTGGCGCTGGCGGTGGCGGCGGTGTTCCGGCGCTCTGGCGGCAAGCCGATCCAGCAGGCCGCGTGGCGGCTGGACGAAGCCGCCCGCCGCCTGCTGGCGCCCGACGGCGCGGTGATCGACCTGAGCCCCACCGACGCCAGCGTGCTGGCCTGCCTGCTGGAAGCCGACGGCGCCGCCGTGGCGCGTGACACGCTGGCCCAGCGCCTGGGTCTGTCGCTCACCGAAGACCCGAACCTGCTGCACGCCACCATCTACCGCCTGCGCCGCCGCATCGAACGGGCCACGCCAGGGCTGGTGCCGCTGCAGTCGAAGTCGCGCGTGGGCTACGTGTTCCGCGCGCCGCTGGTGCCGGCCTGAGCGGCCGCCCGCCAACCGGCGTGTGCAGCGCGCCGCTGTCTCCCTCGGCGACCGGGTCAGCTGCGCTGGGGCTGCGCGGGTTCAGCAGGGGCCGCACCGCCGCCCACCAGCGCTTCGGCCAGATCGTCGTCCATGCCCCAGTCGTCGGCAGGCAGCGGAAACACCAGCTGCGCGACGAAGCCGCGCGGCAGCTCGTTGCCCAGCACGAGCTGGCCGCCGTGCAGGTCCATCACCTGGCGCGCGATCGACAGGCCCAGGCGGCGCCGCTCCGGCGGGTCCTGCAACTGCGCCGGCGCGATGCCCGGGCCGTCGTCCGACACCACCAGCCGCAAGCCGCCGCCGTGGGGTGGCGTGTCGATGGTGAGCAGCACGTTCACCTGCGGGCCGCCATGCACGAAGGCGTTGGTCAGCAGATTGCGCAGCGCCAGCCGCACCAGGCCGGGTTCCACCTCCAGGCTGTCGATGTCGGTGCGCCAGTCCACCGTCAGCCGCTCCAGCTGGCGGGCCCCCAGGTCACCCAGCGTCAGCTCGACCAGGAAGTCCAGTGCCACGTCCTGCCGCACCAGCGGGGTGCCGCGCGACAGCAGCGTGGCCGCAGCCAGGGTGTTGTCCAGCACCGAGCGCACGTCGCCCAGCACCGCCTGCGCCTGCATCAGCTGCGCACCCAGCTGGGCGGCGGGCGCGCCGCGCGGGTCGTGCAGCGCCTGCACGGCGGTCTGCATGGCCTGGCCGGCGCGCTGCAGCGGCTGGCGGATCTCCTGCGCCAGCATCTGCAGCAGGTGCTCGCGCTCGTCGGCCAGTTCGTCGCGCTGGGCCAGCAGGGCCTGCAGTTCCTGCGCCGTCTGCTCGGCCGCCGCGCGGCTGGCAGATTCGTCGATCTGGGCCTGGCGCGCCTGCAGTTCGGTGCGGTGCAGGTCGTCAAGCACCATGCCCAGGTAGCCCAGGTTGCCGAACAGCGCGGCCACGCCAGCGGCGCCCAGCACCAGCCACCAGTCCCAGCGGCCGGCCACGGGCGCCGCGGCCGCAATCGCGATGGCGCGCAGCGCCAGCGCCGCGGTCAGCAGCCACTCGGCCCAGGCCACCCAGCGGGCGGTGGCTGCGCCGCTGCTGCGGCTGTCTTCCCAGGCATGCTGGCCGATGATGGCCGTGCCCAGGATCAGCACCGCGTTGGCATAGCTGGCCGGCACGCGCGGGTCCTCGGACTGCAGGCAGGCCAGCCAGCCGAGCGCCACCCCTGCCGCCAGGGTGGCACCGGCGCCCAGGTGCAGCGGCCGGCCCATGTGGCGCCGCAGCGCCAGCACCCGCAGCAGCAGCGCTGCCAGCACCAGCGCCGGCAGCCACCCCTGCTGCACCGCAACGGGCAGGTGCGGCGGCAACGGGTGGGCCAGGCCGCCCAGGGCCAGGCTGACGCCCAGCGCCAGCGTGCCGGCTGCCCACAGCTGCACCGTCCGGGCATGGCGCGGGCCGCGCAGCATCAGCCAGGCGGCGCAGGCCATCATCAGCTGCAGCAGCCCGACGGTGGCCGCGGCCAGCGGCGCGAGGAAGTCAGGGTTCACCGGCGCCCGCTCCGGCTGGCTGGGCACTGGTTGCGCCTGCCGCGGCCACCGGTGCGCGCTGCGGAAACACCAGCCGGGCCACCAGCCCGTGCGGGTGGCGCGGCTGCAGGCTCAGGCTGCCGCCATGGCGGGCCATCACCTCGCGCACGATGGACAGGCCCAGCCCGCGCGCGGTGGGCTGGCGCCCGGTGGCATGGGCGGGTGTGGCCTGCCAGTCCGGCGGCGGGCCGACACCGTCGTCGATGATGCTGAGCGCCAGCGCCGGCGGCATCGGCTGGGCGTCGCACTGGATCAGCACCGACACCGCCGGCCCGCCATGGCTGAAGGCGTTGCGCAGCAGGTTGCGCAACGCCAGCCGCACCAGGCCGGCTTCCAGCTCGGCGGTGTCTGGCAGATCCTGCCAGCGCACCCGCACCAGTCGGCGCTGGGCATCGGGCAGGTCGGCCAGCGCCTGCGCGATCAGCGGTGCCAGCGGGGTGTCGGGCATGTACAGGGCACCGCCGCCGCCCAGCAGGTTGGCGGCCGCCAGCGTGTTGTCCAGCACCGAGCGCACGTCGGCCAGAACGCCCTGGGCCCGCTGCAGCCGCTCAGCGGCCAGTGGCAGCACGTCGCGCCGGGGTTCGTCCAGCACGGCGCGAGCCGCCTGCAGTGCACCGCTGGCGTTGTGCAGCGGCTGGCGGATCTCGTGGGCCAGCAGCCCGAGCAGGCGGTCGCGCTCGGCGGCCAGTTCGTCGCGTTGCAGCAGCAGGTCACGCAGGCTGGCGGCGCGGTCCTCGGCCGCTTCGCGGCGCAGGCGCTCGGTCCATTGGGCCTCGACGGCCGCGCGCTCGGCCGCGCGACTGCGTCCCAGCACCAGCCCCAGGTAGCCCAGGTTGCCGAACAGCGCGGTCACCACCGCCAGCACCACCGCCAGGGCCAGGTCCCAGCTGTTGGCGGCGCCGTCAGCGGGTGCCCAGCCGGCCAGCCCGGCGGCCGTGCGCAGCCCGATGGCCAGCGCCAGCAGGCTTTCGGCGGCGGCCAGACCGTGGCCAATGCGTGCGTCCAGCAGTTGCCCGACGGCCACCGCGTGCCGGGCCAGCACCAGGGCGCCGGCCGCCAGCATCAGCGCGCTCAGCACCCAGGGCGCCTGCGCGGCCGGCAGCAGGGCGGCCAGGTGGTGTACCACGGCGGCCAGTGCCCAGGCTGATGCGGCGCGCCGCACCTGCAGCGGCCACCCCAGTTCCTGCCGCAGCGCCAGGATGCGCAGCACGAAGGCGCCTGCCATGCAGTGGAAGGCCAGCGTCGCGCCTGACCTGCCGGGCAGCCAGGCATGCAGACCCAGCAACACCAGCGCCAGTCCGGCCAGCATGGCGCCACCCACCCACAGGGCCAGCGGCAGCACCGGATGGCGCCGGCGCAGCAGGCGCCACAGGGTCAGCGCCAGCAGGCCGTACAGCACGCCTGCCACCAGGGCAATCAGCGCAAGCGGGGTGAACGGCAGCATGGGTGGGTCAGCGGGATGGGCGGGCCCGACACGACCTCTGGGCGGCACAGAACGGCGCGGCGATTGTGCCGCCAGGCCTGCAGCCCGCCAGCTGGTCAGCCACCGACGCGGCGGGGGCGGGCTTGCCGGCGCAGGGCAGCGCTGTCTGCCGGGACGGCCTGGCAGTGCAGCAGGGTCGATCCGTCCGGCAGCGTCTGCAGCGCGCCGCTGCGGGTCAGGTCCATCATCACCCGGCTGACCATGGCGCGCGAGGCGCCGATCATGTCGGCGATGGCCTGGCGGCCGATGCGGCCGCGCACGACGGGCTGGCCGTCCTGCAGGTCGGCCAGGTCCAGCAACTGCTGCACCACGCAGCCGCGTACATCGTGCAGGGCCAGCAGGGTGATGCGGCGGTTCTTGCGCCGCACCCGTTGCACCATCAGCTTCAGCAGGGCCGGCAGCAGCGTCCGGGATTCCTGCAGACAGTCCAGAAAGGCGCTGCGGCTGATCACCAGCACCTCGCTGGGCACGCTGCAGCGCACCGCGGCCGACTGGGGCTGGCCGTCGATTGCGCTGAGTTCGCCGAAGTGGTCGCCCGGGCGCAGCAGGTCGATCACCAGGCTGCGGCCTTGCGGGTTGCGCCGCACCACCTGCGCCTGGCCCTGCAGCAGCGCGAACAGCGCGGTCTCGCGGCTGCCTTGCTCCACCACCAGGGCCTGGCGGTTCAGCCGGCGCACGGCCGCGTGCGCCGCCAGCTGGCGCGCCAGCGCCGGTTCCAGGTGGCGCAGCAGCGGCACGCCGGCCAGCGTGTCCACATCCACCTGCGGCCGTGGCGGCAGGTCGGTCAGCGGGCGGGCTGGCAGCGCCAGCGACGCCAGCCGCAGCGGGCTGACGGCAGCACCGGTGCGAAGATCAGGTGTGATGAATTCGGACATGACGTTGGAGATCTGACTTCCAACAAATCATATCTGAGCAATCGAAATCGCTGTAGGGAAATCTGGATGCGTTGGCGCACCCAGGTGGGCCAGGTGTGGAGGGTGGCCGGCCGGGCCGGTTCAGCGCAACTGCAGCGCGTCGTCGCCGAAGTGCAGGCCCAGCGGCTCGATCAGCAACTGCTTGGGGCCGGCCTCCACCTGGCCGGCCACGTGGGCGCCGATGCCCAGGCCCTGGGCGATGGCCACGGTGCGCTCGGCATCACCCGGGGCGACAAACAGCGCGAAGCCGGCGCCCATGTTCAGCGTGCTGTAGGCCTCCTGGTCGTCCTGCCGGGCCTGCTGCTGGATGAAGCGCAGCACCGGCGGCACCGGCGGCACGGTGTGGATGCGGTAGGTGAAGGTGCCCGGATGGCGCAGCAGCTTGCGCCAGCCGTGGCCGGTGATGTTGGCGTTGTAGTGCGGCACGATGCCGGCGGCCCACAGTGCCTCGGTCACCGGTGAATACAGCACCGTGGGCGCCAGCAGGGCCTCGCCATAGCTGAGCCCTGGCGCGATCTCGGTCAGGTAGCCCTGCGGCAGGCGCTCGACCAGCTTGCGCGCCAGGCTCAGGCCGTTGGCATGGATGCCGCTGGAATTCAACAGCACGATGGCGTCGCCGGCGGCCAGCTTGTCGCCCACGCTCAGCCGCTGCTTGGGGTTCACCAGGCCGGTGCAACTGGCCGCCAGGTCGATGCGGCCGCCCTCGACGATGCCGGCCAGCGCCGGCGTCTCGCCGCCGCCCCAGGCCACGCCGCAGGTGTCGCAGGCGGCCTTCCAGCCGGCCACCAGGGCCTGGGCACGTGCGGCGTCGCCAAACCAGTCTGAACCGCCGGCGGCCCAGTAGGCCTGCACCACCAGCGGCGTGGCGCCGACGGTGATCAGGTCGTTGACCGCCATCGCGATGGTGTCCTGCGCGATGCCGGCATACCAGCTGCGGCCGGTGAGGGTGGCCATCTCGTCGGCCACCAGCGCCTTGGAGCCCAGGCATTCGACGATGCTGGCGATGTAGAACGGCCCCACGTCGACCACATAGGCCGATTCGCCGCGCGAGGCGGCCACCTCGGTGAAGCCATGCCCCCCCAGGTGGCCGGCCGTGGCGGCGGCCGCGCGCTGGGCGCTGACCTTCAGCGGGTCGATCAGGTCGTAGTTGACGCCCGCCTGCTCATAGCTGAGCGTGCCGGGGTTGGAAGGGGCATGGGGGGCAGACATGGGCCAGATTATCGGCGAGCCCTGCGCGCTGCCTCTGGTTGCCGGGGACAGGCCGCCAGCATGGCCCGCCGGGGGGCGCCACCTAGAATGACGGGATGTCTCATGTCGTCCTGGCCCGCAAATACCGGCCCCGCAGCTTTGCGCAGATGGTGGGCCAGGCGCATGTGGTGCAGGCGCTGGGCAATGCGCTGACCAGCGGGCGGCTGCACCACGCCTACCTGTTCACCGGCACCCGGGGCATCGGCAAGACCACGGTCAGCCGCATCCTGGCCAAGAGCCTGAACTGCACCGGGCCCGACGGCAACGGCGGCGTCACCGCCGAGCCCTGCGGCGTGTGCCAGGCCTGCACCGAGATCGACGCCGACCGCTACATCGACTACATCGAGCTCGACGCCGCCAGCAACCGCAGCATCGACGAGATCCGCGACCTGATCGAGCGCGCCGCCTACAAGCCCAGCGTCGGCCGCTACAAGGTCTTCATGATCGACGAGGCGCACCAGCTCACGAAAGACGCCTTCAACGCCCTGCTGAAGACGCTGGAAGAGCCGCCGGACTACCTGAAGTTCGTGCTGGCCACCACCGACCCCGAGAAGATGCTGCCCACGGTGCTGAGCCGCTGCCTGCAGTTCAACCTGCGGCCGATGGCGCCCGAGACCGTGGCTGCGCACCTGCAGCAGGTGCTGGCGGCCGAGGGCGTGGCCGCCGATGCCGGCGCCATCCGGCTGCTGTCGCGGGCGGCACGCGGGTCGATGCGCGACGCGCTGTCGCTCACCGACCAGGCCATCGCCTTCGGCGCCGGCAGCCTGGCCGAGGACGGCGTGCGCGCCATGCTGGGCACGGTGGACCGCTCGCATGCCGCCACGCTGGTGCAGGCCCTGGCCGGCCGCGACGGCCCGGCCGTGCTGGCCACGGTGGACGCGCTGCGTGGCCTGGGCCTGTCGGCTGCCGGCACGCTGGAAGAAATGGCCGGCCTGCTGCAGCAGATGGCGGTGGAACAGACCGTGCCCGGCGCGCTGGACGATGCCGATCCCGACACCGCCGGCGCCCGCGCCTTGGCGGCGCAGATGCCGCCCGACGAGACCCAGCTGCTCTACAGCATCGTGGTGCACGGCCGCGCCGAGCTGAGCCTGCTGTCCGACGAGTACGCCGCGCTCACCATGGTGCTGCTGCGCCTGCTGGCCTTTCCGCCGGCCGGACCGGCGCCGGTGCCGGCCACTGCACCGCGTGCGGCGCCGCTGGTGGCCGCTGCGCGTGAGGCACGCAGCACCGCGCCGGCGCGGCCGGTGGTGCCGGTGGCGGCGCCGCTGCCTCGGCCGGTCCCCGCGCCGCAGGCGCAGGTCCCCGTCCAGCAGGCGCCGGTCCGCGTGCCGCAGGCGCAGGTGCCGCCGGCAGCTGCCGTGCCGGCCGTACCACCGCGCCCGGCCGCCGCACCGCCGGTGCTGCCGGCGGTTGTGGCGCGTGTGCCTGCCGTGCCGCCGGTGCGCCCGCAGCCGCCCGCCGCAGCACCCCGGCGTGTCACCGCCGAGGAGCCGCCCCCCTGGGCCGACGAGGTGGTTCCCGACGACTTCAGCGCGCAGGACGCGGCCGATGCCGACCTGCGGCTGCCGCCCGATCCGGTGGCCGAGCCCCAGGCGTCCGTTGCGCCGCCTGCCCGCCCGCTGGCGGCTGCCGTCGCCGCGGTCGCGCCGCTGATCACCACGCCGCTCGGCGACCGCTGGGCCGCCCTGGTGCGGCCGCTGGCAGCCGCCGGCAGCCTGGTGGCGATGGTGCGTGAACTGGCCTGGCAGGCCGAGCTGCTGGCCGTCACCCCGGCCGGCGGCGGTGGCCAGTGCTGGCAGCTGCGTGTCGAGCGCGAGAGCCTGCGCAACCCCGGCCTGGCGGCCAAGCTGGCGGCGGCGCTGGCCGAATCGCTGGGCGAGCCGGCCCAGGTCGACGTGGTGGCCGGCGTGGCGCAGGATTCCATCGCCCGGCGTGACAACCATGCGCGTGAATCGGCCCAGCGCGCCGCCGAGCAGCTGATCCACGCCGACCCCGAGGTGCGCGCACTGATGGCACAGTTCCGCACCGCCCGCATCGTGCCGGGCTCGATCCAACCCATCGCCGCCGACAGCGGCCCGACGACTCCACCCAAGGCATCCCCACCATGATGAAGAACCAACTGGCCGGCCTGATGAAGCAGGCCCAGGCCATGCAGGACAACCTGAAGAAGGCCCAGGACGAACTCGCCACCATCGAGGTGACGGGTGAGTCCGGCGCCGGCCTGGTCAAGGTGCAGATGACCTGCAAGCACGACGTGCGCCGCGTCACCATCGACCCCAGCCTGCTGGCCGACGACAAGGACATGCTGGAAGACCTGGTGGCCGCCGCCATCAACGACGCCGTGCGCCGTGTCGAGGCGACCACGCAGGAGAAGATGGGCAAGCTCACCGCCGGCATGCCCAACATCCCCGGCATGAAGTTCCCGTTCTGATTCCACGGTGGCCGAGCGCAGCCTCGAAGGCCTGATCGACGCGCTGCGCCGCCTGCCTGGCGTGGGCCAGAAGTCGGCCCAGCGCATGGCCTACCACCTGCTGCAGCATGACCGCGACGGCGCCCAGCGCCTGGCGCAGGCGCTGCAGGCCGCCACGCTGGCGGTGCAGCACTGCGCCCGCTGCCACACCTTCACCGAAGAGACGCTGTGCGCCACCTGCTGCGACCCGCAGCGCGACGCCCGGCAATTGCTGGTGGTGGAGAGCCCGGCCGACCAGGCGGCGATGGAGCGCAGCGGCAGCTACCGCGGCCTGTACTTCGTGCTGATGGGGCGCTTGAGCCCGCTCGACGGCATTGGCCTGGCCGACATCGGCGTGCACCCGCTGCTGGAACGTGCCGCCGACGGCGTGGTCCAGGAGGTGATCCTGGCCACCGGCTTCTCAGCCGAGGGCGAGGCCACCGCCCATGTGCTGGCGCAGGCGCTGCGCAGCCTGCCCGGGCCCGGTGGCGTGCCGCTGACCGTGACGCGCCTGGCGCGCGGCGTGCCGGTGGGCAGCGAGCTGGAATACGTCGACCTGTCGACGCTGGCGCACGCGCTGAGCGACCGGCGTTGAACGGCCTGCAATGAACGGCCTGCAATGAACGGCCTGCGCTGCGGCGCGGTGCGCCCGCTCAGTTCGCCGGCTTGCGCTGGCGGGCGGTGGCCGCAGGCTTGGTCAGCCGCTTGGCCGGGGCAGCCTTGGTGGCCACCCGGGTGCCCTTGCTGCTCACCAGCACGGTCACCGTCTGCCCCGGCTTGAAGCGCGCGCCCACGGCCACGCCGTTGAGCTGTGCCAGTTGGTCGGGCTGCATGCGGTAGCGCCTGGCCAGCGCAGCCACGCTGTCGCCCTTTTTGCCGACCTTGATGCGGGCCTGCCGCCGTGGCGGCACGTCGGGCGCCAGGGCCAGCGTGGCATGGTCGGCGATGTGCTCGGCGACGTCCTCGGTGCGGTGGGCGCCACGGGGCACCAGCAGGGTGGACCCGGCCTTGACCACCATGCCCTTGGGAATGTTGTTGATGGCGCGCAGCTGCGCTTCGTCCATGCCCACCAGGCGGGCGGCTTCGGCCGGCTTCACCGTCTTCGGGGCCACCCAGGCTGTCCAGCTGGCCAGGGTGCCGCGGTGCTGCGCCAGTGCCCGCACGAAGCGGTTGGCGTTGTCGTAGGGCAGCAGCACCTGCGGCGTGCCGGCGGCCAGGATCACCGGCTTGTTCATCTGCGGGTTCAGCTGCTTGAACTCGTCGATCGGCAGGCCGGCCAGCCGGGCGGCCAGGTCGAGGTCGATGTCGCGCTCGATGGCCACCGACACGAAATACGGGTGGTTCTGCAGCGCCGGCAGCGTCAGGCCGAAGGCCTGCGGGTTGGCGACGATGTTCTCCACCGCCTGCAGCTTGGGCAGGTAGTTGCGCGTCTCGTCGGGCATGCGCAGGCTGTCGTAGTCGGTGGGCAGGCCGGCACGCTGGTTGCGGGTGATGGCGCGCTGCACGCTGCCCTGGCCCCAGTTGTAGGCGGCCAGCGCCAGCTGCCAGTCGCCGAACATGCCGTGCAGCATCTGCAGGTAGTCGAGCGCGGCGCGGGTGGACGCCAGCACATCGCGCCGGTCGTCGCGGAACACGTTCTGCCGCAGGTCGAAATCACGCCCGGTGCCAGGGATGAACTGCCACATGCCCGACGCCTTGGCGCTGCTCATGGCCTGCGGGTTGAAGGCGCTTTCGATGAACGGCAGCAGCGCCAGTTCGGTGGGCAGGCCGCGCTTGTTCACTTCTTCAACGATGTGGAACAGGTAGCGGCCGCCGCGCTCGGTCATGCGCTGCACGTAGTCGGGGCGGCTGGCGTACCACTGCTGCCACTTGTCGACCCGCTCGTTCTGCAGGTCGGGAATGGCCACGCCCTGGCGCACCCGCATCCACAGGTCGGTCTGGGTGCCGGGGGCGCCCAGGTCCAGCAGTTCGGTGGGCCGCAGCGGGTCGATGGCGATCGGGCCGCTGTTGGTGGGCTGGGGCACCACGTCGACCAGGGCCGGCGCGGCCTTCATGGCCGGTGCAGGTGCCGGGACCACGGCGACCGGTGCAGGCGCGGCCGCCGGGGCCGGTGCCGGCGCCGGTGGCGCAGGCACCGATGCGCAAGCGCCCAGCAGCAGGGCCAGCAGCAGCGGGGCCAGGGCGGTGCGGTGAGTCAGGGGCGCGCGCGTTCGGGCGTCGGTCGGCGGGCCGGCGTGGGGAGGGGTCATCGGAAACTGTTCTTCCATTCGCGCAGGGCGCCCAGCACCGCCGGCCCGCTGCGGTCAGCCGCCCCGCGCGACTGCGCGGCGGTGACCACATCGGGCGCATCGCAGCGCATGAAGGGGTTGATCGCACGCTCTTGCGCGATGGTGGATGGCAGCGTGGGCAGGCCGTCGGCCCGCAGGGCACGGCAGGCCACGGTGTAGCGGGCCAGCGCAGCATTGGCTGGCTCCACGGCGTTGGCGAACTTCAGGTTCGACTCGGTGTATTCATGGGCGCAGCACACCCGGGTGTCGCCCGGCAGCGCGGCCAGGCGGCCGAGCGACTGGTGCATCTGCGCCGGCGTGCCTTCAAACAGCCGGCCGCAGCCGCCGGAGAACAGCGTGTCGCCGCAGAACAGCAACGGCGCCTGGCCATCGCCAGCCGGCAGGAAATAGGCAATGTGGCCGGCCGTGTGGCCGGGCACGTCGATCACCTGGAAGCGCAGGCCGAGCACGTCGACACTGTCGCCATCGGCCAGCGGGGTGAACGGCTGCGGGATGGCCTCGCGCGCCGGGCCGTACACGGGGCCCTGCAGCCGCGGCCGCAGGGCCGCCACGCCGCCGACATGATCGGGGTGGTGGTGCGTCACTAGAATGGCCGCCAGCGCCAGGCCCTGGGCATCGAGCGCTGCTGCCACGGGTGCCGCGTCACCCGGATCGACCACGATGGCCTGGCGGTCATCGTGCAGCATCCAGATGTAGTTGTCGGTGAAGGCGGGCAGGGCTCTCAGTTTCATGACGCGCAATCCATCGATTATAGAGTTGGCCCAGTGGCTGCAGAGCCCGCCGGGCCGCTACCTGCTGGACTGGGAACAGGCCCAGCTGGACCGCACCGTGACCGACCTGTTCGGCTTCCATGCGCTGCAGCTGGGCCTGCCCGATCTGGCCGGTCTGCGGGCCAACCGCATGCCGCACCGCTGGGTGGCCAGCGACACCCTGCGCGAGCCCGAGGTGCTGCCACTGCCGGTGGCCGATGATGCCTTGTCCACGCTGATGCCGATGGACGCCGGTTGTGCGCTGCACTGCGACTTCGACGCACTGCCGTTCCCCAGCACCAGTCTCGACCTGGTGGTGCTGCCGCACACGCTGGAGCTGGCGCGCGACCCGCACGACACCCTGCGCGAGGTGGAGCGGGTGCTGGTGCCCGAAGGCCGCGTGGTGATCGTCGGCTTCAACCCGGCCAGCCTGTGGGGCCTGCGCCAGCACGGCGGCCACTGGCGCCAGCGGTTGGGCGGCCAGAGCCCGCTGTACCTGCCCAGCGCGGGGGAGTTCATCGGCTACCGGCGGGTGCGCGACTGGCTGCGTCTGCTGGGCTTCGAAGTCGAACGCGGCCGCTTCGGCTGCTGGCGGCCGCCGCTGCGCTCGGAGGCCGGGCTGGCGCGCTTTGCCTGGATGGAACAGGCCGGCGCGCGCGGCTGGCCGGTGCTGGGCGCGGTCTACATGGTCGAGGCGGTGAAGCGGGTGCGTGGCATGCGCCTGGTGGGCCTGGCCCGCCGCCAGAAGGTGGCCAAACGCACAGCGCCGGCCGTGGTGGCCAACCGCGGCGGGCCGCCGGCCTGGCGCCAGGCACTGCCGCAGCCCACCCATGACACACCACAGGAGCAGGACTGAATGCACGACGACACCCCGGCGACGCCGGAACGGGTGGTGATCTACACCGACGGCGCCTGCAAGGGCAACCCCGGCCCGGGCGGCTGGGGCGCCTGGCTGCGCTGGGGCGCGCACGAGAAAGAGCTGTTCGGCGGCGACCCATCGACCACCAACAACCGCATGGAACTGACCGCGGTGATCGAATCGCTGGCCTTGCTCAAGCGCCGCACGCCGGTGGCCATCTACACCGACAGCAGCTATGTGAAGGACGGCATCACCAGCTGGATCCACGGCTGGAAGAAGCGTGGCTGGCGCACCGCCGACAACAAGCCGGTGAAGAACATCGAGCTGTGGCAGCGGCTGGACGCGCTGGTGGGCAGCCATGACGTGCAGTGGCATTGGGTCAAGGGCCATTCGGGCGACCCTGGCAACGAGCGTGCCGACGCGCTGGCCAACCGCGGGGTGGCGTCGCTGCGGGCGGGCTGATGCGCGGCGCGGGCGAGTCTCCGCCTGTGCTGGTGGGTTGGCACTGGCCCGTTACAGTGTTCCGATGACGGAAGAGTGGCCTGGATGAAGACGCTGCGTGTGGTGTTGGTGGTGGTGGGGCTGGCCGCAGCGGCGGGTGCCGCCTGGTGGGTGCAGAACCGGCCGGCGGCGGCGCCGGCTGCGCCTGGCGTGGCCGGGGGTGGCGGGCCGGCAGGTGGTGCGCCTGGTGGTGCGCCCGGTGCCGCGGCAGGCGGCCCTGGCGCTCGCGGGCCCGGCGGCCCGGTGGCCGTCGAGGTGGGCAAGGTGCAGCGCATGCGGCTCGAAGACGACGCCCAGGCCGTGGGCACGTTGCGCTCCAACCAGAGCGTGGTGCTGCGGCCCGAGGTCAGCGGGCGCATCGTCAAGCTGGCCTTCCAGGACGGCCAGCGTGTGCAGCGCGGCCAGTTGCTGGTGCAGCTGGACGACACCCTGCAGCAGGCCCAGCTGAAGCAGGCCGAGGCGCAGGCCGGCATTGCCCGCACCAACCTGCAGCGCAGCCGTGAGCTGGTGGCGCAGAACTTCGTCAGCCAGAGCGCGGTCGACCAGAACGCCGCCGCACTGGACGTGGCCCTGGCCCAGGTGGCCCTGGCCCAGGCCCAGGCCGCGCGCATGCAGGTGCGGGCCCCGTTCGACAGCATGGCCGGCATCCGCCTGGTGAACCTGGGTGACTACGTGAAGGACGGCGCCGACATCGTCAAGCTCGACGATGTGTCGTCGGTGTGGGTGGATTTCCGCCTGCCCGAGCGCTTTCTCAGCCGCATCAAGCCGGGGCAGGGCGTCGAGATCACGCTGGACGCGTTGCCGGGCCGCAAGCTGAAGGCGGTGGTGGGCGCGCTCGATTCGCAGGTGGATGCCGACGGCCGGTCGGTGCTGGTGCGCGCCCGTCTGGCCAACCCCGACGGCGTGCTGCGCAGCGGCATGTTCGCCCGGGCGCGGGTGGTGTTCTCGGTGCGTGAAGACGCGCTGGTGGTGCCCGAGGAAGCCCTGGTGCCGCAAGGCGACAAGCAGTTCGTGGTGCTGGTGATGCCGGGCGAGAAGGGCCCGGTGTCCAAGCGGGTGGAAGCCCGTGTCGGCCAGCGGGTGGCGGGCAAGGCCGAGTTGCTGTCGGGCGTGAGCGACGGCGACACCGTGGTGCTGGCCGGCCAGGCGCGGCTGATGCGGGCTGACGGCCAGGCGCTGCGGGTGGTCGACATCAGCAAGCCGGGCGGCGGGCGCCCAGCCGGCAAGCCGGGCGCCGCGGCATCCGGCGCCGGCCCGTCCGCCACGCCGGCCCGCGCCGCGTCGGCCGCCTGACCGGCCCCCACAGGAGCGGCCCATGAGACTGTCGGAAACCTCGATCCGCCGGCCGGTGCTGGCCACGGTGCTGTCACTGCTGATCGTGCTGATCGGCCTGGTGGCCTTCGACCGGCTGACGGTGCGCGAGTACCCCCGCATCGACGAGCCTGTGGTCACCGTCAACACCCGGCTGGTCGGCGCCTCGTCCGAGGTGATCGAGTCGCAGGTGACCAAGCCGCTGGAAGACTCCATCGCCGGCATCGAGGGCGTGGACATCCTCACCTCGATCTCGCGCGCCGAGCAGAGTCAGATCACGGTGCGCTTCAAGCTGGAGAAGAACCCCGACAACGCCGCGGCCGATGTGCGTGACCGCGTCTCGCGGGTGCGCGGGCGCCTGCCCGATGCCGTGGACGAACCGGTCATCGCCAAGGTCGAGGCCGACGCCACGCCCACCATCTGGCTGGCCTACACCAGCGAGACCATGTCGCCGCTGGAACTGACCGACCTGATCAACCGGGTGGTCAAGCCGCGGCTGCAGACCGTGCCCGGCGTGGCCGACATCCAGGTCGGTGGCGACCGGGCGTATTCCATGCGGTTGTGGCTCGACCCCGACAAGCTGGCCGCCCACCGGCTGACGGTGCAGGACGTGGAAGACGCGCTGCGCCGGCAGAACCTGGAAGTGCCGGCCGGCCGCATCGAAAGCCGGCAGCGCGAGTTCAATGTCACCGCGCGCACCGATCTGAACACCGTGGCGCAGTTCGAGGCTGTGGCGCTGCGCCAGAGCAACGGCTACACCGTGCGCCTGCGCGACGTGGCCAGGGTGCAGGAAGCCGCGGCCAATGAGCGTTCACGCGTGCGCCTGAACGGTGTGCCGTCGATCAGCACCGGCGTGATCCGCAACGCCACCGCCAACCCGTTGGACGTGGCGGCCGGCGTGCGCGCGGTGATGCCGCAGATCCAGCGCGACCTGCCGGCATCGGTCACCGTGGTGCAGGCCAATGACAACTCGGTGTTCATCGACCGGTCGATCAAGTCGGTCTACACCACCGTGGCCGAGGCGGTGGTGCTGGTGGCGCTGGTGGTGTTCGTGTTCCTGCGCACGCTGCGTGCGTCGATCATTCCGCTGGTCACCATCCCGGTCAGCCTGATCGGCTCGTTCGCGCTGATCGCGCTGGCCGGCTTCACCATCAACACCCTGACCCTGCTGGCCCTGGTGCTGGCCATCGGCCTGGTGGTCGACGACGCCATCGTGGTGCTGGAGAACATCTTCCGCCACATCGAGGAAGGGCTGACGCCGTTCCAGGCGGCGATCAAGGGCATCCGCGAGATCAGCTTTGCGGTGGTGGCCATGACGCTGACGCTGGCGGCGGTCTTCGCGCCGCTGGCCTTCACGCCCGGGCGCACCGGCCGGCTGTTCGGTGAGTTTGCGTTGACGCTGGCCGGCGCGGTGATCGTCTCGGGTTTCGTCGCGCTGACGCTGACGCCGATGATGTGCAGCAAGCTGCTGCGCCACAACCCCACGCCCAACCGGTTCGACCGCGGCATGGAGCGCCTTTTGGTGGGCCTGACCAGCGGCTACCGTGCTGCGCTGGCCTGGGTGCTGGGCCAGCGCTGGATCGTCGTGCTGGTGATGCTGGCATCGGGCGGCACCACCTGGTGGCTCTACACCAGCACCAAGTCGGAACTGGCCCCGCTGGAAGACCGCGGCGTGATCATCATGCCGGTGCGCTCGCCCGATGGTGCCACGCTGGACTTCACCGCGCGCTACCTGGACGCCATCGACGCCATCGGCGCGCAGTACCCCGAGTTCGACCGCCGCTTCATGTTCATGGGTGGTGGGCAGGTGTCGCAAGGCACGGCACTGTTCCGCACCGTCGACTGGACGGAGCGCACCCGCACCACGCCCGAACTGGCACGCGACCTGCTGCCCAAGGTGAGCGCATTGCCCGGTGTCAGCGCCTTCCCGATCACGCCGCCCAGCCTGGGCCAGGGCTTCCGCTCCAGGCCACTGGAATACGTGGTGCAGACCAGCGACAGCTATGCCAACCTGGCGCGGGTGGCGCAGCAGATGCTGGCCGAGATGGGCAAGAACCCGGGCATCGTGCAGCCCGACATCGACCTGCAGCTGAACAAGCCCGAGCTCTTCGTCGAGGTCGACCGCAACCGCGCGGCCGACATGGGCGTGAACGTCGACGCCGTGGCCCGCACGGTCGAGACCATGCTGGGTGGCCGTGCCGTCACCCGCTACAAGCGCGACGCCGACCAGTACGACGTGATCGTGCAGACCGAGAGCCGCGGCCGCACCGCGCCCGAGGACATCGAGCGGCTGTTCGTGCGCGGCCGCAACGACACCATGGTGCCGCTGGGGTCGCTGGTGACGGTGCGCGAGGCGGTGAGTCCGCGGGAACTGAACCACTTCAACCAGCGCCGCTCGGTCACCATCACCGCCAACCTGGCGCCGGGCTATTCGCTGGGCGAGGCGCTGGCCTTCATGGACCAGACGGCAGCCAAGCTGCTGCCCCAGGGCTACGTGACCGAGCTCAACGGCGTCAGCCGCGAGTTCCGCGCATCGTCGGGCGCGCTGGGGCTGGTGTTCGTGCTGGCGCTGCTGTTCATCTTCCTGGTGCTGGCGGCGCAGTTCGAGAGCTTCATCGACCCCTTCGTGATCCTGCTGGCCGTGCCGTTGTCGATGGTGGGCGCATTGACGGCACTCAATCTGGTGGGCGGCACGCTCAACGTGTACTCGCAGATCGGCCTCATCACCCTGGTGGGCCTGATCAGCAAGCACGGCATCCTGATCGTCGAATTCAGCAACCAGCTGCGCCAGCAGGGCCAGGGCGTGACCGAGGCGGTGCTGCACGCCGCCAGCCAGCGCCTGCGCCCGATCCTGATGACCACCGGCGCCATGGTGCTGGGCGCGCTGCCGCTGGCGCTGGCCAGTGGTGCCGGTGCCGAGAGCCGGCAGCAGATCGGCTGGGTGATCGTGGGCGGCATGAGCGTGGGCACCCTGCTCACGATCTTCGTGGTGCCGACGGTCTACACGCTGTTTGCGCGCCGCAAGGTGCCGGGCGAGATCACCACGCCCGAGGCCGACGGCAGCGCGCCGACGGCCCATGCCGGCGCCGATTGAGCCTGCCAGCGGGCAGCTGGGCGTCAGATCAGGCCGTTGAACGGCACCACATCGACCAGGTCACCGGCGGCCACGTTGCCCTGGCCGTGGTGCAGCACCACCATGCCGTTGGCCTGGCTCATGCTGCGCAGGATGCCCGAGCCCTGCGCGCCGGTGATCTGCACCTGCCAGCGGCCGTCGGCCGTCGGCGTGACGATGCCGCGCTGGAACTCGGTGCGGCCGGGCTTCTTGCGCAGTGCCTCGGTGCTGACGGCGCGCAGCAGCGGCAGCGGCTGCGGCGTGGCACCGCCCATGGCCAGCAGCGCGTCACGCACGAAGGCGTAGAAGGTCACCATCACCGCCACCGGGTTGCCCGGCAGGCCGAACAGCATGGCCGGCCGAGTCTGCCCCGCTGGATGCAGGCGTCCGATCGCCATCGGCCGGCCCGGGCGCATCGCGATCTTCCAGAAGAGCACCTCGCCCAGATCACGCATCACCTGCTTGGTGTGGTCGGCCTCGCCGACGCTGACGCCGCCGGAGGTGATCACCGCATCGGCGCTGGCGGCCGCCTGGGTGAAGGCGTCGCGCAGGGCGGCGGGGTCGTCGCGCACCACGCCCATGTCGATCAGGTCGACACCCAGGCGCTGCAGCATGCCCCACAGCGTGTAGCGGTTGCTGTCGTAGACGCAGCCCTCGTCCAGCGGCTCGCCGATGGAGCGCAGTTCGTCGCCGGTGGAGAAGAAGGCCACGCGCAGGCGGCGGAACACCGGCACCTCGGCCTGGCCCAGCGAAGCCATCAGCCCCAGGTCGGCGGGGGTGATGATGCGGCCGGCGGCCAGCGCCACCTCGCCGCGCGCCAGGTCTTCACCGGCCAGGCGGCGGTTGTCGCCGGCGGCCACCGTGCCAGGCGGGATGCAGATGCGGCCGTCGGGCCCGGCGCGGGTGAATTCCTGCGGCACCACGGTGTCCAGGCCGGCGGGCATCACCGCGCCGGTCATGATGCGCACGCCCTGGCCCGGGCCCACCGCGCCGCGGAACTGCTCGCCGGCGAAGGCGGTGCCGGCCACGCCGATCAGCGTGTCGCCGCTGGCGGCCAGGTCGGCCGCGCGCAGGGCGTAGCCGTCCATCGCCGAGTTGTCGTGCGCCGGCACGTGGATGGGCGAGACGATGTCGCGCGCCAGCACCCGGCCCAGCGCACTGCGCAGCGCCAGGCTTTCCACCGCCTGCACCCGCGGCACCAGCCGGGCGATGAACTCCTGTGCCTGCGCCACCGGCAGCGCGTTGGGGTCGTAGCCGGCCACGCAGGCGGCGATCTCGTCCAGGGATTGCATGGGACTCACCCGCCGATGTAGTGCATTTCCACCCGCCGCTCGCCACCGGGCGGCGCGGCCGGCTGGGCGGCGCGCAGCTCGGAATAGCGGTCGTCCCGCCCCGCCCACACGGCCGCCAGCGCGCTGGTGATGTCGGCGTCGCCGGCGCCGCTGCGCAGCAGGCTGCGCAGGTCGTGGCCGCGGGTGGCGAACAGGCAGAGGAACAGCTTGCCCTCGGTGGACAGCCGGGCGCGGTTGCAGTCGCGGCAGAAGGCCTGGGTGACGCTGCTGATCAGGCCGATCTCGCCGCGGCCGTCGGCAAAGCCCCAGCGCTCGGCGGTCTCGCCCGGCACGGTGGGGTCCAGCGGCCGCAGCGGGGTATCAGGAAAGGCCGCCTGCAGGCGCTGCAGCACCGCCGCCGACGGCAGCACCTCGTCCATGCGCCAGCCGTTGCTGGCGCCCACGTCCATGTACTCGATGAAACGCAGCACGATGCGGCCGTCGAAGTGCTGGCGGAAGAAGCGCGCCATCGGCACGATTTCCTGGTCGTTCGTGCCGCGCTTGACCACCATGTTCACCTTGATCGGGCCCAGCCCGGCGGCATGCGCGGCGTGAATGCCGGCCAGCACGTCGGCCACCGGAAAGTCGACATCGTTCATGCGGCGGAAGGTGGCGTCGTCCAGCCCGTCCAGGCTGACGGTGACGCGCTGCAGCCCGGCACGCTGCAGCGCCACCGCCTTGCGCGCCAGCACCGATCCGTTGGTCGTCAGCGTGATGTCCAGCCGCGCACCATCGGGCGTGCGCAGGTCGGCCAGCATCGCGATCAGCGACTCCAGCCCCTTGCGCAGCAGCGGCTCGCCGCCGGTCAGGCGGATCTTCTGCACGCCATGGGCCACGAAGATGCGCGCCAGGCGGGTGATCTCCTCGAAGCTCAGCAGGCTGGTCTGCGGCAGGAACACGTAGTCCCGGTCGAACACCTCCTTGGGCATGCAGTAGCTGCAGCGGAAGTTGCAGCGGTCGGTGACCGAGATGCGCAGGTCGCGCAGCGGGCGGCCCAGCGCATCGGCCAGCAGGCCGGTGGCGGGAATGGCCTGCGCCGGGATGGCCGGCACGGGCGCGGTGTAGCGCAGGTCGGCCAGCGGGATGACGGTTTCGCCCATGAGCGTGGATTGTGCCGTGCAGCGCCGGGGCGGCATGCCCCGTGCGCGCAACCCCGGGTTCAGCGCGTGGTGGGCAGCGGCTGGGCGGCCAGCGTCAGGTCGGCACGGCGGGCGCCGGTGAAGCGGCGGGCCCAGTAGGACTCGCGCATGTCTTCGATGCGCACGGCGCCGCCGGCGCGCGGCGCGTGGATGAACTTGTCGTCGCCCACGTAGATGCCCACGTGCGAGAAGGTGCGCTTCATGGTGTTGAAGAACACCAGGTCACCCGGCTTCAGCTCGGCACGGTGGATGCTCAGCAGGCCGGCGCTGGTGGCCTGCTCGTCGGCGCGGCGCGGCAGCACCAGGCCGATGCTGTTCTCGAAGATGTGGCGGGTGAAGCCGCTGCAGTCGAAGCCCTGCTGCTCGTTGTTGCCGCCCATGCGGTAGGGCACGCCCAGGAAGTTCATCGCCGTCATGACCAGGTCGGACGCGGTGTCGCGCACCGAGTTGCGCATGGTCTCCACCAGCGCCGCCGACCCCATCGGGCGCAGCAGGCCACGCTCACCCAACAGCTGCATGATCGGATCGGTCAGCGCGTTGGGGGCGGGCGCAGGCGCTGCATCGGGCGCGGCCAGCACCCCGTGGGCGGCCAGCATCAGGCCTGCAGCAGCCACGATGGCGCGCAGGCGGGCAGGGGTGCTGGCAAATGAACGCATCACCCCGGAGGATACCACCCGATTCAAGGGGGTCTGGAGGCCCTGGGTGGCAGTCAGTGTGTCGTCAGTGCCAGGCCTTGCAATCCACGCCAGCCGGGCGCCAGACCGCCTGGTGCCGCCAGCAGGAGACAACGCCATGGCCAGCTACCCCGAATTCCACCGCCGCTCCATCGATGACCGCGACGCCTTCTGGCGCGAACAGGCCGCGCTGATCGACTGGGAAACCCCGTTTGGCCCGGTGTGCGACTACAGCCGCCCGCCGTTCGCCAAGTGGTTTGTCGGCGGCCGCACCAACCTGTGCCACAACGCCGTCGACCGCCACGCCGCCCAGCGGCCCGACGCGCCGGCGCTGATCTGGGTGTCGACCGAGGTCGACCAGGAAGTGGTCTACAGCTTTGCCCAGTTGCGCGACGAAGTGCAGCGCATGGCGGCCATCCTGCTGGACCTGGGTGTGAAGCAGGGCGACCGGGTGCTGGTCTACATGCCGATGACGGCCGAGGCCGCGTTCACCATGCTGGCCTGCACCCGCATCGGCGCGGTGCACTCGGTGGTGTTCGGCGGCTTTGCCAGCCACAGCCTGGCCACCCGCATCGACGACGCCGAGCCCACGGTCATCGTCAGCAGCGACGCCGGCAGCCGCGGCGGCAAGGTGGTGCCCTACAAGCCGCTGCTCGACGAGGCCATCACGCTGGCCAGGCACAAGCCCAAGGCGGTGCTGATGGTCGACCGCGGGCTGGCGCCGTTCACCCGGGTGGCCGGGCGCGACGCCGACTATGCCGAGTTGCGCGCGAAGCACATCGACGCCCAGGTGCCCTGCGTCTGGCTGGAATCCAGCGAGCCCAGCTACACGCTCTACACCAGCGGCACCACCGGCAAGCCCAAGGGCGTGCAGCGCGACACCGGCGGCTACTGCGTGGCCCTGGCCGCATCGATGCAGCACATCTACATGGGCCAGCCGGGGGAGACCTACTTCAGCACCAGCGACATCGGCTGGGTGGTGGGCCACAGCTACATCATCTACGGCCCGCTGATCGCCGGCATGGCCACCATCATGTACGAGGGCCTGCCCACCCGGCCCGACGCCGGCGTGTGGTGGAGCCTGGTGGAAAAGTACAAAGTCAGCGTGATGTTCAGCGCGCCAACCGCCGCCCGGGTGCTGAAGAAGCAGGACCCGGCCTTCCTGACCAAGTACGACCTGTCCAGCCTGAAGGCGCTGTTCCTGGCCGGCGAGCCGCTGGACGAGCCCACTGCCACCTGGATCTCGCAGGCCATCGGCAAGCCGATCATCGACAACTACTGGCAGA
>ENA-UOWO01001737-UOWO01001737.1-activated-sludge-metagenome-genome-assembly--contig:-NODE-1737-length-28428-cov-12.942903_pt1 | contig 28428 bp, 31 predicted proteins | sample MGYA00238148_ERZ761564 | MGnify/ENA primary metagenome ERZ761564 (study PRJEB28885, sample SAMN05720194) | activated sludge metagenome | isolation source: Anaerobic digester | place: USA...
CTGCATCGTGCCGCCTTGTCCGCTCTGGGCGCGGCCATCCTGTTTGGCGCGAGCACGCCATTTGCCAAACAGCTCATTGGTAACGGGCTGGGCACCGCGTCTCCTTTTCTGCTGGCAGGGCTGCTTTACTTGGGTAGCGGCCTGGGCCTGACGCTGATGCGGTTGCTGCGCGACCGTGGCTGGAAACCGGTGGAGATGCCCCACCACGAATGGCCATGGCTGCTGGGTGCGATCGCTTTCGGCGGTGTGCTGGGACCACTGTTGTTGATGGTTGGACTCTCACACAGCACAGCTGCGACGGCTTCGCTCTTTCTGAATCTGGAATCGGTGCTGACCGCCGTGCTCGCTTGGGTGGTTTTCCGGGAAAGCACCGACCGGCGCATCGTGCTGGGCATGTTGATGATTGTGGCGGGCGGGGCCGTGCTCGCCTGGCCGGGTGGCGAAGCGTCATCTTCCGGTATCGGTTCGCTGGCTTTGGCGGGTGCATGTCTGGCCTGGGCCATTGACAACAACCTCACGCGCAAGGTCTCGGCTTCCGACGCGCTGTTCATTGCCGGTAGCAAAGGTATGGTGGCCGGGTGTGTGAACACCGGTCTTGGGCTCACACTGGGCGCCGCTTGGCCAACTAGTGGTGTACTGTCTGTCGCGTTGTTGGTTGGTTTTCTGGGTTACGGATTGAGTCTGGTGCTGTTCGTTCTGGCTTTGCGTGGGTTGGGTACCGCCCGCACAGGCGCCTATTTTTCAACCGCGCCGTTCGTGGGGGCCGCCATTTCGATTGCCGGTTTTGGAGAGCCCACGAGCGCGACCTTCTGGTTTGCCGCGGCACTGATGGCCGCCGGAGTGTGGCTGCACCTCACCGAGCACCACCTGCATGAACACGAGCACCTGCCCTTGTCACATGCCCATTCACACCGGCACGACAGCCATCATCAGCACACGCATGAATTCGAATGGGACGGGCTGGAGCCCCACACCCACCCGCACCCACATGGTGCGTTGAAGCACCGCCACCCGCACGCACCCGACATACACCACCGGCACTCCCACTCGTAAATAACGAGCTGGGAGTCAATTCTCAAACTACTATCGTTTTGATAGCTGCTGACGCATAGTGGATTAGGGCCAAGGCCTGTTTTAACTCGAAAAAACACGGCTTGAGGGCTGTAAGTAGGTTACAGCCACGAACAAAACCTCAGGGAAGATCACGAATAAAGACCCCGGATGGGGTCCTTATTCTTCTATCGGGCCACTCAAGTCTCGGTACGCTACACCGATAACCCTTGGAACAGGTCTCACCTCAGACCCGTACCCAAGGTCGGTATCAATCCTGTTATCAGAATGCGACTATGTTTGTCATCATCGGCTGGTTAGTGGTCTTGGGATGCGTCTTCGGCGTATTCATCATCCACGGCGGAAACATATCCGTGATTCTGCATGCTCTTCCGTGGGAAATGATCACCATTGGTGGGGCAACGCTGGGCGCCTTTCTGGCAAACAACCAGATGAAGGTGGTAAAAGCGACCATGAAAGGCCTTGGCTCTTGCTTCAAGGGCAGCAAATACACCAAAGCACGTTACATGGAGCTGATGGCACTGCTGTTCGACATTTTGCAGAAAGCCCGAAAAGAGGGTTTGATGGCAATTGAGAAAGACGTTGAGTCACCGCACGAGTCCGATATCTTCAAGAAGTACCCCGCCGTCGGCAGCGATCACCATGTAGTGGAGTTCACGACGGATTACCTGCGAATGATGGTTTCCGGCAACCTCAACGCACACGAAATTGAATCCCTGATGGACAGTGAAATCGACACCCATCATCACGAAGAGCACGCGGCCGTAGCAGCCATCCAGCGGATTGCAGGTGGTCTGCCCGCCTTCGGTATTGTGGCGGCGGTGCTGGGGGTTGTGAACACCATGGGCTCGGTAGGGCAGCCGCCAGCCGTATTGGGGGGCATGATCGGATCAGCGTTGGTAGGCACGTTTTTGGGCATTTTGCTCGCCTACGCTTTTGCAGAACCGCTGGCCGGGCTGCTGGAACAAAAGGTGGAAGAAAGCGGCAAGGAATTGCAGTGCATCAAGACCACCTTGCTCGCGTCCATGCAAGGCTATAACCCGGCCACGGCCATCGAATTTGGGCGCAAAGTCCTGTACTCAACAGAACGGCCCTCATTCAGTGAGTTAGAAAGCCATGTCAAGGGTAAGAAATAGCCATGGCAGGTGACGCAAAAAAACTGCAACCGATCATCATCAAGAGGATCAAGAAGAACGGCCATGCGGCTCACGGTGGTGCGTGGAAGATCGCATATGCAGACTTCGTGACGGCCATGATGGCCTTCTTCCTTTTGATGTGGCTGCTGGGCTCAACATCAGAAGGCGACAAAAAGGGCCTGTCAGACTACTTCAATGCGCCGCTGAAGGTTGCCTTGCAAGGTGGCAGCGGCGCTGGCGCCAGCAACAGTATCTTGTCGGGTGGTGGCAAGGACCTGACACGTTCCACTGGGCAGTCACCTGCAGGTGAAGGCGAGGACCCCATACGAAGAAAAATGGCCGCTGACATCATGCGCGCTGAAGTTGCCAAGCAGGAAAACAAAAAGATGGAGGCACTGAGTGCCAAGATCAGTGCCGTCATTTCGAACAACCCGAAATTGGCCGAGTTTCAATCTCAAATCAGGCTCGAAACTACGCCAGACGGACTACAGATCCAGATCGTTGACGACCAAAACAGGCCCATGTTTGACACCGGAAGCGCGCTGGTCAAACCATACATGCGGGAAATACTGAGGGAAATTGGCACCGCCCTCAACGGCGTGGAAAACAAAATCAGTCTCGATGGCCACACCGATCGCTCGCCTTACGGGAATGGCGATAAAGGCTATAGCAACTGGGAACTTTCAGCAGACCGTGCCAACGCCTCCCGCAGGGAACTGGTTGCATCGGGAATGCCGGATGAAAAACTCGCGCGGGTCACCGGTCTAGCCTCCAGCAACCTGCTTGATCAGCAAAATCCGCTAGCTCCCATCAATCGCCGAATCAGCATCATCGTCATGACCCGAGAAGCCGAAGAAAGGCTGATGGGTGGCGGACGGACACCAGTTTCAACCACCGAGGCTCCGCCGGAAGGCGATGCGCCTTCCACCCCCAAACAATAAAACTTCAGGACTTCATTTTGACCTGGAATATTCTTTTAACCAATCCCGTTTAACTTGTGTAAGTAGAGGACAACATGGCAACTGAACTCCGATTTTTAGTAGTTGATGATTTTTCAACTATGCGACGAATTGTCCGAAACCTGCTCAAAGAGAGCGGCTACGCGGAAGCAGATGAAGCAGAGGATGGCGTCATAGCGCTTGGCAAGCTGCGGGCAAGCAAGTTCGACTTTGTGGTGAGCGATATCAATATGCCCAACATGAATGGATTTCAATTACTGGCTGAGATAAAGAAAGACGAGAAGTTGAAACATATCCCGGTTCTGATGGTGACAGCAGAGGCCAGGAAGGAAGACATTGTGGCCGCTGCCCAGCAGGGCGCCGCTGGATACATCGTCAAACCGTTCACCAAAGCCACCCTGGAAGACAAGCTGAATAACATTCTGGTCAAGACGGGGCTCAAATGAACAAACCAGTCGAGAACCCGGCGATTTCAACAAAAACAGAGGCGCCTATGCATGATGTCCATCAAAGAATCGGCCAACTCACCCGTCAACTGCATGACTCGCTCAACGGATTAGGCTTGACAGAACAGCTTAAGGACTCTGTTGAAGAGTTGCCTGATGCCAAGAGCCGATTGACCTACATTGCACGCCTGACTGGCGATGCCGCCGAAAAGGTCTTGAACAGTGTCGACCAAGCAAAGAGCCTGCATGACGAAATCGCGAGGGAAACGCGTCGAATCGCAGAATTGATCGTGAAAGATCCGGTGGCAGCAGTTGCCAAGGGACATGTGATGAATTTCGTCACTCATGTCGAACAGTCATCAAAGGCCATCGACAAGCATTTGACTGAAATCATGATGGCGCAGGATTTCCACGATCTGACTGGCCAGGTCATCGCCCGTGTCGTAAGTCTTACAACCACGATTGAAGAACAACTAGTCCAGTTGCTGATAGAGACGGCCCCAGCTGTCTCTACGAAAACCACACCGGTTGCGGAACGCCAGCACGCACTTTCCGGTCCGGCAATTTCGCCTGAAAATAATCCTGACATTGTTACCAGCCAGTCGCAGGTTGATGACTTGCTGGCCAGCCTCGGTTTCTGAGGCGAAATACGGACAAAAAGCACAGAAACGCGCCGGTAGAACTGGCGTGGTAAACCGGGCTTTATCGCCCTTTAGTTACGGGTATCGCTGAAGACAATGGTAGGAAGCCAACGCACCTACCATCATGGAATCAAGCAGTCAGGACCGCAACTTACCGGCCTCCCAAAGAAAGCTGAACAAAGCTAAAGACGACGGTCAAGTCGCGCGTTCCAGGGATCTTTCGCACCTTGCGGTTCTAGGTGGTGGTGCCGTAGCCGTCATGGTACTGGCTCCGGTACTATTCGAACAGCTCAAGCTTGGGCTCAGCCAACAGCTGTCGTTCGATTCAAAGTCCATCCTTCAGACAGGCAGCATGCTGGGCCGCCTGCAAGACATGACCCTCACTGGCCTGATCGGTTGTGGCGTATTCGCTGCAATTGTTATGGCCGCAAGCATACTGAGTGCAATTGGCTCTGGTGGTTGGGTAGCCAGCCTCAAACCCGTGATGCCGGATTTCAGCCGCCTGAATCCCATTTCGGGATTTGGCCGGATGTTCACCAAAGAAAAATTCTCGGAAGTCGCCAAAATGACTTTTGTCATGGCCGTGCTGATATTGCTCGGAGCCATGTATTTCAGTACCAATCTCCAGGCTATTGCTTCGTTGACGCTACAACCTTCGCAAGCGGCAATTCAAGCTTTGAACGAGTGGCTGAAAAAAGGCATGGGGGTTTTGCTATTGGTAATCTTCGTTGTGGCGGTGGTTGACGTTCAACTTCAGAACTTTCTGCATAAGTCACGTCTCAAGATGTCCCATCAAGAGGTAAAGCAAGAGCAGAAGGAGTCGGAGGGTAGCCCGCAATTGAAGGGACGAATGCGGCAACGCCAACGTGAAATCTCGCATGGAAACAGCATCAGTGCGGTAGTGCGCGCAGACTTTGTGGTGATGAATCCAACGCACTTCGCGGTTGCCATTCGTTATGACGAAAAGACCATGCGAGCACCTCAGGTCATTTCCAAGGGCGCCGACTTGTTGGCAATGAAAATTCGGGACATAGCCAAAACGAACTCAATTCCGGTGTTGCAGTCGCCGATTCTGGCGCGTGCGCTATACGCCAATGCCGAATTGGACCAGGATATTCCCTCCAGCCTTTACACGGCCGTTGCGCAGGTGCTGGCGTATGTGTACCGCCTCAAGTCGGCATTACGTGGCGACGGCCCCATGCCGGGTGAGCAGCCCGACCCCTTTGTGCCACCGGAGCTTGACCCGCTCTCGAGTCAGGTCAGTAACCAGAACCAGCCATGAACGAAAACTTTGGTATTTTAAAAAGGTGGTTTGGCACAAATGCCCTTGCCATGCAAGGCGCAGCTGCACCGGTACTTGTCGTCGCCATTTTGGCTTTGATGGTGTTGCCACTGCCACCGATGATTTTGGACGTATTTTTTACGCTCAATATTTCCATTGCGCTGATGGTGATGATGGTTGCGGCGTACATGATTCGGCCACTTGACTTCGCCGCCTTCCCCGCTGTCTTGCTGCTCACGACACTTATGCGTCTGTCGCTGAACGTAGCTTCTACACGGGTTGTCTTGCTGGAAGGTCATACAGGTCCCGGAGCCGCGGGCGCCGTTATTGAGGCATTCGGTCATTTTTTAATTGGTGGAAATTTTGCGGTCGGACTAATTGTCTTTTCCATACTGGTGGTAATCAATTTTGTAGTTGTCACCAAAGGTGCAGAACGAATCGCAGAGGTCTCGGCCAGATTTGCGTTAGACGCCATGCCTGGAAAGCAGATGGCGGTTGATGCCGACCTGAACGCAGGCACTATTGACGAAAAAGAAGCAAAACGACGTCGCGCTGAGGTTGCGGAGGAAGCAGATTTTTTTGGATCGATGGATGGTGCCTCCAAATTCGTGCGTGGTGATGCTGTGGCAGGAATTCTCATCCTGCTGATCAACATAGCAGGTGGTTTCACGATCGGAGTGCTGCAGCATGGCCTCAGTGCCGGTGCGGCTGCCGACACCTACGTGCTGTTGGCCGTAGGCGACGCCTTGGTCGCACAGATACCCGGCCTGCTCATCTCGGTTGCGGCGGCGATGGTGGTGTCGCGTGTAGGCAAAGATCATGATCTGGGTCGGCAGATTGTTCAACAGATGTTTGTGTCTCCCCGGGTTTTGGGTATTACCGCCGCAATCATGGGCGTTCTGGGCATCATTCCAGGCATGCCACATCTTGTGTTTATAGGAATTGCCATTGTTTTGGGTTATGCCGCATGGGTGCTGGCGAACAGGCCGGAACCTTCGACTGACGTCGATACAACTGCTCCCGCCGCATCTGACGGAGAAGCCACATGGGACGACCTGCAACCAGTTGATCAGCTGGGTCTGGAATTGGGCTACAGATTGATTGCGCTGGTGGACAAAAACCGTCAAGGTGATCTGCTTACCCGCATCAAGGCAGTAAGACGTAAGTTTGCTCAAGAGGTTGGATTCTTGCCGCCGCCCGTGCACGTCAGAGATAACCTGGAGTTGAAACCGAGTGGCTACAGGATCACGCTACGCGGAGTCATCGTCGGTGAGGCAGAAGCGTTTCCCGGAATGCATCTCGCAATCAATCCTGGGGGTATCACGACACCATTGATCGGAACTCCCACAATCGATCCGGCCTTCGGCCTGCCGGCTCACTGGATAGATGATCGTCAGAAGGAAGCTGCACAAATGGCCGGATTTACGGTCGTTGATTCCGAGACCGTCATGGCTACCCATTTGTCACACTTGATGCAGGTACAAGCCTCCAAACTATTAAGTCGCATTGAGACCCAACAACTGGTTGAACACGTGAGTAAACAAGCACCAAAACTGATCGAAGAAGTTGTTCCGAAAATGGTTTCCATCGCCATTTTTCAGAAAGTGCTGCAACTCCTGCTCGATGAATCCGTACACATTCGGGACATCAGGACCATTGTCGAGTCTTTAGCTGAGCACGCTGGAAGCACGACCGACCCTGCAGAATTGGCAAAACGGATTCGCATTGCGTTGTCGCCTGCCATCGTGCAGCAGATATACGGCTCGTCCCGCGAGCTCAGCGTAATTGCTATCGATCCTGGACTGGAGCGACTATTGATGCAGGCCCTCGGTAGTGCATCAGGACCGGCACTGGACCCAGGTGTCGCTGAAATGCTGACTCGAACGGCAGCCGAAGTTGCACTCAAACAAGAAGAAATTGGTGTTCCAGCATGCCTTTTGGTGCCCGATCAAATTCGCAGCGCAATCGCCAGACTGGTTCGACGGGTGGCGCCCAGATTGCAGGTACTGGCTCACAGTGAAATCCCGGAAACACACACGATTCGGATAGGTCCGATTCTTAGAGGCTCACCATCATGAATATTCAGCGATTTATTGCCCCCACCGCACGTGAGGCCCTTGCCAAGGCAAGAATGACATTTGGTGATGGAACGCTCATTCTTTCCAATCGCCCAACTGCGGACGGGATTGAAGTTGTGGCTACCGCAGAAGATGCCCTTGCAAGTCTCGATCGCGAAGAAACTGTCGTCAGTCGACCAAAAGGCACCCCGGCAGATACACGACGGGCGTTCACTTTAAACGTTGAGCCAGACTCTAAAGTTGAAGATGATGTGGCCCAACTTTCAATGAGCACATTGTCTTTTCAGGACTATGTCCGTGAACGGATGCTTCGTCGTCGCCAAGACGCTTCGGCCGAGTCATTGAGAGCTGGCAAGCCTGCGGAGAGCCGACCACGACCATCACAAGTAAACGCATCCATCCAATTGGACACGACACCCAAACAGAAAGCTGCTCCTCCCAAGGTATCGAACCCCGCTTTCCCGAGTACACCATCGGCACTTCCACAGGCTTTGATGAATGAGCTGAACTCGATGAAGGAACTCATCGAAGAGCGGTTTACCGCGTTAACCTGGCTTGGCCAGGCCCGTCAGCACCCCATCGTATCCAACATGATGTTGAAATTCATTCGCGCCGGATACTCACCATTGCTGGCTCGTACAGTTCTTGAAAAATTGCCTGAGGATTCTGATGCAGCTGAATCCATGCAATGGGTTCTTGACGTGCTAGAACGTAATCTGAAAACTGATTCAGAGATGAAACCTCTGTATGAAGAAGGTGGCACCTTCGCCCTTGTAGGGTCAACGGGTGTTGGGAAAACCACTACAGCTGCCAAATTGGCTGGTCTGTGTGCTCAAAAACATGGGGCCAGTAGTGTTGGACTCATCACGCTTGATACTTATCGCGTAGGAGCGCATGAGCAGCTCAGGTCCTTTGGAAGAATGCTTGGTGTAGTTGCTCACCTCGCCCACGACAGAGCCGCATTGCAGGACTTACTGGGTCTGCTCGCAAATAAGAAAATGGTCTTGATTGACACCACCGGCATCGCACCTCATGACCCACGACGCCGGGACATGATGGACGTACTTGAACTTCCCAACGTAAATAAGCTACTGGTCCTGAACGCAGGCAGCCAAGGCGACACTCTTGACGACGTCGTGACTTCATTCAAGACAAAGGGTATTCAGCAAGCAGTCCTTACCAAAGTAGACGAGGCTGTCAAGCTGGGGCCAGCGTTGGATGCCGCCATCCGGCATCAGCTGCTGCTTCGCGGTGTAACAACTGGACAAAAGGTGCCGGAAGACTGGGAAGCGGCAGACGCAGCGAAGCTCATTCGAGCCTCCATGCGCGCACAGGGTAAATCCGCCTACGAACCTAAAGCAATTGATCTCGGCTTCTTCTTTGCACAGTCGTCGAGCAAAGCAACATCAAGAGACAACTTACATGCTTGAAGCTTGCGCAGATCAAGGCGCAGGCCTGCGTCACCTTGGAATGAACTCCACGACACGAGTTGTTGCTGTAACAAGTCACGGTAGTCACCAAAGTGAGTTAGCACTTTTGTGGTGCATTTGCTCCGCTCTCATTGAATTGGGTTACGCTGTAACAGTATTGGATGGAACGCTTGAAGAGCAGGAACGCGAGCCAGGACTGCTTCAAATTCTTGACTCGCAACATTGGCAGTTGGGAGCAGACGTCGACCAGGGCACTTGGTCGGTGCTGGCGGCTGCAATGGGTCTGAGCAAAATCTGTCATCCTCAGGAGAGCCTGGGACAGCCCCTACAAAGACTGTCAAGCCTTTTTGAAAGTGATCAGGTGGTAGTGGTGTTTGCGCGTGGAGACCTCTTGGCCAAGCTACTAGAGGGAAGCAATGTTCAACCTCTTCTCGCCGTCTCTTCAGCTCCTATGTCGCTCATGACTGCCTACTATTCTCTCAAGCAGATGCACATCACTGCGCAAATTCATCCATTGATCGTTTCCATTGAGCAGGAATACATTTCCCGCATAAACAATACCCAGACACCCGGAGAAACTTTGTATGACTGTGCTCGAAATTTTCTGGACTGCACCTTGAGTCCACCACTTATGGCCAATCTAACCTTAGAAGACAGCATTTCACCCGACATGAATCGCCTGATCACTCGGATGCTGGCAACGGCTATGCCGATTGTTCGCCACCGTCAAACCGCACAAATATCTCGTGGAACACAACCTCGAGCACATTTTTCAGGGAGCCACTGATGTATACCGCCAAGGGGCAACTTGACCGTAATGCCATGATCAAGCAGTATCAACCGCTGGTTCGCAGACTGGCTCACCACATGATGGCGAAGTTGCCACCCAGTGTTCAGGTGGATGACCTGATTCAGGTTGGACTGATCGGTCTTTCCGAAGCACTGACGCGATTTGAGGCAACTCAGGGTGTTCAGTTTGAGACTTTCGCTACCCAACGTATCCGCGGGGCCATGCTGGACGAACTTCGCGAAAACGACTGGATGTCCCGAGGATCTCGCAAAAGTCAAAAAACTATCGAACAAGCGCTTCGTCGCCTGGAGCATCAGCTGGGGCGGAGCCCTTCCGAGTCTGAAATTGCTTCAGAACTGGGTATGACACTAGCCGACTACCAAAGCCTCCTGGGTAAAGTCAGAGGTACGCAATTGGTCTATCTCGAAGACATGTCTCATGGCAACGAAGACGAGGACAACTACCTCGATCGTCATGTCAGCGACAGTGAGGCCGACCCTCTATCGGTATTGCGGGATCAGCGCCTGCGTCAGGCACTCGTGGATGCCATTAAGCATTTACCCGAACGTGAGCAATACATCATGAGTATGTATTACGAACAGGACATGAATCTCAAAGAAATTGCTACGGTTCTCGGAGTCACTGAGTCCAGGGTCTGTCAATTGCACAGCCAATCTATTGCTCGACTCAGAGCGAAGATGAGAGATCACTAAGGGCTTGCGAGCCCTTTTTTTTTGCGACCGGTAAAAGTATAAAGCTGGAGGGACATTGAAGTCCGTCCAGCGCCAGAGAGAGTCAGGCAGCAAGGACCTTGAAGGCGCCGGACTGCCTGCCAGGTCGGCCATAAGTTCCGGCAGACTGGTCATAGCTTGAGGCTTGGGCAGAGGGCAACATGCTATGCAACGCCCGTTCCACTGAAACTGTTCGACGCGACAGGCCTTCACGCAGTGTTTTCACGCTCTCATTAGCAGCATTCAGCCGCGCCTGAAAGCCTTGATCTAGTTCATGCGTTCCGTTGATGCCGGACAGCAGTCCATGCATCTCTCTTGACGCCTCGCACAAACTCATCGCAACGGACTGCAACTTCCCTGGCTCACCATCAATCAAGGCAGCTGATACCAAGCACAACTGACTCTCAATCTTTGCAAGTGCAGTCTGCATATGAATGGCCACTTTGAAGAATTCCAGAGAATGAACCAACAACTACCGGCGGGTTCGATCCAGCATTTCCTGCGCGTTGGCAAGCAGCTTGTCCGCTATCGCTTCAGCGTTGACAACGTAGGACCCCTGCTCAATAGCTGCTCGAATGGCATTAACTTTCTCAGTATCCACTTCAGCCATGTCGCCCTTGCCTGCTTGTTCCAGGGTTCGCGCAGTGGTTGATACCGTTACCGCAACGCCAGAAGACTTTGCAGCCTGCGCAGCGGAAGCCGCAGGCCCGCCTGTAAGGCCTGCTTTGGCAGACGCGGACGCCACCGATGCGGCGGCGGGAATTGGAATATCGCTGGGTTGACCTATCTTCATCGTTTTCTCCAAAACTACCTTGTATGTAGTCCAGTACGAATGCTATCGGCGGGATTCTGGAAGACTTTAGTTCTTTTCGTAGGCATTTGCATCATCCTAGATATCTATTTTTACTGTTCGGGTATCCAGCACCACCCCGCTCATGATCCGCCCGTTTTCCATTTTTACCCGTGCGGATTGCCCAATAACACCGACAGAAAGCGCCTGGCCGTCCGAAGTGATATGAAACCCGGCTCCCTGTGCAACAACCCGAACCTGGGCCCCGGCTTGAAAAACCTGCGCTGGCCTAAACATGCCTTGCCGTAATACTTGGCCAGTAACCAACCCTCTGGTGGCCACTTGTCCCACCCAAAGAGCGGGGTCAATCACCACCGCGCCCGCTTCTTCAGCCCAATCCACTTCGGCTTCCATCACATCCTCCAGAGTCAAGGGGGTTCCCGTAGCAATATTCCCCTTGATAACCCACGCCACACCCAAGGCTTTGACAGTGACAGGAACGAAAACACTCCATTTTGAGACTCCATCCGTACACCTCAGCCCCATGCGGGTTCGCCCCCAGAGCCGGTTACCCGCAGGGAGAAAGGGGTCGACCCGTCCGCAAGGGGCGAGACGAAGGCGGCTGTCGATGGTGCCAAGGGTGACTTCCATCCTCAAGGCTGACGAACCCGATGTGCGAGCAGTTGAAACAGCCTGGTCCAGCCAACGTTGGGTCGTCTGCAGAATTTCTGTGTCTGCCATCGAATTTGGGGTCTGCGACTGAGCCTCCCCCACCAATAAGAAGAAGACTGCAACCACCCCAAAGCCCACGTTCAAGACCTTTCGGAACAAGCAATGCAGTTTGAATCGATAGTCCGGCATGGAACTCTTCATCAGCTTTCCCCAATTTGAATATCGCCATACAGATAGCTCCTGCGAGCTATTTCCACACAAGCAACTATAAGGAGTTCCATGCTTAAGGAAACCCTCAAGTAAAGCAGAAATGCCCCGTTATTCGAGGTATCGACCATTAAAGGTTTTCCCATAATTGATTCACATCGAAATCCTGGGCTAGCCCCGGGATAGTTGGAACCAAGAGTGGAGGTGTTTCATGTTTGCGAATTTGACCAGCGGGCTGGACTTTCATTCCAAAGCTTTAGTGCTTCGTGCCGAGCGACAGCGCGCCATTGCCAGCAATATCGCGAACGCAGACACACCTGGCTATGTTGCCCGTGATCTTGATTTCAAATCTGCAATGGCCAACGCGACTACCAGTAGTCTGGCGCCAGGCAGCAACACAAGTCCTGCCAGCGGTGTTACACACAAAAACCATATCCCACTGCCAGATGGCACCCAGGGGGGCATTGGAAGTCTCTCCAAGCTGGGCTATGCGGCTCAAACCCAGCCCAGCATGGACGGAAATAGCGTTGACCTAGACCGCGAGCGCGCCAACTTTGTCGATAACTCTGTCCGTTATGAAGCAACTCTTCGGTTTATTAACGGCCAGTCAAAAACAATCTTGAGCGCTATCCAGGGTCAGTAACAAATCCATTTAGAGAAATAAAACGACCATGTCCATGTTTTCAATTTTTGGAGTTTCGGGTAGCGCGATCAGCGCCCAGTCACAACGACTCAATGTAGTTGCCAGTAATTTGGCCAATGCGGATGCAGTCGCGGGCCCAGATGGTCAAGGCTACAAGGGTAGACAAGTCGTCTTTGAGACGGTTCCTATGGGATCAGATGCTTCTGCAGGCGTGAAAGTGAGTTCGGTACGCGAAAACAATGAGCCACTTCGTAAAGTGCACAACCCCAGTCATCCTTCGGCCGATTCGGAAGGATACGTCACGCACTCCAACGTCAATCCAGTTGAGGAGATGGTCAACATGATCTCTGCCTCTAGGTCATATCAGAACAACGTTGAGGTCATGAATACAGCCAAAACCTTGCTTCTGAAGACTCTTCAAATGGGTCAGTAATTTTTCAAGGATCACACATGCTTTCAGGTACCGTCAACACAGCTTCGGGTGTCAACGCAATCACGGATGTTGCGAGCGTCAAGTCCGCTTCTACAGACCCTGCCGCAGCTCAGGACAGATTCATGAAATTGTTGGTTGCTCAACTGAACAACCAGGACCCAATGAATCCAATGGATAACGCGCAAATGACGAGTCAGATTGCGCAAATCAACACGGTGACCGGCATTCAGCAGGTCAATGACACATTGAAAAGCATGGCCGAACAATTCACCTCCTTGCAGGTTATCCAGGGTGCCTCCATGGTGGGCCATGATGTACTGGTGCCGGGCACAACACTTACACGTAGTAATGGAGTTGCCAAAGGTGCAGTTGAGTTGGCCGGAAGCGCAGATAGCGTAAAAATCGAAATTCTTACCCCCGGAGGGCAGGTTATCGACACACTCAACCTCGGTTCGCTGGATGCCGGTCGTCATTCATTTGAGTGGAACGCAGCAAGCTATCAAGGTACGGGGGAGCCAGGCTTTCGGGTCGTCGCGAGCCGCGCAGGCCAATCCGTTGATACGGTTTCACTCTCCCAGAATCGCGTGCTGTCGGTCGCCAGTGAGGCTGGCGTCATGACTGTTCAGCTGGAGGGCAGGAGCTCTGTCCCCTACAGCACCATCAAGGCCATTCTCTAAGTCCAGCCATCAAGCACAAGCTTCGTACGTAACACCATATATTCAAAAGGGAAAACAATGTCATTCGAAACAGGCCTATCCGGACTCAATGCTGCCAGCCGTAACCTGGACGTCATTGGCAACAATATTGCCAATGCCAACACTACAGGCATGAAGTCATCGCGAACTGAATTCGCGGACATCGTTGCGTCGTCTATTGGCGTGGGTGGCGGAAACTCCAACGGCATTGGCGTAGCAGTCGGAACTGTCTCGCAAATGTTCACTCAGGGAAACATCAACATAACTGGCAACGATCTCGACGTCGCCATCAATGGCAGCGGTTTCTTCCAGTTGCAAATGCCCGATGGTTCAGCCGCCTATTCCAGGGACGGGCAATTCAAGCTCGACCGCTTGGGCAATATCGTCACCAATGCCGGGGCAAATGTGATGGGATATCCAACAGACACCGCCGGCAATCCCACAAGCACCACCCTGCAAGCACTTCAACTCCCGACGACTGCACCCATCGGCGCACAGCAGACTTCCACGATGACAGCCGAATTTAATCTCGACGCACGTGCACCGGTCTGGAATGCAGTAACCCCAAATACACCACTGACGACCTACGGAACGTCCCTGACGACTTATGACGCCCAGGGTGTTGCAATTCCAACTTCCTTTTATCTCCAGAAAACAGGGAGCGATACCTGGAACATGTTCACCGACCCCACATCCGCGGCGACGGCAGTCACTTCCTCCGTGGGAACGATGACCTTTGGGACCAATGGATTACTGACCAGCGCAGGCACCACAACATTGAACGTCACATCACCAAACCCGGCAATAGGCGCATTCCCGGTCACGGTTGACATCAGCAGCGTCACCCAGTATGGCGCCTCATTCGGCGTATCGAATCTGACCCAGGACGGCTATGCCCCCGGCGAACTCACCGGGCTGAAAATTGGTGAAGATGGCGTTATCACGGCACGGTATTCCAATGGCGTCACCCAGGCGGCTGGCCAGTTGTCATTGGCTGACTTTCGTAACGTACAGGGGCTCGCTCCCACGGGGGGCGGAAATTGGGTTGAAACCTTCGCCTCAGGGCAACCTGTTCAAGGCTCTCCTGGACAAGGAAAACTCGGCGTGCTTCGTTCTGGCGCACTGGAAGAGTCAAACGTTGACTTGACCGCCGAGCTAGTCAACATGATGACTGCGCAGCGCTCCTATCAGGCAAATGCCCAGACGATCAAGACACAAGATCAGGTTCTATCCACGCTAGTCAATCTTCGCTAACAAGACTTCAGGATAAGACATGGACCGTCTCATATATACCGCCATGACCGGCGCCAATGCAGCTGCGCATAGGCAGGCAGTCCTGTCCAACAACCTGGCTAATGCATCTACCAACGGATTTCGCGCCGAACTGTCAACTTTTCGTGCAGTGCCACTCCGGGGAGACGGTGCAACCACCAGGGTCTTTGCGCTTGAGGCGACCGCCGGTCATCTTGACACTCCTGGCGCCGCCCAGCGCACTGGCAGAAGCATGGATGCAATGACCACGGGTAACTCATGGTTTGCTGTCCAGGGACTGGACGGTACTGAGTCTTACACACGAAACGGCGCCTTCGAGGTGTCACCAGAGGGGACTTTGATGACATCGAATGGACTGACCGTCCTCTCAGATGGCGGATCTCCCATCACAGTGCCATCTGGAGCAACGGTATCGCTTGGACACGACGGCAGCTTGAGTGCCAAAGTAGGCGGACAACCCGCCAACGGAATTGGCCGTCTGAAAATGATTACCCCCAACGCTGATGATCCACTCAAACGCGGTGCAGATGGTCTGTTTCGCGCCACCTCCGGAGATCCATTGCCCAACGACGGCAACGCCCGTTTGCAGGTCGGGGTACTTGAAGGATCCAACGTGAATCCTATCGAGACGATGGTTGGAATGATTCAAACAGCCAGGCAATTTGAAACCCAGATGCGTCTGCTTCAAACAGCCGAATCAAATGATCGGTCAGCGGGTCAGCTTCTGGGTCTTCAGGGTTAAGTGAATCACACGTCCCACTTGCAAAGCACATAAGGAAACATCATGATCAATTCTCTGTGGATATCCAAAACCGGCATGGAAGCCCAGCAAACCCAGCTGGATGTCATCTCCAACAATCTAGCCAATGTTTCAACCACCGGCTTCAAACGTGCGAGTGCGGTCTTTGAAGACTTGATGTACCAAAATCTGCGGCAAGTAGGCTCCAATAGCTCGGAGCAGTCACAACTACCGACAGGCCTGCAATTAGGTCTTGGCGTACGAACTGTCGCGACAAGCCGGTCATTCGCGCAGGGCAATCTTCAACAGTCCGGGAACAAGCTGGATGTCGCCATTCAGGGCAACGGCTTCTTTCAAGTCACCATGCCTGATGGCACCACCAACTACACCCGCGACGGCTCCTTCCAGGTCGATGCACAAGGCCGCCTCGTGACCTCATCCGGGCTACCTATTGCCAACGGCGTCACTTTCCCGGCCAATGCAACCAGTATCGCCATCGGCTCCGACGGAACGGTTACTGCGCAAGTGCCTGGCAATACCGCGCCACAAAATATTGGCACTATTGCGCTGGCGAGCTTTGTTAACCCCGCAGGTCTCGATCCCAAAGGGCAGAACCTGTATGCAGAGAGTACAGCCTCGGGCCAACCCAACAGCGGCACGCCAGGTGGCAACGGCCTGGGCTCGCTGATGCAGGGCTTCGTTGAAACATCCAACGTCAATGTTGTGCAAGAGCTTGTCACCATGATTCAGACCCAGCGGGCATATGAAATGAATTCCAAGGCTATTCAGACTTCAGATCAGATGCTGCAAAAATTGGGACAGCTGTAAGCGGGTCATTCATGTACTTCCAAAACATGGTGAGAAGCTACTTCAGATTTTGTCGCTTGGTGGTGTCAACCGTACTGGTTGGCTTGGGATGTTCTGCATGCGAGTCATTGCCACAAAAAGTGAAAGTAGATTTTGCAGAACCCCGAACTGCGCAACCCGTCGCAACGCCAGTCAAAGTTACCGGCATGCAACCTACGGGCAGCCTGTTTCACGCTGCAAGCTATCGACCTGCATTTGAAGATGTAAGAGCACGCTCCGTGGGCGACACGGTTACGATTCAAATCGTTGAAAACATCACCGCCAGCCAGAAATCTGCCTCAACGGTCAATCGAAGTTCAACTATTGATGCCAGCGTGTCGGCTTTCCCGCTGTTCCCGGCTTCAGAGTTGGCCAAGCTGGGGGTGGGCACTTCTTCATCGAATGATTTCTCAGGCAAAGGTGGCACTGAAAGCGCCAACACATTCTCGGGTTCAATCACTACAACCGTTGTTGAAGTCCTTCCCAATGGACATCTTGTGGTCGCAGGAGAAAAACAAATCGGCGTGAATCAAAACGTGGATGTTCTCCGGTTTTCCGGGACCGTTGATCCGCGAGTGGTCCAACCAGGGAGCATCGTGAACTCCACGCAGGTTGCAAACGCAAGAATCGAGTCTAAAGGGCGTGGCGCCCAAGGCGAGGCGCAGACAGTTGGCTGGTTATCCCGCTTCTTTTTGAGCTTTCTTCCTTTCTGAGTCTGCCCAGAATCGAGTCCTGTTCAACCTGTTGCGCATCATGTCCGCCATCTTTCATCATCTCTTGATTTTCCCTGCAAAACGGAGTTTTTGGGGGTTACTCGCGGTTTGCCTGCTGTCGCTGGATGGCGCGCAGGCAGCCCGCATCAAGGAGGTAGCCTCCATTGAGGGCGTTCGCAGCAATCAACTCACAGGATTCGGGCTCGTCGTTGGATTGGACGGAACGGGTGACCAGACAACCCAGATGCCTTACACATCCCAGGGTCTGAACAACTACCTGCAACAGCTCGGCATTACGTTGCCGGCGGCATCGGTATCCCAGCTACAACTGAAGAACGTCGCTGCTGTGCTGGTCACCGCGCAGCTACCCGCATTTGCACGTCCCGGACAGACGCTGGATGTCAACGTGTCTTCGCTGGGCAATTCCAAGTCACTCAAGGGTGGCATGTTGATCACAACACCACTAAAGGGTGCAGACGGCGAGGTTTACGCACTAGCTCAAGGTAACTTGATAGTAGGCGGCGCAGGAGCTGCCGCGGGTGGCAGCAAAGTTCAGATCAATCACCTGAGTGCGGGGCGTGTGCCAGACGGAGCCCAAGTAGAGCGGTCTGTACCAACGCCCCTGCAACTGGGGGACAGCTTTAACCTGGGACTAAATGCTTCGGATTTTCAGACTGCGCGCAAGGTAGCTCAAGCCATAAACCAGAAATTTGGTCCCGGTTTTGCACGGGCACTGGACGGACGAACTGTACAGGTCAAGGCGCCGCCAGATGCCAACGACCGGGTGTCTTTCGTCGCCGAGATGGAAGAACTTGCACTGGAGTCTTCGATACCCAGCGCAAAGGTTGTGATCAATGCCCGTACCGGTTCCATTGTGTTGAATCAGGCCGTCACGCTGGGTCCTTGCGCGATTGCACATGGCAACCTGTCTGTCAGTATCAGTTCAACACCCGTCATCAGCCAACCCAGCCCCCTGTCTCCGAACGGCCAGACGGTGGTCACTGAAAAAGCCAACATTCAGATCAAACAGGAACCCGGGATTTTGATCCAGGTGCCAGCTGCACCACAACTCTCCGACGTCGTTCGCGCTTTAAACGCATTGGGTGCAACTCCTCAGGATTTGCTGGCAATCTTGCAAGCGATTAAGGCTGCTGGCGCCCTGAACGCGGAGCTTGAGGTCATCTAGCATGGGCTTCGGACAACTCCCATCAGCTTCCAATGCACTTGCGGCAGACGCCCGCACGCTGAATACGTTGAAGCTGCAGGCCGGACAGCAAACAACTCCCGAGTCAATCAAGGAAGCAGCCAAACAGTTTGAGTCGCTTTTCATGCGCGAGCTCATCAAAAGCATGCGGGAAGCCACAATGAAATCCGGTTTGCTGGATAGCCCGGGTGGAGATCTGGGTGCAGACTTGCTTGACCAGCAATTCGCTGTGCAAATGTCCGGACAACCGGGTGGCTTGTCTGACCTGATTGCCCAGCAATTGAGTCGTCAGATGGGTGTGCCCCAGACTGGCGATGCAAGTAAAAAGAGTGTCTCCATACCTGCCGTCCAGGCTCCCTCGATCAATCCCATTGCCCCAGTGAGCACGAGCGCCAACGCTGCGTCACCATCCATACGCCAGGCAGGCTTCGTCCAGCGTCACAACGAAGCGGCATCCCGAGTTGCGGCTTCCAGTGGCATTCCAGCCGGATTCATGATCGGGCAGGCAGGCCATGAAACAGGATGGGGCAAACATGAAATCAAGATGAAGGGCGGAGAGCCGTCCTTCAATCTGTTTGGCATCAAGGCTGATGCCAAATGGAAAGGAAAAGTCGCGGAAGTCACTACAACTGAATATGTGAATGGCGAGCCTCAAAAGATGGTCGCCAAATTTCGGGCCTACGCCTCTTACGAAGAGTCATTTAAAGACTATGCCAGGCTGATTTCCGAAAGTCCCCGGTACGCCCAGGCCCGTCAGCAAACAGCCTCGGTCACGGCATTCGCCAGCGGCCTTCAACGCGCTGGCTACGCGACCGATCCAGCATATGCGTCCAAGCTTAGCAGGGCGATCAACACCACGTTGCAATTGCAACGTGCGCAAGCCTGACCGGGGACGTCATGAGCGGAATTCTCAATATCGGAACCCGGGCACTGCTCGCAAACCAGGCGGCGCTGCAAACCATTGGCAACAATATCGCCAATGTCAATACACCCGGTTATTCACGTCAGTCAGTTGTTCTGCAGAATGTGGCCGGGCAGTTTGCGGGCAACGGGTATTACGGCAAAGGTGTGGAAATCACCACTGTGCAGCGTAACCACAGCGAGTTCCTGACCCGGCAAGCCTCACTTTCCAGTTCTGTCGCAGCATCGGACTCCAAGCGACTGGAGCAGCTCAAACAACTTGAAGATATTTTTCAGGGGGGCCCAAACGGACTGGGTGCAGCAGTGGGCGACATGCTGAACTCATTTGCCGACGTAGCGAATGCCCCGACTGACTTGACGGCTCGTACAGTGGTGTTGACCCGAGCTGGTGAAACTGCGGCGCGTATCCGCGCCGCATCCAGTAGTCTTGCGGATCTCAAACAGGGTGTATCCCTCGCCCTCGAAGGCTCCGTCTCTGCGGTCAATAGCCTCGCCCAACAGATTGCCTCGGTAAACGAAGAAATCGCCCGAGCCCAAGGAACGGGGCAAACGCCCAATGACTTGCTGGACCGGCGAGACCAGTTGATCAGAGAAGTCAACAAATATGTTCAGACCACCAGCATTGCCGCTGACGATGGAACTGTGGGCCTCTTTCTGGCCAACAGCCATCCGCTGGTATTGGGCACAACAGTTTCGCAGTTGGTACTGGTATCTGACGACTTCTCTGACCCATCAATGACCAAGCTGGCAATCCAGCGTTCAGGACAAACGACCGTACTTGAAGAAGCCACACTGGGTGGTGGTGAGATGGCTGGCTTGCTCCGTTTTCAAAACAGCGATCTCGTGGAAGCAGGTAACCTGCTGGGTCGAATGGCTCTAGCCATTGGCGGTGCCATAAACGAGCAACACCGGCTCGGCGTGGACCTCAACGGCAACGCCGGGGGAAATCTGTTCAATCTGGGCTCCATACCGGTTGGATTGGCCGCTGCATCCAACACAGGTACGGCAACCATTGCAGTGAGCGTACAGTCTTCCCCGGTTTCAGGAACCACTTCCTTTTCAGCGTCCAATTACGAAGTGAGCTTCACTTCTGGAACAGCGGGCAACATTGTGCGTCTTTCCGACGGTGCAGTAACTGCATTCGATCTGGCGGTCACTACGCCCGCCCAGGTGGACGGGCTGGACATCCAGATCAGTTCAGGCGGAGCAGCAGCGGGGGACCGTTTTCTTCTCAAACCCTTCAGCACGGTATCCGGAAGCATTGCCACCGCGTTTTCGTCGCCCCGTTCGCTGGCCATGGCCAGCCCCGTGGCAACCAGCGCCGGAGCTGGCAACACCGGGGACGGCGCAGTTGCCAGCCTGGCCGCCCGCTCCAATCCTGCCCCCGCCGCCGTTACGTTGACGTTTATAGGCCCCGGCACATTCACCCGGTCTGACACCGGAGCTGCAACCTACACCTACACACCCGGTCAGGCTATTGAATACGATCTGACCCCACCCGCAACCACCGGATGGTCACTGGTCATGAGCGGCAACCCTCAAGCCGGGGATACGTTCACGGTACAGGCCAACGCTTACCCAACACTCAACGCTGGCAATGCAGAAACCATCATGAGCCTGCGAGATGTGGCCATGTTTGATGGCGCCGCGCTAACCGACGGGTATTCCGGCTTGATGGCGCAGGTAGGCGTTCGGGTTCAAAGCGCTGACTTTGCCGCCAATATCTCCAAATCCATCGCGGACAACATTGAAGCAGACCGAACCGCCGTGTCTGGTGTCAACCTGGACGAGGAAGCTGCCAAGCTGTTGCAGTTTCAGCAGTCCTACCAGGCTGCCGCCAAGATGCTGCAAATCTCACAAAGCATTTTTGACACCCTGCTGCAAGGCATGGGGCGTTAAGGAGACTGACTTATGCGCCTGGGTACATCCCATACTTATGATTCTGCGCTGGAGCAGCTGATGAAACGTCAGGTCGAAATGGCCAGCCAGCAGGAAAAGCTGACATCCGGTAAACGGGTCAATCGCGCCAGCGATGACCCGACTGGCGCCAGCCAGGCGGAACGTGCACTGACACGCATGTCACGCCTGGAGTCCGACCAGCGAACCCTGAGCCTGCAAACCAACGCGCTGACCATGGCCGAATCGACACTGGGTGAATCGACCAATCTGGTTCAACGGTTTCGTGAACTGGTGGTCAGCGCGGGCAACACCTCCTACAACACGCGTGATCGGGCAACGATCGCCCAGCAACTCACGGGCCTGCGCGACCAGATTTTTTCATTGGCCAACAAGACAGACTCCAATGGCATCCCGCTGTTCGGTGGCTTGGGCAGCGCCAGTGCACCTTTTCTGGACGCCACAGCTGGCGTCGCATTTCAGGGCATTCCGGGTCAGCGGGCCAGTACCCAAAACTCGGTTCCTGGCGCCATGGATGGTCAGGCCATCTGGATGAAAGTACCGTCTGGGAACGGTGTGTTCAACGTGGCGCCCAACGGTGCCAACACCGGTGCCGTCTGGACAGACACGGGGCAGGTAGTAAATCCTGGTGCAGTTACCGGCGACAACTACACGATAGCCTTCGCGGTGGCCGCAGGCGTCACCACCTACAGCGTGACCAATACCACCACCGCAACCACCGTAGCAACCGGACAACCCTTCGTGTCGGGTCAGGCCATTGCCTTTGACGGGCTCTCGATGGTCGTCAATGGCACCCCACAAAACGCAGATGCAGTTCAGGTTTCACCCAGCACTACCCTGGATATGTTCAAGGTCATGGACGATGCCATTTCAGGCATTCGCAACGCCACCACTGGCAGCACGGCATCGCAGGCAGTAGCCACAGCACTATCGCAAATTGACTCTGGCATGGACCGGCTGCAGGCAGCTCAGGGCCAAGCCGGTGAATGGTTGAACCGGGCAGACACGATTGCAGACGCACAAAAAAGGCAGACTGTGCAGCTGGAGGCCGATCGCGTGCGCGCGGAAGACCTCGACATGGTCAAAGGCATCTCGGATTTTCAGAAAATCCAGACCGGCTACCAGGCGGCGCTGCAGTCATACGCCTCGGTACAGAAGATGTCGCTATTCAATTTCATCAACTAACCGCATGACCCAGTCTGTTTTGGATAACCTGACCCTCGGTTATCAACCTTTGTGGAACCAGTTGCGCCAGCTGACGGGCGTACAACTCTTTGTCGGGTCTGGTTCATCCAGCCCGGTTGATGCCACCCACCTGCTGTCGGTCCTGCAAGAAGCCTGGCCAGAACAGGCCCCACCGCTGCTGTTGTCCATCCAGACGCACCAGTTGCTCGGCGACGTCATTGCGCTTGCCGACCAACATAGCCCTTGGGTCGAGGTTCGTGAAGACACGTTATCAGACCCCGCCATGGCCCAACGGGTACACGGCGCCCATCAGCGCGGCCTCAAGATGATCTGGCGCGGCGAGCCGGGTGAGCGCCCCAATTCGACTCTGGCCTCCTGCTTCGCTCGGAACATGGTGACGCTAACGGCTGAAGAGGCATTGTCTGGTCTGCGGGCCTCCCTCATCAAACACAACGGCACGGCTGCCCTGTCGGCAACACCCTCCAAAAGCCCTGTTGTGCCAGGTCATGTTTACGAAGCAGTTGCCAGCCGCGCACTGGTGGAACATTGCCTGGACGACCAGGGCGCGTGGGCAGTTGCAGGCTGGCCGTCGGAGGATGTGTTGCACGGCTACCGGCACCGGCTCATCCAGCCCGACCACCGCGCGGTAGTCAAGCTGATTGAAGCCACCATGGCCGATGACTCCATGGAGTCGATTGAGCATACGCTGGCTGAAGAGCCCGTGCTGGTTTACCGGTTTCTGCGCTATGTCAACAGCGCTGCGCTGGGTCTTCCGAGCGCTATCGATTCCCTGAGGCATGGCTTGATGGTGTTGGGCTATTCCAAACTGAAGGCCTGGCTACTGGAACAACTGCCCCACACCAGCAGCGACCTGAACCTGCGTCCCATTCGTGTGGCTATGGTCATGCGCGCCCGGCTGATGGAGCACTTGCTGGACGCCGGCGCCGAAGACGCCCTGCGCCGCGATGTCTACTTGTGTGGCCTGCTCTCGCAGATCGATCTGTTTCTGGGAGAACCGCTTGGAACGGCCCTGCAACGCCTTCCGCTGTCGCCCCGCATTGGCGCTGCCATTCTGGCCGAGTCTGGTCCCTACCTGCCGTATCTGCAGGTTGCAACGGCACTGGAGTCACCCCAGTTGCGGCACGTGGGTATCTTGTGCAAAGCGCACCAGATCAGCAGCGAAGAGGTCAATCGCGCCCTGTTGCGCACGCTGTCCATCGTTCAAACCAATCCGGCCCGCGGTCACCTATTTGCCTGATTTGCCGGACCTGAGTCGTACAAAAGTCTGCCAGAACAGCGCATCCTGCGTGGTGGCGAAATTGATGCGCATCAGGGTGCTGGGCTGCCGGTTGGCGTGAAATAACGCGCCCGGCGCCAGCAGATACCCTTCGTCCAGCATGCGCTGCGACAACTCATCGGTGTCCACACCGGCGTCCACCCAGCCAAACAACCCTGCAGGCTCCGCGGCAAAGGTGCAACCCGCGGCCAGCGCCAGCTTCACGCTGCGCGCGCGTGCCACATCCAGCCGCGTGCGGATGCGCTGTGCATGACGGCGCAGTTGCCCCTGATCGATACACCAGGCCAGTGCTTTTTCCAGCAGTGCCGGTGTTGTCAAGGTAGCGAGCAGCTTGGTATCGGTCAACCTCTCTACCAGTTCGGGCGGGGCCGCCATGAACCCAATTCGCCAGTTCGGCGCCAGTATTTTGGCAAAGCCACTGACGTAAATGGTTCGCTGCAGACCGTCAAGCGCACACAGGCGCGTGGCGTGGTCGGGCGCGATGTGGCTGTAGGTATCGTCTTCAACGATATGAAAGTTGTGGGCATTGGCCAGTTGCAGCACGCGGTGTGCACTTCCGGGTGACAGGCAATAACCCGTGGGGTTGTGAAACACGCTGACGCTGACGAACAGTTTAGGGTTGTGCGCCTCGCAGTAACGGGCCATCACATCCAGGTCAGGTCCGTCGGCCCTGCGCGGAACGGGAAGGATGCGCATGCCCAGGGCTTCCAGTCGCGCAAACTCGATGGCCCAGCCAGGCTCTTCCACCATCACGTAATCACCGGCGCGCAGCAACGTGCGGCTGACGATGTCCAGCGCATGTGTGGCACCTACGGTGGTGACGATCTGCAGCGGGGCCGCGTGAACATTCAGAGCTGCCAGTTTTTTTGACAACGACTGCCGCAGTCCTAAATCACCCGCCGGTTCGCCATACTGCAGGGAAAACGCCTTCAGGGCTGCCGCGCCCGTTACCTTGCGCACGGCCGTCGGCATAAAAGTCGTTTCCAGCCATTCGGGAGGGAAAACACCCATGCCGGGCTGGGGCTTGTCACTCACCGCATGGAACATGCCGCGGATCAGCGCCGTTGCGTTGATGGGCGCCCGGGTCAATCCGGCAGTTTGATTTGCTACTGATTTGATAGCTATCGACGAACTATCTACGGGCACTGAGGGCACTTCACGCACATAAAATCCACGGTTTTTATGTGCTTCCACCAAACCTTGAGCCAGCAAATGGTCATACGCTGCCACGACTGTCGAGGGGCTCACGCCCTGCTGCTGCGCGCACAACCGGACAGAGGGCAGCCGGGCGCCGGGTGCCAGCAGACGCGTACGGATGCGATCAGAGAAGCGCGCGCTGAGCTGCTCTGTGAGAGACTGTGAGGCGGATTTCATCAACATGGGCGTGACTTTGATGTGCTGCGACTTGCAGCAATACAGTTCTAGAAAATGTCTGGCTAACTGTACTGTCAGTGTAATGGTTTTTACCCTAAAGTTTGTCTCATGACCGCTTCCGAGTTCACCGCCCTGCTCCTGCTGACGACAGCCGCCAGCTTTACGCCCGGACCCAACACCACGCTGAGCACAGCGCTGGCAGCGAACCTCGGGTTGAAACGTGCGTTGCGTTTTGTGTGCGCCGTGCCGGTAGGCTGGGGCCTGTTGTTCAGCCTGTGCGCTGGCGGTTTGGGGGCGCTGGTGGTTGCGGTGCCGCCGCTGCGGCTGGCCATCCAGTTATTTGGAGTGGCCTATTTGTTGTGGCTGGCCGCCAAACTGGCGCAATCCAGCCAGATGGCACAGGCAGACTCAGCGCGGCTCAACGTCACCTTTTTTCAGGGCGTGATGCTGCAGTTTCTGAATATCAAGGCCTGGATGCTGGCATTGACCGTCGTAGCCGGATGGCTGGCCGGGCGTGCGGACATGGGGGCCCGGTTTGCAGTGATCCTGCCACTGATGATTGTGTTTGGGTTCGTCAGCAATCTCGCTTACGCCATGGTGGGCTCGCTGCTGCGCAGCTGGTTGACACACGGACGGCGCCTGATCTGGTTCAACCGGGTCATGGCTACAGTGCTAGTGGTGACCGCCGCATGGATGGCCACGATATGAACGGCCGCTTTTTATGAACCGCGAAACCAAAGGCTTATGGCTGGGTCTGATCGGTGTGGTGCTGTTTTCTGCCACTCTGCCCATGACCAAGCTCGCCACAGGCCCCTTCGACGCGCCGCAACTTTCACCCCTTTTTGTCACCTTTGGTCGGGCCGCGCTGGCGGGTATTCTGTCGCTCTTCTACTTGGCTTTCACCCGCAGCCCCATTCCGCGGCGCGGCCAGTGGGGCGGATTGTTTTTCACAGGCCTGTGCGTAATCATCGGGTTCCCGCTGCTGATGGCCATGGGCCTGCGTCATGTGGAGTCGGTTCACGCTTCGGTGATCATGGGCATCTTGCCACTGGCCACTGCAGCGATTGGTTCACTGTGGTTGGGGCAACGGCCCAGCTTGGGCTTCTGGCTGTGCGCTGTGGCGGGCAGCGCACTGGTCGGCGCCTTTGTGCTGTTGCGTGCCAGTACCGCCGCCGTGGTGCCAGAAGCAAGCAGCATCAATGCCAACTGGGCTGACCTGTTGCTGTTGCTTGCCGTGCTAAGCGCTTCATGCGGATACGTCAGCGGCGCACAACTGACGCCGTCATTGGGTGCTGAACGGGTGATCTGCTGGGTACTGGTCATCAGTCTGCCACTCACAGTACCCATGATGCTCGTCAACTGGCCACCGCTTCCCGTTCGAACCAGTGCCTGGTTAGGCTTTGGCTACGTGACGCTGTTTTCCATGTGGATCGGGTTCTTCGCCTGGTACCGTGGCCTGGCACTCGGCGGCACGGTGCGCGTCAGCCAGGTGCAACTGGTGCAGCCCTTTTTTAGCATGTTGTTCTCGGTGCCTCTGCTGGGTGAGTCGCTGGATGTGGTGACGGTCGGTTTTGCGCTGGCTGTGATTGCAACCGTTTTTATTGGAAAAAGAATGCCGGTGCAACAAGAAATCTCTGTCAGGAGCAACTGATGAACATGAGCAACATCCCTTTTGGCACGGTCAATTGGTCGGCCATAGCACCCGTAGAAAAAAGTGCACAAGCAGGACAGGCGTTCTGGCGCACACAGCAATTCGGCGACCTGCGCGTGCGCATGGTGGAATACACGCCAGGCTATGTTTCTGACCACTGGTGCGTCAAGGGTCATATCCTGCTCTGCCTGGAAGGCGAACTGCTTACCGAGTTAAAAGACGGCCGCACATTCACCCTCAAGCCTGGCATGAGCTACCAGGTGGCGGACAACGCGGAGCCGCATCGCTCGACGTCATCGCTTGGCGCCAAATTATTCATCGTGGATTAATTTCATGCACATCGCCATACTGACTTTCGACGGGTTCAATGAACTTGATTCACTGATCGCCTACGGCATGCTAAGCCGCATTTCGCTGCTGGGGGACACCAGCTGGAAGGTCAGCATTGCCAGCCCCAGCCCCCGGGTCACGTCCATGAATGGCCTGACCATCGACGCCCACATTGACCTGAAGCAAGCCTGCCAGGCCGACGCCGTGCTCATTGGCAGCGGCATGAAAACGCGGGAAGTGGGTAACGATGCAGCCATCATGGGCCAGCTGCAACTCGACCCTGCCAAACAGCTCATTGCAGCCCAATGCTCGGGAACGTTTTTGCTCGCGAAACTTGGCCTAACCAAACAGATGCCCGCGTGCACCGACACCACCAGCAAACCGTGGGTGCAGGCTGCAGGCGTGAACGTGCTGAATCAGGCTTTCTATGCGCAGGGCAACCTGGCCACGGCCGGTGGCTGCCTGTCGGCACAATACATTTCAGCCTGGCTCATCACGCGCCTGAGAAGTGCCGAGGCCGCGCGGGAAGTACTGCATTACTTTGCACCGGTGGGTGAAAAGGATGAATATGTCACCCGAGCGCTGGCGCATGTTCAGCCAAAGGAGACCACACAATGAAAACATCCATTGCCGAAGCCCTCAAGCGCCTGCCCGGCCCGGCCACCGCGCAATACCCGGAAGGTGCGCCATCTGTGGCGATGATGAGTGGCGGCACGATGACGCTGAAGGTCTTCACACCTGGCACCAATGCCGGTGGACGCGACCGACAGTTGCCACATGATCAGGATGAGCTGTACCTGATCCACAGCGGCACGGGTGAGATCATCATTGGTGACCAGCGCTTTTCAGCCACCGCGGGGGATGCCTTCTTCGTAGCGGCAGGCGTGACGCACCGGTTTGAGAATTTCGGAAAAGATTTTGTAACCTGGGTTGTCTTTTACGGCCCGACTGGAGGAGAAAAATGAACTGGACACT
>ENA-UOWO01001738-UOWO01001738.1-activated-sludge-metagenome-genome-assembly--contig:-NODE-1738-length-28414-cov-19.421524_pt1 | contig 28414 bp, 30 predicted proteins | sample MGYA00238148_ERZ761564 | MGnify/ENA primary metagenome ERZ761564 (study PRJEB28885, sample SAMN05720194) | activated sludge metagenome | isolation source: Anaerobic digester | place: USA...
TATATACTAATTTGGAGTCATATTGAATTCCATTTTTTTCCAATGCTTTTTTATAACCCAAAAAACGATCGATTGCATTTTGTGGATTTTCAGGTCCTCGAATGTGGGCAATTTTTTTACACCCTTTATCAATTAAATGCTGAACCGCCTCCATAGCAGCTTTTTGATCATTGATAATCACCTTGGAACTTGGAATTAATTTTGAAATTTTATCAAATTGAACAAAAGGAATTTCTTTTCGGAGGATTTCCTTGATGTGAAAATCATTATTGGATTCGTTAGAAAGCGACATAATAATTCCATCGACTCTTTTATTGACGAGAAGTTCCACCTGTTTTTTCTCTAATTCCAAGGATTCATTCGATTGCAGAATAATAACGAGATACCCTTTTTTCTCAGCTTCGGCAATAATTCCATTAATTACATTCGAAAAAAAATGGTGAACCACTTCGGGAATAATCAAACCAATGGTTTTAGACTCTTTGGTTCGAAGATTTACCGCAAAACTATTGGGTGTGTAGTTGAGTTCCTCAGCCAAAGCAACAACTGCTTTTCTGGTTTTTTCACTTACATCCGAATAGTTTTTTAATGCTTTTGAAACTGTAGTTATGGATATCCCTAAAGTTTCGGCAATCTCTTTTAAAGTAGTCTCTTTCATAAAACAAATATGAGAAAAAAATATGAATTACAAATCGAAAACGTTTTCGTTGTTTTCGAAAACGTTTTCGATAATAATATGTTTAAATTTAACAGTTATAAAAGTAGTTTTGAGAAAAAATAACCAAACAATTTATTAATCAAACAATTTTAAACCATGAAAAAAAGTAATTTAGTTTTGAAAAGGCTTGGATTGATTGTAGCATTATTGCTCGTCAATTTGACTTTTTCTCAAAATTCAACTGTATCAGGAATCGTTTCTGATAATTCAGGAGCTCCACTTCCTGGAGTAAACATTTTAATAAAAAATACAAATAAAGCAGTTTCTACTGATTTAGATGGTAAATATGCATTTACAAAAATTGACAACGGAAACATAACTCTTGTCGCATCTTATATAGGATTCAAAACATTAGAAATAAATGTAAGTGTTAGTGATAACACGGTTCAAAATATTACATTGGTGGAAGATGCTAATGTTTTGGATGATGTAGTTGTTACAGGTGTAGTAAACCCCAAATCTAGATTAGAGTCTAGTGTGTCTGTATCTTCTATTGGAACAAAACAAATAGAGCAATCTGCGCCTAGAACAACTGGAGAGGTTTTTAGAAACATACCTGGAGTACGAGCAGAGTCTTCTGGAGGTGAAGGAAATGCAAACTTTAACGTACGTGGTGTACCGGTTTCCTCTGGAGGCTCAAGATACCTACAATTACAAGAAGATGGATTACCAGTAATGCTGTTTGGAGATACGTCTTTTGGCAACTCGGATAACTGGTTACGTATTGACTCTAACATAGGAAGAGTTGAGTCTATTAGAGGAGGTTCAGCATCTACGCAAACATCCAATGGACCTGCAGGTATCATCAACATGATTAGCAAAACAGGTAAAACAGAAAGTGGTTCAGTATCATCGACTGTTGGTTTAGATTTTAACACAAACCGATTAGATTTTGAATATGGCACGCCATTAGCCAATGGCATTTCCTATCACATAGGTGGTTTTGTAAGATCTGGCGAAGGACCTAGAGCAGCTGGTTATAATGCTTCTCAAGGCGGACAGTTTAAAGCTAATATTACCAAAGAGTTTAAGAATGGTTATATCCGTACTAGCTTTAAGTTTTTAAATGATAGAGCACCAATGTATTTACCAATGCCAATGTTGTTAAAAGGTTCTGATTCCAATCCTACTTTTGCAAACTTGCCAGGTTTTGACATTACAACAGATGGTTTGCAAACGAAGTATTCTCAACAAAGTTCTGGGCCAACTTCTAGCGAAAGTGGTAACACTGTACGAGATGTAAGAAAAGGCAATAATCCTATTTCACAAGCAATTGGATTAGAAGCTGAATTTGATTTAGGCGAAGGATGGAAAATTAGCGAAAAAGGTAGAATTTCATTCAATAAAGGGAATTGGATAGCTCCTTTTTCTGCAGGAGTTGGTACAACAAATAGCTTTGTAGCAGGTTTAGGATTTCCAGCAGGAAGCACTTTATCTTATGCAGACAACGGGGCGGTTTATGCTCCAGCAAATGGGTTAATCCAAAACATTCATATGTTTGATACTACTCAAGATGATTTAAATAACCTTTTTAATGATTTTAAAATCAGCAAAAAATTAGGCAACAATGTTTCTCTAACAGCAGGTTATTTTACTGCTAGTCAAACTACTAAAATTTCTTGGCAATGGAATGCTTTCTTACAAGAAGTTAAAGGTGATGGAGAAGCAAGATTGGTCAATGTAGATGGCTATTCAAGAGCTGGTCAATGGGCTTATGGAACTCCTGTTTGGGGTAACTGTTGTCAACGTAATTACAATTTACAACATACTGTAAATGCACCGTATGCAGGTATCGATGCTAATATTACTGAGAAATTAAATTTTAGCGGAAGTATTAGATATGACAATGTAAATGTTGATGGAACAATTGCTGACGGAAATACTAAAGGTCCAGTTGATGTAAACGGAAATGGCACTATTGAAAACATTGAAACTGTTGTTCCAGTTGTTCAAGCTACTGATAGAAGAATTGTTGGAGATAATTATGGATACACATCTTATTCTGTGGGTTTAAATTACAAATTAAATGATGCTTCTGCAGTTTTTGGAAGATATAGTGAAGGTGCATCTGGAAGAGCAGCAGATAGAAATAGTTATGGAACTGATGGCACTGCAATAGTACAATATGATAAAATTTCTCAATTAGAAGGAGGATACAAAAGAAAATTCTCGGCAGGATATGTTAATTTAACAGGTTTTCATAGTGTTACCGATGAAGCTGCTGGTACTGCCTTAAATTTAAATGCAGGTAATAAATATAAAGCAACTGGATTAGAATTTGAAGGTTCATACAATACTGGCGATTTTTCTGTAGTAGGTTCTGTGACATACACTAACGCAACCATAATTGAAGATAGAACTTCTAGTGTAGTAGGTACTAATAATGGAAAAACACCAAAAAGACAAGCAGACTTTGTTTACAACTTATCTCCAACTTATGAGTTTGGATCTAGCAAACAACATTTAGTTGGGCTTTCAATTTTGGGAACAAGTAAATCATTTGCAGGTGACGACAACACTTTAATTCAGCCTGGTTATGCTTATGTAAATCTATTAGCCAAAGCTGGTTTGACAAAAGGTTTATCTTTGGCAATTAGTTTAAACAACCTTTTTGATACCATTGGCATTACCGAAGTTGAAGGTGTAGATGGCGCATTTAATGGTGACCGTCTGGTAAGAGCAAGAGCGATTACAGGTCGTTCTACTACTTTATCATTACAATATAGATTTTAGTTTTGTTTCAATGTTAGTTATCCAATTCCCAAACCTTTATTGGTTTGGGAGTTGTTATTAAAAAAACAGCCACTTTGTTTCATTATAAATATAATACTATGAAAGCTTTTTATACCTTACTATTTGTATTTACATTCCTGTTTCAATATAATGGAAATGCACAAACTGTTGTTGCCAAAAAAGACACTAAAAAAATAATCATAATTTATGGAAGCCCTGATTGTCATTATTGTACAGATTTAAAAGAAAGTTTGTCGAAGAAACAAATGGCTTTTGTCTTTTTTGATATCGATAAAGATCAAGTGGCGTTAAACCAAATGTTGACCAAATTAAAAAATGCAAACATTAGCACCAATAATCTTCAAATTCCCGTTGTTGATAAATACGGCCAAATCTATGTAAACAATGCTGACTTCAAAGATTTTATTATTAAAATAACAGAATAGTTATGTTCAAAAAAGCAAAACTAAATTTCTGGCAGATTATAAATATGAATGTCGGTTTTTTCGGGATTCAGTACAGTTTTGGTTTACAACAAAGCGCTGTTAATCCTATTTATGACTTTTTGCATGCAAGTCCAGATCAAATTCCAATACTTAATCTTGCAGGACCATTAACGGGATTATTGATTCAACCTATAATTGGTGCTATGAGTGATAAAACTTGGCATTCAAGATGGGGAAGAAGAAAACCGTACTTTTTTATTGGAGCCATAGTTTGTAGTATCGCATTATTTCTATTCCCATTTAGTAGTTCCCTATGGATGGCAGCAGGTTTGCTTTGGATTTTAGACGTTGGCAACAATACTGCTATGGAACCGTATCGGGCTTTTATTGCTGACACGCTGGACGAAGAACAACAACCAATAGGTTTCCAGGCGCAAAGTTTTTTTACTGGTTTCGGACAGTTTCTGGCTTATATTTCTCTTTTTCTATTTCCAATTGTTTTTGTGGGTTACACCGGATCGTTACCTACTTGGATTTATGCTTCCTTCTTTTTAGGAGCAATACTTTCTGTAACTTCCATTTGGTGGAGTATGGGTAAAACCAAAGAAATCCCGCCAACAGCAGAAGAATTAATCCTTTTAAAAGCAGAACCCTTAAATGTTTTTTCGCCCTTTATTGATATTTATAAAGCCGTTTTAGAAATGCCAACAGTGATGTGGCAGCTGTTTTTGGTCTATTTGTTTCAATGGTATGCGATGATGTGCTATTGGCAAAATAATTCAAAAAGTATTGCTTTGTCAGTTTGGGATGTCACTCCAAAGGATGTGATGGGTTATGAAAAAGCAGTAGAATGGAACGGATTAATTGGTGCTTTTGGATTTATTGTCACCTTTTCAATCGCTTTTTATTTGGCCAAATTAGCCAAAAAACACGGTGCCAAAATGATTCATTTTGCGTGTTTGCTATTGGGAGCTATCTCTTTTTTATGGTTTCCAACAGTACAAAATCAATATGTGTTTTTTGCAGTAATTATTGGCTACGGTATTGCTTGGGCAAGTATGATGGGTATTCCTTATTTGATGGTCGTTGCGGTTGTACCAAAAGAGCGTTACGGAGTTTATATGGGAATTATAAATATGATGATTGTTATTCCAATGATTATCCAAAACCTGTCCTTTGGTTACATTTTAAAGAATTTTTTGGATAACGACCCTCGTCAAGCAATTCGTTTTGCGGGTGTATTATTAGTGCTTGCTGCTATTTGCACCTTGTTAATCAAAATAAAAAACACAAAAGTAAGTGAATAATATAATAAATAATAAGATGAATACTATAGACATCCTTTGTGTTGGTGAAGTATTGGTTGATTTTATTGGGCATCAAGAAGGGGTGCTTATCAACGAAACTAGAGATTATCATAGGTATTTAGGAGGTTCGCCTACCAATGTGGCTATGAATTCAACGCGACTAGGTTTGAATACTATTATGGTTGCAACTGTTGGGAACGATGGCTTTGGTTCTTATATCACAGAACGATTAACGAGTGTTGGAGTGAATACAAACCACCTCAATGTATTAGAGGACAAGTCGACTAGCGTAATTTTTGTTTCAAGATCTGAGGGAACGCCTGATTTTATACCCTATCGTTCAGCAGATTGTTGCATTTATGAAGAACAAATTTCAAGGGAAATTTTATCCAATACTAAGATATTCCATACCACTTGCTTCGCATTAAGCAAAAATCCGGCACAAAAAACGATCTTGAAGAAAGCCCAAGAAGCGCACGATTTAGGATGTAAGCTAAGTATTGATCTTAACTATGCAAGAAAGCTGTGGAAAAGTCAAAAGAAAGCTTTCAAAGTAATAAAAACTTATTGTCAGTTCAATCCATTAATAAAAATTAGTGAAGATGATATGCTTCGCCTATTTGAAAAAGAACTTCCGCACGAAGATATATTCGAATTTTTTCACCATCAAGGAGTAGATATGGTTTGCTTAACTTTGGGAAGCAAAGGGGTGAAATTATCTCAAAAAGGTAAGGAAATAATCCAAATGCCAGCAATAAAAATTGATAAAGTATTAGATTCAACTGGAGCAGGTGATGCTTTTTGGTCTGGATTTTTATTTGCTTATATCAAAGAAAAATCAATACATGAATGTTTAGATATTGCTTTAAAGTTAGCTGCTTTAAAACTACAAAATGTAGGACGACTGCCAGACAATATCAATATCCTTTCTAAACTTTTATAAAATACAATGCAACAAAATAATACAAAAATCACTAACGGTGTAATGTTAAATGTCTATCCGGATAGTATAGGAGAAAAATTTAGAGATACCGTAGCCATGCTCAAAATGGATGCTTTTAAAGAAGTTTTTTCTTTTATCTATGTGTTGCCCACTTTTTTTAATAGTGATTTAGATAGAGGTTTTTCAATCATTGATTATAATTTAAACAAAGAGTTAGTTGACACAAAAGATTTACAAGAATTGAATGAACTTCAGATAAAATTGAAGTTTGACATTGTCTTGAATCATCTTTCGGTGGCTTCTCCTCAGTTTAAAGACCTGCTGCAATACGGCACTAAATCTAAATTCAAAGATTTTTTTATCAATTGGAATGAATTCTGGGACGGAAATGGAGTGAAAAACGAAGATGGAATTGTAATTCCTAATCCAGATTTTCTAAACAAACTATTTATGAGAAAATCAGGTTTGCCTATATTAAAAGTACGTTTTCCAGATGGTTCAGAACAGCCATATTGGAATACTTTTTATCAGCAAATAACCTATAATAAAATTACTCCAACAGATTTAGAAACTTTAAAATTAAGTCAAGAACAAAGTCTATTTATTTGTAAAAAAGTCAATGATGCAATTGAACAAAACGAAGATTTTAACACTTTGAATTTTGAAGATTGTACGCCGCTAAAATCACAAATTTTACAAATTATAGAGCAAAAACGTTCTTATCTTGGGCAAATGGATGTCAATGCGGAATCGCCTTTGGTCTGGGATTTTTATGAGGAAACTCTAAAAAAACTAAGTGATTATGGATGCAACATCCTTCGATTAGATGCTTTTGCCTATTTGCATAAACAAGTTGGAGAGTCCAATTTTTTCAACAAACCGGGAACTTGGGACTATTTAGAGCGAATTAAAAAAATAGCACAACAAAATAATTTGATGTTGTTACCAGAAATTCACGCCGAATATGGTTTGCATTTACACGATGAAGTCGCTAATGAAGGATATTACATCTATGACTTTTTCTTACCTGGATTAACGATTCATACTATCGAAAATAAAAACAATAAAGCATTGCTTAGTTGGGCTAAGGAAATTATTTCCAAAGGATTTAAAACGGTAAACATGTTAGGTTGTCACGATGGCATACCAGTTTTAGATTTGAAGGGTAAGGAAGTGAATGGCGCTTACAATAAAGGATTATTAGAAGATGCCGAGATTGAAAAAATCATGACCACAATCATGAATCGTGGTGGACGTGTCAAAAATCTCTACGATCCTTCTGGAAATAAAATTTCATACTATCAAATCAATGCTACTTTTTTTAGTGCCTTGGGCGAAGACGAACAAAAGTTACTATTGGCGAGAGCCATACAACTATTTATGCCTGGAATTCCACAGGTTTGGTATCTAGATCTATTTGCTGGAAAAAATAATTATGAAGCAGCAGATAACGGCGGAAGTGCTGGACATAAAGAAATTAATCGCACGACATTGTTGATGGACGATATTGAAGAAGGACTAAAAACAGAAGTAGTTAGCAAACAGCTCGAAATCATTCGTTTAAGAAATACATCGAGTGCTTTTTCTGGACAAGTAGAAATTAATGACTCCGTGGATTCTATCATAGACATCAAATGGGTAAATGGTAACACGATGGCGCACCTAAAGGCAAACCTTCAAACTAAAAGTTTTACAATAGACCATACTGAAAATGGATTTATTAAAACTATGAACTTTTAAATTTCATAAGTAATTGCTACAATTTTAATGATGCCAATTGCCAGATAATTTGGATTTGAAAAGCAACTTAGAATAATTAATTTCCCTCTTACAAGGCATCAAATCTCAAAATAAAATCCTATTTTTGGGTTTGAAACTTTGAACGAAAAGGAACTCATTTATGGAAGAACCTAAAAGATGCGGCTGGTGCTTATCTAGTGATTTGTATAAAGAATACCACGACAAAGAATGGGGTGTTCCCGTTTATGACGACCAAAAATTATTTGAATTCCTGATTCTCGAAACTTTTCAGGCTGGATTGAGTTGGATAACTATCCTAAAAAAGAGAGAAAATTTTCAATCCGCTTTTGATGATTTCGATTATAAAAAAGTAGCCAACTATCCCGAAGAAAAAATTCAAGAATTATTGCTCGATGCTGGAATTATTCGCAATCAATTGAAGATCAGAGCAGCCGTTTCGAATGCCGTTGCATTTATGAAAGTGCAGGAAGAATTTGGTAGTTTCAGCAAATATATTTGGGGATTTACAGATGGAAAACCAATCGACAACAACCGAAAATCATTAAAAGAAGTTCCTGCCACCTCTCCTCTTTCGGATGAAATTAGCAAAGATTTAAAAAAACGTGGGTTCAAATTCGTGGGTTCAACAGTAGTTTACGCTCATATGCAAGCCACCGGAATGGTCAACGACCACGTTGAAGATTGTTGGAGGAAAAGTTAAATACTTTAAAAAATCAAGGCATCTCCAACTGAAATTTCCCCTTCATTCAAACAAAAAATATTGGTGCCAAAAAGAATGGAATTATCAACTTTTCGATAGGAACTTAAAGTATTTAATGGTTCTTTTTTTACAATGCCATTTTTCGGGTCATTGTTCACCATTATACATCTGCCGCAAGGTTTAGCATTCTTGAATTTCACATTTCCAATTTGAAATGTATCAAAGTTATCTTCTTCGTGAGCCACCGAACTACTAATAACAATATTGGGTCTAAATCTTTTAATACTAACCTTTTCTTCCAATTTTTGATTTAAAAAATCCAAACTTTTAGAGCCGATTAGCAAATATGGATACCCATCGGCAAGACTTACATTTAGGGTTCTATTCGATTTTGTACTGTTGTGTTTTCTGTCACCTAAACTTTCAATTTTAACCAACTTACATGTAAATCCAAGCGAATCACTAAACCATTTTGAAGTCGATTTATTCACCTCAACAACTTTCGTTTCATCATCCCAAACTTTTGAAAAAATAGGTTCATTCAAACTTTCGTTAATAGAAAATTCGTGGTTTATATTTTGAAAAGTAATTTCAATTTTACCATCCTTGATATTGGGATAAAACTGACTTAATTTTGGATGCTTTCTTTGGGTAATAAACTCGTTGTTTTCGTCAATCAACATCCAACGTCGGTCATTTTCGAAACCCATTTCTTCAGCTTTCGCACTTTGAACGGAAATTCCAGCCAAACTTTTGATTGGATAAATGTACAATTCGGTTACAGCGTATTTCATAATCATTTGTTTTTTAGAATTTGCATAAAATCTTCTCGGTGAATTTCACGACAGCCCAAACTTTCGAGATGCTCATTATACACTTGGCAATCCAAAAGAGTATAATTTTCCTTTTTTAATTGGTTGACCAAAGCAATAAACCCCACTTTTGAAGCATTCGAAACTTTAGAAAACATACTTTCACCACAGAAAATATGTCCCAAATCGATACCATATAAACCGCCAACTAATTCTTCGTTTTGCCACACTTCTACTGATTTTGCCACACCCAATTCATTCAATATACAATAGGCTTCAATCATATCATTGGTAATCCAAGTTCCGTTTTGACCTTCGCGTTTAATCTTTTGGCAATTCGAAATGACCTCTCTAAAATTTTGGTTGAAAGTTACCTTGAAAATATTTCGATTCAGAATGTTTCTCATACTTTTTGAAACCACTAATTCGTCCAAAAACAAAACCATTCTAGGATTAGGTGACCACCAATAAATGGATTCTCCTTCTTCAAACCACGGAAATATGCCGCTTTTGTATGCCAATTGCAATCGCTCTGGAGACAAATCACCACCAATAGCAAGAATTCCATCAGGATAGGCTTCGGAAACGGGAGGAAAAAACAATTCTTTGGATAAAAAATACATAGTTTTGGAACAAAAGTATAAATTTGGCAAAGCGAATTTACGGTTAAAAATTCAATCCTAAAATTTTTATGAAAAACACCAAAAAACCTATGAAATATAAACTCACTTCTGTTTTATTTTTACTGTTAGTTTTTATAGGAAATGCTCAAAATCAAGATTCTATTTCGATTCCAAAGTCCAAAGACAAAATCTCTTACAAACAATTTATTGCTCCGGTTGCGCTTTTAACAACAGGAGCCATAATGGTAAACACAGCTCTAAATGACGATTTGCAAAAAAATGCCAACACCTTTTTTGGCGAAGATTTTAGTTCCCATGCTGATAACGTTCTACTATTTGTTCCAGTAGCACAAATTTATCTGGGGAAAAGTTTTGGATTTAAACCAAAAAACGATTTTCATCATCAAACCATCAATATTGCGATTGCGAATGTTATGGCAGTGTCGGTAACCGAAATTTTGAAACGGAGTGTTAACGAAGAAAGACCCGATCAATCGGATGATTTAAGTTTTCCCTCGGGACATACTGCTGTGGCTTTTACGAATGCAGCCCTTTTATATTATGAGTACAAAGATTCGAATTTGTGGTATGCTAGTAGCGGTTTCTTATTTGCATCGGCTACAGGAATTTTAAGAATTGCTAACAACAAACATTATACTTCGGATGTGATGGCTGGAGCAGGAATAGGATTGGCTTCGGGATTAATAGTTTCGTATTGGAATCCATTTAAGTCAGTTTCTTTTGGAAAAAAGAAAAAAACGACTGCCTTTGTTTACCCACAAATTGGAAGTCAAATTGGGTTGGGAGCATTAATTCAACTGAATTAATTTTTTTAACCATATAAGGCAATTAAGATCATTTAAGTAGTCCTTTTTTGAACATAAAAAATGATAAAATTTCACGAAAGTCCAAAAAAAATCCTTGAAATTTTTTCAAGGATTTTGAATCTTTATTTAGAACGGTAAATCGTCTGGTTCTTCTTCGTTTAAGCTTGTTGCTGGAGGAAAGGCAGCAGCTGCAGGCATTGGTGGAGTTTGAGCTGCAGGAGCTTCGGCTTGAGCTTTTGCAATTCTCCAACCTTGAATCGTGTTGAAGTAAACAGTTTCTCCTTGTGGATTTGTCCATTCGCGACCTCTTAAATTAATGTCGATTTTTACAGCTTCTCCCACTTGATACGTATTCAACAAATCACATTTGTCCTGAACAAACTGAACCAAAATATGTTGTGGATATTGTTCGTCTGTTGTAACAACAACATCTCTTTTTTTGAAACCTGCAGATCCAACCTCTTTGGTTTGATCAATCATTTTAATTTTTCCTGTAACTTCCATCTTGAATATATTTATTTATTGTTGTTATTCGGTTTCTAATTTGCTGACTATGAGCTAAATTTTCGAGATTTAAAGCTCTCCTCTTTGCAAAATCTGTTTTACAAATATATCAATTTCTACATTAGAAGTCAAACAAATAATATCCACAAAAAGATAATTTTAAAACAATCAAAACCGGGAAAAATAAGAATCAGATTATTTCGTTATATTTATGCCACAAAAATCAATTTATGCAGTTTTCCCAAAGTAGAAACACCAGTCGTTGGATCCTAATTTTTGCTTCCTTTTTAATTATTTCATTAATACTTTGGAATACCTATACTTTTTTTCAAATTTTCAAACACGAAGAACGGTTGAAAATGAATCTTTGGGCCAATGCCGAAAAAATACTTATCAATGCCGGAGAAAATACTGATTTAGAACTTCCGCTTCAAATTTTTAGCAACAATACTTCTATTCCGATAATGCTTACGGAGAACGACAGCATTATCAATTCTAAAAATATAGACGAGAAAATTATTGCGGATAAAAAAAGAGCTAGTGCTTTTTTGTCTGGACTAAAAAATGAAAATGACCCTATCATTATTGAATATGTTCCCGGAAAATTTCAAAAAATATATTATGGAGATTCCGAGTTACTGAAAAAACTGAAATACTATCCAATTGCTTTATTGCTAATCATTGTTCTATTTGCAGCATTGGTTTATAATTTTTATAAGAGTACCAAAATGGCGACTCAAAACAAGCTTTGGGCTGGAATGGCAAAGGAAACGGCACACCAAATCGGCACACCGCTTACGTCATTAGTGGGTTGGGTCGAAATTTTGAAATCTGAAAATGTTGATGAATCCACCACCAATGAAATTGAGAAAGATATTGAACGTTTGCAAACTATTACAGAACGATTTTCGAATATCGGGTCGGAACCCAAATTAGAAAACAAAGATATTATTGAGGAAACCCAAAAATCGTATGACTATTTGCAATCCCGTTTTTCGAAACAAATTGAGTTTACATTTACTGGTCCAGAAGCTCCGGTTATTGTATTGTTCAATCCTACTTTGCACAGCTGGACGATTGAAAATTTAGTAAAAAACGCTATCGACGCAATGAAAGGCCGAGGAAAACTCGCCCTAGAAGTGTTGCATGAAGGCGGATTTGTTAGAATTAATATTTCGGATACTGGAAACGGAATACCTAAAAATCAATTCAAAAGCGTTTTTGAACCCGGATTTACCACCAAAAAAAGAGGTTGGGGTTTGGGATTGTCATTAACCAAAAGAATTGTTGAAGAATACCACAAAGGAACCATAAAAGTCTTGCATTCCGAAATTGGAAAAGGAACTACGATGCAAGTCAGTTTTAAAGTAACCGAATTAATTTAACGGAATTCCAAACCAAGTGGCTTTCGAAAACATAGTTTTGCGAACCATTTTGGACTTACTCAAATAGTTTTTTACAAACAAAGCGTGTTCTTCGGCAAGTGCCAAATTGGTTTCAATTGTTTTTTTAATCGATGATAAATAGGATTTGTTGTCCTTACCTGTTGAACCAACAGTGTAAATATCATTTTGACATTTGATTAGTTTTTCTCTAGGTTTCTGAATCATATTGTTGATTTCATCATCTGGAAAATTGGGTTTGAACTTGTTGTTTCTGTATAAAATAAAATCATTCAACAAAACTACGGCTTCGTTCATTTCATTTACAATACCATTCAATTTATCGATATTGGCTTTTTGTCTTAGAAAGTTTAAATGTTCCTTTTTGTTTTCATAAAAGGCTACAATCAGAGCATTTTTCAAACCGTTTTTCTCTATTCTTTCAGCGGATTCAAACAATTGATCTATCTCTGACAAGCTACTTTGTTTGGCTATTTCTTTCTCGAAGTCAAAATATTTCTTGGTTTTATTGATTTGCGTTTTTCCTTCATAAAACTCTCCATTGGTAATGGGATAATTTAAAAATTGCCACAAATAATCGAAAGGAATGTGCGAAGAAATAATTTTGCTGGGTTCTACTTTGAAATAATAATCGTTTATTTTCTTAATAAATTTACCATTGCTTATACTTCCAGAACCCCAAGTTGGGTCAAAAACATACCATTTAGTGTCTATTTTTGCCCCACACCAAGCGTGAGATAAAGTGTCTATTTTACCGCTTTGTTTCGTATAGCCAGAAATAACAACTGATTTTATACCAACCATAGCGGCTATTTCATTGAAAACAGCAGCATAATCACCACAAATTCCTTTTTTAGTTTTTAATGTTTTAGTAATTCTTTCCTGAGGTGTTTCTTCAAAATTGACCACAAACATATTCTTTACATCATAACTTATATTGGAAGCTGTCCAATAAAAAATAGCACGAATTTTATCGTTTTCTGTTTTGAAATTAGCATTGATATATTTGGCAATCGAATCGGTAGCATTTTTATAGCTACCGGGAATAGCATCCATTTTTTTATCAATTAAAGTGTAATTAACTTTGACTTGACCAAAACTGAAAATGGAAAAAAGAAATGTAAAAACTAAGAAAATATTCTTCATTTTTTGGGTTCAATGTTGAATACCATTTTTACAAATTGGACTGAATTTCTTTGGCCAAATTTTCAAATTCGTCTTTAGTCAAACTCACTTTGTGCTTGAATGTCATTTCTCGCATTTCGTTCAAAGGGATCAAATGAACGTGTGCGTGTGGCACTTCAAGACCAATAACGGTCATTCCTATTCTATCGCAAGGAACTGTTTTTTTGAGTGCATCGGCAATTTTTTTGGAGAACTGCATTAAACCAACATAACTAGCATCGTCTAGGTCAAAAAGTTTGTCTATTTCCTTTTTTGGAACACACAAAGTATGTCCTTTTGCATTTGGATTGATGTCCAAAAAAGCAAAAAAATTATCGTCCTCAGCTATTTTGTAGCAGGGAATTTCTCCGTTGATGATTTTGGTGAAAATGCTTGACATTGTAAAATTGGTTAATCGGTGAGTTGGTTAAACGGTTAAACAGTTAACCGCATAACCATTAGATATTAATCTCTGGAAACTTCGAGAATTTCGAATTTCAAAACGCCGTTTGGTACGGTGATTTCTGCTACTTCGCCAATTTTTTTTCCTAATAATCCTCTTCCAATTGGTGAAGTTACAGAGATTTTTCCAGTTTTCAAATCGGCTTCACTTTCGGCAACAAGTGTGTATTTCATTTCCATTCCGTTGGCTTGATTCTTGATTTTTACATTCGATAATACCAAAACTTTTGACATATCTAATTGTGTTTCATCAATTAATCTTGCGTTAGAATGTACCTCTTCTAGCTTGGCAATTCTCATTTCCAACATACCTTGAGCTTCTTTGGCGGCATCGTATTCGGCGTTTTCAGACAAATCGCCTTTATCTCTTGCTTCGGCAATGGCTTGTGAAGCTTTTGGTCTTTCAATACTTTTTAATTGATCTAATTCTTCTCTCAATTTTTTTAATCCTTCTGCTGTGTAATAAGATACTTGGCTCATAACTTCATCATTTATATAAAATACAAAAAATCCCATCAGGACGGGATTTCTTTTCGCAAAGATAGTATTAATTTTATTTAATTTATAAATATACGTTAAACATATCTATTTCAAAGTTAAATAAATTAAATTTGTTTTGCCTAATTTTTATAATTATTTTGACAATGAAAAAATATTTTATTCTATTGATTTCTTTTTCAATGCTATTTGGATGTAGTACTAATTCCAATAATAACAATCCATATATTCCCAATTACACCGTTAACGTTGAAATTAATTTGAATTTGCCTCAATATTCAGATCTTAAATTTGTAAGTAATGCAGTTTATATTCCTAATCAAGGCGCTCGGGGAATTATTGTTTTCAATACATCTGGCAATAATACATTTAATGCTTTTGATGCTGCTTGTCCAAATCAGGCTTTGAGTTCTTGTTCTACAATGACAATAAAAGGTGGTATTATGGCGCTTTGTGCTTGTGACAATGCTGAATATAGTTTGTTTACTGGTCAAGCTACTGGAAAGGAATATCCGCTAAAACAATATCGAGTTGAAGTGAATGGAAATTTATTGAGAGTTTATAATTAAAAAAATCCTGACGGTCTAAAACCATCAGGATTAACAAAGTGTAACAAAAAAAATCTAAAACTTCAAAGTCAGACCAACCAAAAAGTTGGCTCCGGCTTGTGGATAATAACCAGCACCTTCTATTGTTGTTATAACTGGCGGATTGCTGTAATCATCATCATAAGTATAAAAGTAACCATTGCTTACATACTTTAAATCAAAGATATTATTGAACAATGCCGATACCAAAATAGACTTGAAAATGGTCTTTGGTCTAAATTCGTAGGACACATTCAAATCATTAACAAAGTAGCTTTCTAACTTTGAACCATCCGAATCTATGTTTGCCATATATTGTTCTCCCACAAATTTGGAAAACAATGAAATTTGAAAATCTTGAATAGGCATAAACGTTAGGCGATTTCCAGCGATAATGTTTGGTGAATAAGCAATATTTGTATTGCCTAAATTTTGTAAAACTCCATCTCTACTAAAATAGAAATCTTTGTTTTTGTTTTGACTCAAGGTAAAATTAGGTGCAATTGCCCATTTTTCCGAAAGTTGAAAAACAGCATCAACTTCTAGTCCTACTCTGTAACTGTCACCGCTGTTTTTGCGAATCGGCGCGCCAACATCATCAATGCCTCCCGTTAAAACCAGTTGGTCTTTGTAACTCATATAATATCCATTGATATTTACCTGACTTTTAGCGGTTTTAAAACGCCATCCCAATTCATAGTCATTTAACTTTTCTGGTTTTGGATTTCCGTTTTCATAATCGGTACGATTGGGTTCGCGATTGGCTTTGGCATACGAAAAATACAATTTGTTTTTGCTATTTATATCATAATTCAAACCCGCTTTTGGATTGAAGAAATTGAAGTTGTCATTGACCATTCCTGTCTCCCAACTATCGGCTTTGTAATGTACACTTCGAAGTTGCAAATCGCCAAACAAACTAATTTTTTCGGTAATTTGATAATTGGCTTTTGCAAAAACATTTCCATCGGTTTTGGTTGCATTATCCTCATAATAACGATCACCCAATTCCGATGTTGAAGCATATCTAGCCCAAATTACTTTGCCAAAATGAACGCCTTCATATTTATTCCAGCCTCCACCAAGGATTACATCCAGTTTTTCGCTTTTGTAATTGGCCGAAAATGTAGTGCCATAAAAATCATTATCTAACCATTTCTGACGAATCAAATCAGTTGTTGTTATAGCACCAACTGCTTGCAAATTATAATCTGCCATATCCGCATCTTCTTTATAATTTTCATAATAGCCTTTCCCTTTGGTATAATGAATCGCTACATTCGTACTCCAATTTTCGGATAGTTTCTCGTTCCAATGCAGTTGATAATGATCTTGGTTGTAATTATCGGTTTCGTTATCATAAAAACGAGTATTCCCTGCTTCATCAGTAAACGCTCCCGATGGATTGTAAGTCCTGTTTTCCGCCAAAGTTATAGCATCAATTCCGTTCCAAGCTTGATATGTTTTTTCGGTTCCGCCAAAAGCCAAAGCTTTGATAAGTGTTGTTTTACCAACATAAGTTCCTTGCAAAAAATAGGATTTCATATCAGAACTGGCTCTATCGATATAACCATCAGACTTCAGCGTTGACAACCGTCCAGCAATTTCGAAATGGTCATTCATCAAACCGGTACTAAATTTTACGGTGTTTTTATTGGTATTAAAACTACCTAATGAACTTGAAATCTCTCCCATTCCTTTTTTAGAATACGTATCGGTTAGCATATTCAAACTCGCACCAAAAGCACCCGCACCATTGGTAGAAGTTCCCACACCTCGTTGCAATTGAATACTTTGCAAGGAAGAAGCAAAATCAGGCATATTGACCCAATAAGTTCCGTGGCTTTCTGAATCATTGTAAGGAATGCCATTGATGGTAACATTTACTCGAGTAGCATCACTTCCTCGGACACGAATTCCAGTGTAACCGACTCCATTTCCGGCATCTGTTGTGGTCACCACAGACGGCAAATAATTCATTAATACAGGAATATCTTGTCCTAAATTGCGTTGTGCCAATTCTTCCTTACTCATATTAGAAAATGTAACTGGCGTTTTTGTAGTAACCCGAATGGCCGAAACCAAAACTTCATCGAGTTGGCTGACTTTGATTGTGTCTTGTTTTTTTTCTTGTGAAAAAGAGACTAAAGAAAATAGAAAAAAGAGAATTGAAAAAAGACAAGAAGATTTCGTCTTTGTACTTTTTAAATAAAATAAATGGTTCATCCGTAAATAGTTTTACGAATAAAAGGGGGAATTATTCTTTTGTTAAATTAAAAAATGATTTATTCAGATTTTCAGAATGACGTGCACTTCATCTTAGAATCTATTTCCCTTAACAGCATTACCTGTTCAGGTTCGATGGGTATAATCTCAGCTCGTTATTTAGAGCACCCCTTTGAGACGGTTGCAAAGATAGAAAAAGTATTAAGACAAAAGTATCAAGTATTAAGATTTTTAGAAAATTTTTTGCCATGACACTTTTGCTTTTTGCTAAAAGTCTGGCTTTCTGCGAGATTTTTTTATTTCGGATAGATTTTTTTTATCCTTGATTCTTTTTTTAATAACCGATTTAGGAATTTTTGTTGCTTTTCTAATTTTTGGAATCACAAGTCCAGCCGTTATGATATCCAGAAATCGCTTGATTATAATCGACTTGTTTTTAAGTTGACTTCGGTCTTCATCACAATTCAAAATTAGAATTTGTTCTGATGTTAAACGGCTTGCCAATTTATTTTCTAGCAGAACTTTTTCTTCATCAGTCAAAGCTTGCGAATTTTTCAAATCGAATGACAAAACTACTTTCGATGAAACTTTATTCACGTTTTGGCCGCCAGCACCACTACTTCGAACGGCTTTGAACTGTAATTCGGATATGATTATTTCTGATTCCAAAATTATTAAGGTTGGTGCGGAGGTTTCAACAAATCATTTACTGTTTTCACTGGATTAAAGGTGATTAACGGTACTTCAACAAAAATAGTTATCCATTTTGCCATCGCTCCATTCCATAAACCAGGCAATTCATAACTTTTTAATTGTTCCCCATCTTTATTTTTCTGCACAATAAAACCACTATTATTATCAACAAAATCAGGTAAATAAAATTTATCCCCTTTATAATTGTGTATTCCACAAACTAAATCTACCGGATTAAAATGTGTTGAACGTGAAAAAATTTTTATTTGTTCTGGATTGGTTAAATCTATTTGTGAAGTCTCTACAATTTGCAACGAAACAGCTCCTTTTGAATCTCTAACCCTAAATGGACCTCCTCCAGTATCCCCCTCATTTTTTACCATTCCACAAACACGAATTGGTCTATCAAGAATTTTTTTAAAGTGGGCAATTTGGTTTTCAAAAGTATATTTTAATACATCTTTAGAAACCTTTATATTCAATTTGTGTTTGACAAAATCTATAATTTCTTTTACATTTACATCCTTACCCTCTTCAATAGCTTGCAAATAGTTAAAAATTTGATTTTGTAATTCGACCATAATTCCAGCTAACGCTTTCTTGTATAAAACATTGATTTCTTTATGGTTTTGAATTACATTGTCAATGTTTTTTATAAAAATCACATCACCATCGAGCTTGTTTAAGTTTTCTATCAAAGCACCATGACCTCCGGGTCTAAAAAATAGTTTACCACTTTTATCTCTAAATGGTTTGTTATTATTGTCAACAGCAAGAATATCTGTTTCTTTATTTTGATAAGAAAAATGTATGTCTATTTTGGTTTGGGTTTCTACCTCAACTTTTGTTTTTATATCTTCAATTACTTTTTCAAAAGCTTCTTGATGTAGTTCAGATATTGTAAAATGCAAATTAGAATTCCCATTCGAACTCGCATACTTTGTACATTCGTATAAATGTTCCTCTATTGGGGTTGCGGTATGTGTTTTGTATCGATGAAAAGGAAGTATAGCCTTAGGTTTGTTCGAGTAATTAAAATATTCAGAGGAGAGTAATGTTTTAATAAAATAGAAATTTTTATAATCACTTTCTAAATTGTCGAAATTTGGATATATTTCTTTCAACTTTTTATTAACGGCATCAAAAAAAGGAAGTTTTTCCAAGCCCACAATAAAAATAGACAATTCGATATCCTTTTTCCTGTTGATGTAGGCATTGATACTTTCATTCTCAATATCAAAATCATTCAAAAACTCATTCAAAAATTGAAACATTCTGCTTGCAGCACCGGAAGCTGGAACAAATTTTATTAATTTTAAATTTGATTTATTGTCATCATAAAAATTGGCTTTTTGCTTAATCTCATCTTCTGTAAATTTTACAATTCCATTGAAAACCTCAGCTGGCTCGACCAAAACAGTTTTGACAATACCCGTATTATAAAATTTAAACTGCTGTTTTATTTTTTTTAATGGAATTCCATACTCTTTGATTTGAAGAAAATCTCTCGAAGAAAATCCCATTTTCTTGGCTTTTTCTAAATCTTCAAGGATTGCGATTGCTGTTTTTAAACGTTCCTCTTTATCTCCAGAAAGCAAAACGAATGGCTTATTATTAGCAATTAAAGTTTGCTTAAAAGCTTCAAAAACAGTTTGTCTTTCTTCGGGTTTATCTCTTAAATCATCTTTTTCCCAAGGAACATCAATATCAGTGAGGAAAAACAAATCGTATTCGTGTTTTTTAGCTGCTTTGTCCAAAGAAGGGTCACAAAAGTTGTAATATACTTCCGAAAAAACTTTGGTCACCATCAAATTCGTATCACAAAAAAGGAAATCATTAGCAATTGTTAGTTTCTCGTTTTCTAATTGCATTTGTCCATAAGCTATAGGAAGCATATCGTTTACATCACAAATTTTTGCAGTATTATTCCATTTTTCTTGAAGATAATCACGGGCAAATTCAGGAACCCAAGCCGTTTTGAAATGGTCTGCGAGTTGCATTGCTAACGTTGTTTTTCCCGTAGATTCTGGGCCAAAAAGAGCAATTTTTATAATTTCTGAGTCTCCTGTTCTCTGGAGTTGTTTAAGATTCTTTTCCATTCTAAATAACCGTACACGGCAATGATTGTAAATACTAAATATTGAAAACAAGTAAAGGTATATCCTTTTGCAAAATAAAGAGGTATTGAAAGTAAATCTCCCACTATCCAGAAAACCCAGTTTTCAATCTTTCTTTTGGCCATTAGCCACATACCAACAAAGAATATTGCGGTCAATAAAGTGTCCAAATAGGAATACCAAGTGGTAAATTTATCAAAATAAAAATAAACTGCCACTACAAAAATGATGGTTAATACAAAAATAATAATGGCCATTACCTTCTCTTTACCATTCATCGCAGAAATCGGAAATTCATCGGTATTATCCTTTTTCCGAGTCCAATGATACCAGCCATAAATACTCATTATGAAATAATATCCATTAATCATCGAATCTCCCAACAAGCTCCATTGCCATAGCAAATAAGCATATATAGATGTACTAATCAATCCTGTTGGAAAAACCCAAATATTATCCTTCTTAGCAAACCAAACACTGCACAATCCAAAAAAAACTCCTATAAGTTCTAGGTACACTTCGTGAACTGGGTAGCCTTTATATTGGGCAAAAAAGTAATCTAACATAATATTTTAGGATTAAGAATCTGAATTAAAAAAATTGATGTCATTTTCAAAAGCTGTCCCAATGACCACCAAATCTGCGCCAGAATTATATGCTTTTTGAATTCCAAGTAAATCTACAATTCCACCACCAACAATCAACGGAATTTCGATGTTTTGAGAAACTAATTTTATCATTTCTTTAGGAATTGGATAATCAGCTCCGCTTCCTGCTTCAAGATAAATTAATTTATTACCTAATAATTCCCCCGCTTGTGCGGTTTGCAAGATGTATTCTGGATTATTTCTAGCTAAAGGAATTGTTTTGCTTACGCGTTCTACAGCGGTTTCTGTTCCACTTTCTATTAAAATATAACCTGTGGAAATGACTTCGAGATTAGTTTGTTTGAGGATTGGAACAGCTTGGACTTGGTGTTCGATCAAATAATCAGGATTTCTGCCAGAAATTAAAGACAGGAACAAAATAGCATCGGCTTGATCTGAAATTTGGGATGGATTGCCAGGGAAAAGAACAATGGGTAAATCGCAGTTTTCTTTGATTTTTATAATTAATTCGTCGATAATATTATTTTCGACAAGGCTTCCGCCAATGAAAATATGAGTTGCTGGCGATTGATTTATTTTTTCGATTAAAATCTCGGAATTATCCAAATCGATTTTGTCGGGATCGAGGAGAATGGCCAATAATTTTTGATTGCTGATTTTAGATTGCAGAATGTCGTTGTAGATTGTCATAAGAATTTCACAGAGATTCGCAAAGTTAGTACAAAGATTAACAAAGTTTAAAAACTATTTTTTTTCGAAAGCATAAACCAAAGTAAAACTCTCAAATTCCTCGAAGTAAATAGAAAATTGTTGTTTTATGTTTTCGAATGCAAGAATTGCGGTTGTTTTTTTGTCATGGGTTTCAAATGGATTGACCTGAATATGATCTTTGAAACTGATTCCTTTTTCGTTTCGGATTTTAAAGATAGCTTCTTTGGCACCCCATTTTACGGTTAATTTTTTGATATAATCTTCGTTGTCGAAGCTTTGCAAGCGATTCAATTCTAGTGCATTTACAAACTTATCGGCGATGCGAAGGATTTTTTCTCTTTGCATTTCGATATCGATTCCAACGGTTTCATCGCTGATAATAATAGCAGAAAATTGATGCGAATGGGTAATTGAAACGTGTTTACCATCGAGAAAATAAGGTTTTCCGAATTCGTCATAATGCAATTCGAAATCCGTATAACCAGCTTCCTTTAAAAGCATTCGAACGCTCAAAAAAGCGCGTTGGTGCATTTCGGATTTCATTTTGTAGAGTCGAAGTTGGGTTTTTTCTTTCAAAACAACTTGACCCAATAATTCCTCTAGGGATTCGGTGATTTCCCAAACTAGGATTTGGGTTGTGGGGCTAAAGTTTATGGTTTTGTATAAAGGCATTTTAGTAACGTGATTTTTAGCCCTGATGGAAACGGCATCCTTTTATGGCGGGGTTCGCCATAAAAGATATAGTGTACAGCAGGATTAGCTCCTCCCTTCGACTGCGCTCAGGGTGACATTAATAATTATTTCATTATAATTCAAAAGATTAGGATATTAAACAATTCATAAATGTTCTTGAATGCTTTTTAAATTATAAGTTATTGTGTAAATTTGCAAAAATTTTATAATTACAAATATACTATAAATGAGTACAACGACTACGCCTTATGTGGCTTTCAAAGTAAAAGACATTTCTCTGGCGGCTTGGGGAAGAAAAGAAATTGAATTGGCCGAGGCTGAAATGCCAGGTTTAATGGCGCTTCGTGCAGAATACAAAGACGAACAACCCTTGAAAGGCGCTCGTATTGCTGGATGTTTGCATATGACGATTCAAACTGCAGTTTTGATTGAAACATTAACCGCTCTTGGTGCAGAAGTGACTTGGAGTTCTTGCAACATTTTCTCAACTCAAGATCAAGCTGCTGCTGCGATTGCTGCTGCTGGAATTTCGGTTTATGCTTGGAAAGGTTTGAACGAAGTGGATTTTGATTGGTGCATTGAGCAAACTTTATTCTTTGGTGAAGACAGAAAACCATTGAATATGATTTTGGATGATGGGGGAGATTTGACCAATATGGTGATTGACCGTTTCCCTGAATTGGTTGCTGGAATCAAAGGATTGAGCGAAGAAACTACAACTGGTGTTCACAGATTATACGAAAGAGTAAAAGCTGGAACTTTGCCAATGCCTGCCATTAACGTAAATGACTCGGTTACTAAATCGAAATTTGATAACAAATATGGTTGTAAAGAAAGTGCTGTTGATGCGGTTCGTCGTGCTACTGATATTATGTTGGCTGGAAAAAGAGTAATCGTTTGTGGTTACGGTGATGTTGGAAAAGGTACTGCTGCTTCTTTTAGAGGTGCTGGATCTATTGTAACAGTTACTGAAATTGACCCAATTTGTGCTTTGCAAGCAGCAATGGACGGTTTTGAAGTGAAAAAATTAGACACTGTTGTTGGAAATGCTGATATCATCATCACAACTACCGGAAATAAAGACATCGTTTTGGGTTCTCATTTCGAACAAATGAAAGACAAAACTATCGTTTGTAACATCGGACACTTTGATAACGAAATTGATATGGCTTGGTTGAACAAAAACCACGGTGCATCTAAAATCGAAATCAAACCTCAGGTTGACAAATATACTATCGCTGGAAAAGACATTATTATCTTGGCCGAAGGTCGTTTGGTAAACCTTGGTTGTGCTACAGGTCACCCAAGTTTTGTAATGAGTAACTCATTCACCAACCAAACTCTAGCTCAAATCGAATTGTGGAAAAACAGCGCAGCATACAACAATGACGTGTATATGTTGCCAAAACATTTGGATGAAAAAGTAGCAATGTTGCACTTAGCAAAACTAGGAGTTGAACTAGAAACTTTGCGTGTAGATCAAGCGGAATATATTGGAGTTCCTGTTGAAGGACCATTTAAACCGGAGTATTACAGATATTAGTATTAAGACTTTAGTATTAAGAATTAAGATAGAACCCTTGCAGAAATGTGAGGGTTTTTTGTTTCCAAAATGTTATTTTCATTATATTTGTAACACCTTATAAAATAACAGTATGCAAGTTTTAGTAGAAATCCCAGACAACAAAGCAACCTTTGGACTTGAAGTATTGCGTAATCTTGCTTTTGTAAAAAAAGTAAATCCAATGTCTCCTGAAAAAGTTAGCCTTTTCGAAGATTTGAAAGAAGCAACTAAAGAAGTTAAATTACACAAAGAAGGTAAGATTAAATTAAAAACTGCTCAAGATTTATTGGATGAGTTATAGTATTTTACCAACCCATCGTTTTGAAAAAGAGCTAAAACGACTGGTTAAAAAATTTCCTTCCCTAAAAACTGAGTTTAAAGAACTCATCGATGAAATAACCAAAAATCCACAAGCAGGAACTTTTATTGGCAACAATTGTTATAAAATTCGCGTAGCCATTGAAAGCAAAGGAAAAGGTAAAAGTGGTGGTGCTAGAGCTATAACCTACGTATATATTGAAAGTGAAACGGTTTATTTACTTACGATTTATGACAAAAGTGAAAAAGAAAACTTAAAACCCAATGAACTCAAAATGATGATTGCCAATTTGGAATTAGAATAAAACCCTTGCAGAAATGTGAGGGTTTTTTTATGCTAAAAGGTTTTGAAATATGTCAACTTTAAATATAGATTGAAAGAAAAAGATGGTATATTTGATTGTCAAAATATAATTGTTTTGTTCCGACTAATTTTAAAAAACTACAATGAAGAGAATATTATTAGTTTTCTTATGCATGAACCAATTGTTTGTTTTTTCTCAAAATGATGCAATAAATAGATTCGTACTTCCTACAAAAGATATTGATTTTGTTGGAGATGTAAAGAATATTACTATTCATCATTATTCCTTTTCTAAAAACAAAAAAACAGTTGATACTGTCAAGACAATAAATAAAATACTATTCGACAAAAAAGGAATAATAACAAAACAATTTAACTGTGTAAAATCAATTGAAGACCCTTGGCAAACAATCGAATATGACAATAAAGGCAGAATAAAAACCATTTTTAGAAAAAACAATGACAAAATTTCATTGTTTGCAGAACAATTTTTCAATGATTTTTCTGAATACCCAGATTCTTTAAATATTTATAGAGGAGAAAAGGGCAAAACGGAACAATATATAAATACCTTCAATGGAAAACTTTTAGTCAAACAAGAATTTTACACTCAAGATACCTTAAGACATTACAACACTTATCAATATGACAAAAAAAGCAGACTCCTTATAGAATCTTTTATAAATACTAAAAATGGATGGGGAATTGTGATAGGCAAAAGCATTACTGGAGGTAAAGATGAAAAGACTCTAAACTCTAATGACTACACAACTTATGGTTATAGTAAGTCTAAAGACACTATGGTAATTACAAAAACAAAATTTACCCCAAAACACACCTATAAGGAAATTACAAAAAAGTTGAAATCCGAAAATTTTATTATTGAAATTAAGGAAGAATATGATAATAATTATTTTGAAAAATCCACATTCACTTACACATCAAAAGATTCCATTTCCAATAATATCTTTTATTACAACAACAAGAGGGAAATAAGTAGATATTACAAAACAATTACTACCCCAAATAGTCAAATTGGTAATTGGAATAGTGAAGTAAATAAGGAAAAAGAAAGCACACAAACTATTAACATTGAAATTATACTCGATAAATTCAATAACTGGACAAAAAAAACATATTTATCAGACAATATTATAACAAGAATAATCACAAGAGAAATTGAATACTATTGTCATTAAATTACTAATTAATTTTACAGCTAATATTTAAAATTCTCGCTTACAATCCAAGATCTTGGAAATCTCCCGACTTCGAATCAAAATAAACCTCAAAACTCCTATTCTCCCAAAAGTCTAGGGTTTTTTTTAACCAAAAAAACGCAAAAAAACACAATAAGTAAACCATTTTGTTTCCTTATTGTGTTTTTTGTAAACATATTAATTTACTTTTTTTATATTTTGTAAATAATTATGTTTACATTTACGTCAAGTTTCTAATCAAAATGATTTACAAAACTACATAAGATGAGAAATAAAAAAAAGCTTTTAATTGAGCAATTGGATCAAAAACTACAGCCTTTTCAGGAAACAGCAACTATACTCGTTCCCGAAAAAGGATGGATAAATGCTATCCGAACAACGCTAAATATGACGATGGAACAACTTGGTAACAAGTTAAATATAACAAGACAAGGCGTTAAAAAAATAGAAGAAAGCGAATCAAAAGGCTCCATATCCATCAATTCTTTGAAAGAGGTAGGCAAAGCGTTGGACTTAAAATTAGTTTATGGCTTTGTACCAAATGATGGGACAATCGACAATTTAATTAACGCAAAGGCTCAAACGCTGGCTCGAAAAATCGTATCGAGAACCCATCAAAATATGAAATTGGAAGACCAAGGAATAAGTGATGACAAAATAGAACAATCTATTACAGACTTGGCAGCAGAAATCAAAAGAGAAATGAAAAAGTCATTATGGGAATAAATTTAGAATACAAAAAAGGACAAACGCCCTTGGACGAAGAGGAAAAAGAAGGTCTTTTGATAAAAACCATAACAACACAAAAAGAATTAGACGAATTTGAGCAACTCAATATCGAAAAAGCAATCGAATGGACTATTGGAACTCGTTTAAAAATAGATAAAATTTTGTCTGAAAAATTCATCCGAGACTTGCACCGAAAAATGTACGGAGAGGTTTGGAAATGGGCAGGCAATTTCAGAAAAACAGATAAAAACATTGGAATAAAATGGACCCAAATTGCATTAGAATTAAAAATACTAATCGATGACACCAAATATTGGGTAGAATATCAAACCTATCCTCCAGAAGAAATTACAATTCGGTTCAAACACAGGATTGTTTCCATTCATTGTTTTCCAAATGGTAACGGCAGGCATTCTAGAATGATGGCTGATATTATAATGGAATATGTTTTTGGTAATGAACCGTTTAATTGGCAACAATCGAATATGGTAAACGCAGATGAAACAAGAAAAAAATACATGATTTCACTAAAAGAAGCCGATAAAGGAAACATCAAACCATTGATAGAATTTGCTAAAAACTAAAATTAGATTGTTAGCTATAATAACAAAACCCAAAAAAAAAACATAAAAGTTTTTTGTTTCCATACCGATTCAATCCGAACTATATTTTTACGTAAATTAGCCATTACTTAAAAAGTAAAAACAAACTATTCAAATCATAACACAATAAATATGAAAGCAAAAAGCATTTTAGAAACCATAGGAAACACACCCGTGGTTCAAATCAACAAGTTGTTTGGAAACAGCAAAGAAGTTTGGATTAAATTAGAAAGATCGAATCCAGGAAATAGCATCAAAGACAGAATTGCTTTGGCAATGATTGAAGATGCGGAAAGTAAAGGATTATTGAATGCCGACAGTGTAATTATCGAACCTACTTCAGGAAACACAGGAATTGGTCTGGCATTGGTTGCAGCGGTCAAAGGATACAAAGTTATTTTGGTAATGCCAGATTCTATGAGTGTCGAACGCAGAAAATTAATGGAAATATATGGTGCTGAATTTGTACTTACACCTCGCGAAAAAGGAATGAAAGGTGCTATCGAAAAAGCAGCCGAATTAGTCATAGAAACACCGAATGCTTGGTCGCCAAAACAATTTGACAATCCAGCCAATGTTGCCGTTCACGAAAGAACTACCGCTCAAGAAATTATTGCCGATTTCCCAGATGGCTTAGATTACATCATTACAGGAGTTGGAACAGGCGGGCACATTACAGGCGTAGCAAAAGTTTTGAAAGCAAAGTTTCCTAATTTAAAAGTAATTGCTGTTGAACCAGAATTATCACCTGTTTTGAGTGGTGGAACTCCTGGACCTCATCCTTTGCAAGGCATTGGAGCTGGTTTTGTTCCATCAATCTACAATAGTAATTTAATTGACGAAGTAATACAAGTTAGCAAAGACGATGCTTTTGAATATGCCCGAAGAATTGCCAAAGAAGAAGGGATTCTTGTGGGGATTTCAACCGGTGCATCATTAGCAGCTGTATCCAAAAAACTAGAAACTATTCCTGATGGAGCAGTTGTGCTAACCTTTAATTATGATACCGGCGAAAGATATTTGTCTATTGAAGGCTTGTTTTAAATAATACAATCCAACAAAAAACCCGTTTCTTTCGAAACGGGTTTTTTTAATGAATTGAAAAAATCAATTATGCTTCAACTTCGAATGGAAGTATAGA
>ENA-UOWO01001740-UOWO01001740.1-activated-sludge-metagenome-genome-assembly--contig:-NODE-1740-length-28384-cov-7.330545_pt1 | contig 28384 bp, 33 predicted proteins | sample MGYA00238148_ERZ761564 | MGnify/ENA primary metagenome ERZ761564 (study PRJEB28885, sample SAMN05720194) | activated sludge metagenome | isolation source: Anaerobic digester | place: USA...
CTACAAGGCGCTGGACAACATGGGCGCCTACCAGCGCTGGTTTGGCTTCCAGCCGAATACCAAGGCGGCAACCCTTATCTTCGGGCTGTTCCACGGCTTTGGCCTTGCGACCAAGCTGCAGGACTTCGAGATGGCGCCTGACGGCCTCGTCGTGAACCTTATTGCTTTCAACATCGGTGTTGAACTGGGTCAGCTTCTGGCTCTGGGCGCCATTCTCATCGCGATGGGCTTCTGGCGCAAAACGTCAGGCTTCTGGAAGCACGCCTACCTAGCCAACACAGTCGTCATGACCCTCGGTTTCGTTCTGACGGGCTACCAGCTCGTCGGCTACTTCGTCGCTTGATCGGAGACATTCCATGTTCAACGCAGAAAGACCTGCCCCTTCTGACCTGCCTTCGACCGGCAGGCTTCTCAAATCGACCGGCATTGCAGCCGTCATCGCCAGCGCTCTTCTGGTTACAACGGTGCTTCCCGCGGAGTACGGCGTCGATCCAACGGGCGTGGGCTCCTTGCTCGGCCTGACGGAAATGGGCCGCATCAAGATGCAGCTTGCGGAAGAGGCGAAGGCTGACGCAGCTGCCGAAACTGCAGGATCATCAGCCGTTGCTGCTCCGGCTGACGTGCCGTCTTTGCCGTCAGGTCCCGCAGAGGCGTCGCCCAGTCCGGCAGTCCAGCCGACGCCGGCGCCATCAGCGCTGCAAGCCCAGGCATGGGCCGACACTACGACGGTCAATCTCGCGCCAGATGACGGCTACGAGGTCAAACTTGTCATGGAGAAGGGAGCGACTGCACGCTTCGAATGGTTCACCAACGGCCCGAAGGTGAACTACGACACGCATGGCGACGGCGCCGGGATCAACTATCACGGTTACGGCAAGGGCACGAATGTAGACCGCCAGGAAGGCGAGCTGACCGCCGCCTTCACCGGCAGCCATGGCTGGTTCTGGCGCAATCGCAGCGGACAACCTGTCACCATCACCCTCCGCACCAGCGGGGACTATACCGACATGAAACAATACGACTGAGGATCGCCGCGATGCTCTCGCCCCTCGGCAACGCCACCTACTTCCGCCTGTTTTCGGCGCAGGTTGTGGCGTTGCTGGGCACTGGCCTCGCGACCATAGCACTCGGGCTTCTGGCACACCGTCTGGGCGGAGCCAGCGCAGGAGAAATTCTCGGCATCACCCTTGCGATCAAGATGGTCGCTTATGTTGCTGTGGCTCCATTCGCCAGCGCGCTCGCCGCCAATCTGCCCCGAAAGACACTCCTGATCGGTCTGGATCTGGTCAGGGCTGGTGTCGCCGCCCTGCTGCCGTTTGTGACTGAGGCCTGGCAGGTCTACACCCTGATGACAGTTCTCTACATCGCTTCGGCCGCGTTCACGCCTGCTTTTCAGGCGATGATTCCGGACATTCTGACCGACGAGCGCGAGTACACGAAGGCGCTTTCCCTGTCGCGACTGGCGTCTGACCTGGAGAGCGTCGGCAGCCCTGTCATCGCTGCCGTCCTGCTGGCGTTCATGGCGTATAGTGATCTGTTTGCGGGAACGGCGATCGGCTTCTTCCTCTCCGCTCTGATGGTCTTGAGTGCGGCTCTCCCCACCACGCGTAGTGTCCAGCAAAGGAGCTTCGCTCAACGCCTGACAGTTGGATTTCGACTTTTCGCGCTGACGCCGAGGCTTCGCGCATTGATAGCCATCAGCCTTGCCACTGCCGCTGGCGGGGCAATGGTGTTCATCAACACCGTCGTCATTGTGCAGACGCAGCTCGCGCTATCGGAGCAGCATACAGCCTGGGCCCTGGCTGTCTTCGGGCTGGGGTCGATGTCAGCCGCGATGCTCGTGCCGCGTCTGCTGGAGGAGGCTTCCGATCGCACCGTGATGATTCTTGGCGGCGCGATAATGACCGTAGGTCTCATCGCCGGGGTCTTCCATCACCACGGCGGCTACTACGCGCTCCTGGTGATGTGGTTTGATATTGGCATCGGGTATTCACTGACGCTGACGCCTGCGAGCAGGGCGCTCCGGCGTTCTGCGTCGGCGGAAGACCGCCCCGGCCTGTTTGCTGCCTATTTTGCGCTGTCGCATGCCTGCTGGTTGATCGCCTATCCGCTGGCCGGCCTGGTCAGTGCGACATCGGGCACAGACGCAGCATTTCTTGTTCTTGCAATCCTATGCGCGGCTGGGTCGCTGGCAACATGGATGTTGTGGCCCTCACATGATCCGGAGAGTCTGCCTCACCGACACGATGGCCTTTCCCCGGACGACCCACATCTTGCAGGCGGTGGCCCCGAGCACGCGCATGCATTCGTCATCGACGATCTGCACAGGCGCTGGCCTCATCACCGCCCCTGACGCACCAGCGCCATGGAGCGGCCAACCGAAGCGGGCCTTGGGAATGACTTAAGCTCATCGGCCTGAGGGTTGAGTCAGGGCTGACTTAGGCGCAAGCCATCAGGATGTTCCTCGCCACTTCATGAAGGACCCCGTGATGACGACAGGTATCGATCGCCGCACCGCCTTGGCTGCCACGCTGACCGCCGGGGCTATGCTCGCCGTACAAGGGTGTGCAACGGCGCAGCAGCCTGCAGCGGTCGCCTCGTCGAGAGGGTATCAGCCACAGCCGCTCCCATTCGATCCTAAGATGATCCCCGGATTGTCCGAGCGACTTCTCGTCAGCCACCACGACAATAACTATGTCGGCGCGGTTTCTCGGCTTGGCGCGATAGAGGCGCAGGTCGCCCAACTGGATCCGGCCGCGCCGGGCTTCATGTACAATGGACTGAAGCGCGAGGAACTGCTCGCGATGAACTCCATGATCCTGCATGAATTGTACTTCGCTTCGCTTGGAAAAGGTGGAGGCAGGCCTGGAGCTTCGCTTGCGACCCAGATTGAGAAGGATTTCGGCAGCCAGCAGAAGTGGCGCGACCAGTTCGGCGCGATGGGCAAGGCGCTGGGCGGCGGCTCGGGCTGGGTGCTGCTGATATGGTCGCCACGGGCGGGCAAGCTCGTCAACCAGTGGGCCGCTGACCATACGATGACGATCGCCGACGGCCGTGGACTGATCGCGCTCGACATGTACGAGCACGCCTATCACATGGATTTCGGGGCGAAGGCCGCAGTTTACGTCGACGCATACATGGGGGCCCTCGACTGGGCCAATGCGGACACCGAATTCGCCAAGGCGACGGCTGCGTGACAGCTAACGTCCGTCCCACGCTTCGTAACCTGACGGCGGCCTCATTCAAGGTCGGTTGCCTCGGCTTTGGCGGGCCGGCGGGCCAGATCGCGCTGATGCATCGGGTCTTCGTCGACGAGAAGAAGTGGATCGACGAGGATCGCTACCTGCACGCGCTGAGCTATTGCACGCTGTTGCCGGGTCCGGAAGCTCAGCAACTCGCCACCTATGTCGGCTGGCTGCTGCACGGCGTGACAGGCGGAATAATCGCCGGACTGCTTTTCGTTCTTCCCGGCGCAGCCATCGTGTTTGCGTTGTCGTGGATCTACGTCACGGCGGGTCAGCAGCCTCTAGTGGCCGCAGCGTTCCTCGGCATCAAGGCCGCGGTCGTAGCCCTGGTGCTCGAGGCGATGATCCGTGTTGGCAAGCGCGCCCTGAAGGGGCCGGCAGCATGGCCAGTCGCCATCGCCGCCTTTCTGGCCCTGAGCGTGTGGAGTGCGCCGTTCCCCGTCGTTATCCTCGCAGCTGGAGCCGTTGGCCTTGTACTGGTGGTGCTTCAACGCAACACCGTGGAATCGTCGCCTGAGGCGACCGCAGGAGCGCCGCCATCCGCATGGCGCGCGATGGCAACCGCGGGCGCCTGGGGCGTCGCATGGCTGGCGCCGCTCGGTCTCTCCCTTCTGGTGCTGGGACCGGTCCACGTCCTGACCCGGGTAGGACAACTATTCTCGACACTCGCCGTCGTCACCTTTGGCGGCGCCTATGCAACGCTCGCCTATCTGCAGCAGGAGGCGGTCGATGTGCATGGCTGGCTGACAGCCAGCCAGATGATTGACGGATTGGGCCTCGCCGAGACGACGCCGGGCCCGCTCGTGCTGGTCAACGAATTCGTGGGCTTCGTTGCCGGGTGGCAAGATGGGGGAGGCCTCGCACTTGCAACGCTTTGCGCCCTCATGGCCGCTTGGTGCACCTTTGCACCTTCATTCGTCTGGATCTTTGCGGGCGCTCCCTTTGCCGAGCGGCTGCGAGCGAACCGCTGGGCAAACGCGGCGTTGAAGGCAATCACAGCGGCAGTGCTCGGCGTGATTGCCAACCTCGCCATTTGGTTCGCCCTCCACGTCGTGTTCGGTGAGGTCGCCGTGTTGCCATTGGCGCTTGGCGCAGAAGTCCCCTTGCCTGTCTGGTCATCCTTCCAGGTCGCTGCGGCGCTGATGTGCATTGTTGCAACCATCGCTCTTCTTCGGTTCAAGGTCGGCGTCATCGCGCTTGTCCTCGGCTCAGCCGCGTGCGGCGTGGCGCTTCGCCTTTGCGGATTTGCATGACGGGCAAGTCCGCGGTGATGATCGCGGAAGAGCCAACCATTCGGGATCTGCGGGTTCTGAGCAAGCTTTGCCTGAGGGCGCGTACGCCCCGGCGAGGTTCTGCGTCGAACCATTGAGTCCGCACTAGCCTGTAGCGGGATCACCGCCCTCAGACGACGCGCTCCGGCGGCCTACCTTCTGGCAAGGCGTGGTGCAGGCGCCGCCCTGGCGGACGGTTTCCACTTCAGCGGCGAGTGAGGCGCGCAGGTCGTCGAAGCGCAGGCGTTCTGCAACGCCTTCTCCGAAGAAGGCCAATGTCGCAAAATGGGCGATGAACTGCCGGTCGTAAGCTTTCGTCCATCCGGCAGGAAAGCGCTCGATAAATGACCGGTCGCCGCAGTATATCTGAGTGACCGGAATGCGCTCCTCAAGCGACAGACAAGCGCATTCGCGGGGCAGGGCCTGTCGATTGCGCAATGCCAGCGTTTGAACAGGCTTTGCTCCCTCTCCGATCGGCGCGCCGAGAGACTGATTTGTCAAAAATCGACTAGGCAATTTGCCGGCGCGACCTACTGTCTTGGGATGGCGCACGATCATCACGATCACGACGACGATCACCCTGACAACGAGCTTGACCCGGTGACGGCGCGCGTCCGGGCGCTGGAAACCATTCTTGTTGGCAAGGGGTTGGTCGATCCCGCCGCCATCGACGCCATTGTCGAGGCTTACGAGACGAAGATCGGACCTCGCAATGGCGCGCACGTCGTTGCGACGGCCTGGACCGATCCAGGCTTCGCCGCGTGGCTGAAGACCGACGCCACCGCTGCCATCGCTTCATTGGGGTATACGGGCCGCCAGGGCGAACATATGCGGGCGGTGTTCAACACGGAAGGCGAGCACAACCTCGTCGTTTGCACGCTGTGCTCCTGTTATCCGTGGTCGGTGCTTGGTCTCCCGCCAGTCTGGTATAAGTCGCCGCCCTATCGTTCGCGTGCGGTCATCGATCCTCGCAGCGTGCTGGCGGAGTTCGGACTTGGGTTGCCTGCCTACACATCTATTCGTGTATGGGATTCCACGGCCGAGTTGCGCTATCTCGTCATCCCGCAGCGTCCAGCTGGGACCGAGGACCTCGACGCCGAGGCGCTTGCTGCTTTGGTAACGCGCGACAGCATGATTGGGGCGGGCCTTGCACGAGCTCCAGGCAAGGCATGAACGGGCCACAAGATCTCGGCGGCCAGATGGGCTTCGGGCTGGTTGCTCCTGAAGTCGAAGAGCCTGTGTTCCATGCGGCTTGGGAAAAGCGTGCACTCGGCCTCACTCTGTGCGCGAGCGCGCTGGGCAAATGGACGATCGACGAGAGCCGCCACGCGCGCGAGTCGTTGCATCCGGCGGACTACTATGCGTCGAGCTATTACGAGATATGGACCAAGGCGCTTGAGGCGCTGCTGCTGCGGCATGGCTTCATCACAGCGGCTGATCTTGCCGCGCAGCGCGCCGTCGATCTGGTGCCTGGGCCGAGTCGAATTCTGACCGCTGACAACGTCGCAGCCGCGCTGGCGCGTGGCGGGCCGTGCGACCGACCGATGGCAACCTCGCCGCGTTTTGCTGCTGGCGACCGCGTCCGCACGCGCAGGACCCATCCGACGGGTCACACCCGCCTGCCGCGTTATGCGCGGGATTGTGTTGGCACGATCGAGGCGGTGCACGGTGGCTTTGTGTTTCCGGACACCAACGCGCACGGCGCGGGCGAAGCGCAGGAATACGTTTACACGGTCGTGTTTACCGGCGAGGAGTTGTGGGGCGAGGCGGCCAATCCCGGCCTCACCGTCAGCATCGATGCGTGGGAGAGCTATCTTGTCCCGGCTTGATCCCGCGCCCGATGCCCCTGTCTTCGCAGAACCGTGGCAGGCTGAGGCCTTTGCGATGGTGGTCGCGCTGCATGAACGCGGCCTGTTCAGCTGGAACCAGTGGGCCGATGCGCTTTCCACGCAGGTGAAAGGGCCCGGCGGCGAGAGCTATTACGCTGCATGGATCGCCGCGCTTGAAAGCCTGCTGGTATCCTTGAATGTCACCGCGACGACCGAGGTCGATGCGCTGACAGAAGCTTGGCAGCGTGCGGCGCATGCCACGCCGCATGGTCAGCCGATCCTCCTTGAGAACGATCCTGCGCGGTCGACGTGAGGCAGAGTTCCCTTGAGTTGGATCGTTGCCTGCGCGTCGGAACCAACCTCGGATGTATTGCGAGACCGAATGGGCGCATACCGAGCGACCGAGATTGGGCGAGGTCCGTTCGTATTGAACCACTGGCGCTCAGTGACGGCTTTGGGGCGACCTTGCCGTTTGTAACCTCTCGCTGCTCGGGCAGGATGGGAGCCTATTTCTGCCACCCGTCAGAAGCGGAGAATGCTACGGTATCGTCGTCAGCTAGAACTGGCCAAGCATCCTCGAATGACGACGTCGGCGAAGTCCGGCAGTTGCCGTGAGTATGTCAGGTGGCCTTACGACATCCTCCATAATGCCTGCCTCACAAAGCCAGTCAAAACATCTCTTTCAAGCGGACCTTGGCCGTGAAATCATACTGCAAATCCAACAAGAGGCATGACGAAGATGGCCAGGAAAAGCCGCCACCCGGAAACCATCGTTCTGCACGCAGGCTGGCGCGCAGATCCAACGACCGGAGCCGTGGCGCCGCCCATCTATCAAACCACATCGTTTCAGTTCCAGAGCACCGAACACGCCTCGAACCTTTTCGCCCTGAAGGAACTGGGCAACATTTACACACGCCTCGGAAATCCCACGACGGCGATCCTCGAGGAGCGGATCGCCGCGCTTGAGGGCGGAGCGGCTGCGGTCGCCTTGGCGTCGGGTCAGGCCGCCTCGGCCTTTTCGATCCAGAACCTGGCACGGGCGGGCGATAATGTGGTCAGTTCGACTGACCTCTACGGCGGCACGTGGAATCTATTTGCCAATACGCTGAAGGATCTCGGCATCGAGGTCCGCTTCGCCGACCCGGCCGATCCAGAGTCCTTCCGGCGCGCGACGGACGACCGCACGCGCGCATATTATGCGGAGACCCTGCCCAATCCGAAGCTGGCGGTCTTCCCGATCGCAGAGGTGGCGGCCATCGGCCGACCGCTGGGCATCCCCCTGATCATGGACAACACAGCCGCCCCGCTGCTCTGCCGACCGCTGTACCACGGCGCGGCCGTCGTCGTCTATTCGACCACCAAGTATATCGGCGGGCATGGCACCTCAATCGGCGGGGTCCTGATTGACGGCGGCAATTTCGACTGGGAAGCCAATCCCGAACGCCAGCCGCTCTTCAACACCCCGGATCCGAGTTACCACGGCGCGGTCTGGAGCAACGCAGTGAAGGGGTTGGGCCCGATCGCATACGCGATACGCGCACGCGTCGTCCTGTTGCGAGACCTCGGCGCGGCGATGTCGCCCTTCAATGCCTTCCAGTTCCTGCAGGGCATGGAGACGCTTCCGCTTAGGATGCCGAGGCACTGCGCCAATGCTCAGGCAGTGGTCGAGTTCCTGAAAGGCCGAAAGGACGTCGCGCAGGTCATCCACCCTTCGATCCAAATGGGGTCGATGCGAGAGCGAGCCGACAAGTATCTGTCGGGTGGCTATGGCGGCCTTGTCGGGTTCGAGCTCGTGGGCGGGCGCGAGGTTGGCCGCAAGTTCATCGACGCCCTTGAGCTGTTCTATCATGTGGCCAATATCGGCGACGCACGCAGCCTCGCCATCCATCCGGCGAGCACAACTCATTCCCAGCTAACGCCAGAGGAGCAGCTGGCGACCGGTGTGACCGACGGCTACGTGCGGCTGTCGGTTGGCCTGGAGCACATCGAAGACATCATCGCTGATCTAGAGAACGCGCTGGCCACCGCCGGATAGCCTGCCCGAGGCGGCAATCGAAAGCCCGATCCGTGTCAGACATCGCGGCGGGCGGCGGAGTCCGGCGAAGAAACGCCAGGGTCGTTAGGGCAGGATGACCGGCAGCTCTTGGCCGGCTCAGCCGGATCGCAGCGGCATCTGCTGAGCCGCAGCGCGACGCGTGTGCTGCGGGCACGCTCGGAATCTGTCTGGAGCAGGGCGGTGGCGTGATTAAGTAGGCCGTTGTGAAAGCCCGGCAGAGCCGCGTTGAGTTAACCCAACAGTTCTGCCTAAACGGGTCGTTCTAGACTTCACTTTTCAGCACCAGCCTGCATCAGGTCGATAGAACTTCACTTACCATTTCACCCAATGGCATGCGTGCCTGCATTCTAACTGCAAGCAGAGCCATGCCGCTCACCTTGCGTTGCACGAAAAGGGTGTCGGCAGGCGGCACGTGCCATGCGGCCCGGTCAGCTGCGATAACTTCAATGTGGCGCAGCAGCGGCTCCACAAATGAACGGTCTGCGAAGTCGAACGGACCGGGCTTGCCGACGTGCGTTATCGTCATTTTTATGATTTCATCAATCGCTTGACGGTGGCGGTGCAAAGCCGCCATCGAGATAAAACCCGCCTCGATCAGAGCCGTACAGGGCGCAAGGTGGTCGCCCGCGAGACCTGCACGCAACAGCCGACGATACGCTTCGACAGTTTGAACAGGAACACTGCGCGCAGCTCCGAAATCTAGAAGAACGATACGCCCCGTGTCCGCTTGCCAGCGATAATTGGCAAAGTTGGGATCGGTCTGCATCAAGCCGAACGCGAACAGCTCGCGCAGAGCCAGCCCCAAAGTGCGATCATGGCTGAGCCGGATGGCCCGTTCTGTCTTTCTTGCCTCCAACTGGAAGTTGCCCGCTTTACGGCCGCGGCCAACACACGCCACCCAGAAGCGGCCGTCAGGATTGACGATCACATCGCGTCAGCCAACAGGAGACAAGGTCGAGCCCGGCGCGGTAGACAGCATGGCGAGGCCGCGCGAAGGAATCGGGAGACACCGAAGGCGACGCGGTCATTCGACGGCGGCGCTCGCCGTCGAATTCGGTGGCGCGATAGTCAAGTGTTCCTACCAACGCCAAGACTCGTAACATCGATATCTGTAGGTCGCTTGCCGATGATATCAGCCAGGAGACGGGCCGAACCACACGCCATCGTCCAGCCGAGCGTCCCGTGACCGGTATTGAGGTAGAGACCTTCAATCGAGGTGGAACCGATAATCGGAGGTCCGTCTGGCGTCATAGGCCTAAGACCACACCAGAATGACGCGCGATCAAGGTCGCAAGCCTCGGGGAACAGGGTTCTGGCAGAATGTTCGAGGGCTTGGCGCCGGGCAGGTCGCAATTTGAGGTCGTATCCCGCAAGCTCGGCAGTTCCGCCAATGCGGATGCGGTCGCCGAGCCGCGTAATCGCAGTCTTGTAGGTCTCGTCCATTACGGTGGAGACGGGCGCGGCCGCAGCGTTCGTGACTTGAGCTGTCAGTGAATATCCTTTGACTGGATAGACCGGAATGCTCAGCCCGACCTGCCTTACCAAAGTCGCGGAGTGACTGCCGAGCGCGACGACATAGCCGTCAGCGTTTTTTCGGCCTCTGGATGTGATCACCGAGTTCACCCGTGGTCCATCGCCAATGATTTTCTGAACGTCGGTTTCAAACGTGAACTGCACGCCCATCTGCCTGGCCATGCCGGCAAGCTTCGACGTAAAGATCTGGCAATCGCCTGTCTCGTCGTCAGGCAGCCGCAGTCCGCCGACAATGTCCGCTTCGGACCGACTAAGCCCCGGCTCGGCTTTCAGGCAACCCCGCTTGTCGAGCGCTTCGAACGGAATTCCCAGGCCGGTGAGAACTTCCACGTCCTTGGCCATGTCCTCGAATTGCTGTTGTGTGCGGAACAATTGCAAGGTGCCTTGGCTTTGTTCGTCGTACGTAACGCCCGTCTCGGCCCGAAGCTCTTGCAAGCAGTCACGACTGTATTCCGCGATCGGCAGCATGAGGCTCTTGTTCAGCGCGTAGCGCCGGGATGTGCAGTTGCGCAGCATGCTGAATAGCCACCACCACATACGTCGGTCCATTACTGGACGGACTACGAGTGGCCCGTGTCGCATCGTCAGCCATCGTAGGGCCTTCACCGGCACGCCTGGCCCGGCCCAAGGTGAAGCGTATCCGGGAGATATCTGTCCGGCGTTCGCGAAACTGGTCTCCATGCCGGGGCCTGAGCGGCGATCGAGCACTTCCACCTCGTGTCCGTCTCGGCCCAGGTAGTACGCCGTCGTTACGCCAATGACGCCTCCGCCGAGAACTAGGATACGCATGGCCCCATCCTCTCACTTCGCGTTGTGCATTGCTGCGTGGCTGCGGTCAGGGGCAACCCGTCGCCGACCATTTGCATGCATTTCAGATGTGGCTCACAGGCGCCTGTCATGGACAAAGCACGCGAGCATTGCCGCCGTTTGTCACGATTTCTCGCCGCTTCTCGAACGCTGCCTCAATGGCCCATTCCTGTCTCAAATAATCGCCATAGAAGCGGCCGTTGATTTTTACGTTCCAGACGCCCGAACGGTTCGTGATGAGAAGGACCGTCTCCGGCGCAGACGTCATTTGGGTCGTTGGTGTCATCACATATCTCCAAAACGGGGCAGGTTCGGGTAGTGGCCCACGCGTTCACGCTGCCGCCGGCCCCGGATCTCCATCGTCAGGTGGACCGCCGTTTGTCTGATGGACACGGCCCTTCGTAGAACTCCGAATGAGACGAAGCGAGGCCGGTTCGGTAACCGTACTGTGCGGCGAGAAGCGCCCGGGCCAGGAGGTTTCGGGCTGTTCCATGACACGACCCAGGGTGAGGACCCTGGAGCACCCTGGTCTAACGTCGAAATTCTTTGCCCATCCCTCGCGTTGGCCGAGAAGGGCAAGGCCGAAGGGCAACGTGATTGGCAGCCAACGTCGGTCGAGACCCGTTGTGCCGGTGAGAGTTGCGACATGCGTCTCCTCTCCGACTGCGTACGCAATCTGACTACCCAAGCTTGCAACATCGCGTGGGAGATCGTCAGGGAAGACGACTACGGCTGTTTCGAGCTTTGCGCGCAATTGCAGCACGAGATCATGATCTCGCTGGCTCCATTGCTCGTGAATCGAGCTTAGCGTTGTAAAGTCACCGATGGTAAGAAGGCATGGGTTGTCGTTCATCGCGGATCTCCATCCACATATGCGAGTTCTAGTCGCGAATGTCGGAAAGCCCCTGGCCGCGACTCTGCGGCACAGGGGTTAGGATCCTGCGAGGAACAAGCCTTCCATGTGAGCGACGCGGCGTGCCCGGTGATGCGCGCTCACGACACTAACGCCACGTTTGGCGCGGATTCAGCCGGGGTGGGCGATGGAGTGAGTATCCGGGTGACCTTGAGGCGCCGGGTGCCGCCGTCGCGTCTGCGCCATTCCATAGAATCGCCGGCGCTGAGACCGATCAGCGCAACACCGATCGGCGTCAGAATCGAAATGCGCCCAGAGGAAATGTCCTCGTCTTGCGGGAAGACAAGCGTAACAGTCCGCGCGTCTCCCGGTTCAGTTTCGTAATCGAGTGTAGAGCCCATGCGAACGACTTCGCGTCCGTGCATCGCTTCGTCAATAAGTTCGGCGCGCGCGAGCTCGGAAGACAATGGATCAGCCAGGTCGCTATTTCGGCGAGCTAGAATCTCAGAAAGTAGGGACAGACGCGCAAAATCTGATTGCGAGATCGCGATGGGTGGCTTGTGGAATGTGTGTGTCATGTCGTTTCCATATGCGCGCGCTGCGCGCGCAAAGCGGTGAAGCTGGAAAGGTAAACTGAAAGGGGGTCGCGCTAGGTTGTCGTGGCGTGTGTTTTCGCCTGGCCCTCGGCCGGCGCGCGACGCACCGAGCCGGGGGTTAATGTCCCGCGATGGGGCAAACCCGGAAAGTCGTGCTCAAGGCGAAGCCACAGATCATGCCCCTAAGGTCGGTATTGATGATGGAAAGTCAAGGCGCTCGGTCTGTTGGTCGCACGCACGCGAGGTTGACGTCGTAGCCGCAGCGTCACGTCACCGCGATCACGTCACGCGCCGACCTTTTTACATCTCCAAATCCCCATATCGGCGAATGAAATGTTCCCCGCGAGAAGGAGACGAGGATTGCGCACTGATGAAGCAGAACAACGGCGGAAGCTCCGCGCGGTCGCGCTGGCGCGATGGGAAGGCGAGGGTGGCGCGGTGGGGCATCCCACAGAGGAAAGCGAACGCTCAGAAATCTTTGACCATGCCGGCCTTGCCACCAGGAGTTTGCTTGCTTCTTCCCGTGATCGGGATGCCGTTGCTGTGACGACGGAAGGTTTTTCGAAAAAGTAGGCAGCACATAGCCGCGCTCCAAGTTCCTGGTCACTGCAAGCTAGACTGATGGATTATCGAGTGATCTCATCAGAAGGCTTGGAGGACGATGCAGGCTTGCGCGCCATTTCAATAAGTGCTCGCGGGTCGAGTGGCTTTGCAAGAAGGTCGTTAAAAGTTGGGGGGAGGGAGCCGTCATCAACGTCTGCCGCAGTAAACGCACAGATGCGGGTGAGAGCGTTCGGTCCATTGCCGTCACGAATGGTGCTGGCGACCTCTGCGCCGGAGATGTCGGGAAGATTGAGATCAAGGAGAATCAAATCGAACTGTTGGGAGGCGGCTGCGTCCAGGCCTGACGCGGCATTCTCGGCGGCGACAACGAGCGCGCCTGCGCCTTGCAGAATGCGTGTGCAGATTTCTCGATTTGCGGGGTGATCGTCGATGACTAGAACGCTTGAGACCGTGGCGTTGTCGGATTGCTCCGTGTCTGGGGCGAGAGACCGTGGCGCATTTATCCGGACAGTGAAGCAGGCGCCCGCGTCCGGTGCACTTTCCACTTCGATCGTCCCCTGCAGCGCCTCGACAAGGCCCTTACAGATCGAAAGACCGAGACCAGCGCCCGCAGGCAGTATCTGCGGCCCGATGCCTTGGGAGAATCTGTCGAACAACACGGCTCGTGTCGCGTCATCGAACCCGGGCCCCGTATCTTTCACGGCGATCGACAAGATCTCGAAATTTTCATCGTGATCAGTCGATACGGTAATCGACCCTCGGTCGGTAAACTTGATGGCGTTACCTATCAGATTGACCAGAATCTGGATGAGAGCGTCTGCATGAGCTTCCAGGAAGGGAGGAAAACCGTCACTGGTTTCCTGTCGAAGCTCCACTCCGTTGAGACGGGCCTGTTGCGAGAAAATATCCAGCACATTTCCAACGAGGGTGTTGATTGCAACAGGAGCTGTTCTGTTCGCCGCCAAAGCGGCGGCGGCTTTCGAACGACCCAGGACATTGTTGGCGACGGAGAGCAGCGCGTCGCTGGACCGCGTCAAATGTTCAAGATCGCTTCGCGCCGCGGCCGGTATGTCGTCCCGGGCGGCCAGGAGATGCGCGTATCCGAGGATGGCCATCAAGGGCGTACGTAGTTCATGACTGAGATCTGCCGCATACGATTGCTTCTGCCAGATCTCATTCTCTGCTGTTGCCCGGGCATGCGCGATATCGCGTTCGCGTTCGACTCGCGTCGTGATGTCCAGAACCGATCCCATGATCGACGCGACTTCGCCCGCGGTGTCTCGCTGCACGATAGTGCGTGACTCGACCACGCGGATGCCGCCCGACGGGAGCATTATGCGCGAGATCGAAACGTGGCCACCGGCCTGCAGATTGGAGGAAAGGTCGATATAGGCATCGGCGCGGTCGTCGGGATGAATCCGACTCATGGTCTCTTGCGCGTTGGGAACCGGCCCCACCGGAAACTCGAAAAGCCGAAACATGTTCGGTGACCAGTCCACCGCTCCGGTCGATGGATCCATGCGCCAGAAGCCGATGCCTGCGACTTCTTCAGCTGCGTCCTGCCATGTTGCCTGGAGGGCTGCGGTGTCGCTCATCGTGATATAGTGGGGTGCGAAAGATGAGATTTGGCTACTCCCCCGAACCCGTTGGCTTGCCTTCTTGTTGCATCCCCGGTCCGGCGTACGACACATTGCGCCTGCGCATGAGAAGGCGCGCTCCTGGCGTAGAGTAAGCCACGTGCAATAATGCCCTCTGCATTGCGGAGGTTCAGCGTTCGCTTGAAAGCTGGCGTTTCTTCTTGTTTGTGTCCACGGATACTTCGCAAAGCGTTGTCTCCTCTGAACCTCGTCCCTACCCAGTATGCGGGCCTCAATGCAGGCTGCTTTTGAAAAGCTGGATGTTGCCACGCGGGCCGAAGCTGACGGCCTTTAAAGTTCTCCTCGGTTTCCCCGTATCAAAGCGATCTCAGGAAATCAGAGCAACGACAGCTGCAAACAGGCTGGTTCCAAGTGAAACCATGCTTGGGACAATTACGGCGATGCCGCAAAGCACCGCTATACCCACGATCCAGCCTGCCTTTCGTTTTTTCACTTCCTTTGTCATCTGCTGAACCTTCAATGACGACGCTCATTTTTGCACGTCGCGGGCTGGATCGACGTGCGCGAGTCCTTTTTGAAACGTGGGTCGGTACTAGCGTTGGTGGGAAGCGGATGATCCTCATCTGCCAGGAGGATCCTTTCCGAGGCGCCGGACAAATCGTCGTACTGCCCGGACTTAAGCGACCAGAAAAATGCGGCCAAGCCGACCGCTCCCATGAGCAGGGCAATTGGTACGAGCCAGATCAGGACGCTCATGGCGCTGTCTCCAGAACTCTCTGAATGCGCGACGGTGGCGGTTTGACGTTACTTGGGCGTGGTGACGGCGACAATCGCAGGGAGTTGACGACCACGGTCAGCGAGGATGCGGACATCGCGATCGCAGCAAGGAAAGGCGTCACAAAACCCGCCAGGGCAAATGGGACCGCAACGACATTGTAAATGACGGCCAAAGCGAGGTTCTGATGAACAAGCCGTCGGGCTTTCCTGGAAATTCTGAGTGCATGAGACACGGAGTCGAGGCCGCCCATGAAAACGAAATCTGCTGCGGCGCGGCCGATATCGGCAGCATCTCCTGGCGCCATGGAGGCATGAGCCGCCGAAAGAGCAGGGGCGTCATTGAGGCCATCGCCAACCATCAGCACTTTTCGCCCTGCGTCACCAAGCTCCTTCAGGCGGCGAACCTTGTCCTCTGGTCGTAAGCCGTAGTGGAAATCCTTCACACCAAGGCGCGCGGCGAGATTCGCAACTGCCCCTTCGCCGTCGCCCGACAAAATTTCGATGTGATAACCTCGGGCGCGAAGATCGAGAATTGTTCCAATCGCATCGGGACGCAGGACGTCCGCCAGTTCAAACTTCCCGACAATCGTCCTATCCTTGGCGAACGCCGCGCCATCGCCAACAGCGCCATCCTGCACCCAATCTGTCCGTCCGAGACGATAAGTGTGCCTCCCAATCCGTCCCTCGACTCCCAAACCTGGGTACTCGCGCGCATTCTCGACGACAGGTTGCGCGCTCTCGCACGCAAGGCTGGCGATCGCTTGAGAAGCAGGATGCCGCGAACAGGCGGCAAGTGCGAGCGCTGCATGGAGATCGTCACCCATCACGGTATGCGAAACGATTTGCATCCGGCCGAATGTGAGCGTGCCTGTCTTGTCGAAGACAACCGTATCCGCTTCCGCAGCGCGCTCGAGGGCGCTGCCATCCTTGAGAGCGATCCTGAGTTCGAACAATCGACGCGCAGCCATGACATGGACCATGGGCACGGCAAGGCCGAGCGCACAGGGACACGTGATGACAAGCACGGACACGGCAATGGTGAGAGCCTGATGCCAGCTTCCCGTGGCGAGCATCCATGCGATGAAGCTGCCTGCAGCCAGTGCATGTACGACTGGTGTGTATAAAGAAGCGGCCCGGTCCGCCAGACGACGGTAGTGCGCCCGTCCGATCTCTGCCGCCTCCATCATGTTGATCATGCTGGAAATGAACGAATCTGGCATCGTGCGGCTCACCCGAACCTCGATGCGGCCGTTGATGTTGAGCATGCCGGAGAGCACGGGTGTGCCCGGTTCCGCACGGACCGGCGTGCTTTCTCCGTTGACGATCGCCGTATCCAGATCGGCGTCTCCGCTTACAATCACGCCGTCGAGCGGGATGCGATCGCCGGCCGAGACGAGAACAATCTGGCCAACGTGTATAAGGTCGGTCGACGTGTAGGCGCGCCGGCCATCGACCTCGACAACGGTTGCGCCGCGCGGCATCAGACGCGCCAGACCCATCACCGCCGTTCGAGCCTTGCGTCGCATCATATGGTCGAGCGTGCGGCCGACAAGAAGCACAAAGATGAGCGACGTCGCCGCGTCAAAATAGGCATGGGGACCCTTCTGCACGGTGTCGTAGGCGCTCAGGGTAAACATCAACAGGATGCCGACAGCTATCGGCACATCCATGTTGGCCTTTCCAACCTTGAGTGCCGACCATGCTGACTCGAAGAAGATGCGTCCCGAATAGACGATGACGGGCGCCGCGAGCAGCGCGGAAATGACGTGGAAAATGTTGCGAAGCGCCGGATCGGCGCCCGACCAAATTGAGACGGACAGCAACATGATATTCATCATGGCAAAGCCAGCCACCGCAGTCGCGCGCACCAGCCGACCCAATTCCGGATCCCGGCCATCGGTTTCGAATGAGGACAGCGTGGCGTCGAAGCCCGCCTGCGACAAAGTCCTGACGAGCGGCGGGGGCGATCCGCCGGCGCGCCACTTCACTTTGACGCGGCGGGTCGACAGGTTGACCCGCGCCTCAACGACATTGTCCAGACCGGAAAGCGCTCCTTCGATGGACCGTATACAGCCAGCACACCTCACCGTTGGGACAACGAGGTCGGTCTCCATCAAGGCGGGGGAGATGTTGCGGCTTGCAAGAAGGACTTCGGCCTCGGACGGAAAAGGCGTTGCTCGCATGCGTGAAGCGGGTTCGGAGAGACTGACCATCTATGCCTCACCGTCTGCAATCATCCGGTAGGCGTGCCAGCTCGCGTGGCCGAGCAGGGGGAAGATCACGATGAAGCCAACAAAGAAGGTTGCGACACCAACGGCGCACAGGAAGAGAATGATGGCGCCCCACATGATCATGGGCGCGACGTTGTTCCAGACCAGCGCCATGCTTGTGCCCATCGCTGTCAGGGCGTCCGTCGGCCGGTCCAGAAGCATCGGAATGGAAAACGCGCTCAGCGCAAACGCGAAAGAAGCGAAAAGCCCGCCCACAGCGGTTCCGACAGCGAGCATCGCCCAGCCCATCGGCTCGTTCAGCAGTAGGGCGACGATATGGGGCAGCCCCGGGAAGGGCGTCACGCCGAAGAAGAGCGCATAAAGCAGCACAGCGGCCCTCATCCATAGCAACATGAGAAGCAATAGAAGAAGTGTTGCGTAGAATATCTGGGCGCCGGAGCGCAGCTTCACGAAAATCATCTCGCTGAGCGTCACTGTCTCGCCCGCTTCAATGGCCCGGCTCTTGGCGTAGAGGCCCACCCCTAGGAGCGGCCCCACGATCAGAAATCCTGCGAGCGCCGGGAAGAGGATGTAATCATACTCCAGCGTGACCAGAAGGAACACGAAGGCGACCGAAATTGTTGCAATGCTCAGTCCATATAGAAGGCTGAGAAGCGGCTGCCGGACAAGATCGCGCCAGCCCATCGCAAGCCACTTGAACCCAACATCCAGCGGCAGATGACGTTGCATGCGTACGTCCCGCGTCCGCTCGACGCCGGATGTTTCGCTCAGGAGGCCGTAGTTCTCGCCGTGCTCAGCCATGTTCGTCGCATCCTAGCATGCCGATTTCGCCGCTATGTATCCGCCATCGCCCGTTTCCTTGACGTGGGGCACGCAGGCCGGCTGGGACGTAAGCGCCACATAGAGCAGATGGATGTTTGCGGCCGCAAAAACCAAAAGCGCCCCGCTGATAAGGATCCAGATTCTCATCCTCATGACGTCGCAAACTCCCGTCGTCCCTAGCTGTCGCCTTCGCCGAGCGAATGCACAAAGAGTGCAAGTATCTTGATCTCCGCGCGCGTGAGGCGTTGATCCCAGGTTGGCATGTGGCCCCGCCTGCCGCCGTGGATCGTCGTTATGATCGTTTCCAGATCGCCGCCGTATATCCAACGCTCGTCCGTCAGGTTGGGGGCGCCGACATCCTGCTTTCCGCGCGCGTCTTCGCCATGGCAGGTCGCGCAGTTGGCAAGAAAAACCTCTCGGCCAGCGGCAATGGTTTCGACATTTGCTGGTTGGGAGAATTGGGGGTTGCTAAGCGAGAAAACGAAATTTGCCGCCTTCTCGACATCTTCGCGCGGCAGCATCTGATCCACGCCGAAACGTGGCATCTCGGCAATCCGGCTGCCTGCATTCGCGGAGTTGACGCCAACGCTGACCGTCTCGGCAATGCGCTGGACATCTCCGCCCCATAACCAGTCGTCATCCGTCAAGTCCGGGTAATTGGCGCGTCCCTTGCCATCGCTGCCGTGGCAGGCGGCGCAGTTGTCTCCGAACAGCTGATGCCCCGTGCTTCGCACGATCAACATCATTCTCTCGTCGGCCTGGATGGTTGGAAAATCCGAGACTTCAATCTTCTTCGTCCACGTCGACTTGTCGGCGGCGGAAGCAACCAGTTGCTCTTCCACGGCTTTCTTCTGGTCAATTCCAAGAATGCCAGGCGTGTAACTTTTGCCTAGCGGCCAGGCGGGGGTCAGCACCCAAAGGGCAAAAGCGATAATATGGGTGACGATCAGGAAAAGCAGGACGCCACGCGGTATGGGCGTATCAAGTTCCTTGATGCCATTCCAGTCATGTCCGGTCAGGCGCTCTCCACTGACGGGATCGCGTTCTTCAACGCTCATGGTCATCCTCCCGTTCAAGAACGGAGTGTTTGGCCTTGTCAAATCGACGGCGGTTGGATGGCCAGAACGCATAGATCACAACGGCCACTGCCATTGCGATGAGGTAGAACAGACCCCAGCTCTTCGAGAACACCACCCAGAATTCGTGGTCCATGATTTTCCCTCAATCCAGCGGTTGCGGGGATGTCTCAGGCGCCGCCGTATTCTTGTGGGCGGCATCGGTCAGTCGACCCAGAATCTGCAGATAAGCCACCAGAGCATCCATTTCGGTGAGCTGGCTGGTCACGCCATCAAAGGCGCGCACCTGCGTTTCGTCACCATAGCGTTGCATCACGCCGGGGACGCCATCCGTGTCGGGATTCGCCTGGGCATATGCATCGGCCCGCGCATTCTTGACCATCTCGTCGGTATAGGGAACGCCGACCATGCGTTGCGCGGCCAGATGCTCAGACAGATCGTCAATCCTGAGTTCCGTGCGCGCCAGCCATCGATAGGCAGGCATGTTGGATTCAGGGACCACGTCTCGCGGATAGGTCAGGTGCGCGACATGCCAGGCGTCGCCGTATTTGTCGCCGACACGCGCCAGGTCGGGACCCGTGCGTTTGGAACCCCAGAGCATGGGGTGATCGTTCTTCGACTCGACTGCGAGCGAGTAGGGCCCGTACCGGTCAACCTCGTCGCGCAGGGTTCTAATCATCTGGCTGTGGCACGCATAACATCCCTCACGGACGTAGATGTTGCGTCCCGCCAGTTCCAGCGGCGTGTAAAGTCGCATGTCCGGCGCCGCTTCAACAGTCTCATCGATCGTGAAAAGAGGTGCGATCTCGACAATGCCGCCGACACTGGCGGCTGCAATGATAGCAAGAACGAAGCCGATCGCGGAACGCTCGAGTTTGCGGTGAAAAAATTCGCTCATTTCACTCTCCCGCCAGCGCCAGATCGGCGGGATGCGGAACATCATCCCGGCTTTCGGCCTTGTCGGGCGACCGGATCGTCATCAGGATGTTGTAAAGGCAGATGATGGCGCCGATGAGGAACAGCAAGCCGCCAAACGCGCGGGCCACATAGTATGGCCACATAGCTTTCAGCGAATCCACGAATGAATAAGCAAGCGTGTCCTCCTCTGTGTACGTACGCCACATCAGGCCTTGAATGATGCCTGAATTCCACATCGCGAAGACGTAAATAAGCGTTCCCGCCAGAGCGAGCCAGAAATGCCATTCGATCAAGGCGGGCGAATACATCTGGCGTCGTTTCCACAAGACCGGCACCAGCGTGTAGAACGATCCGAACGTGATCAGCGCAACCCATCCCAAGGCGCCCGCATGCACGTGACCTATCGTCCAATCAGTATAGTGAGACAACGAATTCACCGGCCGGATCGCCATGAAGGACCCCTCGAATGTCGACAGACCGTAGAACACCGCGGCGATCATCATGAAACGGAGCGTTGCGTCGTCGCGCACCCGGTGCCAGGCGCCGTTGAGCGTCAGCAGCGCATTGCCGGCTGACGCCCAGGAGGGCACCAGCAACATGATCGAGAAGGTCATCCCGAGCGTCTGAACCCAGTCCGGCAGGGCGGTGTAGTGCAGATGGTGAGATCCGGCCCACATGTAGAAAAAGGTGATGCCCCAGAAACTGAGGATCGAAAGCCGATAGGAAAAGATCGGCCGCTGGGCGCGCACGGGTAGGTAGTAGTACAGCATCCCGAGGAATCCGGAGGTCAGGAAGAACGCCACCGCGTTATGGCCATACCACCATTGCACCATGGCATCCTGCACCCCGGGCCAGACCGTGTAACTCTTGGCGTGCCCGAGCGAAACAGGCACTGCGAGATTGTTCACGATATGGAGGATTGCGACGACGAGAATGAATGCCAGGAAGTACCAGTTCGCCACATAGATGTGCGGCTCTTTCCGTCGTGCAAGCGTGCGGATGTAGAGGACGAAGTAGGTCACCCAGACAAGGACGAGCCAGATATCGGCATACCATTCCGACTCGGCATACTCCTTCGATTGCGTAATTCCGAGCAGGTAGCCGGAGACAGCTATCAAGCAGTACATGTTATAGCCGACTAGCACGAACCATGGCGAAAGCTGGTCTGGCAATCGTGCCCGCGATGTGCGTTGCACGACGTGGAATGACGTCGCGATAAGCGCATTGCCTCCAAATCCGAAAATCACGCCCGTGGTGTGTGTTGGACGAAGGCGTCCGAGACCGGACCAGGGCGCGTCGAAGGCGAGATCGGGCCAGGCGAGTTGTGCCGCTACCCACACTCCCATGAACATTCCAAAGACGGCCCATATCATCGCAAAGATGACGCCCGCCTTTATCGGCTCGTCATAATAGAAAGAAAGACGTTCCGTACCCGGAGCCTTCTCCTCATATCCAAACATGACGATGTAGGAGCAAACCAGTCCAAAGAGCAGAATCAGCAGCCCATGAATCAACAGAGGGTCGTCACGGCCGGCTATGGCAAGGCCGAGGCCGCAGATTGAAACGGCCATAGATATCCAGAGCGCGAGAAACCGCTCGGTTCGGGTCAGCGTCGAAATCATTGCTCTCTCTCGATCCCAGCCGTCTCAAAGAATAAAGCACATACGCGCAGATACCGAGACGCCGAAATCGCGCCAATAGCAATCAAGAAGAAAGCCAAGACGGGAGCAGCGTGATAACTCACGCCGTCCCTTGAACCCGGGCCTGGAAATTCCAGAGTCTTCGATAAAGTCCCGGGCCGACGCCACAAGAAAAGATCAAAACAAAGAAAAGCGGCAACCACGCAATACGTTTTTCTGTGGCGCAATTCCTGATCTCGCATCTGCGAACGCGTGATCCGCTGCTTAGAGAATGCCGAACAGGATCACAAAGGCGATCACGGCCATCAGCGTAAGCAGCATCATGTTTACGAGCATCCGCACCACCCCACGCTCGTTCTCGTCCTCGACATGTATGGCATCACACACTGCGTTGGCCGGCCACATGATCAAACGAAGCATCGCGTCTCCTTCCAGCGCCGCGCCCGCCTGACGCGATTTGTCGCTTATGAGCATCTTGAACGCCTGCGCCATATAAGCAATATATCAAATACCACTTCAAGAGCGACAAATGCGCCTCAACCTGCAATCTGACTACGCCCTCAGAGTGCTTACGCACCTCGATGTCCGACGCGCCGAGTTGGTTACGATCAAGGAGATCGCGGACCGCTTTCGCATCTCTCAGAACCATTTGATGAAGGTCGCTTACTCGCTTGGAAGGGAAGGGTTCATTGAGACCGTGCGGGGTCGGTCTGGCGGACTTCGTCTGATGCGCCGGTCCGATACGATCCGCATCGGTGACGTTGTGCGCAGCATGGAGAACGATCTGGCTCTCGTTGAATGCTTTCCAGGTGGAGCAAACGGATGCCTGATCGTCCGCGCTTGCCGCTTGAAGGGTATTCTTCACGAGGCGCTGGAAGCATTCCTGTCCGTGCTTGATCGATACACCATCGCAGACCTCACGGCCGGCAATACAAAGTTGCGCGCCATGCTTCAAAGTGAGGTGGCATGATGAGCGACGCCATCATCAGCGCGAACGAAAGGCGCGCCGCCATCCAGGCGCATGCTGCGGCCATTGGCATCGATGAGGATTACATTTCTCTGGTGGTCGATACCTTCTATGCGAACGTACGCGCCCAGCCGCTGCTCGGTCCAATATTCGAGCGTGAGATTGGCGCTGGATGGGATCGCCATCTCGCTACCATGAAGCGTTTCTGGGCGTCCGTAACGTTGAATGCGGGGGTCTATTCCGGAAAACCTGTTCCAGCACACCAGAAATTGTCAGGCGTTGAGCCTTGGCATTTCAAGATATGGCTCGCCCTGTTCAGGCAGACCTTGGAAGACACGGCGCCGACGCCCGAAGCCGTTGTATACTTTATGGAACGCGCGGAGCGCATCGCCGAGAGTCTCCAGCTTGCGATGTTTGGGTTTCCAGGTCTTCCGGTGAACCGGTCATGAAAACGTCATCTGATCTATCGCGAGGCACCGCACTTGTCTGGGCAGGCGTTGCAATCGGAGGTTCGCTGATTGCGACTCCCGCAAAATTTCAGGCCCCGTCCCTCAGTATGACAACTGCACTTGAGGTGGGCCGGGCGCAGTTCTTCTGGGTTGGGATAGGCGAGTGGATTTTGTGCGCTGCGTTTGTTGGAGCGCTTGTCCTCTGCCGGCGCATTGACTGGCGGATTGCTTCCGTGCCGGTTCTTATCTTTCTGGCGCAGCGTCTGTTGCTGATGCCCGAACTCGATGCCCGGACTGTTCAGGTCATCGCCGGACAGGACGTAGGGCAGAGCTATCTACACCTGATCTACATAGGGGCAGAAATTCTGAAAGTCGGCGCTCTGCTGGCTGCTACGTTTCTAATGGCGCGCTCAGACCCTTCATCCACGAGGCCTTGAAATGACAGATGCGCACGCACCGCAACCCTATCGCTCGACGCCCATATTCGACGCGCAGACCTTGCCGGGGGCGTTGCGCCGCGACCATCGAACGAAGCTGGGCGTCTGGGGTGTCGTGCGGGTTCTCGAGGGCAAGTTGAGACTCGTCTATGTCGAGCCGCCGGGGGAAGTCGTTGTCGAGCCTGGCCGGCCGGGCTTGCTGCTTCCCGACCAGCCCCACTTTGTCGAACCTATCGGCGACATGCGGATGCAGGTTGATTTCTACGACCAACCGCCTGCGCTTTCCTGAATTTAAGTCTAGCTGGCGCGTGTCGACCCGTTCGTCCCGCACGTACCCGGGCGTCATGCGTTTCCGCGAGCGCACGCCTCAGGCAGTCGCTATGGGCTGACGAGGTGGGCCAAGTTGACGTCGCGGCTCGGATCGAACTGAACCGCGTGGCGAGACGGGGAGCCGGAATCTGAGCGAATGACGGAATGAGGCTGGCGACTCGCGTCAGGAAGGCGCAGCGTGTGTCATTGTTTAATACGCGCCGCTCGGAATCGATGAGGCGCCGTTCCGCGCGCGTTTGGGAACGTGATCGGAGCTTGTGCGACGGCGTTCGCCTTGAGTGTCCGATCGCGATCTGGGAAATGCTGAACCATCGCGAACTTGCAGTTTTACTTAATCGAACGAGGCTGCCATGGCGCCTTACAGCGCGACTTTCTCAATCCGTCGCCTCTGGATCATCTTCGCCGTCGGCATGCTCGTCATGTTCGGTACGCTTCTCTATTTCGGCGCGCAGATCTATCAGGCCGCCCCACCAATACCCACATCGGTCCGAACGGCTTCAGGCGAGGAATTGCTCACACGCGAGAAGATCGAGCGAGGACAGAATGTCTGGCAGTCGATGGGCGGGATGCAGCAGGGATCGATCTGGGGACACGGCAGCTATGTCGCGCCGGATTGGAGCGCAGACTGGCTGCATCGCGAAGCCCTGGCCCTGCTCGATATCAACGCCCGCGCCGGCAACGGTGGCGACTATGCGCAGCTGCCAGCGGCCGATCAGGCGCGCGCGAAATTCGTTCTGCAGCAGGAAATGCGGACCAACACCTTTGATCCGGAGACCGGTATCATCCTCGTGTCGGATGCCCGGGGACGGGCCATCGCAGAGGTCGGCGCGCACTATTCGTCTCTTTTCCAGGGGAGCTCTCCTGAGGCGCAGAGCTTGCGCGAAGAGTATGCCTTCCCGCTCAATGCGATGCTGTCTGCAGAAGACGCGGAGGCGGTGAACGCATTCTTCTTCTGGACGGCGTGGGCGGCAAGCACGAACAGGCCGGGAGAGGACATCACCTATACAAGCAACTGGCCGCACGAGCCTTTGGTCGGCAACACGCCGACCGGCGCTGTCTTCATGTGGACGTTCATCTCCATCTTCGTCCTGCTCGCCGGGATCGGCGCGATCGTCTGGTACTACGCCAAGGAGTTCGACATCTGGCGGCGCGACGGCGAACCCGAGACTGGGTTTGCGGCGCAGGACTTCATGGACGCCGCCGTCATTACGCCGTCGATGAGAGCGACCGGCTGGTATTTCATGCTGGTTGCCGCGCTTTTCGTTGTGCAGGTGCTGCTGGGGATGGTGACCGCGCACTATGCGGTCGAAGGCCAGGGCATCTATGGCCTGCCGTTCGCGGAGTACTTCCCCTATGCCGTGACGCGTACGTGGCACACGCAACTTGCGATCCTCTGGATCGCCACCGCGTGGCTCGCCACGGGGCTCTATGTCGGACCATTGCTGGGGGGACGCGAGCCAAAATTCCAGGCGGCAGGCGTGTGGTTCCTGCTGATCAGTCTGGTCGTGATTGTCGCCGGGTCGTTCATCGGTGAATGGTCGGCGGTCAACAGACTGATCGCAGATGCTACCCAGAATTTCTGGTTCGGGCATCAGGGTTATGAGTTCCTCGACCTGGGCCGCTTCTGGCAGATCTATCTTTTCATCGGCCTCCTGCTCTGGGTTGTGCTTGTGTTGCGCGGAATGTGGCCGGCCTTGAAGAGGCCCGAGACCCGCTCGCTTCTCTATCTCGTGATCGTCGCAACGGTTTCTATCGGGCTCCTGTTTGGAGCCGGGCTCTTCTACGGGCAGAACACGCACATAACGATCATGGAGTACTGGCGCTGGTGGGTTGTCCACCTCTGGGTCGAGGGCGTGTTCGAGGTGTTCGCAACCGCCATCGTGTCGGCGCTGCTGGTTCGCATGGGACTGGTGCGGGTCGCCGTGGCGACGACTTCGGTTCTCGTGGCCACAATCATCTTCCTTGGAGGCGGTGTACTTGGCACCTTTCACCACCTCTACTTCAGCGGAACGCCGGTCGGCGTTATCGCCCTCGGCAGCGTATTCTCCGCGCTCGAGGTCGTGCCCCTGTTGGTGGTGGGGTTCGAAGCGTACAGCCGCGCCAAGCATGAAGGCCTTCACGACTGGCAGAAAGCCTATCGTTGGCCCTTCATGTTCTTCTCGTCTGTTCTGGTGTGGAACCTGATCGGCGCCGGCTTGTTCGGCTTTTTGATCAATCCTCCGCTCGCTCTTTATTACATGCAGGGCCTCAACACGACCGCCACTCACGCTCACGGGGCGCTGTTTGGCGTCTACGGCATGCTCGGCCTCGGCCTCATACTATTCTGTATGCGTGGACTTACCGATCCGGCGCGCTGGAACAACAAACTGTTGGCGATCAGCTTCTGGTGTCTGAATGTCGGCCTCGCCATGATGGTTTTCCTGTCATTGTTTCCGCAGGGGCTCTGGCAGGCCTATCTCAGCTTCACGCACGACTACGCCTACGCACGCAGCGCAGAGGTCATCCATGGCCCCGTGATGGAAACCCTGGTTTGGGCGCGTGTGCCGGGAGACATTGTGTTCGGCATCGGTGCGTTCGCCTTCGCGATATTCGTCGCCCAGGCTTTCTGGTCGACCCGCAAGGCTCGGACCGTGTCGCTAGACCCAGTAAACTAAGTCGCAGAACCGGTGAGCTACCGAGGTTGTGCCATGAAGATCGGTCGGCGGTTTCCGGCGACAATGCGAATGGTCACTGCGCCAGGATCGAGCTGCTGATCATGGGTGCATTGGGAGATAGCCCGATTCTGGATCTGACCGTCAGAAACACGGCGACGACTATGACGCGTACCTGCTGCTCGGCGCCTAGTCTCCTGATCGGGTATTTCGCGGCATCGTGGGCATACTTCTTCACCTCGAGCATCGGGTCACGGCATGCTGTCGGCATTCCAAAAACGGGAGCCGCACGTCCAATCGCTATGCCAACCCACCGAGGTTCAATCGGCAGATTTCCGTACAACACCTGACTGGTCTCTGTGACGTCGCTTCACCGGATCCAATATCGCGCGCATTTCAGCTGCGAAAATGGCGTTCGGGCCAAATGCCTCATTCGGCACTGCGCCGGGGTCCTCTTGGTGGTCTTGCTGAATGACCGACTGGTCGAGGTTGGCCAGCAGGTGCTCAAGCTGTGCAGGTGTTGCGATCATTTGCTCCAGGATCCATGCAAGAACCCGCCGCTGAGCATCCAGACGCGCGTCGAGCGCTTGGTAGGAGGGTTCGGTCATGCCGGGCTCAATGAGCAGAACGGCGTTCTCATGGCGCCGCTTCTGATATGGATCGATCATGCCGGGCGACAATGTCAGGGCATGCCGCGGTCGATCGTCTCCCTTGGCTCGGGAGCGCAACTCGTTGCGGGGGCATGAGTCGGTTGCAATCATCGGAAGCGCGAGGATCGTTCGATGAGATCGATCATGTGGGCTGCGGCGTGGGCGGTCAGCGGGTGATCGGTAAAACCCGGCCTTGGTGAGATGTAATCGGCCATTTCACGCGCCAGTTCGAGTTGTTGATCCGATGCTGTGGCGAGCAACGAGATCAGCAAGTTCTCCAACGCAATCAGCCTGACGCGCAAAGCGACCAACTCGACATTGCTCATTTCCGGAGCAGTACTCTGCTTGTCGTCGGTCTGAAAATTGTCAGAAGCGCTAGCGCCGCCTTCGTTGTCCCATCTCGACAGCGCTTGTTGGCGCTGCTGAACCTCTTTGGAATACTTCGATATCTGGTGCGGCATCGCAACTCTTTTCCAGGATTGTTGCACTGGCGCCGATTGACTCGACTAGTGTGGCGGCTCCGGCGAGATCGACTCTGCTTACTGATACCCCACCTCGGATATATAGTCTCGAAGCAACTCGTCCTCGTTCTCTGCTTCCGACAACAAAGCCTGTAAAATCTCCCGCGCATAGACAATGCCGATAGGTCTGCGCGCTGCGTCGATGATCGGAATACGTAGTAGCCCCCGCTCCTTCATCACCGACCAGATATCGAGCAGTATCTCGTGCGCCTGACAATAAGTGACATCGCGTGTCATGACGCTGTCCACGTGGGTTATGCAACCCGCGCCTACCCAACGACCCATTTGGCCGACGATGTCGGTCTTTGTCAGGACGCCCGCCATCTCGCCTTGGTTGCTCACGACGACAAGATCAGTGTGCGGTTTCGCCATTTGCGCGACCGCCTTCTTCACCGACGCCCCCACTTCGATAGTGGCCAGGCGTTCGAGCGCGCGCGGCAGAATTGTTTTGACGATCATTGCTCCATGTCCTGCTTTGCATGTCGGCGACCGATGCCAGTGAAACGTCACTAGCGCGCTGAGGCCAGCATCAGCTCGTCGAATACCGTCGTGTATCGCGGAGA
>ENA-UOWO01001742-UOWO01001742.1-activated-sludge-metagenome-genome-assembly--contig:-NODE-1742-length-28336-cov-11.011739_pt1 | contig 28336 bp, 15 predicted proteins | sample MGYA00238148_ERZ761564 | MGnify/ENA primary metagenome ERZ761564 (study PRJEB28885, sample SAMN05720194) | activated sludge metagenome | isolation source: Anaerobic digester | place: USA...
TCAACAAGGATTCCGCCTTAATTGAAGCGAAGCAGGTTGAGGCTTCAGTAGTACCACAAGGTTTTGCTCGAACCTATCTACTTTCGAAAGGAAGTGAACAGCGCGTGCTTGCTAAAAACTCAAGCCCACTGTTCAAAGTCAAGGCGGAAGGGCTCTATGGTATTCATACTTTGGTGTATGATCCAACCAAGCTCAATCCTGACACCCTGTTCCCGCCCAAAAATTACAAAGTACCACAGTTGTTGCAGCGCTTTAAAACAAGCAATGCATTGCTGTGTGCTGGGATTGACAGCATTGGTGCTCAATTTGCCTTTAATGAATGTGATACCTGCGGCGTTTTTGCAGGCACACTACGCGTCCTGGCTCAGAAATGCCTGGACAATGGACTTGCTCGCTTGCAAGCAGTAACCGTTACTGCGCCTACTTTCCCTGTCCCATCGAACTACAAAGTAATTTATGTACTGACCAGTGGAAACGACCTGGTGCTCGAATCACTTTCTGCTACTCCTGACTTCATTGTGCGCAAAGCTGGCATCTTTACCATTCATACTTTGGTATACGATCCGGCTAAACTCAATCTGGGGATATTTGATCCAGGCGAATACAAAGCATCAGATTTGCTCAAACTACTGATTCAAGGTGGTGGCACAATTTGTGGGGCACTGGATGTAGGAGGTGCCAAATTCGAAGTAAGTGTTTGTCCTTGTTCGGCCAATCCGGGCGCTTTGGTAGCGGCCAGTCAGCCCTGTATCAACACTGGTTCGGTACAACTGACTGCCAATCGCATTTTACCAACTGTTGTTCCGACCGGTTTCCAGGTTCGTTACATTTTGACACGTGGTGAAGACCTCACCATCATGCAAATTGGCCAGAATCCACAGTTTACCGTAGCTCAGACCGGTCGTTACCGCATTCATACGCTGGTGTACGACCCAAGCACACTGGATTTAAGTGGGGTAGTATTAGGCACCACCAAAGCCAGTGCGATCAACAGTCGACTCGTACAAGGAGGAGGTCTGATTTGTGCTGCGCTAGATTTGTTCGGGGCTACATTTGATGTAACTTCTTGCCCTTGTGAGCCTACTGCGGGCAAACTCAAGCCAGAAGCGCAGGTTTGTTACGACAACCTCACTCCGGCCAAATTGACGGCTTTGATTGATGTAGCGCCGGTTGTTCCTGCGGGGTATCAGCGTCGTTATGTGCTCACCTTTGGCCCGAATTTGGTGATTGAAGGGGTTAGCCAAAATCCAACCTTCACCGTTGCCAAAACGGGTAATTTCCGTATCCATACCGTTGTTTTCAATCCAGCAGATCTGGATATGAATACGGTCATTATTGGTTCAACCCGGGCTACAGACATTAACAAGCTGCTCATTCAAGGAGGCGGACCACTTTGTGGTGCGCTGGACTTGACTGGTGCAGTGTTTGAGGTTACGGGCTGTCCTTGTGCAGCTAAGGCAGGAACCTTGGTGGCCATCGATCAACCTTGTTTGAATGCAGGATCGGCGCGCATTCGCGCCAACGTGAATGTTGCTTCAGTCTTACCTGCTGGTTACCAAGTGCGCTACATCCTTACTCAGGGTGACGTATTGGTGGTGCGTCAGATAAAAACTGTTGCTGACTTTACGGTAACTGCCGCAGGTCGTTATCGGGTCCATACGTTTGTATACAACCCAAGTTCATTCAACATCAATGACATTCAAATTGGAATTACTACCGGACAAGCCATTCGCGATCGATTGATTGAGGGGGGTGGATCCATTTGTGGTTCAATTCATTTGAGTGGATTGACCTTTGATGTCAGCACTTGTGCACCAACTTGCTCTGCAGGTGCTGGTACACTTAAAGTACTGGATCAAACTTGTCTGCCGGTTGGTGGTACTGCTCGTTTGCGGGCTGCTACGCTACAAGCTCCTTCGGTTCCTGAAGGTTTCTTGCTGCGCTATGTGCTCACTAGTGGTGATAACCTGGTGATTCAGAACATCAATTCTAGCGCAGATTTCCTTGTACCAACTACTGGCCGTTACCGCATCCATACGCTGGTATACAATCCAGCTACCCTTAATCTTACTGGAGTGATCTTTGGCAGCACTCGTGCTTCAGCCATTGCCAGCCAATTGATTCAAGGTGGTGGCCAGGTTTGTGGTGCATTGGACGTAACTGGAGCCGTATTTGATGTGATCAATTGTGCAAATTGTACTGCTTACTCGGGTACACTTATTCCTGCAAATGGTCCCTGTTTGGACAATTGGTGGGATGCTCGTTTGCGTGCAGCAACCAAATTGGCACCAGTGATACCAAATGGTTATCAGTTGCGCTACTTGGTGAGCTTTGGCAGCGACCAGGTCATTACAGACATCGGTGACAAACCCGACTTCATTGTCCATACTACGGGCACCTGGCGGATTCACGCGTTGGTGTACAATCCAAGTACGTTTAATCTGGCAGAAATCGTAAAGAATTCTACTACAATTGAACAATTGAAGGTCTTGTTGGTACGCGGCATTGTGCCTACTTGTGCTAGCCTGGATGAAACAGGTGCTGTATTCTACGTCAAACCTTGCGAAGGTTGTGCGGTTGAAGCAGGAACCCTTAAACCTAAAGCGCAAGTATGTTTGAATGCACTCACAGGTGCACGCCTACAGGCTGATCCAGACCGTGCCCCGGTAGTACCTACTGGCTTTGTGATCAAATACTTGCTCACCTATGGTGACAATATGACCATATTGTTGATTGGTGACAGTCCAGACTTCACCGTTGGCAATACTGGTAGCTACCGTATTCATCGGTTGGTTTACCATCCGAGTAACTGGAACCCCGCTACGGCTATTCAGCTTGGCGTGACCATGCTCAAAACGGTTAAACAGACCTTCATTCAGGATGGCGGTACAACTTGTGCGGCTGTTGATCCTGTAGGCGCTTATTTTGTAGTGAGCCCCTGTCAGCAGACCTGTGGTGTAACTGCTGGTACACTCATTCCATACAGCCAACCATGTTTGGACAACTGGGGTGAAGTGGAATTGAAAGCCTATGTAGGAACTCAGCCTAATGTACCTTCGGGTTATGTGATCCGCTATCTGCTCACTACCGGCGACAACAAGGTCATTTTAAAAGTGAGTAGCTCGCCTGTTTTTGAACTGAACGCTACCGGGAAATACCGCATCCATACACTGGTATACCATCCCAATACGCTTAACTTTACGATTTATCCAGGCAGTACGCTCCTCAGTGAACTCAACGCATTGTTGATTCAAGGTGGTGGAGCAGTATGTGGGGCATTAGATCTTAATGGCGCTTATTTCGACATTAAGGCTTGTACCACTTGCGTCGTTTCAACGGGCAAACTAAAAGCCAAGGTGCCAAATTGCCTCACCACTGGTGGAGTCGTTACCCTTTCCACTGAGGTGTTGATTGCGCCAACTGTACCTCAGGGTTGGACGGTGTGCTACGCCATAGTGAACAGCAATGGTGTCATTGTTGATGTAACCGAAAGCCCTTCAGTCATTGTTCGGCAACCAGGTACCTATTGCATGCATACTTTTGTCTTCCCTAATGCCCAATTTAACGTCAGTCGCATTATCGAAGGCACGACAACGCTGAATCAGCTCAAACTATGGTTGAACGACCTGTGTTCTGCAATTGATTTATCCGGGGTTTGTTTTACCGTTAATACTTGTACACCAACTTGCGATGTATTCGTAGGTAAACTCAATCCACGTATCCCCAACTGTTTACCAGTTGGCGGGATTTCAACCTTGATTGCTGACTTCACTACTGCCGCGGTAGTACCTACCGGATATACCATTTGCTACGCGATTGTCAAGAATGGTGTAATTGTAGATGTTACCGAGCAGCCAAGTGCGGTAGTACGTGCTACGGGGACGTATTGCATGCATACCTTTATCTTCCCAACGGCGTATTTCAATGTTAATCGCATTATCGAGAACACAACTACAATCATTCAACTCAGCAATTGGTTGAAAGACTACTGTGCTGCGATTGACCTGAATGGAGTATGTTTCACCGTTTTGGGATGTACCAATACTTGTAATGTCGACGCGGGTAAAGTAAGTATTCCTACGAACCTACCCTGTTTGGTTGATTCCTTTAAGCTTTGTGTAAACATTGCTATTCCTCCATCCACACCGAGCGGATTTACCGTTTGTTATGCGATGGTTGACGATAAGGGCGTCATCGTAGACGTTGTTGAGGACAAATGTTTCTGGGTTAAAAAGAAAGGCACTTATTGTGTGCATGTCTTTGTATTCCGGGCATTGACTTTCAATCCAAACCTCATCATTAAAGGGGTTACCAAGCTTTCCCAACTGAATTCCTGGCTAACGGGTGGCAATGTTTGTGGTCATGTAGACATGATTGGCGCTTGCTTTACAGTCAGGGATTGTTTACCGGTATGTAACCCTACTACAGGTACCCTGGTTCCTGATTTGGAAGAGTGTCTGTCGATAGGTTATGCCTGGATTGCGGCAAAACACCCTGCTGGTGGAGCCTCTTATATCCCTGCTGGATTTTCTCGCCGATATCTATTGGTTACGGCGGATAATGTCATTCGTCAAATCGAGCTTCAGCCTAAGTTTGGGGTCAACCAAACCGGTAGTTACCGGGTATTGACTTTGGTGTACGATCAAAATACCCTGCCCTTGAATAGCAACATCATCCTGGGCACAACTACGGTTGCACAGCTCAATGCGAAGTTGATTCAGGGTGGTGGCGTAATTTGTGCAGCACTTGATTTGGTAGGAGCATCCATCTACATTAAGTCATGTGTTTGTACTGCTGATGCGGGTAGGCTCAAAACAAGCGGCGATGTCTGTTTGCCCAAAAATGGAGAGCGGCTGCTGACCGCTAGTACACTCACAACTAGTACGGTTCCGGCTGGATATGCAATTCGTTATTTGCTGACCAAAGGTGCCAATAAGGTCATCATCGACTATGGTACAAACCCAAGCTTCAGCGTTGCTGAAACGGGCACTTACCGCATCCATGTATTGGTGTTCAATCAAGCGACCTTCCCATTGGCCAATATTCAACTGAACGTGACCACAATCAACAGTTTGCGGGCACAGTTTATTGAAGGCGGTGGTGCAATTTGTGCCAGTGTTGAACCCACCGGGGCGGTCTTTGAAGTGGCACCATGCTATGTTCCTTGTTTGGTTACACCAGGAAAACTGGTCGTTGTTGGCGAACCTTGTTTGGTGAACGGCCAAGGCATCTTCAGCGCTACCGTATCCGTTGCACCGGTTGCACCAGCCGGGTATTTAGTTCGCTACATCCTTACGAGCACGGATAACCGCGTGATCAGGGCCATTTCAAGTTCTCCATCCTTCTCGATTACTACTGCTGGACGTTACCGCATTCATACGCTGGTTTATCTTCCCGGTACTTTGAATTTGAATGTAACCTTTGGTACCACCCAACTCAGCTTCATTTCCAACCAGATTACCGGAGATGTTTGTGCTGCTTTGGATACGGGCGTATTGTTTGAGATTGCCAATTGCCAGCTGACCTGTGTAGCTTTTGCTGGTACGCTTAAACCGGTTGGAGATTCTTGTAAATCGACTTTGCCAACCGTGCTTCAAGCCATGACCAATATTCCACCGATTGTACCTGTCAATTATCAAGTACGGTATTTACTGGCGAGTGGGGCAAATCAAGTGATTGAACAAATCAGTACACAGCCAAACTTTAATGTAAATAGCCAAAAAGTCTGGAGCATTCATACACTCGTTTATGATCCTGCTACTTTTGCGATAGGATCAATTCAAACGGGAGTAACCACGATTCCGGGATTAAAAACTGGAATTGGCAGTATTGCTTGCATCAGTTTAGATGATGTGGGTGTTCGCTTCAGTACTGATGGTTGTTGCTCTGGAATGTTGGGCGAGTTTAAGCCATGGGTCACTGTACCTTGTATCCCATTAGGTACTTGTGCCTACCTTAAATTCGATTGGAAAAAAGCACCAGTGATTCCAAAAGGTTGGAAGATTATTTACCTCGTTAGTGCTGCAAATAGTCAGGTCATTAGTTCAATCTATGACCGAGCAGACTTCTTTATTTGTACCCGAGGAAAATATTCTGTACATCAGTTGATTTATAACCCTAACGAGATCAATCCATATAAATTGATTGGGTTAGGTGAATCCACTATCAATGACCTTAAAGATGAGTTTGCTAGCTCGAAATGTATCTACTATGACCATATCGGATTTAAGTTTGAAATCCAATGGTGTACATATTGTGGCATGCTTGCGGGTGCTCAACTTTACCCAATTCCTGCACCCTGTTTTGTTCCTGGAGGTGTAAACATCAAGGCTAGTCTGGGTTCAGATAATATGTTTCAACCTCCATCTAAAGTTTATTACGTACTGACTAAAGATGGGGATACAAACATCTTAGGCGTTAGTACCACTCCTGAATTTAAAGTTACCCAGGCAGGTAAATACCGTATCATTTTGGTAATACTTGATCCATTTGAGGTGAATATTTATAGGTATTCAAATCTACTTGATTTGATACTTCAATTCAAACAGGGAGGTGGTAAATACTGTGGGTATGTTGATCCCAACGGTGCGAGCTTCAATGTAAAAGAGTGTAATAGCTTTGGGGAAATTCCAACAACCGAGGCCTATCCGAATCCAACAACCGATCGGGTAAAACTGGTTTTCAAAGATCCCAAACTGGTAGATGAAGCTGGTATTTCTGTTGAGGTGCTCAACATTAATGGCCGTATCATCAACCGTGAGAAATTTGATGCAGGCGTTACCGAAGGCGAATTAGATATGAAATCATTACCTTCTGGCCTTTACCTCATCCGTGTTATGCGGAGCGGGCAAGCACCAGAGTTGATCCGTATCAATAAGATGTAAGTAGCTAAGGGGTTCGTAAGTTCGAGGGTTCGTTGTTCGAGGGTAAAGTAAACCCTCGAACTCCCGAACCCCCGAACCGTCGAACCCTTACTTTTTTACCTTCCCGCACACTATAAAAACACTACCTTCGTGCTTGTTTTTTCATCTAATCCATCAGCACGATGACACTGCACATTTTGAAAGTCGGCGGCAAAGTCATTGATGATTTAGCCTTATTGCGACCCATTCTGGAATCTTTTCTACAAAAAGAAGGCAAAAAAATTATTGTACACGGTGGAGGTAAAAAGGCCTCTGAACTCAGTGAAAAACTCGGTATTGCGGTACAAATGGTCAATGGTCGGCGCATCACAGATGCGGCTTCTCTCGAAGTAGCGACGATGGTTTATGCCGGCCTTTTTAACAAGCAAATTGTTGCGCTGCTCCAATCTTTAGGCGGCAATGCACTAGGTTTAAGTGGCGCAGACGGCAATGTCATGTTGGCTCATCGCCGCCCGGTCAAAGAAATTGATTATGGTTTTGTAGGGGATTTGGATGCCATCAATGCTCCAGCTATCCAGCGCTTGCTGAGTGCCGAATTCACCCCGGTTTTTTGTGCCATTACCCACGATGGACAAGGTCAGCTACTCAATACCAATGCAGATACCATCGCTTCAAGTTTGGCTACGGCCATGTCTGCGCTTTACGAAGTGAAATTGTATTTATGCCTCGATAAAAATGGAGTTTTGGCCAACCCAGCAGACGATAATTCGGTAATTCCCAGCATGAATGCAACAGATTATGAGCGGTTCAAAGCAGAGGGTGTGGTGTATGCAGGAATGCTACCCAAACTTGACAATGCATTCGATGCCTTGCGACAAGGAGTAAAACAGGTGATCATTTGTGGCCCGGATTCGATATGTCAGGGTGGAGGTACAGTTATTTATGCCCCTTGATTTATTTTCAAATGTCAAACTTGCCCAATGGCTTTTATACTAGATACGAAGTAACCCCTAAAAAAGTACCAACTCTGCTTATCTTTGCCGCCAACAAACGCAAAAAATGAGTGTAGCGGATTCGGCCATAGATTTGTTGAAATTTTTAATTGCTACGCCTTCTTTTTCCAAAAAAGAGGACGAAGCTGCTCAACAAGTAGCTGATTTTTTTAAGGAAAGAAATATTCCTTATACCCGTAAATTGAACAACATCTGGGCACGCAACCGCTATTGGGACAAGGACAAACCCACCCTTTTACTCAATTCACACATCGATACGGTAAAGCCCGCAAATGGGTGGCAACGCGATCCCTTTCATCCTGGAATTGAAGCGGAGGATATTTTGTATGGCTTGGGCAGTAATGATGCAGGTGGACCATTGGTGGCACTTATCGCCACTTTTCTGCATTTTTATGAGCGTGAGGATCTCCCCGTCAATCTCATCATGGCGGCTACCGCCGAAGAAGAAATCTCTGGAGCGCAGGGCATTGCCAGCGTGATTCCTGAATTAGGCGCCGTAGATTTTGCAATTGTTGGAGAACCGACCCAAATGCGCATGGCGATTGCCGAAAAAGGGCTGATGGTTGTGGATGGCGAAGCCAAGGGGGTATCCGGGCATGCTGCCCGCGAGGAAGGGGTGAACGCCTTATACCTTGCACTGGATGACATCCAAGTCATCCGGAACCTGGAACTGGATCGCATCTCGTCCTTACTGGGCAAAGTGAAAATGACCGTGACCCAAATCGAGGCGGGCAAACAACACAATGTCGTGCCCGATTCCTGCCGTTTTGTGATTGACGTACGCACCAACGAGTGTTACCGCAATGAGGAGGTGTTCGAAATCCTCCAATCACAGTTGCAATCGGAATTAAAACCTCGTTCATTTCGGCTCAATTCTTCGGGGATCGCTCTCGAACACCCCTTGGTACAAAGCGGCTTGAACCTGGGCTTGTCTTACTTTGGCTCACCTACACTGTCGGATCAGGCTTTGATGCCTTTTCCTTCCTTAAAAATTGGCCCTGGAGATTCAGCACGTTCTCATACTGCGGAAGAATACATTCGCTTGAGTGAAATACGAGCGGGAATCGACACTTATATACGTTTGATTGAAGGGATTTAAAGTTCGAGGTTCGAGGGTTCGGGGGGTCGAGGGAACCCCCGAACCCATAAACCCATAAACCCAAAAAAAATGAAACTTTGGCAAAAATCCATCACCGCCTGGTCGGAAGTAGAGACCTTCACGGTAGGTCGTGATCAGGAAATGGACCTATACCTGGCACCTTTTGATATCATGGGCTCATTGGCGCACATTGAGATGTTGTGCAGCATTGGTTTATTGGAAAAAGAGGAGTACTCGGCTCTCGCAGCGGCATTGCGCCAATTGTACAAAGATGCCATTGCCGGTAATTTTGTGATTGAAGAAGGTGTAGAAGACGTACACTCACAAGTAGAAATGTTGCTCACGCGGACGCTGGGCGACATGGGTAAAAAAATCCACAGCGGGCGTTCGCGCAACGATCAGGTCTTGGTGGATTTGCGCTTGTTTTTGCGGGCAGAAATTGAAGCACTTTCTATCCAAATCGGGGAACTGTTTGCCGTGCTGCAAACCCTCTCCGAAAAACACAAGGAGGTTTTACTGCCAGGGTATACCCACTTACAAGTGGCGATGGTCTCATCTTTTGGACTTTGGCTGGGTGCTTACGCCGAATCTTTGGTCGATGACTTGCGGCAATTTCAAAGCGCGTATCAGGTCATCAACCAAAATCCGCTGGGGTCTGCGGCAGGATATGGTTCATCGTTTCCACTCAATCGGCGCATGACTACCGAGTTATTGGGCTTTGCCGATCTGAATTACAACGTGGTACATGCCCAAATGGGGCGTGGCAAAACCGAGTTGTTTCTGGCTTTTGCCTTGTCGGGGTTGGGTCATACCTTGAATAAACTCTCGATGGATGTGGTGCTGTACCTGAATCAAAACTTTGCTTTCCTCAGTTTTCCGGATGAATTGACTACCGGATCCAGCATCATGCCCCACAAAAAGAACCCCGATGTGTTTGAATTGCTGCGGGCAAAAAGCACCCAGTTGGCGGCTCTGCCCCAACAGGTGAGCTTGTTGACGGGCAATCTGCCCAGTGGATACCACCGCGATTTTCAATTGCTGAAGGAAGTTATTTTCCCGGCGATCGAAACCGCTAAAAGTTGCCTGAGCATGCTTTGTTTTGCTTTGCCCCAAATGAAACCTAAAACAAATATTCTGGATGATGACAAATACAAATACCTCTACTCCGTAGAAGTGGTCAATCAACTCGCCTTGGAAGGCGTACCCTTCCGGGATGCCTACCGGCAGGTGGGACACGACATTGAAAATGGTACATTTAACCCAGATCGAACCTTGAATCATACTCATGAAGGCAGCCTTGGAAACTTGTGTACTACCGAAATTCGACAGAAGTGGGAGCGGGTGTGGAGTGGCTTTGGGTTTGAGGGGGTGAATGAGCGGATAGAGCAATTGTTGAAGTAGAGCAATTGAAAAAAGGGCCATGGAAAATTTCCACAGCCCTTCTTTAATAAAATCAAGGAGAACTTATAATTGGCCACTCATTACGACTACTCTACCGGATAGTTTTAACTTCTCGTCACCAACTTTGTACAAGTAAGTCCCTGCTGGCAAGCCAGCAGTGTCCAACTCGAACGAATGTTCACCATAAGTGGCTACATTCAAACGTTGGGTACGGATCAGTTTTCCGTATAAGTCAAACACTTCCAAATCGTGTTGACCTGCTGGCCATGCACTGAGGTTTACCTGGGCTTTGGTATTGGTGTTGGTCGGATTGGGATAAATGACTACGGCTGGTTTGTTTTCCAGAAAATTAGCGCCGAAACCTGCACCTTGGGTCTCGGGTTGTTGGAACGCAGGACAAGGCGTACTCTCGTAAATCCGCACGTTGCGGAATTGCGACTCACTGGTATAAGGGGCAGCATCCATATCGGCAGCAAAGAACAAACGAGTGGTGGCACCCATATAGAACTGCCCTACCTTGATGGTGTACTTTTTCCAGGCACCATTGCCTTCATAATTGCGGTAGTTGGTGATCCCCCAGGTTTGGTTGCCCCAAAGCTGGAAGGTGTATGGCGCCGAGATGTTGTCGTCATCGTCAAAACCAAACCCATGAATTTCACCTTGTAATGTAGAGCGGAATTCAAATTCGATGTAGGTATTGGCGGTAATGTTGTAAGTCAGCGGAACGGCTTTCCAGGCGTTATTTTTGATCGTCAGGGCTTTCCCTGCCTCGGTAACCGTTGCACTACCTCCATCTTGTGAACCACCAAAAGAAATGGGTGGCGTTTTGATGAAGTCAATGTTCGTACAAGTCGTTCCACTTGGCGGAGGAGGGTTGCTGCCTCCGGGAGCTTGTACACAGAAGTTGGTCAATGATTCTTTGGTGAATTGCCCACCTTGCGCAATCACAATGTTGTTGGCGTCTTGTAATTTAAATGCACCATTGCCATAGGTACAACAAATGCCATCGCCAATTTTATCCAGAATCCGCAACTTGTAACAACCATAAGGTAGACAAAGCTTTTTTTGTACAATTTGCCCCGAGGTTTTATCCACATAAGGCCCACCTTTGTCTACGGCTACACCAGCCGGATTGAGAATTTCCCAGGTGGTTTCGCTACCAAACAAATCAAGGGTCAGGGTAAACGTAACATTGCCACAAGTGGCGCCACTACCTCCACCAGAAGGAGGAGGAGAAGGAGGAGTGGTGGTGCATGCTTGCAAACAACTGGCGGCAGCAATCCGACTGCGGATCAGGTTACCAGGTTGTTGCCCAAAACCTTGAGCGTAGTTGATCCCTACCTTGTTCATATGGCAATAAGACATTACCGTTCCACCAGCTGTTGGGGCCGTTACTGAAGCTGCGCAATTGCCTTCGGTAAAACCGGGACAAGCATCCAAAGCCGTATTGTTGCCATTCCAAACACAAGCATGGGTATGCTGTGAACCCAGAATATGCCCCAATTCGTGTGCAACCACCATCGTTGTAAAGGAAAAAGTAGGTACAGCAGAGAAGGTTTTGCCAATACCTGAATAGCCCATTTTAAACGAGGTATATGGCCGACACAACCCGTCCACAACTGCAATACCTCCGTTGCCCCGGTAAGACAGCAACATACCAGCATCGCCATTAAAGGTGGAGCGGGTTCGCTGAAATTGAGTCAATAAACTATAAGTGTCGGAGCCAGAATAAGGACTGGTCGTGTTCCAAAGGAAAATTTGTGAAAGCGTGATACTAATGTTTTCATTGGCATAAAGGGTGGCTACCTGGTTGAATACACTGGTGATGTAGTTGGAAGCACCGGTTTGTCCACCCTTGTCAACAAATACGTCATTGTCTACTTCCAGGTATAACCTTACACAGGATGCTGCTGCACGCAACTCCCCGCCACTGTTGAGTTCTTCAGCAGTGTACCCCCGCCCACTGTCGGGGGTTTGGCAATGAAATTCTGGATGATCCGCCATTTTGCTGTCCTCATGCAAGAGGTGCAATCTGGGGTTACTTCCCTTGTAACGGCCCAGTATTTGATTGCCGTTTTCAGGAGTACTGATGACCCCGGAAATTTCATCACCAAATACACTAATGGCGACCACTGATCCGGGGTAATCTTTGATGACACCGCGGTAGTGAATGCCTTCTTCTGCTTCGTGCAATACCATAGGATTGCTGGCCAACACAATGCTGAAATCAGCAGCAAAGAGGTTTACCTGTACCAGTTCCAGTTCGTAGGTATCGTCGGCGCCAGCAGGCAGCGGGAGGGTCATGGCTTTGGGCCGATCAAGTAGCAGCCCTCGCAAGTCTTCCGACCGCAAGGACAGCCACTGAGCGTTTACAGCGTCTCCGTCGCGTAAATCGGGGGCACGATCAAATAGTTTGTAATTGACAAACTTGGAGCGACTGCTTTTCTGAGCTGATACCAGCTCTGCGGGACGTAAAGATAGTTGTGCATGGACTATGGACAAAGCCATAGCCATCGCCAGCGTAAGTAAGGTTCTCATGGCGTGAATCGGTTTTTGGTAAAACTTTTAAGGTTACTACAAATAAATACGACTGGCCAGTACACCAAGTCGCTGGTTTTCTCAAAGTGTGTTAATCCCCTGTTTGTAAAGATTGATTACCGATTGCTCAAGACAAAGCAATTTATGGGCTGAAAGAAACAAAGACGTCTTGTTTGTGTGAGATTACAACTGTTAATTGGCGCGGCAAGTTTAAGGTGTCCTTGGACTAGCGCTGTGTTTGGGAAGGAATTTGCAGTTTATAACTCCATCCCAGTGGTTTGGATTGTGCGTAAAACAAAAAAAATATAAATCTTTTTCTGTTTTGTACGGCAAAGATAAGGCTATTGATCAAAAAAACAACCCTTCAGCCAATTGAAGCTGAATCCGGAGGTGAAACTGACAATTTTCTGACGGAATTGTGTCAAGTAGGGCTTTGCCGATTGGCAAAGCCCTCAAATGAGTAACCTTAAAAAACAATTCACGCCTTATAAGGATTTTATAAAGCCAAATAGTAATAGAAACCGCCCACCATCGCCATAATGTGCGCAGGGTAATTTCATAATGAGTTGAACATGACCGAATTGGCCGTGTCAATGTGCAGTTTTTGGGAGGATGGTCAATCAGAATTATTTACCAGCCCGCGAGTTGATTGTGGGTTGGAGTTACCCGGGATGTATAGAAAACAAGCCCAAAATAATACAGATTTTTTTTTGACGCAAGTTTTACATTCACAGACTTGTAACTTGGACAAAAAAAGGCAGGACTTCGGTCCTGCCTTTTTTTGTTACAAACAACATTCAGGTCTTTTATTCTGCTCTTTTAACCAGCACCTTGCCGGAAATTTTATGATCTCGTCCTTGAATGGTATAGGCATAAAAACCAACGGGAAGATCGGCAACCGTAAAACCAACAGTCAGGTCACCCTCTGCTTTATCAATTTGCTGTTTCCGCAGTAGCCTGCCCAAAGGATCAAACAATTGCAACTGATAGGAACCTTCCGGCCAACCTTCAAGCCTGAAATGTACCTGATCTTCGGCGGGGTTAGGAAAAACACTCAAGGCTGAGGCAAAAGCCTCAGGCGTATCAAAATTAGACAAACGAGGGCATGGATTTTTTTCATAAACCCTGATATTGCGGAATTGAGAGTTGCCAATGCTCGCCACTGCATCGTTATCACAGGCAAAGTAAAGATATTTGGCTTTTTGCCGATATCGCTGACCAATGGGAATCGTGTACCGTTTCCATTCTCCAGTCCCTTCATAGTTGTTGTGGGATTGATAACCCCAGTCTTGAGTCCCCCATAACTGGAAAGTGTAAACGGTGGAGATATTCAGGTCAGTGTCAAAGCCGATGCCATGGATTTCTGCTTCTTGCGTTGAACGAAATTCTACTTCCAAAAAAGTATTGACGGTGATGTCATATTCAAAGGGGATGGCTTTCCAGGCATTGTTCTGTAAGGCAATACTTTTGCCGTTGTCACCAATGGAAGCAGTACCTTGATCTTGTGAATCGCCAAAGGGTAAAATTTCGTAATTGTTAAAATTGATTTCCGTACAGCCAAGGTTGGTGGTAGGTGGAGCAACTACATTGGTCACTTTTTTTCCTTGTGCATCTATGCAGAAAGTAGTTGTCGTTTCGCGTGCAAACTGTCCACCTTCGGCCAATATAGCCTGATTTTTGTCGGTCAATTGGAAAGCCCCATCTCCATATCTACAGCACAATCCATCCCCTCGTGAGTCGAGTACCCTTAAGGTATAACAACCAGGAGGCAGGCATATCTTTTTTTGAATCTTCAAACCATTGCTTTGAATCTGGTAAGGGCCTCCGCGGTCGACTACGGCTTTGGTGACATCCAATAACTCCCAGGTTGTTTCATTGCCATAAGCATCCAGGGTGATGCTGAGATTGATTTCACCACAAGTAGGTTGTGGTACAATGGGTGTATTTGAACATCCGCTGATACAAGCTGCATTTGCAATGCGATTGCGGATGACATTACCGGGTTGGGGGCCAAATCCTGCGGAAAAATTGATCCCGTAAGGACTGATGTGGCAATAAGACATAATCGTACCACCTTCACGAGGAACAGCTGGGGTACTACAGCCACCGTCGGTAAAACCAGGGCAACCGTCAATTGCTGTACTGTTCCCGTTCCATACACAGGAATGGGTATGATGCGAACCTAAAATGTGGCCCAATTCATGCGTGAGCACCATCACCGTGAAGGAGTAAGCAGGAACTGTTTGATAACTTTTTCCAATTCCGGCATAGCCCAGGTTAAATGGATCACACAGGCCATCTACTACCGCAATGCCACCACCACCTTTGTAAGAAACCAACATGCCTGCATCACCTGTAATCGATCCGGCGCGTTTGTCCTTAAATTGAATCAACAAACCATAAGCATCGTAAGCACTGTAAGGACTGACCGTATTCCAAATGTACAATTGGGACAGATTGAGTGAGATTCGCTCATTGGCATAAAGCGTAGCTACCTCATTAAATACACTCATGATGTAGCGATGGGTAGCATCTAAACCTCCTTTGTCTTTAAATATATCATAGTCTACTTCAAGGTACAGGTTGACACAGCTATTGGCACTGCGCAGTTCTGGACTGTCTTCAAGTTCATTCGCAGAATAGCCCCGTTGGCCATCAGGCGTATAACAATGAAAATCGTGGTGCTTAGGCATTTGATCTTCTGCGTACAAAACATGCAAGCCTGGCGTTTTTATTTTCGGAGACCGATACTTGGCCAAAGTAAGGTTGCTGCGCCCTGGAATGCTGATCAAACCCAGCACTTCATCGGCATAAATGCTTAAAGAAACCAGTGAGCCAGATTGTCCTTTCACCATTCCACGGTAATATACTCCGGTGCTGATTTCGTCGGCACCCTGATTAGGGCGCGCAAGTTTTAGGCTAAAACCTGGTGCGGATAGCTCAACTTTGAACAATTCCAGTACAAATTGCTCACGATCGGTTGAAACCACAAGCGCTATGGCATTTGGTGGTTGTTGCAATAAATTGCTCGCTTCTTCTTCCTGAAAAAGGGTGAATTGGGCATTGGGGACATTAGGGTCATTCAATGCAGGAGTGGCCTTAAAAAGAGCGGATTTCGAAAACGGCATCTTGCTTTTTTGCAATGCTTCAATTTGCTCTTGAGGGCGCATAGCGGGCTGAGCATGAACGAACCAGCTGGCTAACGCCAAGATAGTTAGTGTACATAGTGATTTCATAGTGTTCCAAAAAGTTAACTGGTAAAAAAAACCTTCCCATTCAGACTGATGAGGTTTAGTCAATCAGCTGTTGTTGAAGCTTTAATGATGTAGTTTAGGTGTTATGAATACAAAAAAATACTGAACAGTGCAGCGCACCGCCAGAGATAGGGGGAAGATGAATGGATAAAGTGATTAAGTATTACAAAGTGGTTCACATGAAATTATCCCGATGTATTGAATCATTCAATCCGGAATGAGGCAAACTATGATTCATTTTGGGAAATAGGTAGGATAATATATTTGGTGGGAACTAATATTCTTAAAAGTGATGCAATATAGATGTTATTTGGATAGAGTACAAATATTTTTTACATACAAGTGTTTTTTACTATTTCTTTGCTTGACACGCCTATAAATGAACAGGGAATTTTCACGTATTAGTGAAAATTCCCTGCTTATGTGTACGGTGCGAAAGCGTAGAGTATTAGCCCATTTCTTGCACTACTTCTTCAACTTGAGGAATCATACGTTTAAGCATCCCTTCAATACCTGCCTTGAGGGTCACGGTTGAAGATGGACAACCGCTACAAGAGCCCTGCATCAAAACAAAAACTTTACCGTTTTCGTAGTGCTTGAACTCAATATTGCCCCCGTCCATTTCTACAGCCGGTTTGACGTAGGTGTCAATCAGCTCTTTGATTTTTTGCACCAATTCGGCTTCATCACCAGTATAGGCCACTCCCGCCCGATCTGCCTCGATTTTGGAGATGTGTTCAGCAAAACCTTCTTTCACCAACTCACCTCCTTCTTCAATGTAGTTCTTGATGAAGTCTTTGAGTTTGAGCATGATGTCGGGCCATTCGTAGTTCAGTTCTTTACTTACTGTTACGAAATTGTTGCTGACGTATACTCCTCGTACATAAGGGAAATCGAACAAAGCAGTGGCCAGTGGCGACCATTCAGTAGCCAGATCTACTTCGCGAAAATCGGCAGTACCTCGGTACAACATCCGGTTGGTCACAAACTTGAGTGACTCAGGGTTGGGTGTCTGCTCGGTGTACAACAACACCGGGCTTTTGGTAACAGTAGTCTCCATATGATGAGTGTCTGTTGGCGTTAGTATTGGTTATTTAGAACGAATCTTAAAAGTAACACTTAAAGTGCAAAAGTGGTTTTTATTGAGCCTGGGTTTTTGCAATTATTTCATCGATCCTCAGTTTCTCCTGCTCTCCGCTTTGCATATTTTTGAAGCTAAGCAAGCCAGTGTTCATTTCTTCTTCGCCGACCAGCACCACAAAAGGCACTTGTCGGTCATTGGCGTATTTCATTTGCTTTTTGAGCTTTCCTGGATCTGGATAGATTTCGGAGTTCACGCCAGCTGCCCTCAATTTGCTCAGCGCAGCAAAAGCATATAAGTGTGCGGCTTCATCAAAAGCCATGAACAACACCTTGAGCGAATTGCTGGTGTCGGCAGGGAAAAGTTTCAACTCTTCCAGTACATCGTAAATGCGCTCGGCTCCAAAAGAAACCCCAACCCCGGATACATCTTTAAGCCCAAATACGCCCGTGAGGTTGTCGTAACGGCCACCGCCACCAATGCTGCCCATGGCCACACCTTTGGCTTGTACTTCAAAAATACAACCCGTATAGTAGTTGAGTCCACGCGCCAGGGTGATGTCAAAACGGATTTCTTGTTGGGTTTGGCCAGCGCCGAGGTATTGCAAGAGGGTTTGTACTTCCTGGATCCCCAATTTGCCCCTTTCACTTGATTCCAGTGCATTTTGCAGTTCATCCAGGGATTGGATGCTCAAAATTTGGGTGATGGTTGTGATGGCCTCATCGACAATGCCGCGCTCGCCCATTTCTTTTTTTATGCCATCCAGGCCAATTTTATCCAGCTTATCAATGGCTACTGTCATCTCCACCATCCGCTCAGGAATGCCCGCTACTTCGGCGATACCCTCTAAAATTTTGCGGTTGTTGAATTTGATGACCACAGGCAGATTCAATTTGGAAAAAACCTCATCGTAAATCTGCACCAATTCAGCTTCGTAGACCAAAGAGGTAGAACCCACCACATCCACATCGCACTGGTAAAACTCCCGATAACGACCCTTTTGTGGCCGATCGGCCCGCCAAACGGGTTGAATCTGATAACGTTTAAAGGGGAACGTAAGCTCGTTTTGGTGCATCACTACAAAGCGAGCAAAAGGTACAGTGAGGTCGTAGCGCAAGCCCCTTTTTGCCAAAGCCGGGGTGACAATCTTATAGGCTTTGGAGCTGATGTCGTCTGGGCTAATGCCTTTAAGGTACTCGCCGTTGTTCAATATTTTAAACAACAAACGGTCACCTTCTTCGCCATATTTGCCCGACAAGGTGCTGAGGTTCTCCATGGCTGGTGTTTCAATGGGCAAATACCCAAATTTGACAAACACCGAGCGGATGGTATCGAAGATATAGTTGCGTTTGAGCACCTGATCGGGGGTGAAGTCCCGGGTGCCTTCAGCGGTGGATGGTTTCATTACTTTTTTAGGGTTTTAGGGTTTTAGGGTCTTAGGGTTTTAGGGTCTTTGGGTTGGCCTGCCCTCGAGAGCAACCGAACCCTAAGACCCTAAAACCTTAAGACCTTAAAACCCTTAAACAGGTTAAATGACTGACGAGAATTGCTTCAAAAACCGCACATCGTTTTCAAACAACAAGCGGATATCCGTAATCGTGTACAACATCATCGCCTGGCGTTCGATGCCCATGCCAAAGGCAAAACCAGAGTATTCTTCGGGGTCGATTCCACAGTTGATCAACACTTGAGGGTCAACCATGCCGCAGCCCAGAATTTCTACCCAGCCGCTGTATTTGCAGACCCGGCAACCTTTGCTGTTGCAAATGAAGCAGGAAACGTCCATTTCTGCACTGGGCTCAGTGAAGGGAAAAAATGAAGGGCGGAGGCGTATTTTGGTATTGGGCCCATACATTTCGCGAGCGAAATAATACAGGGTTTGTTTCATGTCGGCAAAAGAAACTCCTTTGTCAATGTACAAGCCTTCCACTTGGTGGAACTGACAATGCGAACGCGCCGAAATGGTTTCGTTGCGGTACACCCGACCGGGTGCAATGATGCGGATGGGCGGTTTTTGGGAGGTCATCACCCGCGCTTGTACGGAGGAAGTATGGGTACGCAGCAGCATTTCGGTGCTGTTGCGCAGGTAGTACGTATCTTGCATGTCGCGCGCCGGATGATCTGCGGGCGTGTTCATTGCACTGAAGTTGTGCCAATCGTCTTCAATTTCTCTTTCCTCGGCCACGACAAACCCCAGGCGTTCAAAAATGCGCACGATGCGGTTGAGCGTCACCGATACCGGATGGCGTGAGCCCAGGTCGATGGGTTCTCCAGGTGCGGTAATGTCCAAGCCCGCCGCCTGGGATTTTTCCGCAGCAGCTTCCGCTACCGCCTTGAGGGCATCAAACTTGGCCTCAGCTTGCTCTTTGGCTTTGTTGATCAATTGGCCAAATTCCTTTTTTTGCTCATTCGGTACGTTCCGAATTTCGCCCATCAAGGGTTTGATCACGTTGTTTGATCCCAGGAACCGCAAACGGAACTGCTCAATGGCTTCGGCGTTGGCCGGATTGGCCGCCTCAATTTCCTGCAACAAGTCCTGTAATTGTTGAAATGCGTTGGCAGACATAGTCATTTTTTAAAATCGCTGGCAAAAGTAAGCATTTTCGTTTCATATGGAATCAATAACAATGGCGATATTGCGCAGAGTTCCGTTTTTAAGTTGAAAAGTTGAAGGTTGAAGAGTTGAAAAGAGGTCGGTACTCGAGAATTACTGCTCAACGCTCAACTTTTCAACTTCTCTTCGACTCTTCAACCCTAAACTTTTCAACTTAAATGTCACAGCTCCGCCTTTACTTTACCTACTTATCCTGCCTTGCGCTCCTAGTCGGGCTATTGGTGTCACCCTATTTGCAATCGATGAGCTTGATTGGGTTTGCCATCGCTGGCATTTGGGAAGCAGCAGCTACCCGTAGTACGCTCAGGGCGCAATGGAAGGCATTCTGGCAGCGACCCGATTTTTGGGTTTTTGGCTTACATTTTGTCATTGTGTTGTTGGGTGCCTGGTCGGTGCAAGATTTAGATTTTTGGCAGGAGCGACTGCGCATCAAACTACCGTTTTTGGTGCTCCCCCTGGCCTTCTTTTTTATGCCAAAATTCAGTCTACGGCAATACCTGGGACTGCTCTACCTTTTGGTAATCGTTTTGTCCCTGACCAGCCTGGGCATTCTCATCAATTACAACCTGCATTTTGAGGAGATTCAACTGTTGATCAAACAAGGACAATCGATGCCGATGCCCACCAATCACATCCGCTTCAGTTTGTTGTTGGCCATTGGGATCATTGCCGCAGGTTATTTGTACACTCAGGGATATTATTGGAAAAAAGCACAGGAAAGGCAGTGGATCGCGGGCATGGGCTTGTTTTTGTTTGTGTTCATCCACGTGCTGTCGGTGCGCAGCGGAATAGCTGCTTTGTACCTGGCCATTTTTGTGCTGGGTTTGCGCTATGCTTGGGTGAGCAAGCGCTATTGGCTGGGTTTAGCGGTGATCGCGGCATTGTGCGCTCTACCCATTTTGGGGTATTTTTTACTGCCGAGTTTTAAAATGAAAGTCGACTATGCCCTATACGACCTGCGTATGCGCCAAAGTGGACAGGGTACCATGTTGTCGGATTCAGAGCGTATGACGACCTTAAAAGTAGGCTGGAACATTTTCAAGGCAGCGCCTTTGCTCGGGGTCGGTGCGGGCAACCTGGATCAGGCGGTAGCCTTTCAATACCAGGCGCATTTTCCCAATGCGGCACGGGTCATGATGCCGCATAACCAGTTTTTGTACGTGGCCGCAGGCTCGGGTTTGGTGGGACTTGTGCTCTTTTGTATCGCCATTTTTGTGCCGCTTTTTTATGGACGAAACTATCAGGATTGGCTATTTTTGGGCAGTTATGTGGTCATTTTTGCCTCCTTGCTTGTGGAGGCCACTTTGGAAAATGCGATGGGGGTGGCGTTGAGTTGTTTCTTTTTGTTGATGGGGATGAAGGAGAGGCAGTAAGTCCACCACGCTTTTTTTAGCCAATTTGTCTTCAGCCACGTTACTTCTTTCGTACCTTGCACCCCAACATCATCCCCATGCGCAAACTACTCGAAACCGAACAGAAGGCACTTGAGATCAACCTTGATCCACTGATTTATGGCACCTTTGCCGAGATTGGCGCTGGACAAGAAGTAGCCCGCTACTTTTTCCAGGTGGGTGCCGCAGCTGGCACCATCGCCAAAACCATGTCGGCTTACGACAAGGTGTATTCCGATCACATTTACGGCCCGGAACCCAGTGGCCGCTACGTATGTGAATCCCGTTTGTACAAAATGCTCGACCACGAGTACGAGCTGATGAATACCCGCTTGCGGCAAGAGCGCCCCGAGTGCAGTTTTTTCGTCTTTGCCGATACCATCGCCGCCATCAATTATTCGAAAACCATTGCGGGGGATGGCTGGTTGGGTATCCGTTTTCAATTGACTCCGGAAGGTGAACCCAACGACCTGGTGTTGCACGTACGCATGTTGGACAACGACAACAAACTCCAGCAACAAGCTATTGGCATTCTGGGAGTCAACCTCCTGTACGCCTGTTACCGCCACAACGACGACCCCGAAGAACTGCTCGAATCCCTGATCGATAGCCTGCGCGGCAGGGTCAAAATTGACATGGTGCGCCTCACTGGCCCCGATTTTGAGCACGTGGACAACCGCTTGCTCAGCCTTTACCTCATCAAACACGGCCTTTCGGATGTGGCCATGTTTGGCCCCGATGGCCGCAATTTACAGGCTTCGGAGTTTTTGTACAAAAAAGACGTCTGTGTGGTACGCGGCAGTTTTCGCCCGCCTACCTTGGTTAACATGGACATGTTGAAAAGTGGCTACCAGCAATTCCGCAATGAGCCCGACGTTGATGCCAAAAAGACCTATCTGCTCACCGAAATCACCTTGTCTAACCTCAAACTGGACGGAGAACTCGATGAAAAAGACTTCCTTGACCGGGCGGTGATGCTCAACGCCCTGGGTCAAACGGTGATCATTTCCAACTGTGAAGAACACGCCCAACTGATCAATTACCTCGCCGATTACCGCATCAACAAAATTGGACTGGTACTGGGGGTACAGTTTTTGCTGGAGTTGGTCAACCGAAAGTACTACGAGAACATGGATGGACGTTTACTGGCTGCCTTTGGTGAGCTATTTACCAAAAACGTCAAAATTTACGTGTATCCCGCGATGCAGGAAGGCAGTGAAGAACTGATGACCGCGCAAAATACACCAGTACCCGAAGGGGCAAAATTCTTGTATCGCCACTTGATCGACAACCAACAAATTGCCGATATCGAGGGCTACGATCCCAATATTTTGCACATTTTTTCCAAAGAAGTACTTTCCCTGGTGCGCAGCGGCAACGCTGGATTCGAGATGATGGTACCCGTTAAAGTGGCCAGTTTGATCAAAGAGAAATTCCTGTTTGGGTTTCCTTACGAACAAAAAGAATTTGAATACTGATGATGAAATTGTTAATCCCCATCCTGTTTTTTGGCCTCTGGAGCGTCAGTTGCAGTGATGCGCCCGCGAAGGCCAACGCCACCAAGACCCTTGAAACGACAGCCCACAACGAACCTGCTGCCCAGCAACTTACAGAAGGTTTTGACCTCGACTACCTGATGGGACGTTTTGATCCGGCGAAACACCCGGATTTTACCAAAATCACCGCCCCTTTTTCAGACCGGGCTGACATGTACCTTCGCAAAGACGCTTACGAATCCTTCCAGGCCATGTTTGCCGCCGCACAAAAAGAAGGGGTTTCCTTAAAAATCATCTCCGCCGCACGCAATTTTCAGGTGCAAAAAGGCATCTGGGAGGCCAAATGGAATGGCAGCCGTATTCTGTCCAACGGCCAAAATGCGGCTCAAGCTTATCCCAAAGCCAAAGACCGGGCCCTGAAAATCCTGGAATACAGCGCCATGCCCGGTGCATCGCGCCACCATTGGGGAACAGATATTGACCTGAATAACCTCTCGGATAAATGGTTTCAACAAGGAGAAGGTCAAAAAATCTACACCTGGTTGTTGAAAAATGCCGGTAATTTTGGATTTTGCCAGCCCTATTCTGTCAAAAATGAGCAACGCCCCGATGGGTACAATGAAGAAAAGTGGCATTGGTCTTACCTGCCAGTTTCACAAAAATTGACTACTTTGGCACGCAGCCAAATGAAAGACAATATGATTACCGGTTTTTCAGGAGCAGAAACGGCCCAGGAAATAGGAGTAGTGAAAAAATACGTTTTGGGCATTAATCCACAATGCCAATAATTTACCTGCGGCAGTCATTTTTACTACAAATTACACAGATTAAAATGAGAAAAAATCTGTGTAATCCGTGTAATCTGTGGTGAAAACCCGGTAGGGAAAACAACAACGTGAATCAAGCGGTGTATGCATCTATTGTGAAGTCTCAGGAAGTGGGACGGAAACAACTGGCGGTTTTAATTGACCCGGATCGACTACGTACACAGTCGTTGGATGCACTCATTGCCTTGGCGGAGCGGGGCATCGACTTTTTTTTCATCGGTGGCAGTTTACTCATGGATGAAAAAATGGAGGAATGCCTGCAATTGCTCCGCCGCTACGTACCTCAACCCTTGGTGATTTTTCCCGGTAGTCCCTTGCAAATATCGCCTCAAGCGGATGCCATTCTTTTGCTTTCCTTGATCTCGGGGCGCAATCCCGACTTGCTGATTGGGCAGCATGTCATTGCTGCACCATATTTAAAAGCTTCTGGCCTGGAAATCATCCCCACCGGATACATGTTGATCGATGGAGGTGTAAGCACTACCGCTGCCTACATGAGTGGTACTCAACCGATTCCGCCTGAAAAAATTGAAATTGCAGTGTGTACGGCCATGGCGGGAACCATGCTGGGCCTAAAGATGTTGTACCTTGACGCTGGCAGTGGAGCACAGAAACCGGTTAGCCCGGAAATGATTGCGGCGGTACGGAAGGAAGTGGAAATTCCCTTGATCACAGGCGGCGGCATCCGTACGCCTGAAAAAGCCTACACAAATCTCCGGGCAGGAGCAGATCTGCTGGTGGTTGGCAATGCACTAGAGAAAGACCCAACCTTGTTGGTTGAAATTGCCGCCGCTGTGCGGGAGGCAGGAAATATTTAGAGAAAGAGTTGAAATGTTGAAGAGTTGAATGGTTGTAAAGAAGTTTAAAGGCTGTTGAGTTGAAAAGACCAGTTTGCTCGTACACTTTGAAACTTCTTTTCAACTCTTCACATTTCAACTCTTCAACGTTTGAACATCAAAGCATGCAAGGAATAGTCATTAAGTCTACGGGGAGTTGGTACCAGGTGCGCTTGGAAGACGGGGAAGTATTGGATTGTCGGGTTGTTGGCAAATTGCGCTTGAATGACCTCCCCCTCACCAATCCCATTGCCGTAGGAGACGAGGTGAGCCTCGAAATGGAAAATGAAACGGGAAATGGCTTGATCAAAGGGGTGCTTCCCCGCAAAAATTATGTCGTCCGCCAGTCCCCCCACCGCAAACACGAACTCCATTTGCTGGCCAGCAATATCGACCAGGCTTTGCTGGTGACCACCATTACCAATCCGCGCTTGAAACCGGGGTTTATCGATCGCTTTTTGCTCATGGTTGAGCCATACGAAATCCCCACCATTATTGTATTCAACAAAGCAGACTTGTACGAAGAAGCGGATTTTGAGGTCTTTGCCTACATGGAAGACTTGTACCAGGGCCTGGGCTATACGGTTATTCTTGCTTCCGCAAAAACAGGAGATGGCGTCAAAGAACTGAAAGCCTTGCTCAAAGACAAAGTGACCATGCTGAGCGGCCAATCGGGGGTGGGTAAATCAAGTTTGCTCAACCAGATTCAAGCCAGCTTACAACTTCGGGTGGGGGATATTTCGGAGTATTCCGGCAAAGGCCAACACACCACCACTTTTGCGGAGATGCATCCGCTGGATTTTGGTGGTCAAATCATCGATACCCCGGGCATCAAAACCCTCGGCTTTATCCATTTGGAACCCAATCAAATTGCGCACAATTTTCGGGAGTTTTTTGCCCTTTCTAGTCAGTGTCGCTTTGGTGGGGCTTGTTTGCACCGCAATGAACCGAATTGTGCGGTAAAAGCCGCCTTGGAAAAAGAGGAAATCAGCCCATTGCGTTATGAAAATTACCTCTACATCTTGCAGGAGATAGAGGATCTGAACCATTGGGAGCGGAAGAAAAACATGTAAAATTATATCAAACCTGCCTCCTACTCAACTGATTGAATCGCCAGGTAAACCAAATGGCCTGTGTAGTCAATGCAATCAAAAATCCGATCCAAACCCCTTGTACGCCCCAATTCAAGTGAAAAATCAGCCAATAGGCGATGGGCATGCCCAGTACCCAATAGGCTACAAAAGAAATGAGCGAAGGCATCCGGGTATCTTCCATACCCCGCAACAAGGAAATCCCCACCGATTGCATGGCGTCAGAAACCTGAAAAAAACCTGCGATGACAATCAAAGAAGCGGCGATATCCCAAACTTTGGGATCGTCGATGAAAAACCGCGCAATCGCGTCCGAAGCAAACATAAATGACAAGGCGGGAATCAAAACTATCCCTACGCCCAAAAGCATGGCGGTATAACCCGATAAACGAATCTGTGCGGGATTTTTTTGCCCAAAGGCCTGCCCAATCCTAATCGATCCCGCTGTGCCAATCGCCATTAAAACCACAAAGGTTGTTCCCACCAGGGTCATCGCTACCTGGTGGCCGGCCAATGGGTATTTACCCAGTTGGCCAATCCAGATGGCTCCCACAGCATAGGCGGAGTATTCAATCAGGGCTTGCCCACTGACAGGGAGGGCTACGGAAATATAATCCCTGGTCTTGCTCCAAATCGCTGGCCAGGTGATGTTTGGTGCCATGATGTACCGGAAACGGTGACTGTTGCGCAAATAGATGAGCATGGCACCCAATTGCAGGATGATGGTCAACATGGAGGAAAGCCCCAGCCCATAAAGGCCCATTTGAGGAAAGCCCCAATGCCCAAAAACAAAGAGCCAATTTAAAAGTGCGCCAAAAACAAATCCAAGCAAGGAAAAAACCAGGCCTATTCTAGTCAGCGAAAGGCCGTCCGTAAAATAGATCAAATTGAAATACAAGGACATCATGGGGAGTTGGGCAATCAATATCCATAAGTACGGTTGTGCCAGTGTAGCCACATCGGTCTGATGACCCAAGAGATGAAAATTGAGATTGAGCAAACCCAGGAATAAGATTTCGACTCCGGCAAAAAGCAACGAAGTGATGCTGCTGGCAAATAAAATGCGTTTGACCTCGGCGGGCTCGTCACGCTCATCCGCCGCCGCCACCAGAGGAGAGGTCATGGATAAGCCTCCAATGCCAATCAGCGCCACCAACCAGAATATCGGGTTTGCTGCTCCTGCTGCTGCTACATCCGTCACCCCAATTTGTCCAATCATATAGGTGCCCAGCGTAGCCAGAACCATGCCGCTGAGCTCCGCCAGGGCGATGGGGAGGCCGAGTTTGATCAAGATGCGGAGTTCGGATTTTAACATGTTTTACGTTTAGTGTTTCAAAATTAGAACTGATCGGCCCTGCCGAACTCCCGAACTTTCGAACCCTAAACCCCTTCCTTACACGCCCGATACAAATCCCCCCAACCTTCCCGTCCTTTGATCACTGTTTCCAGGTATTCCTGCCATACTTCAGCGTCCAGGGACGTGTCTTTGATGATGGCGCCAGTTAAGCTGGACGCCAAATCGCGTGCCCGCAGTTGGCCATCACCAAAATGCAAACAAAGCGACTGCCCGCTGTTGATGACGGAAATGACTTCGGCAGTACTCAGGGTCGCGGTAGGGGACTTGAGTTTGAGTTTACCATCTTCGGTGCGTCCCGAGCGCAGCTCGCGGAAGATGGTCACCAATCGACGAATTTCTTCACTGGGGACTTTGGCCTCGGCCAATTCGAGGGCTTTACCCAATTGGTTCACCCTGGTCTGTACAATTTCTACTTCCTCCTCCAGGCTGCTGGGCAGGGGCAACACCACGGTGTTGAAGCGGCGCTGCAAAGCACTGGAGAGTTCATTCACCCCGCGGTCGCGGTCATTGGCAGTAGCGATGATGTTGAAACCACGGGTAGCCTGCACCTCGGTATTGAGTTCGGGGATGGGCAAGGTTTTTTCAGAAAGGATCGTAATCAGTGCATCCTGCACATCTGATGGGATACGCGTGAGCTCTTCAATCCGCACCAGCTGGCCGTGTTGCATGCCGTGCATCACCGGACTGGGTACCAAGGCCCGTTCGGAAGGGCCCTCGGCTAAAAGGCGGGCATAATTCCAACCGTAACGCAACGCGTCTTCGCTCATCCCCGCCGTACCTTGCACCAATAAAGTTGAATTTCCACTGATGGCTGCCGCCAAATGCTCCGAAACCCAGGTTTTGGCCGTACCCGGCACCCCCATCAGCAACAAAGCCCGATCGGTAGCCAGCGTAGCCACGGCCACCTCAATCAGACGGCGCTGACCAAAATATTTGGGACTGATTTCTTCCCCCGTATCCAGCTTTCCGCCCATGAGGTAGGTCACCACCGCCCAGGGCGACAGCTTCCAGTTGCGTGGCCGAACGTGTTGGTCATTGGCCGCCAGTGCTACTAGTTCAGCAGCAAAGACGTTTTCGGCATGTGGGCGGAGGATGTCCATTTTTTAAGTTTTAGGGTCTTAAGTTTTAGGTTTTAAGTTGTCGGTAGCCGAAGTAAATCGAAGTGCCAGCAACTTAAAACCTAAAACCTAAAACTTAAAACGTAATTCATATTTCCATTACCAAATCAAAATTCACCAATTCTACAAAACGCTGTACCCGTTCGTTGATTTGAGCGGCATTCAGCGATTTGAGGGCTTCTACACTGAATTGCTCCACGCAGAAAGACGCCATCGCCGAGCCATAAATAATGGCCCGCTTCATGTTGTCAAAAGAGATGTCCTCGGTTTTGGCGATGTAACCCATGAAGCCACCCGCAAAAGTATCTCCTGCGCCCGTTGGGTCGATCACTTCTTGCAGGGGCAAAGCTGGTGCAA